>Ga0179591_1258488_pt1 | contig 10248 bp, 11 predicted proteins | sample CZOMad2_1_08_16f_FD_182891 | JGI IMG/M metagenome (GOLD analysis project Ga0179591, IMG submission 182891) | Vadose zone soil fungal communities from Angelo Coast Range Reserve, California, USA - CZOMad2_1_08_16fungal (PacBio error correction) | ecosystem: Environmental > Terrestrial > Soil >... | reverse complement strand
CTCTCGTATTGGCAGTTGTTGCCTGCACCCCCCCCCTTTTTCGTCCTTACGTGGGTTCTTCCTTTCGTATTCCCAAGGGACGCCCTCCCGTTTTATTTTGGGTACATGCCCGTTGTAGGGAGTTTTTTTCCCCCGGACCAATCCAACCCCATCCAACCCAAGTGCGGTTTTTGCGGTCAGAGTCTGGCCCATTGTTCGTTTAACCCGCTTTCCCCGTTGTCTTGTGAGTCGTTTTAACGCCATCTCCCCCAAACACTTGGGGCACCCTTTTTGTATTTTTTCTCATCCTCTTGCGAAGTAGCGCGATGTTGGGGTGGCGGTATTATAGTGGTTGTTGTTGCGTCTCGTTCTGTCTCGGACCAGTCTTCGGTTACTACTTGGGTGACAGTGTCTTTGCCAGTGAAGATGCCCGGCGAACGCCGGAGTGCTCTTTTTTTTTTTTGCTCCCTTCCTTTTGATCGAGTTCTGCTTCCTTCATAATAAAAGGTTCTCGTATTTGAGTGCTGGTCATTTCACTCTTTTTTCCGTTTTTCATTGGAAAGGACTCGTCCTTTGCCCTTCCTATGTAGGGGGTTCTTTGTGGGACCCACACACCCCCCCCTTTGTTTTTTGGGGAGTTTGGTTTAGTATTTTCCCTTGTGTATAGTTTGGTTTTTGGTTTTCCCAGGTTTTCCACCTGGAAGGATAAGATCCCACACTTTTTTTTTTTTTTTTTTTTTTCTCTGGTTGTTTTTCTGTTTTCATTGCTTCAGTCCCCCACACCCCCCCCCCCCGTGTTTTTGTATGCGTGGTGTCCCTGTCTCTCTTTTTGTGCGCCGTTCCTTATGGCCCTCATCCGAAGAGCTTGCGTACGTCAGGGTTTCTTATTTTTCCAAGCTGTGAAAGCCTATCGTCCCCCCCTTTTTTTTCAAGAAAGACTAAAAGGTGATTTTTTCCCCCCCAACCCTCTGGTTCTTGCTCGCTTATTGAACAAGTCCGATGCTTTTTGTTTCCACAAACACCGCGTCTTTCCCCCTCTTGCTTTTCCAAATCCTCCTGAAATTGGAACTGGCATGTCCCTGGGATGGGCGACCTTTTTGTGGTAAGGGTTTGCCTTGGACACTCAGCCGTTGTCTTTCGAACCCCCCCATTAATACGTTCGCGGTTGTTGTGACACTCTTCTCCTTAGTCCAAAGTGCTTTTGAACCCTTGTTAGTTTTCCCGGTTTCTTCCATTTGAATATTGCCCGTTTTCCCCCTGAACCGGGTGGACATCTGCTTCTTTTCCGAACTCCCAGGACGTTGCTCTCGGCCCGTTTCCCCTTTGTTTAAAGTGCCCTTTTTCACCTTACGGGTATCCCCCTGCAGGCCCCCGAAGATTCAACGAGTTTTAAGCATGAGCCTACCCCAGAAGCTTTCCTTTGTTTGTTCCCCGCGTCCGACTCTGTTTTTAAATGACGACGGTTTTGTGCCACGCGCGTTTGGACGTCTTTCACAATGCAGCCACTGTCTTTCCCCCTCACGCTCGTATGCTTCTTGATCCCTTTTATTTCGATAAAGATTCTCCTCGTAGCTGCTTCCCCTCGAGCAAATGTTTTTGATTTGGTCTTCTTTCATGGTTTCATTTCTCTTTTTTTGCGATTGAGGTGGAACGTGGGGATCCCCGTGTCTGGGCCCCAGGGTCCACAAAAAAAAACCCCACACCAAATTTTGTCCCAACAACGCGTTGCTTTTTGCTTTATTCCCTGATTCCCATTTCTGCACCTGGTGCTTTCCCGAAATTCTTTTCTTGTTTTCGTCTTTATGTTGAAACTTTGACACCCCCCCACAAGACGTTTTGAACATGTTGATTTTCCACACCTTTTTTTCCCCTGGAGACTGGGAGAGAATTCTCCTCCGGGACCATTCTTTTCCTTTGTTCCCCGGTCTTTAAAGCCCGTTTTGTGATTTTTGTGACAAGGTTCACTCACAGGTTTTCCTTTTTGGTATAGCTAAATTTCGTTTCTTTTTTTTTTTTTTTTTGCTGTTCCACTTCTGAGCAAAGCTCTTTCTGCCAGCTCCCTGCCCTGAACTTGGTTGCTGAGCCCTCCATCATTGACCGGATGGCTTTGCCTGGCAAAGTTGTTGTTACCCTGTGGAAGGGGGTGCGCCCTTGCCTGGCCTTGCCTTGCAAATTTCTTGCGCACAACGTAGTTTGCCTCCCGTCGTTTTTTTTTTTTTCCTTCCCAAGTTTCTTTCTTTTTCCTCATTGATGATCCTTGGCTTTGCCACCCCTTTGTGTGTTGTTTTTTCTGTTTGCTTTTTTTTCCTCAACTTCGTTGGGGAATGCTTTCCATTTGTTTAGATTCAGTCCTTTGTTGTGTTTTGAGTTGTTCCCCCCTCTGCCATCTTTCTTTTTTTGCTTCCTGCCGTAGAGCTGGTTTCCCTTGCGTCCCTCTTGTGGCAGGACAAAAACCTTTTTTTCTTTCGGTGCTGACTTTTTTCTGTTTTGAACTTGGTCTATTGGGAGGCTCGTTTTGTCGTTCGTGGTCTGGTGCGTGGCACAGCACGTTGTTGAACTGTGTTCCGGTGTAAACCCCCTTTCGTCCTCGTCTGCGGCTGCTTTTATCAGTATTTTCCGCGCTTTTTCGCCAGAACATTTTTTTACCAACCTTTCCCCCTTTAAAAGCACTTTCCCTCAGTACCCCTCCTTTTTCCGTGAGGGATTTGCCCTCTAAGTGATTCTATTCTTAATAAGTGTTTTTTTTTTTTACGAGTGAAAGAGGGCTTCAGATGTCACACAAAGACCCAAAAAGTCGACCTTTTTTAGTTTACATTGTTTGGTAAGGTTTTTACTTTTTTGTGAACATGTTGCTGTATGGTGCGCAACAGCGTTTCCATCCGTCGTTAGTCGGGCTTTACGGTCCCTGGGGATTTTCAGGCGGTCCGTTTTGGAAGAGTGGTGAACTTTTTTTTTCGAACCCTCCACCCCGTGATTGTCCGTCTCCCACGACACACTTCCTCCCCTTTTTTTTTTTTTTCCCCCCGCCATGAACATCCAAAATTTCCAGTCGTATGTCCCAACCCGTTTTCGTCCCCCCACCGTTTTTTCCTGAGATTTTCCATTCTGAAGTCCCCCGCTTGCCCCATGCCCCTACCCAGTTTTGACCCTTAAGTCCATTCCGTCCCCCTTTTCCCTTTACGCAGCCCCCCCCCCCCCACCTTGGAGCTAAGCAATTTTTGCCACTGGAGTCCCGCCTTTCCCACATAGTTGTTCCTTCTTTGCTCCGTTTTGCACAAAACTTTTCCACCCCCCCGGCTGGGCCCGATTCCCCAGCCACTTTGTAGATTCCTTCTTTTTATACGTTTCGTAGACCCCGGTGGACAGGTCTAACCCATTTTCGTTGGAATCTCAAAGTCCCTCCCCCACCAATCCTTTCAGTAGGCCTTTCACCCCGCCCGATTTTTTAACCTCCCACAGACATGCTTGCCCTTTTTCCTCTTCAGGTCTTAAACTCATCCCGCCCGTGGCGTTTTTTATGCATGCCCGAATCTCGTTTTTTCCCATTGGGAAGCTTAATTCAACTCCACCCCCCGTCGTTCCACCATCCCCAGTTCACACATGTATTTTTCCATTGTTTGACCAAGAACACCACAGGCCCCCCCCCTTACCAATGCCCCCTTCCCAGTCCTCTTTTTCCCCCTAATACGATATGGTTCTCCAAGCCCGAAGGGGGGGACACTACAGCAACAAGTTGTAGTGCGTAAGGGTAGGGGTTTGTTCCCCCCCTTCGTTTTCCGAAAGTGCCCCACCCCCCCCCCCCGTTTCTTTTTTTCTATGTTGTTGCGATTGGAATCCCGGCAAACAGAGCAAGTTCTTTTTTCCTTTCCTCCGTTTTTTTTTTCCGCCCGGCGTCCCTTGGTTCAAGTCGACCTTCGAGCAACCTTTTTTCTTTCCCCCCCAGGTGAAATTTCCCCCCCATTTTGGGCATCGCTTCGGCTCGAGTTTTTTTGAGACGAGTTGTTTGTTTTTCTCCCTCTTGATTTTTTCCCCCCACTTTTGCTTGCGGCATTTCTTTGTTGGTGACATTGGTTTCGACAGTGTCTGATTTTTGGCCCGCTTTCGCCCTTCACCACCTCTATTGCAGTCGGACGCTGTGTTTCTGGGCAGGACTCCCCTTTTTTTGTTTTCCCTCAAATCGGCCTTTTTGACGTGTATCCTGTAATTTTTTTGTTCCCTCTTGGTGTTTGCCCCTGAGTGCGTTCCCGGATGGCCCTTTTTTTTTTTCCCTTGGCCCGATGATTTGGCAAATGGTTCTTTTGGTTGTCCCGTCTTGTCAGGCGTAATCTGCGGTTTTTTCCACCACCTTCAGTGCTTTTGATAATTGATTCCCGTCCTTCTGTAAAACCACCTCTTCAAAACGTTATTTTTTCCGAGCCTTTGCTTGACATTCATTGTCTACAGCCCGCTCCTTGGAGGCCCTTAATTTTAGGCTGATCCACCGTTTTTGGTTGTGATCCTCTTGGTAAGGCAATTCGTTCTCAAGGCCTGTTACATTTTCAATGACCCTTCCCCCCCCCGGTTTTTTTCCCTTGACTTGGCATGTTCCGTTTTTTTTTTTGCAACAAGACGGCTTTGCAGTTGTACGGCCAGCATTCTTCCTTTTCCTAGATCCCCTTTTCCCCCCCTTTTTCGGCCTTGTTCCTGGCAGTGTCCCCCTTTTCCTTTTGTTTCTTTTTAGTAGTAGTCCGTTACAATAATTGAAAATTTTTTCGGCCCCCCTTTGCTCCATACCTCTTTTCGGTGATTCTTGTCTTGCCCGGGATTGACGAGCCACGCGAATCCGGTCCCACCCGAAACAACCCACCCTCCCAATTTTGTTGATTGAGTGGGAATTCCCTCATGGGCTTGTCCAGGAATTAACAACAGAGTTTATTACACCTTTTTCCTGTTTCCTTTTCCGAGTGCCTGGTCCCCCCCTTTGTACCAAACCAACCCTGGAGAAATTCCTTCCCCTTTTTTCAAAATGATAAAAAAATGGCCCAAAAACCCTTTAAATCCCTCGGTCCAAGGACTGACCTTTGGGATTACATCACGTTTATGTTTCCGCGCTTTTCTCCCTCACCAAGGGTTTTTTCTTCTAACTTTTTGAGACTTTCTTCTTCGATAGAGGGGGACGGACCTATCTGAAGGCTTCGTTCTTTCCCATCCGTAATGTAATCGTCTGCAATCACCCCCCCAGGTAGTTCACCCTTTTCCCTGTCGACCCCCCGGTACCTTTAGCCACCACACCCCCCAAACATAAACCCCCCCCACATCTTTTTTTTTTCCTTCCCTTTTTAAGTCAAATTCTTTGCTTTCCATCCCGGTGGTGGCTCCCCCCTTTCCGTCTGCTCTTAAATCTTTGTTTGCCGCTATCCCCCCAAAGATTTCCCCTCGGACCGACTCCCTCCTTGTTCTTGTCCCCCTTTACGCCCCCCAACCGGTCCCCTCCTGATTTTGTTTTTTTTCCCCTATTACTTGGCCTGCTTGCCTGCGCCGGCGGCTTTTTTCCTTTTCCCACGCAAAGATCTTTTATAATCTTTTTTTTTTTTTTTGTCTCAACTCTGGCTCTTGTGGGGTTTTTTCCAACAACTGCTGGCGCCCGGCTTCAGTTGGTCCTTTCCCCAGTGATGGCGTAGTCCTCCCCCTTCCTTGTTCACGTTGGGACATTTTCCCTTTGGGTAGGAGTGTTTTTTTTAATCCCCCCGGGTTGGGAACCATAAGTTTGCCCTTTTGGGGGCCCTGAGTTCCATGTTCTTTCCGGCGCTTTGATTTTTGAAAGTATTTGAGGCAATTGTCGACCAAACCCTTGGGGGACGTCCCTTTTTAATGTAAGCTTTACTGAATATTTAGGGTTGCGGGGTTAGTCAGTTTTGTTTTTTTTGTCTGCGCCTTTTTCTTTCGAAGTTTCCAACTTTAGGAAAAATTGTTTGTGGTCAGAAGATTTTTTTCCACTTTGCGACTGCGGCAAGCCGTGCGAGTGGTTAATCCCCCCGCAGCACCGTCCGCCCTCTCCCCTTTCATCCTGTCCGTCGACGAATCTCCCCTCTGTTAGGTCTGATGGTTTTTTGGTTGGCCAAAGAAACTCCACCAGCGACCTGGTGTCCAATTACCTTTCTTCTTGCTGGTCACCCGAGTCTTTGGTGATGTCCTTTGGAACAAAGGGGTTCTCTTCTGATGGGGGGATTCTATTAATTTTGATACGTTTTGTTCGGAGGGATTGGTTTCTGTTTTCCCCCCCACCTATTCCAGAGAACTTCGTTCTTGGTGGCTTGTGTGCCTCTGGGTTTGTACTTTTTTTCTTGTCCGCATGCGGTTAAAATCCCCACTCCTTGATCGTTGTTTCCTCGTGGTTGGTCATTATTCTTCTGTTGCGTCCCCCCATTTGCATGTTGACAACCGTAATCCCTCCCGGAGCTCTCCTTCCCTTTGCCCTAAAATCTTCTTAGCAGCTTTTTTCCCTCACCTGAATATACAAGGGATTCCCCTGACACTTTTCTTTTTTCCAGTACTTCGAACGTCCAATGCTGGTGTCTCAAACCTTTTCAGCCTTCGACCTCCTCCTTCATTCCCTTCCCCGGTCACTTTGTGATTTCCTTTTTCCCGTCTCTTCGGTGAGGCCCTTTTACGTTGGTACACCGCTGAAGGTGGATCCTCTACAAACCTGTTAAACGAGAGGGTTCTTTAACCGCTTGCAGCTCGTACTTTTCTCTGTTGTCGTTTTGTTTGGCTAATTGCAACATATGTACTTTGGGAAGTGTAACCCCCCTGGAAGGGTGTTCCCTCGCCGTAGTTCGCAGACCATAACCTTTTTTTATGTCCTCACCAACTTCTTCTTTTTAGCCTTGGCAAGTCCTCCGGTTTTCTGAAATGGTCCCCCCTAGCCCATAAGACCCGATAGATTTCCCTCATGCCCCCGTTTCCCCCCGAAACGCTCCCCCCCCTGCTCCCTGATTTTTTCCCCTGCCTAACGTCTCATATGTCCAGGCAGTTTAAACGCGCTGGCTTCCCAATGCCTCCACTGTCTTCCTGGCCCAGACCCTCCTTTATTTGCCCTGGATAACTTTCTCTTTCCCTCGTTTGCGGACACCCTCTTCTTAGTTTCTTCCCCCCTCCCGTCATTTGCCTTGTTGGGATAATTTGGTCCCCGTTAAGGTTTTCGATCGGCGCCTGAACCCCCAAGGTGACACTTACCCCGTGTCTGTTCCGTTGTCCAAAACCCCCCCCAAAACGCGTCCGATTCCTTTGACTTCTTTCCCCTTTTTGTCCATTCAGCCCCCCATTGAGTCGCTGATTTTGCTGTGAGGGACCTTCTTTTCCAAACAAACCCCCCTGTGTCCTGGGCTTTTCTGGTACACGGTCCCGGGCTCTCCTTTGGCGTTACCACCTTCGGTCATCGGATGTTCTGTTGCCCCCCCTTTTCTTTTAGCGGTTTTGTGAGTTTTGCGTTTCGTTCCCGCCGGGGTTTCTTGCTTTTGGCGAAATTGCGTTGTTGTTACCATTTTTCGTGTCTGCCAATCGCTTTATTTCAGGCGTCCAGACATTTCTTTTGAGGCGCCCTGCCCTTGACGTCATGCTGCACAAGCGGTCACCTTTTCCTGTGTTTCACCTGTTCTTTCTTTCAATGGCGAGCCCGTTTCCGCCTGACTGCTTGTTATTAAAAACCAAGTCCGTGGTAGCCAAGTTTATTTTTCTTGCCCAAGTGTTGAATCCATGGGGACATCTTCCTTCGGTTTTCCCGCCTTTGCCACTTGGTGGCGTTTTTTTTTTAATTGGTGAGGGCTTTTTCTTTCAAAGGATTTTTACCGTTCCCTTGGCCCCCCCCCGCTTCTTATTGTCGCCCGTCTCTTGATTTCTTTTTCTGATTAATTCCCTGATGTTGACGCCTCCCTGAGTAATCATTGTTTTCGTGACGACTTTCCTTGACAAGGACCCCCTTTGTGTTCTCCTCTCTCGTTTGATCATTTGATTCTGTTTTCTCCCCCTCTGTTTGTTTGAATTTTTTGGTGATTAAGATTGTGAACCTTTTTGTCCGTTTGCTTTTGGAGAACTCGGCGTATTTTTTTTGTTGTTGAGTTTTGGTTCGGGTTGCCCCTTAATTGGTGTTCACTTTTTGACTGGTGAATTTCCCCAAAGATATTAGCGCCCACTTGGTCCGCTTACATAAGTCTTCCCGTGCCGGTTGTATTCCTTTCAGGCCCTGTTCACCAATAACAGGACCCCCCGTCATACCTCCTCGACCCCTGAGTTTTCCCTGACTTTCGTCTTTTTACAGATACGCCTACGGGTTTGATATATCTTCCCCACTTTTTGTTGTTTGGGAGTTTTGCTCCCCTGGGATTTGCGTCAATTTCCCCCGTCGTCAGAGTGCCCCATTGTCTGGTCCTCTGTTTCGTTGTTAACTCTTGACTGCCCTCGGCATTACCGGTCCTCTGTATTTTTGCTGGCAAGCGTTTCCCTGTTTTAGCTTTCGAGATTTTTGTGAAGTTTTTCCTTTTCCCCGTCCCCCGTTCCCCACTTTGCGGTCAGCCAAGCCAAAACCTCAATCCCAGTTCTTCAAACTCCTTGTTTGACCAACTTCCCCCCCCCCAATTCTCAAGCTTTCCATTCCTCAAACCTCTGATACACCAGTTGTCCTTTTTTTCCTCTCCTTTGAGCCAGTCTGCACCGAGTTGTTCTCCGTGCCCCACCCCCTCCTTTACTGTTTTCCCTTCATACGTGTCCTTCCCTGAGGTCTTCCACCCCCACTTCAACCTTTATTGTCCCCTTTCCGCCAAACATTTCCCCCCAGAGGTTTTGCCCGCAGCCTGTTGCCCCCCCCACACCACCCGCCCCCCGCTTATATTCAAAGTTTTGCAGCCCCACTTTTTTACTTGGTTCGTCGTTTCTTTACTCCCCCTTTTTGGCAGCAAATCCCAGTGGACCATGCGGGGGCTCCCACATTTTCATGGTTACTGACACCCCTCTGGAAAATTCGCGGCCCCAGGTCTCTTCCATCCCTGTTACCAATTGGGCTTTCCATTTCTCATGACTTTCAGTTTTTCCCCAGGGGTTGGTACCGCTCCCTACGTCCCCCTTTTTGAGTCGTCTCGGGTCCGTAAACGTCACTGATTCCTGCCTGCGCCTATGCTGGGAACCCCGCCCGAAGTTTTATAGTCTTAAGCAAAGCCACCCTGCCCAATCGGTGGGTCCTCCTTTCTGCCCCCCATGCCCCCAAAGAAAGGTTCCCAACCCTCATTTGTCCCCCGTTGAACCCCCACCCCACAGGATCTTTTAACCAAGTTCCCCATGTTTTTCCCCCGGGGACATGACGCCACTCCGTTGTCTTGCTATGTTCTCGAACATTCGAGAAGGTTCCGTGTACCCCAGTCCCAATTCCCCTGGTCCCACGACCGTGCGGTGGTGTTTTTTCAAGTAGTTATTGGCATGTAGTTCCTTTCTACTCTCTTTTTACGGTTGCCTGTGCCCGTTTTTGGTGCCAGCTTTCTAAGGACACCGGTTTTTGAAATACTTCCATGGTACCCTTCCTTTCGCACCCGCGTTTTTAGAAGCCCGGTCGTTCCCGTGGGGGTGTCGTACTTTGTTCAATTGTTTTTCTCCCTCGCCCTTCCCCCTGGTCACTTCTTTCGACCCCCACGGGACTGGTTCGTATGTTTTCTGCAGTAGCACTGGGAAGGGCCCATGCCCGATGGGTTTTGTTTTTTCTTTGTTTTTCTTATTCTCTCAACAGGTGATCGACTTCCCCCTCCTCTGTCGCGGTAAAGGCGTTCTCCTCACCATTTTTTGGTGATTCATTTGGCAGGGCAGTCATCTGATTTATTTGCACCCCACCCCCTTCAGGTGTTCAAAGTCTAGACCAGTAGTTTAGAGCGTCAATTCTTTTGTTGGTGTAAGTCGTGCCGCATGTTTCCTCTTTGTATCGGTTGACCGGAATTCCCTTTCGTTTGTGCGGGGGCCTGGTGCAGAACATTTTTGTTTTTTTCTTTTTTTCACAACTTGCCACCCCCGCGGTGGCCCTTGAAGAGTTTGTTGCTCCCCTGTCTTTTACCGCCCGCCCACCTCCCCTTGCTTTTGACCCGGTTGAGGCAGCGCCCGGTAAGCCGAGTTGTGACTGCTTTGTTGCCAAACAGCTAACCCACCAACTGGAAGCGGCCCAAACTGTTTTTACCTGCCATTCCCAAAACTCGAGGCTTGACACGCTTCATCGGGTGAAGATCAACCCACAATTTACTTTCAACAACCCATAAT
>Ga0179591_1256821_pt1 | contig 10248 bp, 13 predicted proteins | sample CZOMad2_1_08_16f_FD_182891 | JGI IMG/M metagenome (GOLD analysis project Ga0179591, IMG submission 182891) | Vadose zone soil fungal communities from Angelo Coast Range Reserve, California, USA - CZOMad2_1_08_16fungal (PacBio error correction) | ecosystem: Environmental > Terrestrial > Soil >... | reverse complement strand
CATCTAAAGCATTTATCTCCGCGCAGCGAAACCGGTCCTTTTTTGTTTTAGAGATATCATAATCCAAGTTGGCTATCTTTTGTTTGGTTTTTTTTGGGAGTTGGGACTAAATCGGATTGCGTTTTAGACCGAGATAGAGGATATCCGTAAAGTTGACCGGGATTTTTTTTCCACGCCCTCTTCTTACTTTCTCCTCAGTTACTTTTCCTGCGTGGTGGCGTCTTTGAGAGGCTGTCCCTTTCTATTCTGTATTTACCCAGGAGATGACATTAACTTTCCCCTTCCTGTTTGTATAGGACCTCAACCCCCCCCCCTTATCCCGCGCAATTCCATGCCCCCCCCCTTGACCCTAAAAGAAGCACCACATCCCAATGACAGCTCCTTACAGGACCGCGGCGGAGTTCACCCTCGTGGATTAGAGTTAGCAGTATTTGAGGATTGATTGGTAAGCGTCGAGTAAAGAGCGCACTGAGGATCCTGTAACGAACCTGCACGGCTTTCACTGGTGGTTGATCAAGAAAGTGGATCTTTTACACATCCAAATGTTTTCCTCTGAGAGATGAGGCCCCTCCTAGAACCTGACTTCCATCTTACCCCGATACTTGAGTCTCTGGCCCGGGCTGAACCCATTGGCATAACTCATGGTCTTCAGCAGCTAACTGGCAGAATGAAGGTTGGAACTTGAGTATCAAGGTGCTCTAAAAGTTTTTACTATGCATTAAAAGCTCCCCTTCCGCATATAACCACCTTGCTTGTCCCTTCTCTCTAGTTTGGAAAGGCCAGAAGCCCTATATTCCCGGATGATGAAGCATTTGATCGCACTCAAACTCAGCAAACCGCCTAAGACCGCAGATTTTATTTTCCCACCATCTTTATCTCAGAACGTTTTCCGCGAGTGGGTCTTGATTCTCCTTTACCCCCCCGACCCCCTCTTTAAAAAGCTCTCAAACCCCCAAGAATAGATTGCGAAACCCGCGGATTTTCTTTTCGTCTTTTGCATTTCGTCTACAACTTCTGCAAAGTAGAGAAGCACCTGATTATAACAGATCCGATTCATTGCACAAACAAGTCTTTCTAAGAGTTTTTATCTTCCCCATTCCCTGTAGGTAATGAGGTGTTCCCGATACCCCTTTCGTCTCCTGCCCCCCCCACCTTACAATTTTAAGAATATTATCTCTGCCCCCCCCAAGCCCCGGTGAGGAAGAAATTTCTCATCCTGCTTCACCTGCCTCCTACCCACAAGACATACGCCCCCTCTTTGGCCGGAAACCCCCCCCCCACCCCCTTAGCTTCGTTCTTAGGGCTCAGCACGCCTGCAAAATAAGCCCATTTGTCGCACCTCTTCTCCCTTCGTCGGTCCCCAATGTCCATTGTTGGAGGTATTATTCGGCCCAGTTCCAATCTCCAAAGATGCCTTGTTTTTCCAATTTTTAGGATTTGTCCCACATCATTCCCCTTTTTCAGTAGGACGTAAAAGTTTCCAAGATGTGTACTTACAAATTCTTTAATACGGGCCCTTCCCTAATGTTACTGCTCTTCGTGCTTTTTTTGAAAACTCACAAAGTGAGCGTGAGGTCCACCTCCTGTGTCCTCTTTTTAAGATTAGATACTGTGATCAGGTCTTGAAATCTTCGTATCGCAATGATACCCAGAGATTGTGGAGATGACTGTTTGACTTTTTTAGACAAGTCCTTTATGCTTTTAGTTGTTGAGATGTTGAGGACATTTCTCTATTTTGATTTTTTGTCTTTTTCCCGAGTTTAGGGATGACGTTGTTTACGGTGCGGCCAGGATATTCTGCGCCCCCCCAGCTTTTTTTGTACCCTGATTTTTCGATTAGGCCCATTCCCTTCTCTGAGTCCGCGTGGGGTGTGGAGCGATTGACAATGATGGTGTTCCTTTTTGACCATTCTTTTGTTTTACAGCGGAGCAGGAGGTGACAAGATTTTTCTTTTCTCCATCTTCTGAATGGAACCGTCTTCTTTGTTGTGAGTCTTCTTTCTTGATTGAATTAGGGGCCGTCTCCCTCATTAGAAAGCATGAAGTTATCTTCCTCGTTTCTCGGACCTTCTTACTGACTCTTATTTGAGCTGCGACGGCGATGGCTTGTACCTCTCTATTTTCACCTCTTGTTTTTCCTGAGATTCGTCACCCTTTCCAGACGTCCAGCCATCCCTTAAGTTTCTAAAGTAAAGTCTTCCCGCTCCTCTTATTAAATTGCTAAATCGTCTACTCCCCTGGTAGCCTTCCCATGCCCCCTACGCGGAAGACGCCCCCCCCAGTCCACGCCCGAGACACAAATCGTTTCTCCACTCCTGCGCCGGTGACCACCTCAGGGATTCAGAACAAAATTTCCTTTCTCAATCGTATATTTTCAAACCCGAGTCTTTCTCTCCCTCCTCCCCTTCTCCGATAGTATCAATTCATCTCCTTCTCCCAGCTCTACCCCGTACCGGACAACCAGCCACCCCCCTCATTCAAAGTTGACAACCTACAACGCAGAAGAAGAAGCAACTCACCCACCCCAAGACATTACCGCTGGCGCGGAGTGCTATAACGTGCGTTAATTTTCCCCCCGTTTTCATCAGACTCCCACGTTATCTCAAGAAGTCCCCTCACTGTTAAACGCAAGATCTTCCCCCCTCTTTTCATGTCCCGAAACTGGGACGTCACGGGTTTGGACCCCGGAGCCTGACCCTCCTACCAAAGTGACCCATTGCTGTTTCCAAACGGTTTAGTACTTTTAATGTCAAAAGGACTTCCTTTAAGGTACGAATCTGTTATGTCCTGAGTGCCCCAAGCCCTCCTCAACAATAAATGTATACTTCTCTTTCGAAAGACGTGTAGCGTTTGCCCCCGGGTTCACTCCATTCCAAACGTTTTTCCTTTTTTATACCGCGGAGTTAGCTTCTATTTGCTTTCTATTTTGAGAAACGTGTCTTACGACTCCCCGGTCCCACTCCCCCCCCTCCCCCCCCCTCTCCACCCCCGATCCCCTCCTCTCTAAGCTCTCTCTGTCCTCCTCCCTATACTTCCACCCACACTTCTATTCTGCTCCCCTCACATTGCATACCCTTTCCCCTTACCTCTTCTAGACCCCCCCCTCTACCCCTTCCCCAATAGTCGCTCCACCCCCTGTCCTCCCCCCCTACCAACCCTCTCTCTTTACTCATCCACACCCCCCACCTATGGAATCACGCCCCCGCCACCCCCCTCCCCTCGACACCACACTCCCCTCTTTCCCCCCCTCCCGCCTCTCACCCCATCCCCTACCCGCCTCCACCCCAGCCTTTCCCATCAATTCCCTCAGTCCCCCCCCTCCATTCGCCTGCCGTCCTTCCGCCCCCTCTCTTGCACCGTTTACGCCTCCACCTCCTCCTTTTGCCTCACCCCTCTATTCACCTCCCCCCACCACTCCCGCCTCCACCCACCCCCTCCTCCCCCCCCCCCCCCCTTCCCTCCCCCCATCCTTCCATTCCACCCTTCTTTCTTGCCTCCAATCATCCCCCCACCGCCACCTCCCCCTCCTACCCCCCCTTAACATCCACCCCACTCCATCTCTTCTTAATACCCGCCACCCGCTCCCTGCCCACCCCTACTACGCCCTCTCATCCACCCTCCCTCCCTCCACTCCATTCTCTGTCTCCCTTACCCGCTCTTTACTCACAAACTTCCCTTTCACTCCTCCCCCCCCCCCATCCTCCACCTGTACCCCCCCCTCCTCACCAGTCGCACCCCTCCCCCCCCTCCGCTAATCTCGCCCATTCCCCACCACTCCCTTATTTTTTCCACCCACTCCCTTACCCCTCCGCCATATCCCCTCCACCCCCCCTACCCACACGTTTCTCTCCACCACCCTCCCCCACACCTCACCCTCGGATTTTCCTGTTTCCCCCCCCCCCCCGTCCCTACTACCCCCCCCCCCGCCTCCACCACCCTCTCCCGATCTCCATCTTCGGGCTTTTTCCCCCCCCACCCGCCCCCCCATCTCCTTACACCCCTCCCCCCATCACCCCACTCGCCTTTCCCCCCTCCGCCCCCCCTCCCCCCCTCCCCCCCCTCCCCCTTTCCCTATACCCACTACACTCTTTACCCGCCCCCCCCCCCCCTACTCCACCCCCCCTTCCCTCACCACCCCCCCACAAACCCTCACCACCCCTTCACTTCTACCTCTCTCCTCCACCCCTCGCGCCTAGCCCCGCCCCCCTACCCCTACCATTCCCCCCCTCTTCCCCCCACCCCCCACTTCCCCTTCCCCCCCCAGACCCCCGCCTCCCACCATATCCGCACTCTTACCCCACCCCACTCCCACGCCCCCTCCTCAGCCTCACCCACCCCCACCCTCCCTAACCCTCCACCCCTTCTCCTACACCCAACCTCCTTCCATCCCATCCCACAACATCCCTCCTTCTGACATCGTCCCTCCCTCTTCGCATCCTCCCTGCCCTACCTCTCACCGGACCCTATACCCATCACCACTCCTACCTCCCCCCTCCCACCCAGTTACTATTTTCTCCCCCCTTCCCTTCGCCCCCTTATCCATCACTCTCCTCCCCCCCCCATTTACCCTCTTACCATACATACCTCTCCCTCCCCCCCACTACTCCTCCTCCCCTCCCCCCTTCGCCCCCCCTACACACCTTTGCCCCTCGACCCATCTCCATTCTATACTGCCCTTCACACAGAAGTGGGGTTTCCGGCCCCCTCGTCGTTACTTTCTTTATCATTAGGACGGTGACGACATTCTTCAGGCGAACGTGGTCGTCGTTTGGCGTTAAGTTGAGTCCTGTGTTTGCTTTTTGATACACGAAGCGGTCCCCTCTTCTGAACTTCCGGAGACCCATTATGTGCCTAATCATGCAAAAAGCGGCCTCCTTTTTTTTTTTGTTCATTCCTCGTTCCCTGAACGCTCCTCGTGTTCTCGACGTTTTGGCAGAAAGTTGGCGTCGCGTACGACAAAACATTTCACGAAAGTAAAGCGGTGCTCCCCCAGCCGGGTAATTTTTCGTCCTTTTATTCTCCCAGGGCTTTTTGCGCGTTTTTGACCTCCCCCCCAAGCCTGCCAGTGAGTTTGAGACCAGTCTCTCTAAAGCTTTTTATTCAACATTCTCGTTTAGGTATTGCTATGGGTCCCAAATGGAAAAAGCAATGTCTGTACCACATCTTTAAGCGTTTCATCAGGTCAGATAACCTCGACGTAGAGTGTCTTCCCCTTACCCTGCTCTTGGTCCTTTCCCCCCGTCCCAGAGTGTGGGATTTCCACAGGTCCCGAAAATAGGTCCTGTCCTTTTCCGGTACCGTTTTTTCTTACTCTTCTCTTTCCAAGTGGACCGCGTCAAGATTTAATCCTTTTCCCTATTAAGTTTTTCCTCCTGCACCTTACGCAGTGCAATAAGACCCCGGAGTGTCCCATGCTTCATTTCCGGCGTTTTACTCACCCCGCGGAAAGTCCACAGACGAGCAGTCTGAAAGCTAAGACTCCCCCGACCACTGTGAAAATCTCCCAGCTTCCCCCAAGACTGCTGACGATCGACCACCTTGACCCTTGAGCTGCCCTTCTCCTGTTTACAATTGGTAGTGGCTGGGTGTCCCTCGCAAATCCTTCCTTTTTTACCCGTTTGGGATATGCTATTACCCAATTCACGACTTAAATCAGCCTCTGGTTACAATATCGGCACTGGAAAGTGCACACATCCGCACACAAAGCTCACACTTCCCCCATGTTTTGTCTTTTCCCTTTTGTTCACCAGAGGAGGATATACCGCAAACTTGTACAGTGTCCAGGTACTCCTCAGATATGCCGGTCTCCCCAACAGATGTATTAAACAACCCGAACAAACAAGCCCTTGATCAAAATTTTGATACAGTCTCCGGACCCCTCCATTTGGATAACCTCATTTCTCTAATGATCCCTTTGCTCTGAAGAAGATATATTCTTTTCCTGTTGTTTTTGTTGCGAGAGACTGTCATTTCCCCTTGATTTTATCGAAATGAAAGGTCGGTGTCTCTCTTATCATTACCACCTTTTTGGACTAATTCGTTCTGTTTTTGGGCGATAGAAATGGCTTTCTCAACAGATCTATAGGCTTGGCTCCCTCCTTCTGATAGTTAGGAAGTCCAGAATGCGCGATCCAGCGGCCAGTTTGTATCGTTGGGCGCTTGTGAAGGCCTGCTCGTTCTGAGCTTTTTATCAAAAGAGGCATGCACAAGGTAGTACAATTGTGGTTCCTTAGTGTACCCCCACTGTCATTAAAAGTCCTGCATTAAAGGCCAATTCCCAGCAACCCCGCACGACCCCACCCATTTACCCCCTAGAAGGAGCTAGGCCGGGTTTCAATGGCTCTTCTTAAGAAGGGATCTGGGGAAAGAGTCGTGTCCAGTCCCTATGGATCTCTTTTCCGTGGGTAAGCTGTCTCTTCCCTTGTTAAATGTCGGCGTTTTTAGTCAACAGGTGCAAGGACCTCCCATTGGTATTGTCCTAGACTTTAATGAGGGTCCCCATTCTAGTTACACTAAGAGCTTCCCCCAAGATCTTGATCTTCTTTACTTACTTCGAATTCACCTTTGGTTTTAATCGAGTCAACAGATTTCCGAGATTCTCATTTGAGTTTCAATTCTTCCCTGAGATCACTTGATGGATATCAATGTCGTCAAATATCCAAGTATCCCCTTCGTACCCCAGAGCTGCCCCTATTTTTTTTGACCCCAGCGTGAAAAGTTTTTGCCTCCCCTACCAGGATGCCTACCCTCAAACCCTGGGCGTCTAAGTCACCTTCATTAAAATAGACCACCGTATAAGCGATTTGACAACATGATTATGAGAGAGAAAGGCAACAGATTCGGATTGAGCTCCTCAATATAAGCATAAAATTTTTTGATTCCATAACAAATTCCCTCCCAGTATTGCGCACCACTCTTGTCACTTTTTGGCGTCGCAAGAATCAAGTTTCTGTCTACAACCCCCAGAGCCCTTCCCCTTTAGATTAACCAAAAAACAAAAGTTTCTCCGCGTTTTGCTTATCTGCCCCATGGCCATTTTTATGAGGACTGCGGTCTCCAGTTCGTCCTCCTTAAACTACCAGGCCTCCCCTCCCATTTCCCCCCCCATTCCAAGAAATGGTGATAAGACAGGATCGCCTCCGGACAGGAAAACTACTTATAAGATAAGCACGCCTCCTCCTTTCAACGGATTTTTTTTTGGAACTCTTGTCCCCCTTGGCCTCCCGATGTTCTCCCAACAAAAACGCCTCCATTTGTTCTCAACCCTCTGGGTCGCGTGGCCCACCCGTCACATTCTCCTTTTATAGCAAAGTGTCTATAAGTCTTTGGACCGAGTGCAGAGAAAGAGATTTTATTTCTTTACGTTACTTTCTCTGATTGTGGTCCTCACATACACGCCTTCCCCCCTCTCCTTTGTCCTTCCACCTCCGTGCTTTTCCCCCCTCCAATTAATCACCGACTGTTTTACTTTAGTTCTCGCTGTAGAATTGCCGTGACCCCACAGCAGTTACACCAACCCCCCAAAAACACCGATTGGAAAGTTTTTCCTCTTTACTCTTTTTTCCAGGGGCCAGTTTATTGAAATCTGGCAATGATCCTTAGCGCCTCTCGCTGTTACCCTATTCCCCTTGACAGACGACAGGACTGAGGAGGTTTTTGGGTTCTCTTTTTGAATGCGATGCGCTGGTGGTCGTGTGGTCTTGATTGGGATTAAGTTTTGTGTCGGTTTAGGACTGTTTTTTGAGAACTAATTCCTGCGAGACCTTTTTTGGGATAGATTTGCCTTCTCTAAGACTCCTGTGTGTCATATTTTTCTCTTAGGTAGATCGTCCCTCTTTGTGAAACTCGGCCCTCCCCTCTTCGGCTTGGCCGTGATTCCTACAACTGGGTTGGATATTTGGAGGCTTGTTATAGTGGTGTGGGAGAGCATGAAGGTCGGTCGTCTTGGTGCGTGTACAGAAGATTTCCAATTGAAGAGGTCGCGTTCACCCCTTTCTTCCCTCCGATTCTTAATTCCCCCTCGGCTGGTAGTCTTTTTTTTTTTGATCTCTTCTTCATACTAATCGTTTGTGTGTAGAGATCGTCCACTTTTTTTAGCCTCATTTCTCCTTCGCCATAAATAAGATAGCGACCGGTCCTGCGCTGAGAATCCAGATGATCATGTAGAAAATCTTGAAGAAACGGCCCCCTTTTCACCGATCCCTCCTTTAAGTACTCCCCACAAAAGAAAGATTGGTCCTGCCCTCCAGTCCACGGAGATGTGCGCAAATACTCGCTTTTCCTCCCTGACCGAAGGTGTGCACAAAGGATTGTCCGACTAAAACCCCCTTGTAACTCTCTCTGCCCACCCTTTTTATTAGCTGCCCTTTTTCCACCCTAGCCTAATCCCACCCCGACTCGTTTTGCGCAGCGGCGCCAAGTGAACCTTACAAACTAGCAAATTCCATCAGAGGAAAAATCACGACCACGTCCCGAATCAAGAAGAGTTCCAACCCCCCCCCCCCCCGTGCCGACTATCTAGGACAGTACGGCCTATTTTGCTCAAGGAATAGAAGGACCGTATCCGGGATCTTCTGCCTCTTTTCTCAATTAAAAAGATAAGATCGTACCCCCTTTTTAACAGATTTCCCCCCCCAGTCGGGGAAGACTTGGGCGGTGGAGGGTGGGTGGTTGTGCCATCGACATGGGAAAATTACCACCGTAATTTCCGTTCCCAAGATTTTTAGGAATATGTTGTAAGTACAAGTTCTGTAAAGGGCGGCGGGGACGTACACTTCTGGATGCCAAATCTCCTCCCAAGAAAGTCTACACTACTTTTTTACCTTTAGTGGGAGCATTTTCCCGGACAGGCCCTCCCCCCCGATAGGACCCCGCCGGACTGGTAGACGCTTTTTGACAAATTGTGAGTGGGAGATTTGTTTCGAACATAGGGAGGAAACCCGACCCTCCTTCTTTGAGGGGTTTGTGCAAAGACTTGCGTTTGCAGGATAATGAGGCTTTCCGCTGATTTCCTGGCGGGTCGTCTCTTTCCAGAGATGAGGCGGCGCCTTTTATTGGTTGGGCAGCACGTAATCGGATTACGAAGCGAACTTGCATGGTGACGTTCCCAACAATGCGGAGAAGACGCTGTTGTGCCCTCTTTCTTTCGGCTGTTTGTGGTTTTGCTTGTATCGTTTCCTGATGTGGGCTGTGAGGAAAGAAAACGTGTTGCGGCAGTGCTTCCCCTACACTGGCGTTCGTCTTCGTTCCCCGTGCGGGGGCGGCCGGGGCGGTGTTGTTCGTGTAAAGCTGAAAGTTCCTTGTGTTCTGAAAGAGTATGTCTTGCCGGTCGACTCAAGGTTTCGAGTCGAGTGCGACCTTTTTTTTCTCCTAAAGAAGAAGAGATTTTATTCCGTGCGACTCTCAACGCTTTTATAAACATCTACTTGGACGCCCTGAGTTGAATGTTCGCGCCAGAAATGGTAAGGCATGCAATCAGTTTCAATTTTTCCTCTTTGTTACGTCATGCAAAAAAGATCTTGAGGTACTAATGGGATTGACTTTCTTTTTGTATGACAGTACCCTTGCGGCTTCTCCCCTGGTTGACCCCATTAGGTGAATCACGCCGTGAAGGGAGGGCCTCCTTTCTCGTTGGACTGCAAAACTTGTCGCATACCTCAGAGCACTTATTTTTTCCCCTATTGCCAGTTTTCTCTTTGTTCTTTCGCGGTCCCCTTCCGCCCTGGGTTTACTGCCCTAGGTAAACCAGCAGACCTTTAAAGACGCCCCCTAATCGTCGGCCCCAATCTCTTTCATTTCCAAGCGCTGAAATAGAAATCACCCCAATGACCCTCCCCCAAAGAGCTTCTTACCTCGAATCTCTCAATGAAAACATGCAGCCTTCCTCGATGTTTCATTTATTTTTTTTTGGATTTTTCCTGAATGATCCCCTTACTTCCTTTTTTTTTTTGAGAATCTGGGATTCCTCTCCCCCAATGGCTTAAATGGATGCTCTCTGTTGGCCTAAGTTAAATGGCCCGCCCCTTTTTCCAACTCACCCCCCTAGACAGCCGTCCGATGGATTCGGCTGGCCAAACTAGGATTCCTCGCACAACGTGCCCTCTTCCTTTAATACTTTCGCTTTTCATCCGGTATCCCCCAAAGCAATCTCGTCCACCGAAAAACTCCCCTCACATTGTCCGATAAGTCATCCCCCCCCAAAGGCCTCAACTTTCATTCTCATCAGTTACATGTGATTCGATTATTAAG
>Ga0179591_1203607_pt1 | contig 10248 bp, 10 predicted proteins | sample CZOMad2_1_08_16f_FD_182891 | JGI IMG/M metagenome (GOLD analysis project Ga0179591, IMG submission 182891) | Vadose zone soil fungal communities from Angelo Coast Range Reserve, California, USA - CZOMad2_1_08_16fungal (PacBio error correction) | ecosystem: Environmental > Terrestrial > Soil >... | reverse complement strand
GTTCCTGACAACACACCTTAGCTTCTCCGTAGTCGTCCAACGTATCCCTTTATTCCTCTTGGACTGGGTAGTATGTTCTGAGGTTGGATCTCGTCCCAAGTCCGGCCTTAAAAATTCTCGCTCAAACATACCTTAAAGAGGACCTCACCTTCTTCATTCTCCCTTTTCCCAAATGTCGAACTGCCTAACCTTGCCTACAGTGCAAGATTGACGCTGCCTTGAGACGTCTCTCTAATAGGGCTTCTCTTCCAAGCTGGCCTTCCTTAGTCCCCCCTTTCTTTATAATGTTTTTCCCCAAGACCCCCAGCTTGTTCCTCAGAACCTGTACCTTCCTTCTCTGTAGTTTTTCCGTTTCGTCGATTTAAATCAAATCGTCTCCTTGGGCCGATTTCCTACCTGGACCCCTCCATCTTTCGCGTTTTTTTTCTTCTTTCGGCCTAACCCCCTGGGTTCCCTCTTGAACCACAGCTGCCCCATTTGGATGATTTGGTTTCGTCTTCCTTACTAGGCACGTTCTCCGGGCAACGTTTAGAGTTCTCTCCCCCTTCATTTTGTCTGGCTGTGTTTCACCCCGAGAACTCAGTTCTTTAGCGTGAGGTTATTGGTTCGTTTTTCAGTCAGGATGAAGTCTGTTTTTCTCAGTACGCTATTCTCTCAGATCCCCAAACGCAATTTTTTCCCCTTCCGCGTTTTTAGGATAGACGGCCTCTTCCTTCTTCCCGTCTCCTCTTGTAAAGCAGTGCGCTCCCCGCCTGCCACCTCCCCTTGATCCCCCAATTCTTTCTGAAAACCCTACATTTTTGTCATCGATGACTTCTTGACCCGTATTTTTTCTTTTCGCATTTTGGATCACTACCTTAATCTTTTTTCCTCCAGTACCTCTGGTTTTTTTGCTCTTGGTGGTTTTTTTGTTCCCCGCACTTCCCTCTTAGTCTCAACATGTCCGGCGCACCAAGCACAGCTCACATAGTATTTTACTTAATTGACTCCCCTTTATTGGCCCCTACTTTTTTTAACTTTTCGTTTCTTCCCCGAGAGAGATGACCACGTTTAATTCTTTCTGTTTTGTTTTCGATCAGGGTCTCAAAGTGGCATCTTTGAACTTCTTGGTTCCACACCTCCTGATAGAAGTCTAATTGCGTGCAGCCTCACCGGAAGCTAGGGTCCCTCTTTGAGCCTTTCAACCGCTTTTGAGTATCCCTCTTCTCCCCTATTGTTTTTCACTACTCACGGGTCACCCTTTTTTTTTTTGCTAGCCGCTGTTTCCCCGTATGGTGGTTTCTTCTTCCCTTCCCCCTCTTGACCCCCCATCTTTTCTCTCACCCCTTCCCCTCTGCCCCTCAAAGAACCCTTTCCCCCTATCACTCCTGTTACGAGCTTGCTCTTGATTGCTTTCTCGTTTTCCCCCTGCTCGTGACTCGACGTACAACTGATTCCTGTGTTTCACCTCGTTGCCCTCCATTAGGACACGATTTCCTTATTCTACACCATTGCCATCCCCGATCAATGTTTCCTCGAGGCATCTCACCCAGTTCATTTTTAGACGCGCCCCAATGCCTTCCTTATCACCCCCCCCTGCCGACAGTATATCACCAGAGACGATTGTTCTTCATATGACCCGTCCTTTAGTCCCTGCCCCTCTTCTTTTAGATCTTCCCTTCTCCTACCCCCCCCCCCCTCTCGATTTTTATGTTTGATATATCTCTCCACTCGTGGTATTGTGTTAGGTCCAGGTAGATTTTCGCATGCAGAGTGCTAATTGTGCCCCTCCTGTTAGTTGTTTCTCCTTTTGTTCAGACCACCCTTCCCCGCCATCCGGCACGCATCCCCAAGCGTCCCCACGTTTGTTCTGGGCCCTCTCTCCTTACCGCCCCCTCTTACCCTGTCCCGCTTTTCCTAAGAGACCCCGCTGTTCCCCCCTGTTTGTTTCCTCGCATCCTCCCACGCGGCAACAACGCTCATCGGCGATTTTGTTTCTTCTCACTGAGGTCTGCTTTTTCGATTGTGCCCGACCTGAAGACGAACTCCCCGATAAGCCAGACCCCCCCCGCCGACCCCTACAGGCGCCTTTTCCCGTGTTTAACCGGAGTTTTCCTTTTCCTGACGCTGTCTTAGTCCCCAACATTTTCCTCTTCTCCGCTTTGATCTATTCCTTTTTTAAGAGCCCCTTGTTCTATTGAACACAGTTGCTCACTACAATCTATCTTTAATTTTCCCTAGCCACTACTTCGTAATAGAGCCGGGAATTATCCTTGGTCTAACTCGTGATTCGAAGGTCCCACGAAAAGCGTTCCCATGCTCCTGCTAGTCCCGGCTCAATTGCCCCGCTTCTCAGCAAGATGTATCGTTTCCTATAAACATTGGTCCTTCTATAATCGCTACTTTCCCCTTTTATCGGGTTAACTCGCTCCCCCCTTGCCCAGCCCAAGTCTTCCTAACCCCCTAAGACAGATGTCAAACACCCCCCCGACCCGACCCCCCATGTCCCTGCCTTTTCGGGGATTGTCAGCTCCATTTTTCTGAAGTCCGATGATGGCCCCTTTTCCCTTCTAGCCTTTGTATGCAACCCCAATGTCTGGCACTTCACCCAAAGATTTTCACCATCGAGTAAGGACAGGGCTGTTTTCTCCCTCGTCCCCCCCTTTCTCACTTTTACTCATACAAAATCCTTCGGGACTCGGTATTATCAAGCGCCCCCTGAAACCAGAGGCTTCCCCTCCACCCCATACGACCCCCCTGTTATCAGGAACTTTCCTTCTTGGACGCTGTTCTACTTCTGCTCGCCTACTTAAACCTTATATTGTCGTGCCGTATTTTTTACCAATCCGCGCAAGCATCGTCATTAATTTCTTTCCATGTGCACTAACATCTTGAACCCTATAGCGATGAAGTTAGTCCCTTCTCACTGTATTGAGTAGGTTGGATCCACTCCAGTCCCTTCCGACATACCTCCCATTTCGAGACTTTATGAGACCTCCCTGCGATCTCCAATATTCTCCTCAATGACTGTTTCCCCTTGTTAGTCGTAGCCCTCCCAGATTTGATCTTTAATTTGGTCTCCCCCTCTTCCTTGTTTTTAATTGCTACGTCGATCATAAGCTTGAGGCTGGATAGCTTACCGAACCCTTATGACAATGTGAGCTTCCCCTTCCCTTTCCAAACCCTCTCTTTTTTAAGGCGACTTCTCTTTGGGCTCGACTCCGTGTCTGAAACCACGCCCTTTTTGCAGACATGAGATTTCTATGATAGGCGAAAACCGTATGTGTTTTTTTTCCGTCGGTTCCTGCCTTGCTCATTTTATACTCAGCTTTTAACTCGGGTATAGCAGCAACCTTCCTTCGTACTTTCCGTATTTTATTGGTGCGACGTCGCCTGGTCTTGTCCTCCCTGTCGATTCTATCCCAAAATCTCTTCTCTTTTCCTCCTCCTAATGTGATTTTATCTATTTTTTGATTTTCCTGTCTCGTGATTCGTTTCCAGATTCTCTATCGAATATTGCCGGTATCTCACGCTTGCAGATGATCTCAAAATTTCTGGGCCGCCAAGTCGTTTACTTCGAAGTACGTCCAATCTGGTGGAAAAAACACGACCCTCAGGTTTTGGGTTTCGCTACCCGGCAGTGAGCTTCTTTGGAACCCCTTTCAGAATTTCATCAAAACAATTGTTCGTTCCAGCTTTTCCCGGCTCTATAAATTGGTTCGCTTGTTGCACTTCCCCTAAGAGGACTCTTCTTTCGACGGCCACTTCCTATCTTCGTCAGCCCATCAAGCCCCTGATCAGAATGCCTCCTCTTCCAAGGCATCCATTTTAGGCACACTTCCCACCTGCCCCCTCTCCTTTTCTCGACTATCCTTCCCCTTCCAGGAGACTTCTGGAGTTTATAGCATTTCTCTCTATGTTCTTTCGTAGTCCAAGATATCTTTATTTCCAGATTCTCTACATTCTCTCCCTATACGAATATCTTAGGGAAAACCTCTAGAAAAATAACTCTCCATCGAGGTTAACACCTCCTTTTTATCCTCTCTTCTCTTAATCAAGCTTCAGGATGTCAAAGATTTTCCCCAGGCCCACCTTAAGCCTTAAAAGATAAGTTTCCTTCGTAGACTCAGGGAATCTTACCTGCTAAACACCCTCCCTACACGGACCCCCCCCTTTCCAGTTTGTTTGTAGACGTGGTAAATTTTTTCTTTCCAGTATGCTTCCGTGAGTTTTGCCGTCTATCATCACTCTTTGTCTGGACTATCCAGAAGCGACCTTCCAAGAGTTTCACAGCCCGTTAGGCCCTCTTTCCAGCTTCTGGTTTACAGCTTTTTTCTCATGAGCCACGTATATACTTACCTATGACCCTCCCCTAGTTCACACCAAATTCTGACAGGAGGTTCTCTTCTCCCCGCTTCTTATTGGACGTGGTTGGTGTCCTCTGTTTGTTTTTAATATTATTTTTCTTTCGTCATGGTTTTTCTCCCGTTCTTGAGTTTCCGACCAATGGCAACGGGAAATATATCTGTTGGCCCCTTTTTTTTCGTCAACCGATCGAGAAGCTTCTTTACTGTATCGTACGGTGCGTGAACTTACCCTTTATAATATTTACGCTTATTACGTGCTTCCCCCCCCCTTTAATGCAAGGAATGAAACCCACCCTAGTCCACGTTGGCCTATCTTAGGTAAGTTGACGACGATAATACGATGTTGCGTACGCCCGGTCCTTGCCTCTTCGACCCCCTAATCGCGAGTAATGAATCTATCGCAGCAGTCCTCTCTGCTCGTATAGTCTTGTGATCATCCGAGACACCGACCTAAAAAAGAAGAGTCTTACCACAACTTCCAGGAGACTATCGACTTCCGTTGTTTGAGTTGATCCCGATTTCTTCTATTTTCTCTATTCAAACAGAAACAATCCACTCTATAGTAGCCACCTCACTCTCCCAACGCCCTGTTTTCTCCTCTCATTCATGACACGCATGTTCACTATCCATCCTGCCCCACTCTTCCCTTTTTGCAAGGCGTCTTAAGTCGGAAATCTGTTGTCCACCTTTGAATGGCTTTTGCGAGTGGACTCCCCTCCGCCCTTCTTCTCTCTCGATGCGCTCTTTCACCCACGAACTCCCAATTTCTTCAACCATTATCTGTCTTGCCCTTATCCCGTGTCTCAAAGCCCTCCCTTAGTTTTTTAGATTCTATATCTTATCAGAATGGAGACCCTCTCAGGGTAGTTATTTAATGATTAGTGGATCCTTTCTCCTTCTACTCCCTCTGCTCACTCATGACAATTACCCCGCGGTACTCTCAAGGCCATTTCCGGTCCCCGTTCTTTTTTTGTCCTCTTATGTTCTTGTTTCTTTTATGAGGTACTTTCTCTCTATCCAACGTGTCTTTTTCCAGGCTTTACCTTGGCTTTGTATGGTCGAGGTGTTGGCACTACTCTCCTTTTGATTTCCGCATTTCGTGAAGGCCGGTCTTTCTTGACCCCTCCGGACTTTATCTAGTTCTTCCGGCCTCACGCCCCCATTCATTGGCCCTCTTTTTTAATACTCGATCTTTCTTTTCTTTTAGTGTGACAGAGTGCTTTCTGTTTCTTCTCCTCTTTTTCTCCACAACCCATCCGAGCGCCGACAGGGCTCCCAAGTGCGGTCAACCCAAGAGACATTTTGACTCAGATACTCGCGTCCGGACTGCCTTCCCAGTGGGAAGGATCCCATAGACACACAGTCATAGTACACTGGAATGAGGTGTTGTCACCGAATCTTTTTAGTGTTATCTGGATCTTCCTCCCAACCTATGCCCCTGTGTTCCTTATTAAGCCCGGGGAAGAAATCTTCAACTGGCACCTTCTCCAAATCGATTGCAATTCATACCCTCTCGTGCTGGTTTCCTACGTTTTGTTCCCAACCCTCTTCTGGTCAAAAACCCCCCAAAACTTTACCTAATCCTCTGCAATTTATACTTCGATCCAACCCTGGATTCAACCGTTACCCCCCGAGTATCCTCCACACCTCTTGGTGCTTATAAGTGTTGACCCTTTCTTTATCTGGAGTAACGACTTGTCTCCCGCACTGTAACTCGTCCGATGAAGCTCTCTACCCCGCTTTTTCCCATCTTCAATGATCCTTTGCCCTTGCGCACGCCCTTCAAATCAGGTCCCCCCCCCGAACCAACGAAACCTATGCTTCCGTTTTTCCTTTCTCTTTTGTAATCCCTTCTCTCCGCACAATGTCCTGTCAGAACCCTCTGCCGTTTGCCCGGACCGGACCTCCCTTCGTACCCCACTTTTCCCTTTTTGCATCCAGAGTTTAATATGGACAATTTCGTTCCCTGAACCTCCCCCACCAATGCACCCAGTCCCTATGGTTCTCTTTGTTCCCTCTTATTTTCTTTTTCCCTTGAATTTTCAACTGAATTCGGCAGTGAACCTTACTTAGGAGTTAAATCGCTCAACCCTCTGGTGTTGTTTTTGGACCAAAAAACCCTTTCATGATTCTATTTCTCGTGCTCCTGCTGCCTGCTTGCCGGAGAGACACTCTCTCTCGTCCGAGTTTCCAGTGCCAGCCTTCGGTTCGGACCGGTTCGGTTTGTCTCCCCTTTTAGTCGTCGCTATTTCATCTGGGAGCGTGTTACGCAGATTTTTTTCTTGTCGGCCTCGCATCTTAACCCGCCCCCCATTTACCAGCATACACCTGCCCTAAGTAAGTGACCCCCCGTGACTTCTCCGTTTTGTATTTTATTGAACACATACTCTTCCCTCCCCCCTCTTTTGTTGTCTTTCCGAGATCTTTTTAATGAAAACCACCGGAGGGCAGTCTTATCGGCGCGCGGGAACGATGCATCTTTAGTTTGCGATTTGTCTCTGTCTCATGTTTTTCCCCGCAGAAGACCAAACTGCTTTCCCCCCGCCACCCCCCCTTCAAAACCTGCTAAGTCATCTACTTTACTAAAGGGACAGCCGCCAGTTTCTTTTTTTTCCTCTTGAGCTTCTGGTAGCCTTTTTCTCACTGCCCGTGCGCCTTTCAGTTAGACAACACTATTTACATTTTCCACCACAGCACAATTGGAGTTTCCTTTACGTCCCTTTCCTTCTATGAACTAAGGATGTCGGAGCTATGCCGCCCCTTCGCAATTGCTACGACTCCCCTTTTCAAACCGTCACGCCCTTTCCCTTTTGGGGTCTCCCCCCTTATCACACCCCTTTCACTCGGGAACATTCAGGTTCTCACCACATTGGCGATGATTTTTTTGTCCGGAAGTGCTGACATATATTCACTTACTTTTTTGCTCTCCTTCCCTTATGCATGGACTCGTGATCCCACATGAGACATTTCAGGTCCCGGCCCAATCTTTTCTGGATTTGGCTACTTTTCAGGATTTCAGGTTTGAGAGCCAAGCCTGAAGATAATACACCAGAACTAGATGTAGATTTCTCCTTCCAGATTTCTTGTCTTTTTCACGGAGTTTTTCTCGATATCCGTTCAAGTGAGCGGTCTAACATCCATTTACCTTCACCTCTCCCCTAGTAAACCATCTCTTAGTTTAAACATACGAGTGTGGCCTCCGATTCGTATGTTGAAAGAGATTCGCATTTTTTTCCACTCTCCTCGTTTTTTTTTCCAGTTAATTTACTTGGTTAGTCGCTGATTCTTTTGTTGGTGACCCCTCCGTCCCTCGCTGTTTCTTGGCACCCGTACAACGAAAGCAATCTTCTGAACACTTAGAAGACTTGTACCCAAATATTTCGCAAAGGGACATTCTGACGTGGAAGATCTGCCCGACTTTTAAATTCTTCCCCAAGTTTAATTCTTACTTGTTTTGGTTCCGTTCCCCTGGTGACAGGCGGAGTTGTGAATCGTTATTGAATCTTCTTCCTGGGTCCGAGAACTGTTTTAGATAGGGATTTCTTTCCCCCTGGCAGCCGTGAGGATCTTCTGATGACGCTATCTGAGAATTCCATGATTCTTACTTTCTTCGCCACTCCCTTTTTTTCTGCTTAAAGGATCATCCCTTTCCCTGTCAGCGCTGGACTTTGCGTTCTCCTCGCCCACCTCTGTTGACCAAAAACCCCTTAAGGACGAGCACAAGGCACGTTGCACCCTTTGACCCAAATTCCCACTTCCTCTCTTCCGGTACTTTAGTCAAGTGGCCTGGGGCGTCCTTTCTCTCGACAATACGCTCGACTGCTTATCAGCTCTTTTGTCCCAATCCCCCTTGAACTTCCTGGCCGGTCACGATGATTCGTCTCCGCGCAAACTTCCCAGTTTTACTTCCCACCGTGGGCAGTTTTCTCCAGTTATTTGATATATAGCGTAACCCCTTCGAATTTTTAACCACCATTTCCTGACTTTTCCCACGTTCCTCCTGGCCCCCTGGACTAAAGGAAAAAGGCGTCCTGCATAGTTCCTCTACCCTCGTCGGGTAGGCTCAAGTACAATGAACAGTAAACCAAACGCTCCTATCAATTTGTCCTCCCCTCTGCAGTTCATATTAACCTATACTTCTTATGCGTTCGGCATTGACGGACGTTTGTTCATTCGCAATAAGCATTTTCTTATTCCGTGATGATCGACATCGCTCACCCTTGACCCAAATTCCCTGTCATTGAACGCCCTTCAAAATCCTTCCCCAAGGGACCGTGTCCAGTTAACTTTCCCCCTCAAGTCAACGCACTTGACATGCTCGTGCTCTCCCGAAGAGCTAAGCTAACTAACCGTTGTGCCGATCGCGGTGGCAAAAACTCCCGAACCGTATCTGGACTGGCGACCCTGAGGCCCATGTCGAGTTTCGCTTGGCCCAGAGACTGACAGGTTTCCCGCCCCTGTTCCAGCATCCCTCCGAAACCTCCCCCCTCCCCTTAGTCTGGCCGTGTGTCGAAACGCTTCTTTTTCGCTAGCAGACTCCAGGAGCCAAACCTATGCTACTTCTCAGTGACTCTTTTCCTCTTTCCCATTTGAGAAGTAACAATACGTTTTGAGTTACTTGTACCCCACGCGAACTCAGTCTTAGAGTGAATTTTTGCGCACTCATTTCACCCCTCCCTTTTTTTGAGAAATTTTTTCAATTATGGTGTGTGCATGGCCCTCCTGAACTGTCCCCGGGAAAAGATCACTTCTTCCCCCCCTTAGATTCTCTCAATCTCTCACCTATGAATTAGCAGATTCTTGTACCCTCGAGGTATCGTGAAGAATCCCAGGGAACAGCTCATCTTGACTCCCCTTGTTCTGCGGGCTTCAAAGTTACAAGCACCAAGGCTCTACGAAACCCGCCCCACCCTACAGAGTCCCAACACCCCATGGAGAACCCACCAAGGGACTGAATTCCCACTGGCTCTTTCTTATAGTGAAGCCTCCCTCCAGGTGGTCTTCCAACGATGTGGCCTTGTTCACTTTCCTAGGACTCGGAGTCTTTCCTTTCCCCTCAAAACTTATGTTGCCAACTCCCCCCAACTTCAATACTCGGTTCTTTCGTTCGTATGTCCAGAGTGTAAACTCTTTTTGCCCCCGGACTCTTCCTCCCCCCAACCTCGCTGCGGTCTTAGTGCGCCGGCCCTCTGCAAAAATGTTTTTTTGACCTCCCCTCCTGGCGAGCTGTACCATCCAATTCGACCCATTCTATGCATTTATTGCCGCTGGAGCGGTCGCTTCCGTCTCTAGAAGTAAACTGGCTCTTTTCGGGCGTAGGTTCTAACTCCGCGGCAAGTGCCATCGTATATCCATGGTCCGCGTCCGATCCCCCCCGTTAAAGCTCCTTTGCTCCTATTTCTCCTGGACGCCCTCTGGGTCGTACCTCTGGACTGGCCGGCCCGAAAGATCCCCTTTCGAAGATTCTTGATCGAAGTCACACCTTCCTCCCTGCCCTCCCTCCCCTGCCGGTCGCCCGCATTTTGCTTTGGATGCAAGGCGCTCACAAGTCGAGATGGACTGTCCTCTAGCGGCCGGGAAAGGTCTCCGTCTAACAGAAGCCTTCCCTTCTGATGATGCTTAACGAACGTCCCAGTTGCTAGCGCTCGGAATTAAACTTCCCTTTTGCTGGTTCAAGTCTGACCCCCGCGAACCCCCCTTGTGGTGATGAAAGGATTTACAAAAGTTTTTGGCCCTTCCAATTTGAGTGTTTATAAGGAAGAAACAATTCCTCTTCTTTCTTTTTGTTCCCTTTGCTTGCGACGGCTGAACTGGACGACGCCCTGACCATCTCCTTTTTTTTTGTAGGATTTGGACAGTATCGGCAGGTCCTCTTCATTGCCCGGTCATTGAGATGGTCAAG
>Ga0179591_1482257_pt1 | contig 10249 bp, 12 predicted proteins | sample CZOMad2_1_08_16f_FD_182891 | JGI IMG/M metagenome (GOLD analysis project Ga0179591, IMG submission 182891) | Vadose zone soil fungal communities from Angelo Coast Range Reserve, California, USA - CZOMad2_1_08_16fungal (PacBio error correction) | ecosystem: Environmental > Terrestrial > Soil >... | reverse complement strand
TTGGTTGGGGGGGGGCGGTGGGGCGTTGAGCTCTGCAGCAGGACGCGCCGGCAGAGCCGAGGCGAGGGCGCACAGGAGCAGACGGCAGTGGGTGACGGGCGAGCGCGAGTTGGGGGCAAGGGGGGGCGGTAGTCCTTCTTGAGTGTGCGGCGCTCCCCCGTGAGGAGTCTGTGATGACACGTGTCTGGTGCGGCATGGACGGCCCGGGGGACGGAGGGGGTGACTGGCGGGGTGGGAACAGGGGAGGCGCTGGCCCGTATCACTTTGCGCGAGAAACGGGCGCAACCCGGTGTAAGCAGGGAACCGGAGTGTGGGGAGCAGGGCCCGAGATTCGCGGCAGAGTTTGCGGGCCCGCGAGAGTCGCCGGAGGAGATGCAGTTGTGGAGGGGCGGAGAGAGCGGTAGGGGGCAACGGACCAGCCGACTTCGACTGGGGACGCGACGCAATGACGAGGGTGCGCCAGCAGATGGGACGGGTGAGGGGATTGCGGGTCGGGCTGGGGTGAGATGTCGACGATAGGAGGGGCGAGGGAGGACAGTAGTAGGGCCCCCCCCTTCCCGTCCGCACGATTCGCCGTGGCCGGCAGGACGCGAGGGAAGTGCGGACGGGCGTTGCATCGACAGTGGCGCAGTCTCGAAGCGAGCGTGGTGTCCGTGGGGCGGAGGAAGGGGCATGGCGGCTGGCCGAGTCGAGAGGAGTGGCTCCGCAACCATGGAGCCCGTGGCGTGCGTGGGCGTGGGCGAGGGGAGTTAGGCCGGGTGGCCCAGCACGGCCGGGCATCTCTGCCAGAGGAGGGGCCGTGGGGGCAACAGCCGCCGGAGGTTGAGAGAGTGGTGGGTGAGGGGCGGGTTCAAAAATGGTAGGGCGCGGGCGGCCGTGCGGAGCGGCGCAAAACGGTGGAGGGGGGGCGGAGGGGGAGTAACAGCGAGCGGAAAGAGTGGGTGGGGGTATGAGGTAAGGGGTACGGGGAGGTGTGAGCCGTCAGTGGGGGATCGGAAGTGAATAGGCGCGGTGAGACCAGGGGGCCGACAGGGCGAGGAGGGAGCGCGGCAGGGGGAGGCTTGCGGGATAGAAGGTTGAGGGGGGAGCGTCGGCGTGGGCGGAGGGGACTCAGATGCGCCGTTGCGGCGGACACGCGTGCTGGGGAAGGGGGCCACGACCTGTTGAGTGTCGGGCGGCGCAGGGAGAGCAGTGAGAGCCCGGCCCAGGGCACCGGGAAGGCAATGCTGCGTTCCGAGTTCGGGCAGCGCGGCGCGTGCGCGCTGGCTAGAGCGTCCGGTCCACTACCTCTCTCTCTCTCTTGCCCGGGCGATACAGCTGGAAGGGGGCGGCTGAGAGCGATATCGTTTGTTAGTGGTGGGGGTAGGGGCCTGGACTGTGTCTGGCGAGCGGACTGGACGGTGGGGGTTGGGTGTGCGAGAAGGGGTGGAGTTCCGGGGGTGGGTGAGCTCGAGGGGCGTTGGCGACCACTTCGCCGGCGGCTTGCGCGGCGCGCCCAGAGGGGAGCAAAGGGGACGGAGATAAATAGTGGGGAGGTTGGTTGCTGTTTCGGCAATGCGACGGACGAGGAGAGGGGACGATGCGGGGGGCCGTTCATCCATCGTGGCGAGGCGTCCGGGGAAGACGGGGCGGTGGGTGGGGTCGGCAGATGGATTGGGAGAGGAGCACAAAGTCCCAGGACCACGCAGGGAGAAGGTGCGGAGGAGGGAGGGGCTCTATGGGGGGGTTTTTGGGCGAGGTCACGGTACTGCGAGGAGAGGTGGAAGGTGTAGGGTGTGACGGAGTTGTTGATTGCCGCTGGGAGGGGGGTGTGAAGGGGCGTGGACAGGGAGGGAGTAATTACGGGCGACACTCCGGCACGGCGTAGCGGGGGACGGGGAGTGCGGGGGGGGAAGCGGAGGGATAGGCGGGGAGTACTGCGAGCCGAGGCAATACGGGGGGGATGGCTGGCGCAAGAGGGCCGGGGGGAGAGAGGGGTGACGGTGGTAGGGGGTGTGCCTTGATTGGTACAGTCGGGGCGTGTGCCTTCCGGTTGTGTGGTATGGGGTGAGAGGAAGAGGGTGGATTCGCCCCGCGCGGGCGCCGGGAGACCCTGCCGAGTTACTGCGAGACCCCGGACGGCCGACGGCGGCTCGCAGGCCCGACCAGAGCCAGGGGTTGTGTTTTTGGTTTCTTGTGTCCCCGCGAGCCCCTAGGCTGGACCCTCACAGGGACACTACCGGCGCCCTCGACTGACAACACCGCCGCTCGGCCGTGGCTGCGAGCTGGAGGGGACGGCCTGCATCGCGAGCGCGGCAGCGGGTACTCGGGCGTTCTGGAAGAAGTATTGAGCGCGGCTACCGCTGACGCCTAGTCGCCCGTCGTCCCCGCGCGCGCATGCGCCGGGAAAGCGCCGCAACTTGCGCACAGAGGCACCCCGGACGACCGCGGAAGGGGCATTAGCAGGACGTGGCTAGCACCGCCGGGACTTGGCGTCCGAGGCCCGGCAGGCGAGGGCCGCCTGGGCGCGGACGCAGCCTGTCCATAGCGCCAGGACCCCGCCAGGGTAGGCGTGTCTGGCCTAGCGGGTCGCCGAGGCAGGCGTGGTCTCCAGGCGTTATCATGCGACGCGCCTGACCCGAGCGCTCCCGGCCAGTTCGCCGCCCGCAGCGGCTCACAGTCGCGAGTATTGCCCCATCCCTGCGTCTGCGGGCCGGGCCCGTGAGACCCGCCGCTCGACCGTGCGGTCGCACGGGCGGACCCTGCCTCCATCGGCTGATCCGCCCATTGTGGAGTCAGCGCAACCCGGGCTGTAGTTTCCCCGCGAGACGCCCACGGCCGAGGTACCCTAACTTATTGTTCTGACCGGAGGTTAGGGTTTTATGACTCGAATCCACGACGCGCGGCGGAGCACAAAATGTCGTCACTGCGCGAGAGCGCGGGGCAGATCAGGATTGCCTCGACCACGCCGCGCGCGCGTGTGCGGGTTGAGGCCTGGCGGTCGATGGGACGGGACGGTCGGACCGAATGGCTGGGGAGGGTAGCGTTTGTCGATCCACCGCGCGAAAGACCCCGTGATCCACCGGCCGGAGGGGCGTGGCGTCGTGGATGTTGGTGCGGCGCGATTGCTGACCTCCGGCCCACACGGAGGTCCGAATGCGTCCGCAGTCCGGCCAGCGCGAAGGAAAGGGTCGAACCCACGAGGCCGGCTGGTCCTGCTCGAACTCAGGGCCTCGGTGGAACTACGGACCGGGGGGCCGAGTATTAATTCGCGAGAGGGAGGCAGCTGACGTTCAATGGATTATGACTGTAGGCAGGGTCGCTACGCCCGTTTCCACGCCGTAGGGGAGTAGCAAAGGAGGCGTACGGCGTGGCTACCGAGTGTCATCAAGAGTGAATTGCGAGGAGCCATTACCCGACGCCGCCTAGTCGAACAGTGTAGGTCGTCGGCCGTTCACTTGGCGCCTTCGGCAGGGCCTGGGGCGTAGCGGGGGGGGAGGGGAGCGCAGGGGGGGTTGCTGGGACGTCCGGTTGCCCGACGGCGCCTGCGCGCAGGCGGCGCGATTTGGTCACGACGCGCGGGTGGTTCTCGTGGGCAGGGAAAATGACGTACCGCGGATGTACGACCGCCGCGGGGAAGCTGCCCGGCACGCGCGGGGCGAGCGCCGGTCTTTCCCCCAGGTGTATCCCCCCGGAGCGCGCGCGACGCGCCGCGGGAGGGAAGGCGTGCGATGGAGGAGACTTCCGAAGTTCCGCGACCATCGCCTGATGGACGGCCGTGTGGGAGGGGGAATTGCGCGCCAGACGCGCCCGGTGTAAACGCGTCTCGCACGAATTGGTGACCCCCAGGGCCTCGAGGGCGCGGGTTCGCAATGGCTCTGACAGAGGGGGAGCCCAGGGGAGAGGCGCTCTGCCCATGCCACGCATAGGGCGCGAGCTGCCGCCGTGGGGGGCGTGTTCGACGGGCACATGTCGCTGGAAGGGTAGAGCTCGCTTTGCTTGGCCGGCAGAAGGCCTGGTAGGCTCTGAATGGGGACGTGGGTACCGAGCGATGGCAGCGTCCGCGGAAGGTGGACATGCAGGCACAGGGCGCGGAGGGCCGCCAGCGCTATCGAGGTCCGTTGAGTGGAATTCGGGCAAGGTCGACCAGGGGAAAGAGATCGCTCCGCGGGCGCCATGAGAGTGTCGATCGCATCGGCATGCGTTGATCGTAGAGCCCCACTATCCCACTTAGACCGAGAGGTTGTGCGCAAGAAGAATGACCGCCTGTGAGACGCTTGTACAGAATTCGGGGGGTGCCTCGAACGGCGGGCCAGCCTCGCGAGCTCGACGCCGCCCGGTAAAGCGTGGCACTGCAGCGACGGTATCGCGGGACCGGCAGGTGTGAAAGGAGGTGTTAGGTGTAGGAGTGCGCCACAACCGAGACTCAGGCTCCTGACCGAGTGCTCGATGCGAGCAGAAGCGCTTAAGGCACAGAAGCGGTGGAGAGATAGGTTGCGCCCAGCACGACGGGTCCCGAGAGAGTTCGCCCCGCGGCCTGGTGGCCGGGCTGCGACTTCAGTGCTCCGGGGCAGGGGACGCGCTCATACCTGATGACCGGATGCGAGGGCGAGGGTCGCCAAGTTCGCCGTAGCTACGTCCCGCGAGAGTGACGAAAGGCGGGCTGTAGTGGCGGGACCGAGCCTGGGGGAAGGTGACCCGATGCGGAGGGGGGGTGGTCAACGCGCGGCGGACGGGCGCCCACGAGAGCCATCGTAAGATAGCTGTCGGGGGGCCACGGGTGAGGAGTAGATGCCCGTGGGATTTGATGGGAGGACCCGGAATTCGCAATGTATCGCGGAGCACAATGTCGTGCGTCGGGGCATAGCGGCCGGCCCGTGTGAGCGTCGGGTGTGGAGGCCGCTGGCATGCGACTATGGGCCTCGGGTGTGTATGTCATGCGGAGAAGCTGAGGGTTGGAGGTAATGCCTGCGGCGGCGCCTGCTGCGCGGGGCGTTGAGTACGCTGCACTCCAGAGGAAGTGGTGTTGAGGTCTGAAAGGGGTTCAAGCGAAGCCGTCGTGGAGCGGAGGTTGGAAGTGAGAGACTGCTAAGTCACCGCAATGATGGGGCTGGGCGTGGAGGGGGCTCGCCCGAGGGGTGCACCTCGCCTGAGCGAGATGGTGACTTAAGTCGTCCGTGTCGAGTTCATGTGGCGACCTGAGGGATCATGCTTCGCAGCACGTCCGGGATCGACGGTGGGCGGAGCCACGGGGGGTATAGTTGTATGTCGCTTCGCTGACTGGGGCTGAATCCGGCAGGGGGCCGCCGACCACGTCCTGTGGACAGGGGGGGCCGCATAGTTGAAAAGCTGAGCGAAGGAGTAGCTCCATTCGAGAGGCGGTGGACGGCAAGTTAGGGGTTGGGTTCGGGCCTCCTGCAGCGCAGGGAAGCCGGAAGGGTCGCGGAGTGGGCTGTATCGAGCACTGGCGGAGGAACCCCATCTGGGCTGAGCTACAGCCGCAGGGGTGGAGGGGGGGGGGGCAGTGGGGTGTTGGGACATTACCGCAGGTAGTAGGGTCAAGTATTTCGGATAATGGCGGGGGGTGGTGGCGGGGTTGGGGGGTGGCAAGTGGATTTGGAGGCAGATGGATGGTGAAGTAACGGTAGAGTGTTCAGGTGCGGCACGGGGCGAGGATGTGCTGAGGTGGTGGGGGGGCCGGGGGCTTTCGCCCATGATTGGGAGGGATACTGTCTGAAATCTCGTTGTGGCATGGTTAGGGCGGCTAGGGGGGGGCGGGGGGGGACTGCAAGGGCGTGGAGAGGTCTATGGGGAGGATGGATTGTGTTAAGGGCAGGAGAGCGCAGGGGAGGTGAGGGGGGCCGGTACCGTGCGCGGGGAGTGCTTGGGGCTCGCGTGTCTCCGCCGACCGGCGGCGTAAGCGGAGGTCTGCACGCGGTACACGCGTCTTACGGCGAGCGCAGCGCGGAGGGTGGCGCGCTGGTGGCCAGCACGGGGGGAGCCAAGCCGGAGCGAGAAGATGGACCGTTGATGCGGGGACTGGATGGGACGGAGCGGGGGGGGGTCTGCGGCCCCAAGGCCTGGGGCCGTGGGTGCATATGTGTACCAGTTGGAGGGGTAGTCGCCGAAGTGGACCCCAAAGGTGCGCGCTGGAAGGAGGGGTAGTGGGTGGAAGCAACCCGTCCGGAGCTGTAGTGGCGCTAGCTTCAGCGGGCGCCGCCGTGGGCGTTCCAGGAGCCTATATTCTTTTTGCTGCGTTGCAGCGCAAACTGCCAGGGCATGCCTCGAGTTTCCGCGGCGGCGCCGGTGTACGAATCCGAGCGACGAGCGGGCCGCAAATCATGTACAGCAGATGGGTTCGCCCAGGCTAGGGACTCACGGACGTGAGGTGGGATATTCGGGTGATCGAGCGAAAGCGGAACGGTAGTATGGACCGAAACGGGCTTTGTCAGAGGGGCCGTGGTGCGGGGCGGGATTCCAAGGGGGGCGGGACGACATAAGCGGCGGATCGGCGCGTGTCATCATGGTGGCCGGGCAAGCGGAGGGGGCTATGTGTTGCGGGGAGAGTTGACGTGGATCCTTCTACCGGGGGGCGAGTATGCGGGCGTAGAAGGTGAGGTTGCTGGCGCTGTGTGCTGGGCGTGATGTATGCGCGTCGGGGTTGTGAAGGGCGAGGCTGCCTGTGAGTAAGGGTTCGCGCGGGGCGGAGTGAGCCGGGCAGGAGTGGACGAAAGGTGTAGAAACGGGGTCACGATGTGACAGTCTTCGTCGCGAGGCTATGGGTCGCAAGGCGCAATGCGGGGGCGAGGGAAAAAAGCCGATATTAGGCTCGGAGGCCCGCCTGGGCTGAGGTGGGGCTTCCTGGGGACCGTCGCAGACCGTGCGCGCGAGGCTCTGCGGCGATGAGCGAGGGTCGCCGCACACGGTGGACTTCGAGACCAGGTGGGGTCGATTCGAGTCGGGCGTAGACGGCGTGGTCTCCGTCGAGGAGCCGAAGTGGGGCCGCAGGGCACAGGAGGTTGGTTGGCTCGCGGTGAGGGATGAGGCGGGCGAGTGAGGGTCGCGGCCCGCGGAAGGGAGTGAGGCGCAGACGGGAGGCGGCGGTGCCGCTCGTGGCCGCGGCGGAGGGGACGTGCTGGGTGTAGGGGGGGGTGCGGGGGGGTGGAGGCGATGGCCGCGGTCGGAAGCGGCGGTAGAGGGGCCATTGAGACCGTGCGTCGGCTAGTCGCGGTTTAGAATCTAAGCCGAGACGACCTAGGGCGGGTCCCAGGCGCCGCGGGCATTGGTGCTGTGCCCCCCCCGCCCCCAGGAGGCTCAAGCCTCGGGGATGTCGGAGTGGAAGGCCGTTCGTCGAAGGACGGCGGACGAGTGGGCGGAGGGAGATCCGCGTGAGTCATTGCGCAGGCGGCGAGGTGCTTACACGGCGAGGGCTGACGCAGGGGCGTGGTTCGACGAATGGCTACATGCCGCAAGGCGTGATGACGTCGGGGTGGCAGACCGCGCGTCGTGTTCGACACCGCCGCAGAGGTGGGATGTGCGTACGGATGAATAGGCTCAGCGTGAGGGGGGGGGGGTTGGGGGGTATGGCCGCACGGTGGTTGATCGCGTGATATGAGTATAGTGCGGTGTGGGAGGCGGGTGGTTGGGGGGGGTCGACACTGATAGCGGGAGCGGAGGGGGCATACAGGGAGTTGGTAGCAAGTAGGACACCGCGCGTAGAACAAGTGCCCCTCACGCGGGGGGGACCATGGGAGGCCAGCCGGCCGTGGCCAAGGCTCCCGGGCAGATCTGATTACCAGGGAGGGGCGCTGCGAGGTTGAGGCGCGAGGGACAACAGCGAGTAAAGGGGGTCCTCGGTGGGAGGTCAGAGTGGAGTGGAGTGGCCGAAACAAAATAGAAGGGACGGTACCACGAGGGTGAGTACTCGACGGTGATGGGGCCGGGGGGAGTAGGTTGCGATGATAGAACAAAGGAGGATGCGACAGTGGTGTTAAGAGGCAGGCCGGGATACGCGGTATAACAACATCTGAGGTGGCGGGATAAGGCGCCAGGGGTGGGTGGTCACGGGTCATGGTAGAAGGGATGATTATGGGAGAACTGTTGGAGGGGTGGGTGGGGTGGACTTGGCCGGGTGGGGTGTCGGGGGGCGAGGTCGTTGGCGTGGGCCGCGGAGGTTTTATGTGCGTGGTGGAGTCAGTCGCGGGGGGCGGCGCAGGGGTAGGGAAGAGCTTGGGCAGGAGGGGTGGCCGAGGATGGGGGGAGCGGGGGCCGAGTGTGTAGGAAAAAGTGGGTGGGGGTGAGTTGGGAGGAATGGGGTGGGGCAGGGGGGCGGTGCGGGAGGGGGAGGGGGAGAGGGTTTTGGGGGGACGGTGGGTGGGGGAGTGTGAGGGGACATAGCGGCGGTGACGTGCGCGGGAGTTGTAAATTTGTGGTCGCACCGGGGGAGATGCGGACATGCAGGGTGGGGTGTTAGTTGAGCGAAGGCGGGGGGCTGAGTATCCGAGGGCTGTGACTGCAGAGGTTGCAGCGAAGGCGGGAGCGGTCTTCACAGGCCCCGGCGTGGGAGGGTGGTGAGGGGAATTGGGAGCAGGGAGCGGTTGTTCATTCGAGGTGACGTATCAGAAGCGGAGGGGAGGCGGCCGGGGGGGGGGCGGGGTCTTCGAAGGGCGGGTAATGGAAGCTAGTTGATGGACGTGAGATGGGCGGGGGTGCGAGTCTGGGTATAGGGGGGAGGAGGAAGAAAGACAGAGTGTGTGAACGGGGCTGGGGGGAAAGGTAAGGAATTGACCGGTTGGAAGGGGAGGGTAGGAGGGTAGGGTCTGGATTGTGTGGGCGTCGAGTGGGAACGAGGAGAGGTATTGAGATGAATAATACTGGTATAGGAGTATATATGTGTTAGGGAGTGGGGGGGTGGCGCGAGAGGGGGTGAGAGAGGGGTATGGGGGCGGACAAGGGGGGAGGGGCAGAAGGTGCCGGGGATGGGGATGGTGCATGGCGAAGGTTTGCAGGAGTGGAGGGTGTAAAGGCGTGTGGCTCGAGTGGTATGGGAGGGGGTAGGGATAGAGAACGAGAGTGTGGGGCAAGGGTGCGGGGTGCGGAGGGGGGGGAGGGCGGCGGATAGGGAGGGCCCCTGTGTGGGGAGGGGGGGAAGGGAAGAAGCCTTATGGTGTATAGGAGTGGTTGGCACACGTGTGCTACAAGCGTGGGGAGGGCAAGATCGGGGCGGTGCGGGGGGGGGTTAGGGGAGGGCAACAGGCCAGGGAGGGGAGGGGGAGGCGGGATGGGTAGGGGAACGGGAGCGGGAAGGGGGGTGCTTTGTCTGGGATCGATGGGGTTCGATCGCAGCTGGGGGATGACGGGCGGCGGTGGCGGTGGCAAAGGCTGGTCGAGGGCGGAAGTCGAGTGGACGTACATTCGAGGCGACCGGGTCCGAGGCCCGGCGGGTGTTCCAGATATAGGGTAGACCGCCGGAGAAAAGAGTTTGGCGGGGAATGAGCGGGGAGGGGGCGGGGCCTCGTCGAGTGTGGGAAGGTTTCAGAAAGTGAGTGCTGATGATATAAGGGGGTGTGCCTTGCGGGTACGGAGTGATGCCGCTGGACTGCTGTTCGCGGACGTGGGTGAGAATTTGGCGAGGGAGTGTCGCGAGTAAGGGAGGGTCGACCCGATGGAGGGGAGTAGCTGACGCAACACAGAAGCGACGGGTGGGGAGAAGGGGTACGCGCCCAGGGGTGGCACGAGTCGGGGGGCTTCGAACACGGTGGGACGGGATTGGCGAAGTGGCGACATCGAATAAAGCTCGGCTTAGTTGGGCGGGGTGGGGGGGGGGATCGCGCGTTGTGGGTTTTTGAGCGATTCGTGGGGAGTATGTTGCGTGTGTGGGGGGGAGTTTAGTGGTGGCGCGTTTAGGCTGGCGCTGCATCGTTCGGAACTGGCGCCTCGAGTGTTATTCCCTCGAGTGGCGGCCGCGCGCGGTGTTTTCTTGCTAGGTCCGCAGGTAGGGCGACGGAGGTGAGGGGGGTCCGATGTGTCACAACGTGACAGAAGCTTCATAGGACGATGGGCCTGGTGGGCGCGATGGGCGGCGGCGCCTAGCGTGCGAAGCAAATATCGTCCTCGCACAATGGCTGAGTTTCGCTGAAGAGTCGGTTGGCCTGCAAGGGTGGCAGAGAGGTGGGGGACCTTTGGTTGTCTCTGGTACACCTCTCAGGCGGAACCATGCAACAGCGCGCGAGGTAAGGAGGCCTGGATGTCGAGTAGGTGTTGCTAGGGT
>Ga0179591_1421828_pt1 | contig 10249 bp, 17 predicted proteins | sample CZOMad2_1_08_16f_FD_182891 | JGI IMG/M metagenome (GOLD analysis project Ga0179591, IMG submission 182891) | Vadose zone soil fungal communities from Angelo Coast Range Reserve, California, USA - CZOMad2_1_08_16fungal (PacBio error correction) | ecosystem: Environmental > Terrestrial > Soil >... | reverse complement strand
GAAAGCACGACACCTCAATAGCAAAGGGGAAGCCTTTTCCTCCCCCTCTTTTCTCCCCCTTTTTTTTCTCCTGACTGGCGTAGCATGCAAAGAGTGACCTCCTCAATACAGAGGATTCCCCCCTCCTCTCTTTCGTCGCCCCTTTTTTTTCCTCCGAACGCGACTGGCATGGTGCCAGCGGACCACCTCCTCAATTGCAGAGTGTCCCTCTCCCCCCCCTTCTCCCCCTACCAGAGACATTCGGGGTTTGTATATTAATCCAACATCTCCCTTTTCCCCCCCTTCCCCCCCCCCCCCCTCTCTTTTCCCCTGAACAAACCGTTGTTAGGTTAGGAACAAAGCCGCCATTTCCTCCTTTTCTTTTTTTTTTTCTCTAACAGAAAAGTCGGAAAAACCCCCTTTTTCTTCCCCCTTCCACATATGATTCCTTCAGAAGTATTAATAGATTACATATCCTCAGAGCTTAAAAATTCCCTAGGATGGTATGGCTTTTTCTTTTCCCCCCCCCCTTTTTTCTCCACCATGCCATTCAGCGGTTAAATAAACTAGGGGGAGAATGGAACACAAGTAAATTCCTTCTTTTTCCCCCCCTCCCTCCTTCCGATTACTGCCAAATTGACGCGACAAGACGTATGAGATCTTACAGCCTCCCTTTCCTCTCTTTTTCCCCTTTCCTCTTCCTCTCCTGCGTCGTTTGGCTTGCGTCATGAAAAATCGGAGATACTGGCGACAAAAAAACGATCTTCTTCCCCCCTTTCTCCCACTTTCTTCCCCATTTTAAAACACTAATTATGCAACTAGACGTTTGACGAAAGAGCGGATTTGGGGTAAGCTGTCCCTCCTTCTCTTTCCCTCCCCTCCTTTTCCCTCTGTTCCCCCCCTCCTGCTTCTTTCCGTCAAAAGCGAGTTGCAGAATGTAAAGTGTTTTTAAAATGGAGTCCCCCTTTCTTTCCCTTTCCCCCCCCTTCTCTTTTTTTGTCGCCGTCTCTCTCTTTTTCCTGTACCTCAAGCCACAAACGAAGCAATCTATTCATCGTGATTTTAAAATAACATCATTCATTTGGAAATGACCCTCCCTTTTTCTTCCCCTTCTTTTTTCTCTTCGTCAATTTGCAGTATGCGGAATGCATGGAGTTGGCCAAAATTCGATGGTGAAGCCACGTTCCCCCCCTTTTCCCCCCTTATTCGCTTGCACGCGGAAATCTTAATTGGGCCTGCAAAAGGGGGGCTTACCCAAAATCTCGGTTTTTTTCCCTTGTTCGCTTCGCGGCCTGGCGTCTCCGTATACATGCGGAACGAAAGAGGGCAGGGGACCCTTCCCTCACTCCTGCCTATAAAGCGGGAATGTGGGTGAAAAAAGGATTTCATGAACTGGAAGAAATCACACTCCTTGCCCTTTTTCTTTTTTTCCCTTCGTACAGAATCAGGAACATGGAGGCTTGGTCGAACCTAAAACTTTTCCTTTCTTTTTCTTTTTTTTTTCTTCTTTTCTTTTTGAAATTTATATAAAACCCGAATGTCTCTTTCTCCGCTTTGTGCCTCCTCCCCTCCTCCCCCCTTTCCCCAGTAGAGTTACTTTCCCTTTCTTTTTTCTTTTTTTCCTCTTCCCTCCCAGTCGGTAGAAAACAAGGTGAGAATACTATGATATTGAGGACCTTTCCCCCCTCTTCGGTAGTGATGGAAGATACAGAACAGGAGAAGCCTCCAGGTGTCGTGATGGAGATAAGAAGTAGAGTTCCCCCCCCTTTCTTCTTCTGTGTGATGGAAGAAAGAAAGTAGAGTAGAAAAAAAGTCTCTTTCTCTTTTCTACCACAAGTTGCGAATCACATTGATATTGAGGACGGTAACTTTTTCTCCCTTCTTTTCCGCCTCTTTTTGAATTGGCCATTTTGGACGAATAAAGCACCAACCTCCCCTAAGATACTGAGGAACTTCCTTCCTCCCCCCCCCCCCCTCCTTTCCCCCACTTCCTTTCCCCTTCTACAAGTGAACTCTGGAACAAAGCGGAGTGGATCAACATTGGGAAAAGATGCAAAAGGGGAAGTTCCTCTCTTTCCCCCCTCCCCTTTAACTTCCGGACCTCCCGGACAGAGAAAAATGAGCGAAAAAACTGGGAAAAGGGTCCTTTCTCCCCCCCTTTTTTTCTCTCCCCCTTTCTCACTTATTCTTTTACCCCCCACTCTGATTCCCGTGTCCCGTGTGAGTGCTTCTCCTAACCAGGAACACGAGAATATGGAGGGTCCTCCCTTCTTCCCTCCTTTTCCTTTCCTTCCCCCCCCCCCCCAAAAAAAAACACAGCCCCAACAACATTAGAGAGAAAGTAAGAATCAAAAACAACCGACATTCTTCTTCTTCTTCCTCCTTCCTTTTCCCCTCTCTTCTTTTTTTTCTTTCCATCTTTTCACCGAGTTCTTAAGTCAAATAAGAGATTTGACTTTGCTTCATCTCATGTTCGGATCACAAGTTAATTCGAGAAATCCCCCCCCCTTTTTTCCCCCCCCCTTTATTTTCTCATCAGCGATTTCTGGCGTGATTCTGATTCCATATAGTCCAAACGGATTCATTTCTTCTCCTTCCCCCCTCCTCTCTCTTTCTCCTCTTTCCTTCCCCCTTTTCGCCACCACCCAACTGGAATTATAGGCTAATGTTGTTCGACATCAAACCACCAGAGATGTTTTTCCAAGGGAAATATTTTCCTCCTCCTCTTCCCCCTCCCCCCCCTCTCTTTTGCTTCCAGGATTAATCCCGCGACTGAAAAAGTGCCACTCCAAAAATTCACTTCAATTGACACCTGTAGAGTGCTTTCCTTTCTTCCTCCCTCTTTCCCCCCCTCCCCCCTCTTCCCCTCTTCCGTAATGGCTCAACACTCGTGGTGCAGAATGAGCCAAAGGACAAAGAACCACAAAGCTCCAGGTCCAAACCCCCCCCTCCTTTTCTCCCTTCCTCTTTCTTTCTTTTTTTTCCTGTTTCTCTTACAGAACGACCTTGGAATAGTATGGGTAGATGGATATCTATCGTTTCATCCTACTACGGTGTGGTTGGTGCTCTCTTCCCTTTCCCTTCTCCCCCTCTTTTTCTTTACTCCTCTTCCTCCTCTGGCCTTTCTAGCGGTGGTTGGCTCAGAAATCAGAGAGATTAAACTTAGAATGTGGTTTTGGACCTGGAGCTTGTGTCTTTTTCCCTTCCCTCTTTCCTCTATGTGCCTTCCTCTTAAAATCTAAAGGTCCAATTGAAGTGAAGTTTTGGAGGGCAGGTGGAAGGCGCGGAGGAAGCCTTTTTCTTCCCTTGTTGGCCGCCGGCCCAGTGGTGCCGGCTAGGGAAAAACACCACCCCAAAAGGAAAAAAACCCACCCCCCCCCCCCCCCCCCCCCCCCCCCCCCCCCCCCCCCCCCCCCCCCCCCCAAAAATAAAAAAAAAAAAAAAAAAAAAACCCCCCCCCCCCCCCCCCCCCCCCCTCCCCCCCCACCCCCCCCCCCCCCCTTAAAAAAAAAACAAAAAAAAAACTGGAAAAACATATCTGGTGGTTTTCTTCCTTTCCCCCTTTTCTTTTTTCCTCTTTTTTACTTCTCCTCTTCAGCCGCGCATGGGCATAAACTGTTGCGCAGTATGAAAGGCGAGGAAGGTCGCTTTCAGTCACGTACCACCGGTTGACTTTCTTTTTTCCTTTTTTTCCTTTCCCCCTTCTTTCACCTTCTTTTTTCCCCTTTAGGTTATTACGGTCAGGTGAAGGCTATGTTATTTTTTCCTTCCCCTTCCTCTCCCCCCCTTTTTTTCCCCTCTTCCCCTCCTCACCCCCACATCATCTCTTTGCCACAAAATCGGCTTAGACTCTTGACTTTTATTTTTAACTCTTGATTGACACTTTTCCCTTCCTCTTTTTTCCTTTTTTTTTCCTCCTCTTCCCCTTGTCCTCATGTCGTTTCCCAACGAGAGAGTTTCCCTGTTACCTGTGTATCCCTCCCCCTTTTCCCCCTTTCCCCCCCCCCTCTTTTCCTTCCCCTTCTCCCCTTTATGCCGGTCAGTACGGTTGCAGTCGAATGGTCCAGTAGTTCCTTAAGTTCCAGTGTTCAGAGTGTTCCCCTTTTCCTCCTTCCCCCCTTTTTCCCTTTTTTCCCAAGTTGATCCAAATCCGGTGTTACAAGAGTTAATTGTATACGTTTTCCTGGGTTCCATAAGTTTTGATCACTTGAGATGGACCCCCCTTCTTCTTTTTTGTTTCTTCCTGCCCAAAGGGCCAATCAAAAAGAATGAACATACATAATGATAAACGAGCGGGTGGTGTAGAGGCTGTCTTTTTCCCTTTCTTCTCTTCCCTCCCGACCTCCTCCATAGCAGAGGAGGCGCATTGCAACGGGTGTTAGACGAGAAGGCGTAGCTGCCAGACACCTCCCTTCTCTCCCCTCCCTCCCTTAGTCCACGGCGGGCTCCTTGCCCGCGTGTTCGACGAGAATGGCGTAGCTGCAGCACGAAAGTACGAAATAGCCCTCTCTCCCCCTTCCCCCCCTTTGCCCCGATTCCCCCTTTCTCAGAGGAAGGAGCAAAGGGTGGTGAAGGAATGGCGTAGCTGCAAATTTTCCTCCTCCTTTCCCTGGCTCCAGCGGACACCTCCGCAAGAGAAGAGGGGGTGCGCCCATCTTTTCTTCTCCCTCTCCTCTTCGGGGGTTTTTATATAAATTCCAACGGACCAATCAGACTTCCCCCCCTTCCTTCTTCCCCCCCCGTGTAGGTTCGGAAAAAAGCCGCCAGGTTCATGATCTGTAACCCCTTTTTCCCTCTTGTCTTCCGCCAAGTCTGGGGAAAAATGGCAGGAAGTTTGATTGATTAAAGTTCATTCAGTTTTTCTCCCCTTTTCCTCCCTTCATCTCCCTCATCCCTTACCAATTCCCTCGGGATGGCTATGGAGGGAAAGAAAGATTGGCCAAAACCGAGAATTTTGGGTACCCCCTTTCCCCCCCTTTCCTTCCTCATATAATTATATGGAATCGGTGAGGATGGTAAAAGAAAGGGACCTTCTCCCCTCCCCCCCCCCCATTTTCCGACGCCAATACGTCTGAGATCTTCAGCACGAGATTGAGCGAAAATAGGAAAATTTGTATAGCATTTCTTCCTCTTCTCTTTTCCCCTCTCTTCCATGAAAAATCGGTAGATACGCGACAAAACCCTTTTCCACTTTACTCCCCTTTCTAAAACACTTACTTATGAACAAGAGGTTTGAAGGAAAGAGAGGATTTTCTCTTTTTTCTCTCTCTTTCCTCCCCTGACTTTACTTGAGCTGGACCCCAATCGAGCTTACGTAAAAAGCGAGTTGAAGAATGTAGTTTTCCCTTTCCTTGACAATAAACCCCTCTCGTTTTTGTAGAAGTATATAAGTTATTTATGTAATCAAGCCAATTCCTTCCCCTCCCCCCCTCCCCTTTCCCCTTCTATCCACAAAACGTTCAATATTTGCCGCAATCGCGGATGAAGATCTCATACGTCTGGGCTTTTTTCTCCTCCCTTTCCCCCTTTTTTTTTCCCCCATCCTCCCATCTTCCATATATTTATTAGTGATGTAATTAATTTAACTACTTTTTCCTCCTCCCCCCCCTTTTTTCCCCCCCATCTCTTTTTTTTTCCCCCTCTTCTTGCCCTCAAATAGAAATCACGAGGAATTGGGTGTAAGATTCTGCTTCCCTTCCCCCCCTTCCCTCCCTCCTCAATAAAACGTCATGCCATTTTCCCGACTTTGCGGCAAGAAACCTTCTCCCCCTTTCTTCCCCTTTCCCCTCCCCCTAACACGGGTTTGTTCAGGCCATATATGTTTATGAGACACTCTCCTTTCCCCTCCTTTGGGTTGTTTGTTTCTGATTGGTCCGGTGGGAATTTAGATAGAAAAAAACCCCCTCCCTTCCTCCTTTCTTTTTTCCTCCCCCCCTCTCTAGTGAGGAGGGGTCGTGGCAGCCATTTGACCAGTGTTCCTTCTTTCGTCCTCCCCCCCCCGTGCGCCTCCTCTGATTGAGGAGGTCACGAATGGCGATACGCCTTCTCCCTTTTATTTTCGAACACAGTGTGCCAATGCGCCCCCTCCTTGCCTATTGGGAGGTCTTTCCCCTTTTTTCCCCCTTCCTCCCCCCCTTTCTCTCTGGTCAGTTGATGGCAGATACGCCAGCGGCGTCGAACACCAGTTTTTTTTTCTCCCTTTTTCCCTCGTCGACCAACCCGTGCGCCTACTATGACTATTGAGGAGGTTCAAGATGTCTCCTTTTCTCTCTTTCTTTTCCCTTTCTTCCCTCCTTCCCCCGCCCCACTCTCCCTCAGATACTGAGGAAATTCTATCGGCAGATTATGCCTAAACATGGAACCCGAAGGCTCCTTCCTTTTTTTCCCCTTCCCCTTCCTTTTCTCCCTTTTTTCCCCCCCCCTCCCCCCCCCCCTTGGCGGACGCATCGACCGTGGACGAACGAAAAATGGAAAACACTGGGAACAATGGGAACTAAGGAACCTAATGTCCCTTTCCCTCCCTTCCTCCCCCCCCCTTCCTCCTTTGGCCATGGTCATGTATCTATTGGTTAGATGGTTAAAGGAATAAAGAGGATTTCCCCCCCCCTCTCCCCCTCTTCCTTCTTTCTTAGTAACACAGGTAAACAGGACCACATCTCGAGTTAGCGGAAACGAACATGAGGAAAATAGGGAGCTTAAGGAAACCCCTCCCCCCCCCCCCCTCCCCCTTTTCTTTCTCCCACTCTCCATTGGACAGCTGTTTGAGCAGGAACTTTCGACGTGCAAGTCAAGAGTTAAATAGAAGTCTTCCTTTTTCTTCCCCTCCTCTCTCTTCCTTTTTCCTTCCCCTCCCCCCCCCCCCCTTTCTCTCCCCTTTTTCACTTCGTGAAATCCACACAAATAACAGAGCCTTTCCCCTTTTCCCCTTTTCCCTTTCTCCTTTAGAAGCGATTATGGAGTTATTCCTCTCCCCTCCCCCTTTTTTTCCCCTTCCCCTTTCCCTACCTTCTCCCCAGTAGTAGTAATGAAAAAACATTATCGTATGAAGATTATAATTACAATGAGGAAAACCAACCCCCTCCCCCCCCTTTTTCCCCCCCCTTTCCCCTTGGTCGAGCTAACTACTGGATTAAACATCCAAACACGCTCTTGATACAGGATTACTCTTTTTTTCCCCCTCTTCTTTTTCCCCCCCTCCTTTTTTTCCTTTTTCAGAAATGCGCAATGACCCACAAGCTGACCATCGTCGGAATGGCTCAACCTCTTTTCTTTCCCTCTTCTTTCTCCCCCCCTTCTCCTTCCCCCCTCGGTAGTAAGCGGCTTCCATACCAGCTTGGGATCAACGGCCATAGACGTGGCTAGGTGTTGCCTTTTTTTTTTTTTTTCTTCTCTCTCTTCTCTCCCCCCCGTTCGTCTTCCTATACACCCGCAACACTAGCCAGTGATGGCCGTGAGCCCAGCTGGGAGGAATCCGCTACTACCGCTGGGACGGGATCTCTTTTTTCCTTTCCTTTTTCCTCTCTTTCCCCTCTTTTGTTGTCATGCGCATTTCTGCAATGATTCTTGGGAAAGATATGGGCATTAATCTTAAATCTTCCTCTCTTTTTTTTCCCTCCTCTCTCCTCCCCCCTGGTATTAGTTAAAACAGGGTTTGGAAGCCACGAACGTGTGTGCAGGAATGTAACTTGGACCCCCTTCCTTCCTTTTTCCCCTTTTTTCTTCCTTATGAAAGGCGCGGAATGTCGCTTTCAGTCAGTACCACAGGTGAATCTCGTGTGGAAGTATGAAATGAATCATCCTTCTCCTTCCTTTTCTTTTTTCTCTCCTTTTTTCTTTTTCCCTCTCCTTTCACACTGTGATCGAACTGATATGGCAAGCAAAGTCAAATCTATTATTTGAATTAAGAAATCGGTTGCCTTTTTTCTTTTCTTCCCTTTTCCCCCTTCCTTCCTTCCTCCTTCCCTGCCTCAAAAACAGCTGTCAATAGAGAGGTTTCTACAGAAATTTGCGTATGTTGTGATCGGACTTTCTCTTATATAGTTTTTTTTTTTCTTCTCCCCCCCCCCTTTCCTTTTTTTCCTCTTTTTCTCTCCGGCCATCGCAAACGGGACACGGGATCAGATTTTTTGTAAATCCTCATTTATTCACTTTTACATCTACCAATAGATACCATTTTTTCCCCCTTTTTTTTTTTTCCCCTTTCCAGTAGTCCTTTAAGTTCCCAGGTTCCCAGTGTTCCAAGTGTTCTTCGTCAAGGTTTCTTTCCTCTTTTTCCTCCCTCTTTTCCACCTGGCCAAAGCAACAAGGAGACCTGCGTGCGTCCATGTTAGGCATATCTGCCGATAGAATTCCTCAGTATTTCCTTTTTTTCCTCCCCTTCCCCCCCCCTTCAGGTGGTGTTAGAGGCGACTGCGTAGATGCACAGCGTGACCTCCCTTTCTTTCTTTTTCTTCCTTTTTTCTTTCCCTTTTCCTCCGCGATGGGTAGCTGCAGCAAGGAACTCATCAATAGCAGAGAGGCGCTTTTTTTTCCTTCCCCCCTTTTTTCTCCCTTTTTTTCGACGCGAACTGGCGAGAGAAAGAAAGAAATAATCAAGCCTCCCTTTCCCTTTTCTTTCTTTCTTTCCCTTTTTTTTCTCGCGCATGGCGTAGCGGAAAGCACGAAATAATCAAAATTCTTTTTTTTTTCCTTCTCTTTTTTCCCTCTCCACTCCTCAATAGAAGAGGCGGTGAGAAAAATCTTTCTTCCCCTCCTTCCTTTTTTTTAATAAAATTAACAACAGGAACAATAAGAAACCCCCCCCCCCTTTTTTTTCCTTTCTCCCCCCAACCGTGTTAGGTTCGGAACAAGCACACAGGTTCTTCTTTTCCTCCTTCCTTTCTTTTTCTTTTCCCCCTCCCCAACAGTCTGGGAACAAATGGCAGGAAGTTTGATTGATGACAGTTCATTCACCCCCTTCCCTCTTTTTCCTCCCCAATTTCCCTCGGGATGGCGATGGAGGGAAAGAAAAGATGGGCCAAAACCCTCTCTTTTTTCTCCCTTCCCTTCCCTTTCCCCCCCCCATGTTAAATGAAAATAATATAATATATGGAATCTTTGAGGATTTCCCTCCTTTTTTCCTTCCTTCCCTCTCTCCAAGACGGTATGAGAGCTTCAGCAGCGTATTGCGAGCAAAATATGAACTTTTTGTCCTTTTCCCCTCTTTTTTTTTTTCTTCCTTTTTTCCCTTCAATCGGAGATACGGCGAAAAAAAAGAGAGGGAGTTAGGTGTACATTCCACGGAGTTCTTCTTTTCTCTTTTTTATATTCCCCTTCTTGCACGGAAAGAGAGGATTGGGTCCAGCATTCCTTCCGTGTTTCTTCTTTTTTTTCCCCTATTTTTTCCTCCAAAAAGAGAGTTTGACAGAAGGTAAGTGTTGTCTGAGTCCTTATCGGCCTCTTTTCTCTCCCCCCCCCTTCGTGTTTGTCGCCGATCTAAGATTTGTCAGGGTACGAAAGCAAAAACGCTCACTTCTTCCTCCTTCTCTCTTTCAAAGGCAAAGACCAAAAAAGAATCGTCAACTGAGCAAACAGTCCCCTTCCTCTTTCCTTCCTCTTTCTCCACCTTTCTTTTGAAGCAAGTAATGTCTGTACAATCCGCACAGCTATAATTACTTTCTCCCCCTTTCCCTCTTCCTCTTCATTGGTAATCAAAGTTGGGTACCCCCCAATCTCGGTTTTGGTCCCCTTTCCCTTTTTTCTATTCCTTTCCAGTCTAATTATGAAAATAAATATTTTAGGTACTTTACTCATCAATCAAAGTATTCCTGCCCCTCCATAAGTTGCCGGTAGGGTTGAAATGTCTACCGCCTTTTTTTCCTTTTTTCCTTTTCACGTAGCGCATTTTGGGTTGGTCTGAGGGGGAAGGTGGGAATTATTAAAAACAACCGAATGTCGACTTCTTCTCTTTCCCCCCCCTTCTATGCGGGGTCTTCGCTGCCGCAGCAATGCCCAAGTTCTCTCTTTCTCTTCTTCTTTTTTTTCCCTCACCTCAGTGCGCAAAACGGATGAGAATCCTCTGCGATTGAGTCTTCCTTCTCTCCCCTCTTTTTCTTTTTCCTTCCCCCCCCTTCTCTTCCTCTTCTAACCACCTCTCTCGAAGAATTGAGAGTGCGGAGGTGTGCTTTACTCCCTCCTTTGTTTCCCTCTTTTCTTCTTTTTTTTGCCTCTCCTCCAGTAGAGTAGAAAACGTGCAATTGCGCCTCCTCTCTATTGTTAGTCTTCTTTTTTT
>Ga0179591_1378417_pt1 | contig 10249 bp, 11 predicted proteins | sample CZOMad2_1_08_16f_FD_182891 | JGI IMG/M metagenome (GOLD analysis project Ga0179591, IMG submission 182891) | Vadose zone soil fungal communities from Angelo Coast Range Reserve, California, USA - CZOMad2_1_08_16fungal (PacBio error correction) | ecosystem: Environmental > Terrestrial > Soil >... | reverse complement strand
CGTTTTTCACAGTTTTGCCCCCTCCCTTGTCCGCGCCTTCTCTCTCCATCCTAGGCCTGTTATTCCCAGTTAGGTTTGACTTGCTTTTTGATGACTGGCAGGCACTCCTTTTCCCCCATCAGAATCGCTTTTATCTTTAAAAAATTTTTGATCGCCATTGCTTTGTTGTGAGCATAGACCCCACGGGGATTACCCCTTTTGAGAAGGCGGTTCCCTTCCCCCCCTGTCGCTTACCTTTCACTTACTTTTTCCCCGGAGGAAGGACTGGCCTGACAGGTCCGAGCTGGCTGCTTCTCCTTTCAGGTCCTTTTAACAAAAGTGATCAAGAATTGACCCCTTTGCCAATGGAATTCACTCAGCGCCGACTTCTGCGTCCATTACTTGACCTTGACTTCCGATCTTCTTTTATCATTTTTTTTTTTTTTTTGCTTCCCCCTCCGCTCTAAGAATGGCCTGATGTTTTTTTCTCAGGCATTGTATTTCTTCGCTCAGAATTTACCTCCCCCGCCGTCAGCTGAGCGCTCGGTTTTTCCAAACTGCTCCACACTTTCCTTTTTTCAGCCCTTCTTTCACTTCCAGACTCTTTAGTTTTCAACTTTCTCGCACAAGCCTTAGCAATAAGTAAGATCCCCCGATCAGCCGCCCAGACTATACGCAATCTACTTTTTTCGGGACGGCGAGATCCTACAGCTTCCTTCTCGATAGGACTTTGGAGCCATCCCCTCGAAATACTACCAGCCTCGTCCTTGATTGCATTCCTCCTTTGCCTCCCCTGTCAAATCTGAATCATCGCATTGTTTTAGACAGAATGGAAAGCTCGTCACTTTTTTGCGCTTAGTTCACCCATCCAGGACCTTAATAAAAGAGGACATCAGAGGATGTCGCCCTATCTGATTTTTTTTTTACTTTTTTCAACCTCGTTGCCCCCATTTTTCGGCGGTTTCTCTTTCCGAATCCTAAGAGTGGCTTCTTCGAGGACTGGCCATCTGTACATGATTTTTTTTTCAATCCTCTTTCGCGATCCTCTCTCCTGCCCTGCCCCCTTTCTAAGCCAATTCCCTTTTCGATTTAACCTAAAACAGTATATTAACCAAAGTTTATTTTTCATTAACATTTTTCGAAAAACCTTTCGAGCGAATCTCCCTACTCTTTTATGTGTAACGAGCGCGGGCGGAGAACAAATTTCCCCCTTCAGTCTTCAGTTCTTCCTCACACCCCCATGTGATCTAGTAGAGAGTTTTTTCATTTTGTGCTTTTTTCCTGCGTAATATTGACCACTCTCCCCCGCGCATGCACTCCTCTAGAAGTTCTCTCCTCCCCTTCATCCGAAATCTCTCCATCTACCCCCCCATTTCATGGGAGTTTCGGTTTCGAGTAAAGGCGCCCATCTTCTAGTTTTCTTGCCTTTTTTTTGATTTCTCCCCCGACTGAATGCCACCCCTTCGCCTGGTTTTTTTTTCCCGAGTTCAGTTTCATTCTATATGGATTTATTTTCTTTCAGGTTTACCTCTTTCACCATGTGCGACATACTTTTCTCTTCGAACCTGCTTCAATTGGCCACGTTAGTCCTTCTTGCCTCTTTTCCTTTCGGAGCTGAATGAATAATGTTAGGTTGCTAACGATGGGAGGGATTCGTTCTGGCTGGCCCATTCCTTTGTTCGATTGCTTTTCAGTAACTTTCAAGACTCCTTTCCCACGCGCGACGACTAAGAGACCCGAAGGATCAGTTACAAAGGCATCCTCCGTTACCTTGCTCTCGGATTTTTTTTGGGTGTGGTGCTGTAGACGCCGGTTTCTCTCCCGGTTTCACGGTGACGGTATTCCGACCGAATTTCGGATTGGATTTTTTTTTTTTTCTCTTTGGGAATGCCGCCTCCTAGACTGCAGTGTTCTCCTATCCTGAAATCGACGCTCTTTTCCTCCCGAAAGAGGCGACCGCTGCATCCTTCACTTCCGCCAAGTGCAATGTTCTTCTCCGCCCACCTTTATCCTTTTAGGATCTCCGCTCCCCCCCACTGTGTACCGCGGGATCGTGCTGCTAAGGTCGCCCTCTTGGCCGGCGCTTTTAACGGACCCTCCCCAACTTATTTTTCCGTTTTCACCCATCGCAATCCTTTTCGGCGCTTCTTCCCTTTCTGCCTTCGTTCCCCCCCCTTCAGTCGGCAATTTCCTTTCCCTTAGGACGACCAGACTCTTCCTTTGTCCATGACCGCATCCCTTCCTCCCCCTCCGTTTGTTTGTTTTTTAGAGATTTTTTTTGTCATGCCAAATGCTTTTTTTTTTTCGCTTGAGCTCCCTGCCTGCCTTGCCCTCTCCATGGTCCACTACGTCCATTTTTTTCAAGGATTCGCCGCCTTCTTTCTCTGGGTATCCGCCAGGCCTCACATCACGTTTTTTTAACTCCAGTCCCTACCCTGCCCTAGGCACTTTCCTCTTTCCTGCGTCTCACGAACGATCCCAGCAATTTTGAATTCTCTGAGCCTTTATCAAGAAGCGGATACGCCCTCCGAAAGGGGACTTTTTCGTAAGTGTTCCCTCATTTTCAACGCGAGTTGAGAAACTCTTTCCTCTCTTCCAGATCGGCTCCTCCTCGTTAGAGGACTTCATTGCCCTTCCCCAAGAACTACCCGACTCTATGTGCTCGGTTCGCCTCCCCCATTTTTTTTTTTTTATCACCCGCCAAAACGGACATACTAACCTCCAAATAATAGTAGCCCCTCTTTTCTAGTGTAAGGTTTTTTGTTTCTTGCTGATACTTTCTTTTTTTCGTTTACTGCGCGTGGCTGTTCCGACGGTAACTTTTTCTAGGACAAGCGAACGGCATGGGCCAAAGGCAACAGCCCTCCATTCCCTGATCCGTTGGCTCCCCCATTCTGCCCTCAGCCCCCTCTTGCCGTATGCTCATTTCCGTTTCAATTGATCAAGTTTCTCCAATTGACGGAATATTTTTCGTCCCCCTGTTCGAGGTTGCCTCACATCGCCTCCCTTGTTTCCTAGAAGTTCCCTTGAATGTGACCTTTCCCCCAAACAGCCGCCACTTTCTTCAATCGGTCTTGATGCTCTCCCCGTGCCAGAAAATAACCTATCGTCTTCGGTCCTTGACCCCCAACGCCGTACCGCATTCCTGCGTTTTGCCATTTTTCATTTCTTGTTATTTAACGAATTCCCCCTCTTCTCCTAGAAGGCTATGCTTGCCGTCGCGTTGCTATTGAGCCAATTCCATCCCGATGTAAAAACCGCCCGTGCTCGCCTCTTCCAAAAGCTGTGTTTTTGCGCCCCCTTGCCTACCGCCCCTAGAAAGCTCCTTCCAAGCCCTGCTCTGCTGGAGAAAGGTTGGATTTTGCCAATTGTTTCCCCGTTTCTCTTTGGGCCCTTTTTCAGAACAATGTCCCGCCTTGAAAGGTGCATCCTTCTGAATCGAAAGCCTTCGCGGCTTGAAAATCTTTCCCATAATCTGTTCGAGACCTCATCTAGATTTGATGTGATCCTTGGCGGCCGCGAACCTCCGCGACGCCGGCCTTGATGGAAGCAGGAAGCAGCTTCGCCGACAGCCGTTCCCCCCCGAATCCTTTTTGTTTCCTGTTCTTTTTTTTTCCTTCGCGCTCCGGCCTTTCCCCGATCTTGAGCCTCCATTCTTTTCGACAATGTTCCTATTGCATGCGACCTGGAAATCTCGGGCATCTTCTCGATCCTTCGTATTCGAATTCTTCCCCCCCCCCGTCCGAATTGCGGGTATTTTCTCTTCTTCATCTCGCTCACATCCTTTTCAACAAGCGAGTTCCCGTCTTAACGTTTTTTCTTTTTTGCTTTCTCGATTTCTCTTCCGCTGAAGGCTGTCGTACAGTTACCCCCCCCAACACAAATTCTCTTTTTCATTGATAGATCGGTGTGGATTATTATTTTTGCTCGAATGTGTCCTCGTCTTTTCCCCGGCTGGTGCCTTTCCTTTATTACCCCTTTTTTTTTTTCCCATTTGAAGCCACCCCCCTCAGCATTCGTGCTGGTTTCGCTGGCAAGCTTCTTACCCACGGCGCATTCCTCCTATCGAAGCCTTCGTGCCAAAAGCCCCATTCGCGTGCATCCCTTTTTTTCTTGAGATGGCCTCAGGGTACTTCATTCTGGCCTCCCTTTTGGGGTTCAACATCCCCTTACCTTTTTCTTCTGGGCTGTTTCCTTCTTGTTCCGTCCCTCTAAAGTCACCTTACTTCTTTTCAGTCATTCTAATCGTGCGCGCATTCCAAATTCCGTTGTGTTTCGCCCTTTTTCTCCGCGCTACCCATTCCCTTTGGACGTACAGAAGATGTTATTTTTGGCGTAATTTGCCCTTCCCTACTCAATTAATCCTGGCGAAATTTTTTCGTCGAAACTAGAGTTGCTGACTGACTCCCCTCTTTCCCGATTTTAAACGCGTCCTGCCAAAGGAGATTCTTCTTATTTTACATACATCTTTTTAGCGAGATTTTTCAGTTTTGACGGTTTTTCCCGCGTTTTTTGGTGGAATGAGAATTCTCATCCCCCACTCTAGTTCCGGAACCTTTGAGCAGTATTATGGTTCTTTTTTTCCACCGGCATTCCCTTCCATAAATCCCCCTATAGATGCTTTTTCACTTCGTTAGAGATTTTGTTAAGGCAATCGACCCCCTTGGAAGCCCATGTTGAGCCCTGCGCCGACTCCCAATTGACCGGGAACTTTCAACTTTTTTCGTTAGTGTAGTCGGGCCCTCCCGACCGTTCCGAGAGTTATGTCCTTCCTTTTGACCCCCACAAGTGGTAGACAAGGGCGCAACTTGGAAAACCTGCCTTACTCTTTTTCTCCATTGGATGACATCTCCTTTCCTTTGTTTCTCTCTAATCTCTGGAGCATCCTTTTTGTACCTTCGATCTTGCTTGCCCGCGTCTCACCTGACCCTCTACCTGATGTTGTTCGGCATTCCCTCGCGCGCGAAATTGGGACCTCCCCGCCTGTTCATCTTAAGCTTTTTAGAGCAAATACTGCGCCTGTCCAGTCCTGTCCATGTCCTACTCATTTAGCGTTCCTCGAGACTCCCTTCGACTAAGCGAAACTTTTCCTCGGACAGAAGCCTCGTTCCTCGAATTATTATATTTTTGACTTCTCTGATATCGAAAGCCCCCTTCCAGCATTGCATCGGAGGCTTTTTGGAACCTCTCCCTCCCTTATAGAGGTTCGTGAAGCTGCCCATTGACCCTTGCTCTTCCCTTCTTTCTGCACCCCCAGCGGAGACAGATCTCTCGAGTGTACACCATCTCCCAACGTGCCCCCGCTAGTTGCATATGTGCTCTCGTCCAGAAAGCGGCTGTCGAACAACCCCCTTTTTTTTTTTTTTTTTTTTTTTAGACCCCCGTTAGGACGCCCTTTCCTTCAGCATCCTGAGTCGATTTTTTAACATATTTTCAATGTCCTTGCTTCACGCCGCGGACCTGCTCCTCCTTTCTGATGAAGGAATGATTGAATCCCTTTCCACTTTAAGTTCTCTTCAACCGTTAGTACTTTCCCCCCCTGGCGTAACCGGTTTTCCACTGTCTCCATCACAGCCAAACCTCTGATCCAGCCTAGAACTATCTTGATTCGGCTTTTTCCGAAAGATGGCGTCTGTCGATTTTCTTCCTCAAACATTGTGTTCTCTTGAGTGGCGTTTTTGCCAGGGTTCCTTATGGCATAGCAACCGCTTTTCCTCGATAATGCCTTCCCCTACCTAGAATGTCTTATTCTCCTTACCCTCCCTCTCGCCCAATTAGACCCTTGTCCCGTGCCGCGAGATAAAGTTCTTTGTCCATAGGACTACTTTTTGGCCGTGTCTGTTCTCCCTAACCTATGTCATGAACTGCTCCTTGATTCTTTTTTCTTTTCCCTTCTCCCTTTTCTCATAATGCCAACAGGCTTTTTTCTGATTTTTTTTTTTCCCGAGAAATTAGCGAAATTTGGCCCCTTTTTCTGGCCCTGCCTTGGAAGGTTTTCAATTTCATCCTTTCGCCTCTTCTTGAGAGTCCCCCCTTTTTCCTTTTCTATGCCTCTGGAGGAAGATGTTCTTTTTGGCCCTGCACGGGGTGCTCTGGAGGTGAGGACTTTTTCAACCACATCTTGTCTTTCCCTTCCCCTCCCACTCTCTCCTGTGCCGGCTGTCCCGAGGGCGTCACCAAAACACGAATTCAGTCCTATTGATAAGAGTGGTATTTATCGGTGACTGCCGGTGCTCTAGTTGGCTCCCCCTTGCTTTTCGCCGACAGGACCGAGCTTGCCTTGATGCTGCCAGTGATTCCCTTTGACGTGCGCGAAGTTTTCTTCATCCTTTTTCTCCTCGCCTGACAGTTCCCGCTTTCTCCGGACCCTGGGTCTTGAGTCTTCCCCCTTCACTCAAATGCGCTTTCTCACGTGGAGCACTCTGCTTTGCTAACTGCGGCGCCACGTTTTTTTTCCTGTCCTGCTGGATCCTTTCTGCTAAAGCTTCCCTGTCCTATTGTCCGGAGCCATGGGATTTCCAACAAACCGTTGCTTTCCTCGGCGGATCCCCCTTTTTTCCTCCCAATCCCTTCATCACTGCTCCACATGAACTTGCCGTTTTTGTTTTTTGTAATTCGGCCCTTCGGTCAGATGATTCGCTAATTTGTAATTACACGACTTTCAATTTAATCCTCCTCTCGTTTTTTTTTTTTTTTTCTCTCTAAAAAGGGGTCATGGAACCCCTTCTCGGCTGAGCCTTTCGCCTTGCAGATGACAGTTCTAATCTTTTTTCTGTTCATGTTCCCGTATGATCGAAGCATGTTGCCTCTTTGATGGGCTTTTTCTAACTTGGGACGCCCTTCGTACTCCTGCTCGGAACTCCACTTTCTCCTTACACTCCAGCAATTGGACATCCTTTTCGTTTCGGAGGTTCTCCTTTCCCGGTCTATTGCGCTCTTAGACCGCGGCCCCATTAGTAGTTCCGCAAGCGGTAAACTTTTTCTTTATAAGACTCTTTCTTTCAGTTCCTAACACTGCTCCTTTTCGCGGCTTTCTTGCACCATTCAGCAGCTTCGGCAAGATATTTCCGGAGGGAGCTGAAATAATTTCCCAGTTTCTTCCCCTCTGCTCCTGCATTTCCCTCCTTTCCCGCACATACCTTTAGAAGCTTTAGTCCGTTTCGGTTTTTATCATTTTTTTCCCTGCGGTCCCCCGTCGCGAGTGTACCTACGCTGATTCTGGTTCTTTTCATTTCCGAGGAGTCTATCCACATCCTTTCCCTTTCCACACCACTGCCGCATCATCAATATCCGTTCAGCGCCCACTCCCTTCAGATTCTGCTCTGTCTCCGTTTCCCGTCATTTGCCGCAGTTGCCCGTCCCCCCCCTTGCCGAACCTTCGCTCCTGTTTTAAATGCCAGACAATCGCGCCGTTTTTCAATCGCAGACTATGTCCGAGAGAAATCGCACCCCCCCCAACAGAGACCCCAAGGGCCCCCGGTTTTTTTGTCCTTTTCCCCCTTCTGGAGAATACTTCTCCCCGGCAAAATATCCCTATTTTTCTTCGTTTCGTTCCTTATCTCGAACCTTTTGTCCCCTCCCCCCACAGCTAACTTTCTCTCTTTTGGCTTAAGGCTGGCCTCCTCCCTCTTAGAGTTTCCCCTTGCGATTCGCTTTTCTGGTTGCTGGCCCCTTTCCTCACGTGGAAACCCGCCCGCTCTCGCTCACACCCGGGGTTTTCCTGAACAGTTGACCAGACGCCCCCCCCCTGGGCGCGCCTCCTTGGTCACCTCCCCTCTTTCGTTGCGCTGCTTGCAGCGGTCTTTTTCATGCAAGTGTGTTTTGTACTTTTCTTTTCTCGCCCGTTGTTTGACTTCTACTTGGAGGGAAGGAAAACATGAAATTTAACCATTTCCCCAAGGCTTTCTATTGTAGAGTCTTCTATAACTCAGTGGAAAGCCCAATTCATCCCTGTTCCAGTCCTGCTTCCGGCCATCTCCTCGACTGATTCTGAGGTAAGGGGCAAGCTTCCCCCCTCGTCAATCGCATATCCTTTCACAACGCCCATCCTTCTTTGCGTGTACAGTGTTCGGCTATTTTCTTTGCTTTTTGTTGGATTTCCCCATGATCCTTCCCAAGCGTTTTGGCTCCATCTGTTCGACCCCACGCTTGATCTCAGGAGGGTCCCACTCGTAGGCAATTCTCTCTCCTGTGAGTATGGAGCTTTTCCCCAATTCTACGTCCTTTGTGGGGTGGGGCGAGTGGTCAAAACCAGTCCGTACCCTCGTATTTATTTTTCACTTCTTGCGGTCTATTTTCTTCGGCTGCTGATGTTCTGCGAATGTTCCCCCTTTTTTAAACTCCCTGACTTTCTAAGGGATCTTACGTCAGCCTTATGCTCGAGATCGCGGCTTTCCCCTTCTCGCGCGCTGCTGCGTTTTTTTTCCTTTATTGAGGACGGACAGTCCTTTACCTGCCGAATCCCAATCCGCCGTTCCCTGTGTGGCTTTCGTTTCATCTAGAGGACCCCTTTCCCAATGGTCTCTCTGCAATTTGTCGCAACCTGTCCACGGCCTGCGTCTTCCCTTTGTTTTTATGCCGTCGTTTTTCTTGATTTACGTTTTGGTCAACTTGCCTGCTATCCATTCTCGGACTTATATCCGCGTCCCGCCAGGCACCCTTTCGACTGTGCGGTCCCTACATTTCCTTCTTCTTGCAGTTTCAACCCATTTTTCAGGTGTTGCGCACAACTGCATTGAGCTTCCCATTAGGTTCCCCCCATAGACGATCGGAGTTTTTGGTAATTGCAGGTGACAGTTCCCCTCCGCATCCAGCTGGTCCATTTCGAACTCCGAGGTGGGACATGCTCCCGCGGCTTGCCCCCAAGATTTAACCCCGTGATCTGTATTCCCCCTCATTATGTTGTTTTGCGTCGATCTATTGAACGCGTTTGGTCCCATCCTCGTGCCTAGAATGCGGACGCACGCTTGTTCTTATTCAACTTTTTTTCGAAAGTAATGCCTTGGGGTTCGTTGGCCCCCCCGTTTTAATGTCCGCCAAATCTGCGATCTCTTATCTTTGCCCTTTTTTTATTTCAATTCCCCCGGTGTGACGCAATCGACCACCGGTTTTTCATGTTGAGTTTTTCCCAATTCGAGGGATTTCTCCCTGTTTGGGTCCTTTCACAAATTTGAAGGCGGAAGGATGCCCACCTACTCTTTCCGCAGCTACTTTATAGCAGGGCAAGTATTTGAACCCAAGTAGCGCCCCCACAAGGCATTCCAATTTTTAAACGGGCATCTGACCGCACATTATGAGGAAATATTTCCATGGTGATGATATCTTTTCATGTGGGGACCTTTCTAAGGCTTGCACGCGTTTTTTTTTACAAAATTCTTTATTGTGGGCTTCGGCATTTCCTTCTTACAGTACGAACTGGGAAAGACTCAGGCCCACTAGCGATACTTTCACAACCCTGGTATAGAATTCGGCTCTCAGCCTTTTATATTGTTGAAGATACATCAGACTCTTTAAAACAGCCCCTGGTGGACCGCCCTTCGTCCTTAATAGAAGTGATCCCTCCCCCTGGCCCCACTCCACGTCAAAGAAGGCTTTTTGTAGATTTGGTTGACCGGTCCCCTCGCGCAGACCGTAACTCTCCCGTCACGATCGGATTTGAGATTTTTTCCTCCCATTTCTACTTACTTCAGGATATGGAAAATATTTTCCCCCGACAGACGCCTTCATTCGACTGTCATTGCGCAGTCTTCGTAGCACTTGTATGAGAGGCCCTCATGGTCTCATCACAAGTGACAGGTTCTGTCGACATATACTTTTTTGATTCCCCCCCTCCCTGGGGCGATTTTAGAGGTTTTCGCGGTCCTCATACTCATAGGTTCTATTTTTTCATGAGGGATGTTTATGATGGGTCCAGCTGCGGCTCGCAAATCTTCCGGGCCTGCTGACTGAATACCACAGTCCAATTCTTCTGCATGCCGTCAAAAAGTTCTGAATACACCCCTTGGCTTTTCCCCGTGGAATGGCATCTACCAGTCTGAGAAATCCCTCGCACCTCTTCTTTTTTTGATTGCCGGGTGTCGCGACTGTGGCAGGCTCTTGACGAAATGTTCTTCCATACCACGCGTGTGTCTCCCCTGTCGAGCGCGCTTTTGTGCCAATTTTATTTCAGGATGGAGCAATCTGCAAGCTCGCGATCTAAGGTGAACTCCTCCGCCGTGTCCGTGCGTACATTCCCCTCCTGAAAGAGCCATGATGTCCGCTTTTTGAGTTT
>Ga0179591_1374423_pt1 | contig 10249 bp, 7 predicted proteins | sample CZOMad2_1_08_16f_FD_182891 | JGI IMG/M metagenome (GOLD analysis project Ga0179591, IMG submission 182891) | Vadose zone soil fungal communities from Angelo Coast Range Reserve, California, USA - CZOMad2_1_08_16fungal (PacBio error correction) | ecosystem: Environmental > Terrestrial > Soil >... | reverse complement strand
TAATTCGGGACTCCACGCTTAGGTGGGTCACTATTCTTTGGGTCTTGTTGGAGGGTGAGTGCTTTCGCACCTGAAGGATACCTGGATAGCGTTCTTGTAAGAGTTGAAGAAGAGGAAGACCTGCATTTATTACCCCGGCGTCTGGCCCTTTGAGATGGCCCCCCCTTTGCCGCCGTTCTGTGGCGAGAAATGCGTTTGCCTAGTATCCCGGTACCTCCCTCTTGGCAGGCTCTGCCCTCACTCCACTCTGTCTCTATTGCCGCTAAAGGTGGTTCCTTCCCTTCTTCAGTGTTTGGATTCGAAAGGAGTGCAGATCTTTCTTGGGAAGCAGAGCCGCCCTCTGTAGAAACGGCTTCGGTGCCCCTTTGAAGATGTTTACCCTTTCTCCCGGAAGACCTCTTTATAAGAAGTTTTCTCCTGGTGACCCCAGAGTGGTCATGCGTCTAGAAGCCTCGGACTCATCTTTCCTCCAGAGATGTTCCCCTCTATCCCCGCCTCCGCAACGGCGTCTAGCCCGCCCTTTTGAGAGTCGAGTGCCCATATGCGACCCCCGCTATCGGACCCCCTCTTCGAAGGAAACTTGTCTTCTCCTATTCGAGTTCCCCCCCTTACCCAGTTCCATTCCCCTCCCTCCAGACCGTACGGTTCCCCGAGTTCAACGTATTCTTTTCTGGAAAACCCCCGAACATGCGCCGGCTTAAGTTATCTTCCCCAAGCTTTCTCTCCCTACCTCATTATCGTCGAAGTCTATCCCCCTTTCCCACCCTGTGGTTGACCAAAGAAGAGCTGATTTCCTCTTAACAAGTCTTCTCGCCGCCCTCGGAGAGAGTAGTTGAGCTGCCTTTCGTGAGGGCCTCTCTTCCCTCCTCGAGTTGAGCCCGCAGCCCTGCTCTTCTTCAGGTAAGAGCCGGAAGTCTTATACTTTTCAGCGGCGATCACCCTTTTTTTTTTCCAAAGCCACCTTCCCAAGGAGGTTTTAGCTTCTGAGCTTTGAAAGCCCCAGGTTGAGGAGGTGGAGTTTAAGAAGACGACCCCCCCTTTTTAGTCCGTCCTTCCCTTTGCTTTTTGTTATGTCCAGAGTTTCTTTCCTTCGCGAACCCTTAGGTGCTTATGAAATTTGTGCGACGGTAACCCTCCCCCCTCCTTTCAAGAATTCAGCGCCCTTTCAGGTCTGTAAGTATTAGTCTACATTTTTTCTTATCCGCTTTCCTTGAAAAGTTCAATCCGTAGAAGTGGTTAGAAGATGTTATCGTACGGGGTTCATCTTTTTCCGTCTCAAGAAGACCCGTTGACTGATAGCTGCAGTGAGACCCCCCCTCTAATCCCCTCCCACGGAAAGATTAATCTTCCTTTCTCTGCTCCACCTCTGAACCCAGTGCCTTTCTTGAGGTGATTTTGATGCAATCGGTCTTTTCTCTAGAGCTTAATCGAGAGTGTCGTACTTCGGTGATCGACGAGATTGGTTCCCTCACTTTGTGTGTTTGGGAGATCTCCCGACTTTCCTGACAGAGACGCTCAGAAGGACTTGAGGTCTCCCAATCGAGACGGATTATTTCCCTCCACAGACCCAATCAAATAAAGGGAACAACCTGGTAAACAAACGCGATTTGATCTTCCTCGCTGTAGAGGTGAATTTCTAGTAGGGTTTTCAGGTTCTTTACCAGCTCCATAATTAACACCCTTCTATCATCACCCCCCTACTCTTTCAAATTATCCCGCCACAGGAGAAATCAAAGTAGGCAGTATTAGCGCCCTTTCCTGTCTTTCCATAAGATTCAATCCACATAGTGCTCCTAGCCACACCTGAAGGAAGACCTGTTCTCTCTTGGCCCCACCCTGAGAAACCCGTCTAATGTCCACTAATTCTATCAGTTGAAGAAATTCTTACACACCCCTCCCTCGGGATCCTTGTGAACCCCTTGGAATGAGGATCTGAAGCCCCCCCCACCCCTATATGGAATTCTCGCCGACTAACCTCTTCCTTCCAGGGGGCGGGACGGTTTTGTCGGTTTCTTTCGATTTCTTGAGAGACACGGCTCATTCTTGGATAGGAGACACTACTCCCTTTCGATTCTTTCGGAAGCTCAGTCCGTATCTTCAGATTTTTTCAAATCTTGGCGATCACTCTTCTTGGAGAATCCAGCTGTGCTCACCCTGATAAGATCGTGTGGGGGGTGCACCTTCCAGATCTTTCTGCCCTGCCCAACATTGGTCTACTCTATTTATGAAGCTGACTTCTTCGAGAAAAAGCCGTGGCCGCCCCCTAGCGGTTCTTATTCCTTATTTTTCCCACCTCCCCCCCCCCTTTCCGACGAATCATCTGCTGGCGTAGGGTGCCTCTCCTCATTGATTGAAGAGTCGCTCAGAGACTAAAGCCCCCGGCTTCTGAATCCTTTTGTTCAGATGCTCCTACTTTTTGGTAGTAGTTTCTCTTTCTTGAGAAGAATGTGAGCCCGGGTTAGAGAACAGCGCTTAATGATTTAGGCTTCCTTCCCGCACCCCCTTACTGAAGGAAAAATCTTTTGCCCCCCTCCCCCCCGGAGCTCCTCTTTTTCGTTTTCTCGGGAAGGAGACAGGTGACACGGTCACTTGTCTTTGGCAGGCCGGTGCTCCGGCGGGAGAGTCTGTCATTTTCCCCACAAGCACGTCACTCCCTTTCCTTCTTCAAAAAGTCCCTGTCGGAGCGCCCCACCTTTTAATAACACGTCCCGTCAGCCCCCTTTCTAGTCAGTATAACCTCTCCGTCAACCTTTATGATTTCAGTTCAGATTGGTCTTCCCAACAGAGAAAAACTTCCGAGTACTTTCCATACTCCCTTAAAAGTTGCTTCAGTGAGTCTCAGAGAGATCGTCTCCGTTCAACAGTTTTGACGAGAGAAAGCCACCCCCCCTTCGCCGTCGTGCGCAACACCCAAACTAGCGTGGTTTCTTTGATATTCTTCTATACCCCATCTTTGAGTGTGTCTCTTCTAATCTGAAACCTGACGAACACGAGGGGGTGGAGAAAAGGGTGAATTTTTCACCCGGTAAGTCTAAGAGTCAAAGTTGTGACCTTGAAATCCCCTATAACCTGTTCGTAGGATCCGGGCCTCTTACCTTCTGTCCGCCCCTGAGTCTAAATTTTGTTTTGCCTATGGAGACAGATCTTCGCCTTTCGTCATCCTGCCAGACAAGGGCGCGCCTGGACATACAAGCAAAGTTCTCTCCCCCTTTTTTTCTTTAAATGTCTTTTGGTGTCTATAAGAAGGCGTGTGGGATTGGAGCCATTAGTTTCCCGCTTCTTTCTCAGTCCCTAGCCCGACTTCGACGGACATTCCGCGGCATGAAGAGTTAAAAGTAGCCGTCCTCGGCAGACGTTTATCCTGTGGGCGGGAACCATAAGTGGTTACTGTAACGGAAGATACTTTAAGTCCTTCCCTCCTAGTTTTTCTCCGCGAACGTGTCTCACCGGTTCACGAGAAAGCTTTCTCGTTTCCACTAATGGTAGGGTGACAGAGGTCACCAGATCTCCCCTACTTCCCCAGGGTTTGGCCCGTTTTTTCTTCTCTTATAGACATAGGAGACGGATTTATAATCGAGTCTACGTATTCCCTTGATTTCTTCACCTTCTTTGGCAACTATGGAGCCAGAGTGTTCTCACTTTTTTTGCGAGCTACATGACGGCGACGTTTCGAGTGCCTCTCATAGGACCAATACTGTATCTTTCCCTCCCTTCCGCTCTGATGGCCCGCTCTCTGCATTTTATAGACTATCCGCGTCGCTTCGGGTCTCCCAGGACTATTGGATCTTGCAATAGTATTGTCCACCTCCTTTCTGCCAGCTTCTCCCCAGCTTTAAAGGAAGATGAAGTAGTTCTATGGCTCGCCGTCACGCGTTGCCGCAGACGACGAAAATGCTTTCACCCAGACCACCTTCGTCCTTCTTCTTCTTGATGCGCCGTTCCGCATTTTGATGAGTTTTCCACCGACCGCCGTCAAGTTGACCATTTCAGTAGAATTTTATTCTTTACCCTATTCTTACCGTTTTTTTTTCCACTTATCCGTTGGCGCCGTTTGATTGCATCAATCGAGCGTGTGCCTCCACGTTTTGACGGTTATTCCCCGGACTCAAAGATTCTTTCTTACCCAAAAGTAGTGTTATTTCCCCAAATTCCTCCCGTAGAGCAGTTTCAGATTATGGCGAACTTTAGAATCCCTTTCGGCACCGAAGTCAGATACTTTTTCCTCTTAGGTCCGGTAGTACCCTCACGCACCCCCGCACTCATCCCCTCCAAGAGTCCACTATTGTATAGATTACCCTCTTTTTGCCCCCCCCCCTGTTCCGGTTGATATTGATAGAGGTTTCATTTTGCTAGTAATAGCTCCCCAGTCCGCTTAAAGGATTCCAGGTGTTTGACTCCTAGAGATAATTCCCATGTAAGTTGTGTGTTGAGAGAGCGGTATTCGCCTTAGCCCTACCCGGTCTCCCTCGTAATATCTCTCTTGTAAGCATCCTCCCTCTAAGCGCACACGCAAACGCCCCTACCGGGAACAATGTTCCCACAAAAGCTCTTGGACCTTCGAGGTTTGAACCCTTATCTGCATGGGGGTCCCGTTTCCTTTCTTTTCGCGATTTAATTATTCTACACGATTTTCTTTTCCCATCCCGACGAAGTTACAACAGCACGCCATAGCTGAAACTCTCCCCGTTGACTTCTTCTCTCTGGTGGTAGCAACACGGACTGCACCCCCCCTCTCTTCTGACGAAAGAATGGCCATGAATTCCGTCCTTCTTCCGGCCCTTTTGGGCAACTCCCTTTCCAAACCCCACGGTCATGAGCCCCCAGGTTTTATGCGAAGAAACTGTGCAATCCCCCATCACTGAAGTTTCTGGTCCCCGAACCCTTTTGTCAACTTGGCTGATTTCCCTCCCGACATCAGTGATAACCCTCATGGACCATCTAATGAGGAATCAATTAAGAAGAGGGTCGTAGGTTTCTGCTGGCCTCTCAGGTGTCGCGCAGGAGGACGGAGGCCCTTACGCAGAAGTCCTCTTCGTGGTCCCCAAGTCCCCTTTCGACTTCCGTGGGTTAAATAGAGACCCTTCCCCGTGCGCAAGGAGCATGAAATATCAGTCCCGATGGCGCGCCCTCCAGATATGTTGCATCGAGCATCCCAGAGAGCTGAACCTGACCCACGTAGCGTACCCTCTTGAGCGTGACTATAATTAGAAGAAAGTAGCGTCTTCCCCACCCCTGGGCCCCACCTTTCTTAAGGCAATTTTTTCAACCTTACGTGAAGACCTCCCGCCCGCTCTTTGGTCTCTATCAGCTGTTTTCCGCCCGAGTTCTCTTTTTAAGAACTGAAAGCTTTGCCCTCTCGTTTTGTTTAAGCCCTTCGAGAGGATTTTTTAGCGTCGAGTTCTACGAAACTAGCCGTTTTCAGCGCATCAGAACATTTCGAGTATCACTCTCTGCCCTAGATGCCGTTCGTAGAGTAAGTCGTTAACCCCACGGCGCTCGTCGTATGTGAGATTGGACCTGCTACGTTTTGAAGTCCGGGCTCTGGAAAAGCCAAGGTCTGACTGATTTTCTCCCCTCCTCCGTCATGTACAAATGAAATTCATTTTGAATAATGAGCCGACCCCCCTTCGTGTCTTAGTAGCACACAAGAACAGCTTCCCAGTAGATAAGAAGTGCAGGAGTGAAGAGCCGACCTATTCCTTTCAGGTTTCTTGCCAAGTGTCTCCCCCTCCACGAAGGCCCACCCGTGAAGCTATTTGACCCTCTCCCTTCCCTTTCTGAATTCGGTGAAATCTACACTCACTTTCTTCTTCTCAAAAGTCAACACTGGTAGAATAGCGTCACCCTTTCCCCCCTAAGTCGTTGCGACACAACCACGAGTGGAGTCCGTGTGGCTTTCCCTATCTTTAACTTCCGTTTGTTTTCTATAGATATCAATCAAAGAACTCACTTTTTTCACACCTTGCAGGCTTCTTTCCTGTGTGCGGTACAGCGGAGACTGACTTCCTACCTTTTCCGCAGCCCCTCCTTTTTTATTGATTTTTACCTAAGAATGCCTCCCCCTCCGTTACTGCGAGTATGTCACTTCATTCTCCGGACCCTTTGTGGGGTGAGGCTATGCCCTATATGAGTTCCATTTCTCCTGTCACTCGTAGGAGGGAAAGCCACGCCCCCTATTGAGCTCCCCCGTTCAGGTTAGTTTCCCCAAGGTGTGTTCTCCTAGAAGGAATCTTTTGATAGGATGATTGATATAGTTCCTTTTTCCGGTTCCCTTCTCACAGATTCCTTCCACAGACTTCATTAGCCCTTGACGCTTCCCAGTATGCAGCGGCTACCTACTACGATACAGTTTTGGCGGGACGCTCGTAAATGAAAGTAAGCCGCATCTCCGAAGATAACGTAGCACTCGTCTTCATCTCTAGCTCGGACACCTTTGTAAAGTAGCGAAAGTCCACGAAAATCATGCGGGCCGACGTCCAAAGTGAGTCAAGCCTGGGTGAGGAGAGGATTTATATATCCAAAGTATCGTATTCTATGAACAGCCTGCCATTCAGTCCTGACGAGTTCCAAAGGGCGGTTGCCAACTTTGAGTCGGAAGGAGTCACCAACTTCTTTTCTCTCCCTACAGGGACGTCTTTGCAGTCAATAGTTAACACCATGTTGGCATTGTCCTAACTCCCCTGATCTCGATGAAACGCACTTCCTTGATCTCGCGTCAAATATGTCGGTAGTTTCTTGGAATATCTCGAGGCCAATAGCTGGACCCATTTTTACGGTTTTGAGTTTTGATCCTGTCAGAGTGAATTAGCCAGACTAGTAGTACGATATATCCGACCCCTGGCCCCTTTAACTGCTATAATTTCTCTCTACACTAAAGTTCCGGTAAGTAGGCGTTTATTTGATCCTTCCTCTTTCCAGTTTTGATCGATCGCTGAGTAAGAGCCGCCACAATGTTTTCCGCGTTTTTCAATAGTTTTCTGTTTTATGACACGAATTTCCTTGACAGTCCTAAACTGGTTCTTTCATGTTGGGAGCCGTGATGCAAGCAACCCCCCACCCCCCCCCCCCCCCCCCACAACCCCACACCCCCCCACCCCCCCCACTCCTTCTCCCCCCAACCCCCCACCCCCCCCCCCCCCACCCCCCCCCCCCCCCCCCCCCCCCCCCCACCCCCCTCCCCCCCCCCCCCACCCCCCCCCCCCCCCCCCCCCCCCCCCCCCCCCCCCCCCCCCCCCCCCCACCCCCCCCCCCCCACCCCCCCCTCCCCTTGCCGGCCGCCTGAGAAGTGAAGGTGGCTGTTTCTTCGGCTAACTTGAGGGTAGACGCCGACTGTGGTCCACCCAGCATCTTCCTGAAGCACAGCTTGATGCTTCTCCGGTAGAGCTTTGGCCGCCCGTGCATTCCTCACACTTGCCCTGATATCAGCAGGTACGCCGAACGCGAACCGTCATAAGCCCCCCTTTTCCTCAGCATAAAATCCGTTTGCAGTCCGGTTTCTTTGCGGCGCTTTGTATTGTGCTTCGTAACCCTAAGGTGATAGCGATTTAACATTCTCCATGCACTCCTTGACTCTATACCTTTATTTGAAAGAATAGTCTTTTTCTCCCTGAGTTCTCATTTACCACCACGAACAGTCCCCTCGAGTATCGATAATAATATCCCCTAGATACGACACACTAACAACCGAGAAAAGTCTCCGAACACATTTGTGTAAAAATTCTCTTGGATCTATATAGTTGGGTATATGGACTCTCATTGGCTGCCTTGGATAGGAGCCGCACAAGTTCTCGTTTGTTCTCATTACCATGACGAACTTCCCCCAGAGCACCACGGTACTCCATCAACCTGGAAGGTCCTCGTACCATTGGGTCAAGTCGCACTACTGCGGAGACCCCCATCGATGCGCCCAGTGCACAACTGGTCCTGCCCCCGTCTGAGCATTTGCGTATGGCAAAGATTCTTACGCGCCCCCCACCCTTTCTGAACCATTTAAGTCTGGTCGAGAGGAAAGACCCTTCGTTGTACCCCTCCAAATCCCGCGGGTGCCCTATTGATCACCTTTCACGTCTTCCCCCCTTTTACGACCCTGAGATACCGGAGTCTTAGCTAGAATCACCCTTCCTCATATGACATACTGTTTTAGGACTTCTATTTCGGTTCCGTCTTCTTGATTCTCAGACCACCCCCTTCTATCTTTGCAAGAAGCTATCTTTTGTACCCGGAACCTTCCTTTTCATTTTAGCCTATAGCAGTTGGTGTACTCGATGGTCCCTCGGACCTTCAGCGCCTTGGAGAACAATCCTATCCACCTCCTTTTGAGTTCGACCCCTCTAGTCTTGCAAGTCTGCCTCGTCGGCTTTATTCATGCCAACAATAGTGTTAATCGTTGAAGAGACGTTTTCTGCCTAAGTAGGCGAGACACTCCCCGTGTTCCCCAGACTTCCAGGGGCGACGGTAGGACCCCGTTTCAGCACCCCCTCTTTCGCTATCTTGGAGGCGTGGCTCCAGGACAAGATTTTAATATTACGCCAGAAACCTGCAGCTACTTTTGCATATGACCTCACCATGGATGGAGAGCATTTCCGAGGTCGACGGATCCCGTCAGCCGTCGTCTATCTCTTTCTTCGACCCACCGCCCCGCCCGCCCACAGCGTTCGATTCCCCGTGTCGAGCGTCGAGACCCTTTCCCGCCCCCCCACCTTCCTTTCCTTCTTCGTGCGAGAGGACGGAGCGGTGAACCAGAGGAAGTGCCGGTAATTCGGTGTGTTTGTCGCAGAGGTTAGCTCAACCGAATCTCTTTGTCCCCTAATCGAGTCCCTACCACATTTTTTTAGTTCTTCGGAGGAGCACCACCTTCAAGAAAGGTACTTCGAGAACCTTCGTGAGTAGTGAAAGTCGACTCCCGATTTATGCATTCTGCAGCAGTCCTGGCTAGAAGAAGGACCACCCTTTCCGATGCAAGAGCTTACGTCCTCGTCTTCGCGCACTGATATAGACACGCGAGAACGCCGGTAAAACGTGTTCAGCTCCTCTGCATAAGCACACCCCGGCAAGTCCCCCCATAGCGTTCTATGTGGCTCGTATCTAATCTATTTTCTAATCAATAAGTGGGTTGATCCCCCGCAAATTCCCCTGAAATATGTTTGGTTTCGCAGAAAGCTTGGATCTCGGCTCCCTTCACCTTGTGACAGGCAGACGATACGATTTCGGAAGCTGCAAGACGATTTTCCGTTGGTCTTGCAAACTTCCGGCACGGTGCCGTCTTTTTGCTTAGACAATGCGGAGTAACTTCAATCGTTCTCATGGAAATCAGTCCAGACCGTCGTTTAAGGTTTTGGTCTTAAATTTTGGGCGCTTCTCTGACTCCCGTGTTTCTTCCTGCTGAAAGATGTACTAGTGATTGGTGACTTGATCTAATAAACCCCTTGAACTCCCCTTCTCCTAACAAGTTGCACCCTGATGACCCGCCCGCAGTCGATCCACTCAGCAAGGGGCTCTTCCACCGACCCTGGTAAATTAAGAAGGGAATCTTCCTTACCTATCACAGTCATAGCTTGCATGCGCCTACCATATCACTTCCACGCAGACTGCTAGAAAACTTTCTTAGGATTAGATTCACGAAGCTGAGGAAAGTGGGGGTTTGGGGGTCTATTAGAGAGGCCTACCCCGTCCCATAGCAGTCGGTTTATGAAACGATCTCTACTACTTGAGGTAGCATCCTTTTTCACCTACCTTTGACGGAGACCGGCTGGGGCCTCACTTGATTTTTGAACTAAGGCGGTTCTTCGATCCGACCTGGACACCTTCCTTTTTGCTTTCATCAAGCCTCTCCTGGCCTTAGATGACCATAGATGCTACCTCTTTCTCTCTTTAGTGATGAGACCAGGTCTCCTTTTAGATTCCAATCGAAGAATAGTCGAGAAGATCCCGGCCTGACGATTGACGTCGGTCCTCTTCTATACCCTCGAAGACAGTAGAGAAAACTCGACCAAGTCCCCCAGTTACGTAGGCTTGTTGAGAGAGACTCTCCATCCGTGAGAGTTTTTTAGTACTCCCCTGAAGTAAAATTTTCGCCCCCCGCGCAATATTTGCAGTACACGCATGTAGGTCCGATAACCCCGCACTTTTGTCGAATTCCCCTTGTTGGGTCGTCCTTACGTTCCCACCCTTCCGCCTATAGAATTAAGTGTAAGGTGATTAGGACGACCCCCGGCTATTAGCCGCCCCTTAGTGGTGAAACGATCGTCCC
>Ga0179591_1263141_pt1 | contig 10249 bp, 19 predicted proteins | sample CZOMad2_1_08_16f_FD_182891 | JGI IMG/M metagenome (GOLD analysis project Ga0179591, IMG submission 182891) | Vadose zone soil fungal communities from Angelo Coast Range Reserve, California, USA - CZOMad2_1_08_16fungal (PacBio error correction) | ecosystem: Environmental > Terrestrial > Soil >... | reverse complement strand
CTTAAGTAGCCTCATGTGATTTCCTTGCGGCTCTCGCGAACATGGTGAACATTTCCATAGGATTCAGTTGCTGTAGTTGACTTTGTTTTTTCTCTCTGAGCTTCCTTGTCACCTTCTCCCCGCGTTGACGAGGATCTCCCTGCGTTTGTCCCCCCCTTCCCTGTTTCTCGTTCCTCCGTAATAAACACAAGCCAGTTACCGGTCCCTCTTGCATGGGTCTTCCTTGCCAGGTTCGTTGCTTGGGTTTCGCGCCTACCCTATCCGGAAGACTAAGAAGACTCCTTCCATCGCTGGTGTTTTGACCTGCTTTAGGTTCGACTTCTTCCCATTTGTGCGGTTTTGTTTGACGTCCATTTTTTGGCTGCCTCCTTAAGAAAGAACCCGTAACCTACATTCCCCCCACCATTCAAATTTGCCATTCTGTATTCTGAAACATTCCCCCTCTAGCGTCTACGCCATGGAGGACTTTTCTGTTGCTGGAATTTTGGAGCCAGAAGAGCCCCTTCCTGAGTACCTTCTTCGCCCCCTTGCACCTGTCACCGGCGCTTTCACTTTGTCCGTTGTTGACTGCCCTTAAGAGAGGTTCCCCCTGCTTTTTTTCCCCATTTCTACGTGTTGGCAACAATCCGCGAAACGCTTGTCCGACTCCGCCTTTTCCTGATTTTGACCGCCGTTCGTAGGCCGAAGTCCCTGCACCGATCATCACAACCCTCCTTTTCCCGTCCAAAGCTAAAGACGTGGGCGTCCAGTAAAATTTTTTTTTCCGCCCCATCGCCAATCCTTTTTTCGTTCCCGCTAGCGTGGTGTTACAATTGGTAGAGTTCCCAACCCGTGAGGCTTGTGCGCACCCGGCACGTTCTCCGAGCCCGGTGCGTGCTGGCCCTTTGAACGTCCGTCCCAAAGCTGCTCTTGAAGAAATGGACGACGGCGGAGGTTGTATTTTTTTCTATGTTGGTTAGTACGAATAAAGTATCGATGGAGGCCCCTGTGAGCCCCAGATCCGCTGCGGCCCTTTGAGTTCTTCCCCCTTTCCTTTCACGGTGTGCAGTCCCCTTTGCGTGTTGTTTTTAGAATCCCTTTGGAAACTCATCGGGGGAATGGTTTGGGACAAGGCCGAACCAAGTATATAGCGAGTGCAGGAGTTCCCCCCCCCCTTACAGACTTTTCTTTTCCCGCTCACCCAATTGCCTCCGGCCCCTGAGCGATCAGAGATGCCTAAACAGAAAGATTCTCCCGGCAACGTTCGTCCCCGACGGGTGTCCCACAGCGGTTTCTCCCAATCCTGACGAGCTGACCGACCCAAGGCCTCTCAGGTCAATGGGGAAGGATTGGGTCAGATCGTGGAACCCCTTTAATAGACGTGGCACCCCCCTTAATCTCTTTTTTTTTTTTCTGAATCCAGATTTTTCCCCTTTTACCCCGCTGCTAGCACTCCTACAGAATGTCCCCGGTATTGGAGGTCTCGCGTGGCAATGTTCGGGAAGGGCGGAATACTGTCAAGCGCCAACCCTTTCCCTTTGGTGCCCCAGCATTCCCCTGCTGCCTATGCCGGCATCAGTTCCGACCGGCCCCCAAGTCTAAAACGTTCTTCGGATATGGGTTAGGATCCCGAAGGTTTCCTGCATCTACGTGTGCTTCCAATAAGACCCCCCCCCCAATTAGACAGTGGATCGAACCGTACCGCAACCCCCACAACCGCCCCCCATTTTTTGTTACCGCTCGGCTGAATTATGGTGAGTCAGCGATTTCCACGATCTGTTTTCGACTTCCCCCCCTTTTTGGCTGCCTGTTTCTTTTTTCTGTCCTTCAAGCAACCCCAAGACACGTAGCCCCGGCAATGTCTTCGCCTTCCGCATCGGTGGCCTGCACTGTTCGGCAAGGAAGTCCAAGGGCCACCCACCATCCCTCTCCAACATATCTCCGAGCCCCACCCCCCTCACTTCGCAACTATCCCTAGAAAAGAACCCGAAGGACACGTAGGCTCTTTTTCTACTCCGTGTTGTTTTGATCATTAAGTTGGTCGTTTGCCCTTCCAGGTTGGGGGATATGTTCAGGATTAGTTAGAAGTTAGGGATCTCGGCGTCTAATTTCTTTGTTCGCTTCTCTTTTTGGCCCTGCGGACTTCTTGACCCTCTTTGCAGTTCCACCGAGGCCTTTTCGTCTCCTGAAATGGTTCACAGTGCACTTTATTGTTGCAGGCCCAGCCCCTGGCCCAACGAAGCCCCCCCCTTGTGTTGCCCTGCCCCTCTTCCCCTTTTCCCTCTGTGTGTCCCCCTTTTTATGCACCGAACTTTTTGGCCGTCTTAGGGTACCCCACTGGTTGGAGGGTGACGATGTTTCCGCACCACCTTCGCTTTAGGTGGTTTTCGCACACCTTCGCTTTCCCGCCGTAGTCCATCAGCCCGGAAATTTCCCTCTTCGTGTGGCCCGACACCGACGATGATACGAAATCTCAAGGTGTCCTCTGCCGTTTCACGCACGTTTGTTTCGCGGTTTTGTTCCTTTATGGTTTTGATGACGACACCCATTCCCTCCCATTGTCCCCCCCCCCTAGCCCTGTTAAATAACATTGATAAATGGTTCTCGGCGATCAGCGTGCCGCCTTTGCCCTCTTGATTCTCCCCACGCGGTTGTGTTGTGAAGTCTAGGAATTGTTTGGCCGATCCTCCGCCTTCCCCCAGTCTCGGGCGACGTGTCGAGTAAGTCGCTGATTAAGTTCTTCAATTTTGTGAGTTGAGCTTCAGCGCTTTTCGTCGATCCGTTGCGAAGGCCTTCATCGGATTTTCTCTCTGTTGCCTGTCGAACTTGCTCGGTCCACCTCTTCCCTTTTCGCCCTTCGGTCTAGACGTAGATTTTTCTTCCAGAACCCCAAGCGTAGAGTCAGACAGGGCAGTTCGGATCCAAACTTTTCCGGACCCTTCACCGGGATTACTGGAACGTTGACTCGGCGGCCCCCTGCTGTGAATCTTGACCACGCCCTTCATCTTCTTTTCTTTTTTTGGTTTCCCACCAATCGAAAACTCAAGCCAAGTTCACGGTAGCTTTACCTGGGCTTTCCGCCCAAAAGATTGTCGTCGGGATCCCTTTTTCCAACGCTTCTGGTTGTCTCTCTTTTTTTTTGCGACCCACAATTTTGGGGATAACGCAGCCAAGTGCATACAACGCAGTCTCTTAGCGCGCCAAAACGATTGGAGCTGGGACCTTGTCCCCACACCTTGGGGAGTCTTCTTCGCCCCCCCGGGTGTTTACGTGTGTATGATATTGTGCGCGTCGGAGGACGCCGGGTTTTTCACCCTTTCCGCCATCGTAACTGTCTCCACTCGTTTCGGTAGTTGGCCGTCAGCCCTACCCATGTCGCCGTTCTTTCTTGAGTAATTGTCAAAGGCCCGCTCAAAGGCCTGTACCTCTTTTCTTTTTGCCCCCCGGTTTCTGGGCGACGCTTCCATAGGAGATCGAGTTTTTGTATTCCGCCATCCACAGGCCCCCCGGTAAATCTATCTGGTAGATGACTGGTTAGCGCTTCCGCAAGGTAACTCTGAATCGTTTCCCTCCGGTGTTTATTTCTTGTTTTTCAGCCAAAACGTCTTCAGCAACCTGATCACCCCCTGCGTGCAGAGGTTCCCCGCACTTGCAGGTCCTCAAAAACCAAGATTATGGCTTTCTTTTTGCTTCGTCTCCGGAATTTTGTTCCTGTTTCCTCCGTCACCGCAACGGAGCACCCTGACTCACGGTTCCTCCCCCTGGTTGTAGTTCTGTGTCTTTTCTGAGGCAAAAGCATTTGGGCCGTAGCGAGTTGGTGTCCCTTCAAAGCTTTCCTCTGGCTGAGAGTCCACGTAACCCCCCTCATATACCCTTGCTTCCTAAAGCTGATGCCTGCCCGAGGCACATGTTTTTCCCCTGTTGTCGGAGCCGCAAAAGAATTTCTGGGACCCCAGGTTCCGCGGTTTCACATTTTCATCCTCTCTTCCCGTTGTTGTGATGGTCTCGAACTCATTCTTAGCCTTCTTTTGCGGCTCTCTCTCCATGGTGAGGGAAATGTTATAGGCGTATCCTGAGTAGTTCAGCCGTAGTTTTTTTTTTTCCCCACTCTCGACCTTTCTTTTGAAGAGTCGCCCCTCGCGTTGTGGGAACCCCAAGCGGTTCTCAGGTACTACGTAATACCCCCCAAGCCTTCCTGTCGCGTAGCATGGGGGCCTCCTTTCTTGGCTGTTCCTTTAGCCTGACTTCTTCGGAATCCCCATCCCATTTGGTTGGACCTTTCGAGGTCTCCTATGCCCTCCTTGGGGATGCTTTTTGATGTTGACCGCCCACTTGCTCCCTGAATCCGAGAAGTACCCCCCCACCCACAAATAGTGTACATGTGCGGAAGCTGAAACCTACTCCACGAAGATTCTTGCAGGCCTGGTCCACCTTCGATTCTAATTTTTTTTTGTGGTCCACGCGCCCAGCCCCTCTTACCTCGCGCCCCGCAAACTGTTTTCCCCCGGCTCGCTTGAACGGCCCTCCCTCTGTGGAGAGTCTTCTAATTAAACCTTGGCCCCTGTCTACCTTGATGAGACGGCAAACTACCTGAACCGCTTGGTTCCCGCTTCCGCCTTTGGTGCCGTCCCCGGGTAAAGGACTACGACGAAAGAAAAGAAAAACACCTCAACTTTTCCCTGATAACTTCCGTCGGGCCTCATCCCATGTGGTGCCTCATTACGTCCCCTGATGTGTTGTCGCTTTCTTTATTAAGGCGTTTTAGCACTTTTGAGAGTATCCCAACAAGCTTGTTTTTTGCTCCCGCCAACTTCTTACGCCGGAATGTGCCGGCTCAAAGCTAGCCAAGCACGTTTCTGTGATCAAAGGAAAAAATCCCCCTATCTTCCGTGGCGGCGTTTTTTTGTGGTGGGATCCTCGCCCGGATCCCTTAACCCCTCTATGGAGAGTACGCAACTGCCGAGGGTAGTTTCCGGCAGGGTTCACCGGAGGAGGCTTTTGTCGGTCCCCCCATGCTTTGTTTCTCTGATACTCCTTTTATTTTTCGGTTCACCCCCCCCGGCCAGACCGCTTATTCCGTAAGTTCCGTCAAAACCCCTGATCGACTTGTTCCCGACCATTGTACCCCTTTCCGTCGTTTCGTCCCCTCCATGATGGGCAAGTCGAACCGTAGGGGCAACGCCCTCTGACTCTCTGGCCACCCCCATGCACGTTGAAGAATGAATTTAAGAGGGGAGCTGACCCCTCCACCTCATTTTTTTCTTTTCCGGCCTTTTTTTCTTCCGATTTCCCGTTTGCCCCAATTCTCCTAAGTGAAACCCCATTCTCGTTTGTCCTAATCCGAGGTCCCTTCCGGAACGCTGAGCGGATAAAGAATGTTATTTATCGTATGGCGGGTTTTCTTCTCCGTTTTGCTTCTTTTTGAGTTGTCGGTCACCCCTTACCCACGACCCCCCCCCATCAATTGCGTGTACCGAATAGAGAAACCGGATGGGCATCCCTCGTCCGGGTTCCGACTTCAACTTTTGTTTTGGATTCGAAAACAAGTCTTCCCCCTGGAGCTAATGTTCGACCCAAAGACTTTGTTGCAGGCATTCCGGGGCTATCAAAACGAGCCCTTGGGTTCGACACCGTTTCCCCGGGTCCCTCGACACCGCCTGTGGTACCGATCAGTCATCTGTGGTGGGAGTGGTGAGTTTCCCCGCTTTACACGACAGGTCATCAGGCCCCACCCTGTTAGGCTTTTTGGACTGGCTTGTTCCCTGCCCCCCTAACACGTGCTTTTTTTTTAGATTGGCCACAGTTGGTGTCTTCCCCTGGGCTCAACGGTCCAGCAGAAACAATAAGCTAGCCATGATCGCCGAGAATCTTTCTTTGTCCACTATCCGGAAACCTCTCCACCTCCTTTCCCCCCTTTTTCCACTTACTTCTACTCTCCTCCTCTCACGGTGTGTTTGAGAGGTAGTTCCGTGACCTTCCAGTTGTCTGGTCCTATTCTTTCGCATTGCGTGAGGTACCGGCGATTCAGGATGTGTCGTTTATGGCCCTGCGGACTTGTTCTTGCCCCTTTTCCTTTTTCACTCTTTGTTTTTTCGAATGACATTTTCTCACCGGCAAGTATTGTGTCAGGCCAAATTTCCGTGCCACCGCTCCTCACGGTGTTGCGGGATTGCTGATATGGATACGCGGCCACTCACCCAGCTGCCCTTGGCCGATTCGGGTACACCACTTTTTTTTTTGAGGTTGCCGCTGTGTCGTCAACGTTTCGCTTGAGGGTTTTTCTTGGCCTACAAACCGTATTTGCACTTGTGAGCTCCGCAGCGATTCCTAATTTGTGTTTGTTGTCGGCACCGGACGATTCTGCCAATAGAAGTCGGACTACGTCACGGTGAGCGAGTTGGCGCGTTTGCAGTGTCAGACACCCTTACACCCATGCCCCCGCCGTCCCGACTCCATACGTCTGCTCCATTCTTCTGCCCCCCCTAGTGCGGCTTTGCCTTTCTCCCAACCCACCCCGTGCCGGTGGTTGTGCACTTAGGGAACGTGTGCCGACAATGCACACACTCACATTCTTTTTTCTGCCGGTTTTTTCATCTCGATTCAAGTGGCATTTTCCCTTCCGTTCCCATGTCAACCCCTCTTCCTATCCCTTCCCCACCACCCCCCCCCCCACCGCCCCCCTTCCCTCCCCTCCCCCCCCACCCCACCCCCCCTCCCCTAGCCCCCCTACCCTCAACTAGCCCCCCCTACCCCCCCCTTATTCAGCTCTCTCTTCCCTCCCCTCTCCCCTAGCCCCCCCCACCTCTCCCCTACTTTCTTATCCCGCCCTCCCCATCTTTCGCCTCGCCCACCCTCCTCCCCTCATCTCACTCTTCCTATTCCCACCCCCGCGCTCCCCACCCAAAAGACCCCACATACCCTCCCTCCCCTCTCCGCCATCGCCTTCCCTACCCCCCCCCCTCGCCCTCCCCTCCCCCCCACTTCCGCAATCTACCCTCCACTCCCCCCACCCCTGACTCGATCAACCGCTTCTCTTCCCCCCCCCCTTGCTCTCCGAACTTCCCTTATCAACCCACACCCGTTCCCCCCCCCCTCCACCCCCCCTTTCGTCCCCCCCCCACCCCCCATCCTTTCACCCGTCCCCCCTCCCCCATCCCCCGTAACCTACTCGCCCTCTCACCCCACCCTTCTCCCCTCACACCCCCTCCATCCATCCTCCTCCCCCCTCGCGGCCGCCCATATCCTTAGTCCCCCCCTTCTCCCTACCCAACCCCACAGACCCTCCCTCCCTCATCTTCCCGCACGCGCTCATGTATCCACGCCCATCCCGCCCCTCCCCCCCTTTCCATTACCAGCTCTCCCCCTTCCCCCACCTCCACTCTCTTTCATCCTTCTCCCAAACCCTCCCACCCACCACTCGGACCTCCCCCCCCCTCCCCCTCCCCCCCTCGCTCTCTCCCACTCGATGCTGACCCCTAGCCCCCCCCCCCTCCACTAATCACTCTCTTCATTCCCATGGCCCCCCCCTCCTCTTCTCCATCCTCCCCCCCATCCAAACCCTATCTCTTCCCTCACCCATTTACCCCCCCTCGCCCATCTCTCCCCATTACCCTTCCCCGCCACTCCCTTCCCATCCCCCCCCCTACCCACCCCCCCCTCCCATCTCTCCCTCCCCTCCCGACCCCGATACCCACCACCTCCCTCCCTACTCCCTCCCATTCCCACTCCCCTCCCCCCCCACCACTGCTCTCTGATTCCCTTTCTATCACCCTCCCCCCCTCCCTCATACTTCCATTCCTACCACCCCCCCGTCCCCCTCCACCCCCTTTCCTTCGCTACCCCCCTACCTCCACACCCTCCCCCCCCCCCCCCTTCCCCCCACTTACCACTCCATCCACCAACGACTACCCATTTCTCCCCCTTCTTCCTCCTCTACCCCCCACCCATTCCCTTCCCCTCCCCATTTCCCTTCCCCTTCTCCCCCGCCCCCTCCCTCCCCCCCCCACCTCCCCCTTATTTCCGCCCCTTCTCCCCCACCTGTCTTTCACCTACCCCCCAAACCTCCCCCCCCCACTACTTCAACTCTCAGCCTCCTCCGCCCTACCCCCCACATCACCCCCTTCCCCCTCCTTCCCCCTCGCCCGCTTCTTTGTTCAAGTCTTTCAGGCTCGTCTCGATACGGCGAGTGAAGGAATGATCCTAGAAACTAGGGAAGAGCCTTCTCGTTCCTTCTAATTTTTTTTCTCTGCTTTTTTTTCTTCCGGTCGGACCTTACTGTCGGCTGTAAACTCCCTTCCCCCCCGGCGTATCGAGTTCCGAGGGTTTTTTCTGAAGAACCCCCCCCACAAGGCAGAAACTTTTTCCCCCTTTTCCAAACCGTCCTGGAAACCCCCCGCCTCGTTTCTCTCTCACGCCATCATTTGCGGTGAGACGGCGTCTCTACACAAAGCCTCCCCTCAGACCCCCATCCCGCGCCGGTCCCATTAACTTCGCGCCGCTTGACTTAGAGTAGGGGACTCCAAATCCCCCGTTCGGCGTCGAGACCACTTTCGTTTTATCACCCCCTCTGTGGGAACCTCCCCCAAGTCATTTCCCCCCCGCCTCCTACTTATGCGCAACCCTTCTGCGTGGGGGGGGCGGCGGTAAACCTTGGTTAGCAAAAACTTCTTTCTTTTGCATCCCTGCTTTTTTTTTGCTGCCGGCTTCTTCTTCGGCAAGGACCGCGGCGGTAACGTCCCCGCTGCCCGATCGGACCATCGTTGTGTGTGGGAAGGAATCATGCGTCCGCCCCGGTATGCTCGTTTCCCCTACTCTTTCTTTCACTCCGCTTGCCACCACCGGGTTGGCCTCCTCTTCGGTACTCTGAGTTTGCGAGGATAGACAGCAAACATAAATCGTCCATTTCCTCTCGTTCTTTTCCGTTCTCGCTTCTCCAGTCACACTTTTTTCGTTTCATTAGGGCGTCTTCCGGGCAGCCAAAATGAGGTTCCCCCCCATTAACCAAGGAAGTTCCCCTAAGAGGCTCACCTGTCGGATTGCTGGATTATCCTGGCCTTAGGACTTCTCTTTCCTCAAAGCACCCTCCCCCACATGTCCCACCCCTTACTCCCTGATGGTGAATTAGTAGTCCGATGATTTTTTTTTCCCCCCTCTTGACCCCACCGGCGTGATTTTTCCTCTTTTCTCTTCAAAGGCGAAGTTTATTTCAATTAACAGAGACGTCAAAACCCCACAAATGAGACTAAGATGAACGTCATCCCACTTTTTTACTCTCTCCTACGGTCGGTAAAATCCCGTTAATTATCATTTCTCTCTAAGTTGTTGTTTTTATGGAGATATAACTTGCAGAGTAGGGATCACCTTCTTTTGCTTGACTTTTCGAGAGAACATGGACCGTCTCTGGTCGTCATGTAGTGACCGTTTTTTTCTGATTTTTCCTTGGAAATCTATTCAGATTCGACGTGGGTCCCCTTCAAATAGTGGACACACCCTTCGGTCTCCCGCCCGTCCTCCTTCCTCAACATCCCCAGCCAACAGGAAATGCCGTTTCTCCGGTGATCCAGTGAAGGGTGAGTGGACTACTGACCCCTTCTTTCGACCCTATCATCTCCCGCTCCCCTATGCTTTGGTTTGTCAATGAAAAAGGTAGAACTCCTGCCCGCCGGTTGGGATGCTTTTTGCCCGCCATTTTGGCTCCAGGAACATCAAAGAGTACCTACATGTCCCCCCTCTTACCCATAGTGTGACTGGAAGCGTCCTGTCCCCCTCTCACTTTCAGACTTTGGGGCCATGATTTCTTGCTTGGCCTGTTCACGCGAACCCCGTCTTCCCTATATTTCCGACCCAGTCCAACCCTGTGGTCAACTTTCTGCGTGACTTCCTTTAGCCTTAGGTTGATCGGCAAAATATAGCATAAGTCTACCTTTTATTATTTTCTTCAACCCCTACCGGAAACGATGGTTTACGCTCCTGCATTTAGAGGTTTCAAGCGTTTGAATTTTTTCCTTTTCACCGCCCCGCACCTTATCATCCCAACCCCCTGCCTCGTCATTACGTATACGAAGGTCCGAAGCCCCGGTTGTTGACCTCACCATCGACCAAGGTTAGGATCATACCTCAGAGTGTTTCCTGCCCTTTTGGAGCGACCCCCCTATTTTTTTTTAAGCAGTTTCTTTTCGGTCCACTGTGCTGGATAACCGATCCCTGCAAGCTGTTCCCTTGAAGCGAAAAATGGAAGATCCCCTTTGAGTTGAGAGTTGTATTTTTGGGG
>Ga0179591_1239410_pt1 | contig 10250 bp, 10 predicted proteins | sample CZOMad2_1_08_16f_FD_182891 | JGI IMG/M metagenome (GOLD analysis project Ga0179591, IMG submission 182891) | Vadose zone soil fungal communities from Angelo Coast Range Reserve, California, USA - CZOMad2_1_08_16fungal (PacBio error correction) | ecosystem: Environmental > Terrestrial > Soil >... | reverse complement strand
GCGTCACGCTTTTCTGCTCGCACCCTGTTTCTCACTTTGTTTCCTGCTTGCGATTTAATGCATATACAAGAGCAGTTGTGCCACGTCTCTCTCCCGTTCACATCCTTTTTTCCAAATCTCTACTTCTCAGGCCTCCCCCAACTGGTCGGAGTTTCGCGTGGGACTTCCCAAAATATTCTTTTCCCCTGGTGTTCCTGGTTTTTCCAGTGTCTTCCCTCTTTTCTTCTTCTCCCTTTTTCGTTCTTCATTCTTCAAAACACTTCTTTTTTCCCGCGTTGGCGTTGACTTTCGTTTCAATGGATATGGCGATGTGCCTTCCTTTCTTGCCTCTTATTAAATTTCCTCTGTTTTTTTAGTCTCGTTGGTCCGTTGTCTCTTTTTTTCTCTTGCAAAACCCTTTTTTGCTGCCTCTTTTTTCTTTGCCGATTAAGCCCTGATTTATCTTTCGGGGAGTTTCTGGAGGCGGTTCCCATGGTAAATTCCCCCCACTTTTGTCTCTATTTTGTTTTTTTGCAGACTTTTCCTTAGCTGAACGAGATGCCCCCCGGTGATCTTCGTTCCTTGTCTTACTGCTTCTGGTGAAGTCCCTGGTTCCTCGGTTTTTTTTCTCTACTGCGACTTTCCCCTTTAGGTTGACTCCCCGTGTCGACTCTGCTGCCCCCCACTTAATCCCTACCTCATCAAGATTACCGTTTGCGCTCGTACCCGTGCCAGATAGCCTCTTGGGACACTTGATACACGAGGCCTTGCGGCTTTCCCCCCGAGCTCCCGTTGTAATCCGGCACTCCCCCCAACTCCTGTGGCGGTTTGAGGTCCCCGATGGTTCTTCGTATTGCACTGTGTTGCCGCTGTTAACCCACACATTCTCCAACCTTTCATATTGCGTCCTTAACGTCGGCCCACCCCGATCCTCCCACCATTGGTTCTCAGCTACCCCCTTTATGAGCACCGCTTCCACCAACTATATCAACGGTCGTCGGTTTCTTTTTTTTTCCCCCCTCCACCTTCCCTGCTGTCTTCGAAGTTGCCAGAGAATTTTGTTCTCACTGTTGTAAACTGCATTCTCCCGTCCACGCAGGGCCAAAGTTTGACCCTGCGCCCCATTTTTCCCTCAACACTTCTCCCTTTTTTTCCCCCCCTGCTTATAGAACGCACTTCTTCTGATAGTGAGTTGGCGACCATGTCAGTGTATCTGAGGCAGGAAGCGAACGTTTTTTAAGCCCAAGTCTCTCCGATACGTCGTGGCTAACTCTGAGCCGGATGAGTTTGAGTCCTCATTGTGAGGTCTCGGTTCAACAGTTTCCTCCGTTTGATCGCTCTCTGCGCCAGCGGAAACCCCAACGCCTTTTTGCACACTTTATTGCGCCGACTCCAGACGCTGAAGCGACCCCACCCATACACATGTGAAACCAATCTGCTTCCCCCCCCCACCCTTTCCGCCAATCATCCTTTTAGAAGTTGTCTCTGTTTATGAAGTAATGCGCAACGACCTGCCCCCCAGCGACCTTTCTTCTTCCAGTGTTTCCCCTCCGCCCGCCAAGTCCTGTTGTTTCTTTTAATTTTTTTTTCTTGACAAACCACTATCATTCTGCTCGCTTGATTTCCTTTGTTCTCCCGTCCCCCTCGGTCATACTGTTCTTCCCCGAAAGCCCCTGTCTCAACCCTCATTTGAGTAGCGCGAGTCAGTCCAGTCTTGATTTAGCCCTCATATTCTGCGCCGTCTATTTCCCCCCTTTTTATTTCCCTCTCAGATGAGTTTTCCTTTTCGCTCTCGCATCAACCGCTTTTGAGTATTCCCCAAAGAATTGTGAAAACGGCGAGTTTCCTCTGTCACCTCCCCCCCCCGACATGAATGCGATTTTCTTCCCCTGTGATCTGCGCAACCCTTTTTCACTGCCGGTTTTTTCAACCCCCCTTTCTTTAAGCGTGGCCAGTCAGAGCCGGATAGGAAATTTTATTGGCTTTCTCTTTTCCCCCTTTCCAGTTCTCTCCTCTTTTTTCATTCTCCAAGCTTGGGCTTTTGCACTCGGTTCGCTATTTTACCCTTTTTCCAAATGCAGTAGACGCGTGTTGAGATCGTTTATTGTTGGAGGTCGTGAGTTCTTCTTTTTTTCTTCCCCTCGGGTTTTTTTTTGCTCCCCGGTTGGTGGTGATCGACGTGAGGCTCTTTTCCTCGTCACCCAAGCGGTAGATTTTGTCCTTTTTTTCATATGTCGCTTTCATTTCAGGCTTTTCTTCGCTCGCTGCGGGGCGCTTCTTAGCCCAGTTTCTGAACCCCCGCCTTTGTTGAAGTCGGGTTAATGCCAGTCTGAACCTTATTGGATGTTTCCCCTAGCGCCCACCTCTGCCAGAGCGACCGATGGGGGATTGTTCTTTTATTCTCTGTCTGTGATACTTCCCAATTTCCGCCTTCTCCCCCCGAAGCGATATCTGTTTTCATATGTTTCCTTTCCCTTTCTTTCCTTCCTTTTTTTTCCTGTAAGTTTTCTCCTTGGATCGTTCGCCTCCCTTTTTTGTAGATTGTATTTGCGTTTCCTTAGGTCTGCTTTAGTCGCACCTTCCTGTTTCCTTTCGTCCTTTCCTTTTCTTTTTGAGTCTCCCCCGCCACCACGCGCCGCGGGTCGCAGGCAGACCCTCCCCTGAATTTTGAAAACTTCACTGTGTTTCGGCGTTGAAAGACTGAGTTGCCAGCCAGTTGTCGGTCCGCCATTCTGGTAAGCTCGATTCCGTTTTTCGCGGTTTCCCGTGCGATTCTCTGGTCTTCGCCAGTTCGTATCCCCAGAGTCAGGATCCTAATCCCTCCTTCGAAGTGGATTGCCGTTTTGATTTCCCCTAACTTATCTCCCCTTCATCATCCCTTTTTTTTGTTGATAGAATTTCTTTTCCTTTCCAATATCCGTTTTTTCTGGGTCGCCGTTTTCTGCGCCTTTTTTCTTTGCTGTTTGTCTTTCCTGACGCTCGTGGGGGTTCTCCCCTGTCAGACTTTTCTTTTTAATTGGAGGGCTTATCCCGCGTTGGAAAGAGCTTTAACCCTCGAACGGCAGGCCCAAATTTTTTTTGACTCACCGTCAGGCGGTCCGCTCCCCCTTCATACCTCGTTTCTTTGCGGTCTTCTGCTTGCCGGCCCCCCGTGCGCCTTTTTGCGGAAGATTACCGGAGATGACCGATGCCTGTCTCTCTTGACCATCGGACGGCTCGTGCTGCTCTCTCCTCCCTCCCCCGCGTGTCTCGCTCCCAATTGAAACTAGCCGCAGTCTTCGTCACACTTTGATCCCTCTAAACGTCCTCGGAGTCCTCCCCTCCCCGGCAGTTTTATTTCCCTCCCCTCTACTCTCCAAGTCCAAGCCCCTCGCTCTGTGCGGTGCGCATTTTTCACCGTCCCAAACGGACTTTTCCCTCGGACCCTTCCTCCACTTTCCTACATTGTGTGGTATACAATGTTGACGAAAGCGTTTTTTCTCATTTCCAGGTTAAGGTCTGGCCCGTCGTCGAGTTCTTCCTTTACAAAACCTCGACTGTAATTCCTGTTTTTTTTGGTCGCGTCAAAAAATCAGCAGCACTCTCGTCCCCCCCTACTGGATCAACGAACAATTGACTCCATCTCCAGCTCGACGCAACCTCCCCCCTCCCCTTCATTCCGCGCGAGTGACGTTCTTTTCTCTCGGCAAAAGTACGACCTACGGAAATCACCTTTTTAATTTGGGGTTTTCTCTGCAAAAATTGCTCTCATCAGTTGACTCCATCTCTTTCTTTCCCCTTTTTTGGACTTGTGGCCCCGGACTGACATCAGTGTTTTTTTGCCCTGATTTCCTTTGCGCCGCTATATAAACTCGCCAATTAGTTACTCTTTCTGGGTTTTGGCTCTCGCCGTTTAGCTGTGAATTCCCCCCCAGTTGCGTTTGCTCTTACGTCTAAGTTACCCCCATACCAGCGGACATATGCAAGTTTTTTGCCATGTAGTTTTTCGGGTCTTCTGTCGCTTTTAATCTCCTCCTGGAACTTGATCTGTCTTTCATTAGCGGGAGTTCTTTTCTCAATGTGTCTTTGGGCTGGACTCACCCTCACCGATCTGATGAGATGTGTCCTTTGTTTTGGGTCCTCGGGTCCTGCTCCTTAGCACCCTCATTGAGGCATGTTTGACACATGGCCGACCCGGTTCCTTTATCTTGGGGAGTCTTTTTTCGGCCAGAATCTCCCGATTCTAGATTTTTCTTGGGGACGTGTTTGATTGCCTTGTGTCCCTTCTGTTTTCCTGCTTGGCGTCTTTTTCCCTTCCTTTGCATCCTTCGGCAAAAGCTTCTTGATTTTTTTCGAACTGTTGAGCCTTCGCTCTACGACCACTGTGGTGCCATTAGCCGCCTGCGCACGGCTTCATCCTCTCATCAAGCCAGCTGTTTCTCGCCCGGAGTGAGCTTCGTTGCTCACCGTCTCCTCTGATTAATCGCCGGTTTTGGACTCTTTTCGAGGGTCGCCGAAATTTTTAGCGGTTTTCGTCCCCAACGATATTTGTTATTTTTTGCTTTCCAGAATGTTAACGTTTCTTTTAGTGCATGCGCTGGAACGGCCTGTTTCTCAAGCGGCCCCCGTTTCTCGGCCTGCGCTAATCATGTTTTTTTCGTTCGTGAAACACACTCCCAAGGGGCCTTGATCTCGGGTTCCTCGGTCAAATTTTTTTGTCTCGGGGGTACAAATTTGGGTTGGCGTTTGCCGTCGCGTCGGCCGTTTTTTTCCTTTCCCGTTTGCGCTGAATGTGTGTTCCCCCGTTTCCCCCCTTGCTTAGCCCCCCTGACCCTTTTGCCCCCCTGGTCCACGACGCTCCCACGGGGCTTTGGGCCTTGGCCCCTCTTCAAAGGTCGCTCGTGTAGACCGCTCCTCCCGCCTTTATCGTACAACGAGCGCGTTTTTTCGTTTTTAATTTTTCGCCAACGTTCCGTCGTTTCTTCTCGGATGTGCGCCCCTGTTCCCCTTGGACAGTAAGGAGTGCCATGCCTCATGCATTTCCCGAGTTTTTTTTTCTGGCGTCTCCCAGGAAGCTTAATAACGGGTCTAACGCCCTTCACTTCAGATAGTGAAGATTCACATTTGGATACTTTTTCTCACCCCCGTTTTCTTACCCATCTTTTCGCCGTCCCTGCCTCCCGCAGATAACGATCGGAGCTAATTAGTTCACGTTCTGGCCTACATCGTTTTTCTCCCACGCGTTTAAACTCCTTTGTGAGCTAGACCCCTTGACTCTCACTTTGCCCTCCTCCCCCTTTTTCCCTTCCCTGCGCGATCGCCATAGACTGTTTCTTTCCCTCTCCGAACGAATGTTTTTTTTTGTCCTCATTTCCTATCAGGGAATGCTTGCTCCCGATCGGTGACTTCATGGGCGAAGAGTAAACCGTGTCAGACTCTCCCCCTTTTTCCTGCGCACGCGCAAACCCGCTTGAGGGTTCTGGCCTATGATTCCTACTTTTTGTGAACTGACAGCTTTCGCCTGTCCTTTTTATGCATTCATTCTCCCCCTTCAGCGAACTTAAGCACATTGATCTGGCACCTTGGGGCGAATTTTTGGCGGCGATCTTCTTTTTGATGTTTTTGTTGTTTCGCTGTTGCATTTTTCGCAAGGTGCCCACCATTGCCTCATGCTTTTTTCTTTGTACCCCCAACTTCCCTAGGTTTCCTCTTAAAACAACTTTTTTTTTTGCCGTTCTCGCCGTTCCCTCCTTTTTTCTTCCCCCAGTCGCTCATCGAATGCCTCCCAACTCGGAGTTCTTTGGTTGTGGTTAACAGAGAATTCTTCACGGCCTCCCCCTTTTCGTCGTGCCATTGCTCCCCGCTGGCTCTTATCTCCGTCCTTGCTAGTGTTCTCCCCCAAACAATTTTTTGTTCCGCTTGATTTGGGAGGGTAATGCTCTTGCTCTTGCTTCCCTGATGTTTCATGTAGTTCGCTCTTCTTATTTTTTTTCGTTCTTTGCGGCGCTCGAAAAATCAGGTGCTGACCCTCTTTTGAAGGCCGGAATCACGAGTTTTGATTTCGGGGGTTTCGGTTTCTCATCTTTCATACGTCTTCGTTCGTTCGCGCCCCTTTTTACCCCCCTTGCACTCTGACGCGGAACCGTTGGATTGCGGTAATCTTTCTACCTTGAGGTCTTTTTGGAGTCCTGTGTCCTATTTTTGTTTTTTTGTCTACAGGGCCGGCGCGACGGAGTCCCTAAGCGGGCGCCCCTTCGATCCCCCCCTTTTAAGAATGAACCGTGTCGCCTCAACCAGGTTCCATTACGTTTGAGTTTTTCCCGGAGTCTTCGAGACCCCCAGGCGGCGTGGTCCACGTTTTTTTTCCAGTGTAATCCGGCCAGCCAATCACCTTTTGTTTAGCGGCATATTTCCTCTTTCTTTTCCTTCTGCCCGGTGGTTGCGCAATTTTTTTTACCCAAATGTTTATTACATTCCAGTTGGCCCAGCCCTTAGGCATCTCTCCCACTTTTACTCCAGCTACGAACCCTTGGTGTCCGCTTCCACTCTATTTTTACCAATTTGGGACCTTTTTTTTTTCAACCATTATAATTGCGGATAGGGGCCCGGTGCCTTGGCTTTTTTAGACGGCTGGCCACCCAGCTAATTTTTTTCGCCCTCCCCCCCGCATGTTCCAGGCTCCCCCCTCGGACCTTTCTACTTTCAGTTAGCAGTTTTCGCTTTAGAAAGCTAGGTTGAGCGTGATCTTTCTGTTTCCCTTCCCTCAATGGGCCTCCTGCTTTCTTTTTCCCCTTGAAGCGCTTTGAAGCCCCCATAACTTCTCAATTCAGAAGGCTTAACGCTGTGCCTTCGAGTTCCTTTCTTCCTTTCGCAATTTCGTGGGCTCCCAGTTTCTCCTTCTGGCGCGAGCACCCAGCCGTTAAAATCTTTTTTGCCCTTTTTCTTTAGCTTGCCTCCCCCCTCACGAACATCCTGCAATTACTCGACAGTCCAGTTTTTCCAACTGATTGTGCCCCAGTTGCCACGAATCTCGAATGGGTATGTGATTCGTCCTCTATGGCCCGTAAAGACGCCCCCCAGCTACCGCTGTTTTGTTTTGTCTCTTCCTTTTTACAGCAGCCTTTTGTTTCAATGGCCTTTCACGCCCCTCGTTACCCCCCAACGTCCACCGCGCATCCTCAGTCTTAATTTTGTTTCCAGTGCAGCGGAACGCTTCTCTGCCCTTTACCTCCCTTTCTTCCGTCCTTTTTTTCGTTCTTCCCTCCGACTGTTTAGGAGGAGGCCTTATATTTATGTCAATCAAGATTCAGATTTTTATTGCCCGTATCGTAGCACTCAAGCACTGGGGTTATTCTTTTCAATCTTGCCAAGGCGAGATAGCTAAGCGAAAGCAATTTGTCGTTTTCTCTCCAGTTTCGTCTCGTCCCAGGCGCATTTTTTTTCCCAACTTCGGGGCTGTCCCCCCTTTCCCATTTCTTCAAACCCCGGATAGGACATTACTCTGGATTATGGAATTTTCTGAGGCTTCGCTTTCCTTTTTTTCCCTCTAAAAGCCCTGGGATTTTGCACGAGGTTCGATAATTGTGGACCTAGTCCACTACCTTCCTCCTCTTATGAGGTGATAGGGGGAGTTTGGGCTGCGCTTGCCGGACTTTTCGTTTTTTTTTCGTAATCAACTTAGTTTTGTTCGAGCCGTGCGTTTCTGATTTTTGCGTAACCCCTCCCCCCTTCCCTTTCTTTTTTGACGGTTTTTTTTCATTGGATCACGATTCCCAAGTGTCCTTGTCGCGCCGATTTCCGGGCGTTCTTCCCTCTTTTGACCGGTTTCTTCCCACCGAATAAGTTCGGTTACTTCCCCGTTTCAAAGCTTTTTGGTTCTCTTAGCGGACATAGCGGGTTTCCTAGCTTCTTGGGCGGCTTACTCTTCTTTCATCCTTTTTAACTGACTCTTGCTACCGCGCCTTATTTGCCTAGGACCTCTTTGACACGACGGCTGGTAGTTCGCCTTTGTTTGTTTCACTTTTCTTATTCCTTTTTCCGGCGCCGACGACGAGCCTTTTCGCGGCAGCCGCTCTTTCATTCTTCCCCGGAGGAGCGCTCCCGCCACGCCGCCGACCCCTCCTTGCCTCCTCCCTTTCCCCTATTTTCGCAGGATATATGTGCGTCGTACCCTGAATTTGCTTTCTGTGGGTTCGTTCCTCCTTCCGCCTTCAGCCGCGCCTGATTCAGTGTTCCCCTTTCCTACTCCCCCCGTTTCTTGCAGTGAAATACACGCACACAAATGGGAAGATCCGTTCTCCCTACCGGTGGATTAAGCCTTCTCTCTTTTTTTTTTTCCGGTTTTTGCTCTCTCTTGTCACTCCGGGTGTCCTTGGGTGAGATCTTTGCCATTGCTTTTCTTTTATTTCTGGCACTCGTTGGGGTCTAGTAAATGGCGTACGCCCCTTCTTTTTCCCTCGCTCTTTTCCCCACTTCGACTCCCCTCTCCCCCTGAGCGACAACTTCTGAAGTCACCTCAGGGGTTGACTCCCTATCTACAGGCCTCTAGTTTTCCTTGCTGGTCTGCATTGCTCCCGGCCCGTGCTGTTGGATTGTTCTACGCCCTCAGTTTACAATTGCTCTTACGACGACCATGCGAGTTCTTCTTATGTGGCTGAGACGCTTAAACCATACGTCAGAGTGGCGCCCGATACCCTTTCCTTCTTTTTTTTTGCCGTGTGTTTCAACAATGTTCCGACATTGGCAAAAGACTGCTTGCATTAGTAAGATTCCCTCCTTCCCTCCCCCTGGCCACGTCCCTCTCCCCCCGCTTCTGTTGCGCGTTGTCGTTTACTCGACAGCCCCCACTTTTTCCTGGTTCTTGGGAGAATGCTGTTCCCCCTACCCCTTTGTGCAACCCGTCGAATCCTCCTCTTCAGAGCCCGGTCGATCGACTACGGCACCCCGTTCCTTCTCCCCCTTCCTGTAACCCCTCCTTTACAACCTCGACATGCAGGCACTGGTCTTTGTTTGTTTTGCGCTTGTCCAAAACTCATTCCCTCACCGTCCTCCCCCCCCTGGTTACCCCGTACCCCCACCCTCCGTACATAGGCCCCCCCCACGTCACCTAGTTTCAAAAGCAAAAGAGACCGCTGGAATAGTCAGAGCGAATCGGGTGTCTTCCGTCTTTACACAAACTCCATCCACCTAATTGACCCCCCGACCGTGGGCGAGCCCCAAAAGCTTCCTCGAAGCCCCGTTTAATTTTCCCCTGGCATCCTCTGGGGACTGACATGAATGCCTCACTGTTTTTGAAAACTCCCCGGTTCCGCCATTTGGCGGATTTCCCCTGGTTAGGAAGAAAGAAGGGAGGGTACTAGGGTGTTGGATTTTGCTTTTGTCCCGCCGTTCCGTTTTCTTTCTTCTGTTTTTCTTCTCTCCCCCCCGTTTTTGATTTTACTCTTTGCATCCAGAATGCCTGGTTTTGGATTGCATCCGTCGCGTCGATCCCCTTCTCTTAATCTATTCCTTCCCGGTGGACCTGTTCTTCGGCACTTATTTTATTCGCCCAGTGATCTTAGGTTTGCGACCTCGAAGTTTTCTTGGGATGCCCCCAACTTCCTCTTCTCTCGATGCGATGTGGTCCTTTTCTTTTGTTCCGCGGTCTGTCGGCAGAACAAATCGGTTTTTCTTGCTTTTCCCCACGGGCCGTCTGTGTTTTGTCGGTTTCTTCTGGGTCGTTCGTATGACTTCAGACCGCATCCTCCCCTTCGTTGCTCGATTACTTTGGGTCAGTTGGTGCGCATTGCGTGTTACACGGTTGAGGGAGGGCGTGGGTCTTTCTTTGTTTCTGCAGCTTCGGCATGCCTTGTTTTTCCTCGTTTTTTGATTTCCTTGAGGTCTCGGAGATCGAAAATGGCCCTTGTTACAGAGACAGCACCTACCCTCTTTCGCCCCGATTTGAAGAACTCCATCCTGCTCCAGTTTCTCGTCCCTTTCCCTTCTTGCTGCTACGTTATTGATTTTGGCTGATTAAAATGACTTACCCCTTGTCCCCTCGTTGGGCCCGTGCTCACGCAACTGCTTTTCCTCGTCTCTCACCGATAAAAGGATATGCTGTTTTGTTTTGTGTATATTTTTCCCTATGGCCTGTGTGTGTTGCTTTTGTCTTTTTCAGTTGGGCCGTATAATTTCGGAAGATTCTACTGATCGGTTTGTTGCACCCCCCAGTTTCGTTTCTAGATGTGTATCTTTGTAGTTTATTTGTTCCAAATGTGTTTTCTTTTGGTCGGCTTTTTACAGTCTGTTTTCGC
>Ga0179591_1369763_pt1 | contig 10252 bp, 11 predicted proteins | sample CZOMad2_1_08_16f_FD_182891 | JGI IMG/M metagenome (GOLD analysis project Ga0179591, IMG submission 182891) | Vadose zone soil fungal communities from Angelo Coast Range Reserve, California, USA - CZOMad2_1_08_16fungal (PacBio error correction) | ecosystem: Environmental > Terrestrial > Soil >... | reverse complement strand
TGATTGATACTACACTTCCGGCGTTCTCTCTTTTAGAGCCATTTCTTCCCCTCCCTCCCTTCAACGGAACGTGAGCGCTTGGATACGTCCATGAGGAGTTATTGCTGTCCCTCCTTATTGCTTTCCCGAGTGACCGTTTTCAGTTTCCCGACCGGTCCCCAACTTGTCCCTTGACCCGTGAAGAGTGGTCCCCCAGAGGGAGGGGTCCTGGCAGAATATGCTCCACGCCGAACGTCACCTTCTTGACACCTCTTCCTCCTTTTTTTTTTTCCAGGATTCTCGGCGTCGGTCGCGTAATTTCTTGCAAACTATGGCCCACCCATCAATTTCCTTCTTTTTTTCCCTTTCCGGCAGTTCAAGCCTGAGGGAGCAAAGCCCACTCCCCACTCTCTCCTCATCCTTCTCCCTCGTTCTGGCGTTTTGTCGTTTCGGTCTATCGTTGACATTTCACTTCCCCCTTTCCCAGAACGCCCTTGTTGGGAGCGGACCACTGTACTTCCCACATACATCTTCCCCTCCCGTTTTCCCCTTTTTGTAACCCCATTCCTTTGGGGACTTCATCTCGTTCGAGTACAGTCGTCCAGTTCCGAGACACAGTGCCTTTATCTTCCCGGTTGGGACCCTTTTTTTTTTCTTACGCGATCTCAATGTGCTTAGTTTGCGTCTTGGCCTCCCTGTGCTCAGGAGTCGCGGATCAAATTCCCCGTGTCTGTTCTTTAGCTCCACCGATTTACTTGAATCGCTGGCGTGTCTATTGCAAGAGTAAGTTCCTCCCCACTATGTTGGGATCTGACGTTCGCTTTGCCATGGGAGTGTTTTTCACCTTTTATGTTCCTCGTCCCCCCCCCTTTTTATCGTCATTATCTCTTCATATTTCCTTCCCAGGTGTGGTTTTTTTTTCTATCTCTGACGGGTATTTTTTTGCGAACCATATTTCGCATCGTTTCCTCCACGTAACCTCATTTTCCCCCCCTTTTATGCAACAAGATCCACACTTTACGTGCACACCTGCTTTTTCACCCCTTCTCAAGGCGATTCCCCGGCGACCAGATCTTTGGTTAGATCAGCCAAGACCCGAAGCCCACCCACTTTCGACTAACCCTTAGCTTACTGCCCTCCCCCCCTTCCCCTGATCATTTTCGATCTCCTACCTCGAACCAGAGTCTCCTACCTCCCCCCCTTCGGGAAAGGTCCCCATGTTTTTTCTCCTGTCGCTCTGCGTCCTTGCTTTCTTTCGAAGTCCAATGGGCGGCTTCGCGGTCCAAGCAGGTACGTTCGCGGGTTTTGACGCCTTGCCCTTTCCAACGGTTGACTGGATAAGATACTTTTTGGCTGTCACGGAGGAATTCCGCGTATAACCCTTGCCTCCCGCCCCCCCCGCCGACTGGGGGCCCTCCTGTTGGCTTTTTGTCCTCCTTTTGGCTTTAATACCCATGGAACGCCGCCAAGCCGAGCTTGGGGGACCACTTTTATCTTTTAACGTTTTTTTTTTTTATCGAGCCCCTCCCAACTAGTCCTCCAAGACCCGTAGGCTCCTGTTCCCCCCACCTTGACCTTCTTCTTTTTTTCCCCGTTCAAGTTGCCACCAGGTTCGCACCCCCTTTTTTTTCATGCATACCAGTTTTTTCTTTTCTTTTGCGAGGCATCCAAGTTAAAGTTTCCCTTACCTCTCTTAATTCCGTACGGGCTTTCTTGCCAAGACTCTATGCACCCCGCATCTATTGCATCCCGTCTTCTCTACCCCGCTTCGCGGCTTCCCGCAGTGTGGGGATAGACCTTTTTCGACCCCCTTTAGTTTCACTCCTAGCAATGATCTCAAACCCCTCCATCGTTCTTTCCAGTGTTCCCATGCTTGGGGAAATATAGTAATAGAACCCCCTTCTTTTCCACCCCCGTCGCGCTACATCGATGGTCTTAACCTTTTTGGATTTCTTGGCTGCCTTCCCACAAGGAGCATCTGTGAGGATTGTACTGCGTATTTTTGCTTTCTTTTCCCCTTACCCTCCTTGCTCCCAGTAGGTTCCTTCCTATGTGTCCCCCCATCTCTCCCCCACAGGCCGGCCATCGCAAGTGCTCCCCCCTTTGGCTTGGGGGTTCCTAGATCGGTTCCCCCTTTTGCCTGGATGGCTGAGGTTGACAGACCCCTTTTGTTTTGTAGTCGCGGAAAGTCCCTAGCATGGGCCTTAGCTCCATGGGTTGCCGCTCGTGCCCCATTTTTTCACCCCTGGCAGAATAAGCTTTTCGTTTGCATAAATAGCCGGAGTCACCCCCCCTTTTATAGGCTCAGACTGCGCATTGCAGGTGCCATATATCTCCCCCCCCCCCCCACCGTCCCCCCCCTGGCAGGAAGGTCGGGTTCCCAAGGAACTTTTTTGTTTTTGGGTTCTAGCAGTGACCGTTTAGATTTAGGAATTTCTCCCTTGCTTCCCTTCTTTTCCGAGTAATGGGACCAACTCTCCGAAATCTTCATTTTTTACGAACTGCTTGATAATAGTTTTTAGAGCCTGTGGACCCTCCTTTGATTTTCCCCTGAAATCTGATCGTTTTGCAGCGAACCCCTAGGCGTGAGCCGTCCGTTTTTTTTTCTTTTCTCATCGTGCCCAAGCCCGTTCCCCCAGCCTCTTGTTCTCTGTCGAAACTGCTTGCTTCCTGTCCCCTTTTTTTTTTTTGAGCAAGTCCAATGCCCGTGATTTTTGCCGCCTTTTTTTATTCGAGTTACAGACTTCTTGCCTCACCCTTCCTGTCGAGTGTTGGGCGCGACTAATCTCCCTTTGGAGTCTCGGTTTTTTTTTTCTCCTTCTTAGCCAAGTACGACCTTCATGTCTGACGGCTCGGGGAGTCTCAGAGCCCCCAAAGTTTTTTTTCCTTTCCCCTTTTCTTGCGCGTCCCCCTATCCCCTGCGCAGGACTTAATGATTTTTTTTTTCGTCTGAGATACTCGTCGTGGCGGTCTCCCATGGCGGTGGTTCCCCCTTCACCTTGCCTCCAGTTCGAACGACGGCTCCGCCTGCCTTGAAAAAACTCCATCTTCTTTTGTCAACCCCTCTTTTGGGTTTCCCGATCTCCTGGCTGAGGCGTGAAGTGTGTTAAAAATCTGATTTTTTAGTGACCCCTTGACTTCGTTGCCTGAAAAGACTTTCAGGCTCATTCTTGAATTTCTTTGCCCATCTTCTTGAACATTTTTTTTCATTTTTTCTTTATTAGATTAGTAAGGATTTTTTCGGTGCCAATTTTATTCCAAGCCCACATTGTTAGCAGTCCCCCCCCATTTGTGTGTTTTGCGCTGTTCCTTTTGGGCATGTTTTCCTTGTTTATCAAGAAGCGCTCACTTTTCCTGTGTTTGTTGTCTTTTCTTTTCTTCTATTTTTTTTTTTTTATGCCAGTGGGGGGAATTAGGGTTTTTAAGGATCCCTCTTCCCTCCCCTTAAGACACCCCCCCCTCCCCCTGTGAAAAGTTAGCTCCATGACTCCACTCCCAGTCTTTGGCGAGATCTCCCCGTTTTCTTCTGGCCATCCCCTTTTCAAACCACAGCGGCCCGTCGTTCTTGTTCACCCATCCCCTTTTTTGTATTTGTCCGGCACCTCCTCCCACGTCGACAGAACCTCAAGTTGTTCCATCTTCCCCTGTGAACTTATCTCTCGTTTGTTTTCCCTTCCCATCCTTTCCCCCTCCCCTCTAGATTCACCTCGGAGTGTGGACCCCCTTTTATTAATGACTAGGAGTATTGACGGTGTCTTGTTAATGTCCTTGAAGACCACCCCTTTTTCTTTGTGCCCCCCTTTTCTCTTCACTAAACTTTTATTGGCTTTAATACACACCCCTTTCTCTTTTTACTTTAGTAGCTAACTGCTGCCAGCCATCAGCACCAAAGTCGCCAGTATTCTCAAGTCGTGGCCGTCCTTTTTTTTCCTCCCCCTTCCACCGGCCCAGGGCCAAGTTCCACGTTCGACTTTCCCCTTCTGAGTTCCCTCCTGGTTGAACTTCTATTACCTGTGACAAAAATGGATTGGCCACACACGAACCTTCCCTTATTGTTCTCCCGTTTTTTCTTTAAAAAGTTCCCCCCTCTCCTCCTCGCTACCGTTGGTTCAAACCCGGATTTGACCTTTATTTTTCCTCCCTTTTTTTTTTGTTGTTGAGGATGTGAGATTCTTTTTCCTTACAACAATTTATCTCCCCCTCTGTCTGCGCCCCCGGATCGCGGTATTCAGCAATGGTTCCTTGCCTATCTTTTTTTTCCCCCTCAGGTAGAGATCCTTTGCATTGAGCGGCTCGCCCGTTTCTAAATGGTGTTTCTCTTTTTTTTTTGCCGCAGTGAAGCGGGCACCTTTTTGGCGCCGTTCTTTTTGTGTGAGGCGGCAGCTTCCCCCGCGCATTCCCTGGGCCAGTCCCCCCCCACGATGAAGGTGAGTTCATGCTTCTAACAACTTTTCCCCTGATTAGGGCTCCCCCCCCGCACGGTCTGCATGCTCATCCAACGTTCTAATTTTTTCTCCCTCTCCTCCTGTTCCCACTTACGAGGTGGTTTTTTTTTTACTGCCTGATGTTGCAGGGTACCGAGAGCGATGAATTCTTCCCTTCCTTGAGTAACTACTTCTTTTTCTTTCGACTGTGGCTCCCTTCCCCGTACCCCCTTGCTCTTATAGAGAGAAGACCCCTGACACTCTCTGTTTTTGGGCCCCCAAGGCAACCCCGACGGCGTATCGCCTTAATTTGGTCCTCTTTTTTTCTTCTCCCGTTTTGAGGGTCTTTTTTCTCAGCGGTCCTAGCCCTTATATTACGCATTTTCCCCCTGTTGGCTCGCAACCGGTCCTTCCTGACGGTTATACCCCGATATTTCCAAAACCCCTCCCCCCCCCTTTCCTATAAACCCCTTTTCCTCCCGTTACTATGTTTGCTTGCCCCTGACGAACCCCTCTTTACTCCCCTTTCGTCCTCATGAGGTTTCGAAGTCTGGCTTTCCTAAGATCTTTCCCCAAAGTCTTCCGCTCCTTTTTTTCGGTCCCTCCCAAGCTTGAAGCGCCCGAGCTGTTCAAAACACTCGTTTTCCCCGATTATGTTAATTTTCCAATTTTTTTTTGCGCGGTCCTCGTATGGCCAGCACTTTCTTCCCTCCCTTTTGCTACACCTCCTATTCGCGACGACTGACCACCCTCCCTTTCTTTGGATTTTCATCCCCCTTCCCTTCCCGGAACCCAGTTTTCCCCCGGGTCTTCATGGACAATAAAGTTAGGAACCTTTCTTTTCTTTTTTTTTTTCGTATCCAATGAGCACCCAGGGACCCTTCCCCTTCCCTTTTGTCTTCCTTCCTCCTGATCGAAAACATTCCGACCTTTGCTCAAGAGCATCTTTGGAACCTTTGTACCCTCCTGTTTCCCTTTTACTGCGTGTGACTCAACCCTCCTTCGCAAGAAGTTTCAGTTGTCCGGCATTGCTGATTATCTTTCCCCCTCCTTTTGTCAGAATACGCACCTCTGTCCCGCGCGGTTTCGCTGCCGAATTCTTTTATCAACTTATCCTCTCCATTGTCCACTTCCTTAGCGACCCTATCGCTACTTTTTACTGTGCCAGATTTCGAATTGATGACACCGTTCAAGCCGCGAATATTCCTACGGCTTACGACCCCTACCCCTTCCCCTTCCAGGCCCATTTCCTCGGCCCCTTGTAGTTTTTGCCTCACTGACTTAGTATTTTTTCTCTTCCAATGCTTTGCCCAGACGAGCCGAGAATGTGATTTTTGAGGTACTTCCCCAGTTTTCCACCCTGTTCGCGGCTGTAAATCAGCCTAGGAACCATTTTTCTTGTATTCCTTTGCTGGGAGGACCCTTTCCCTGCTACACTACCGCCCCCATTATTCCGAATCCTTTCCTCCTCTTATGAGCCCTCCACCCCCCCCCCCCCTTGCGCCGACTGCGAATCGACTTTCTGCTTTGCGCTGTTGTTGTTTCCCCCAATAGTATTCCCTTTCCTTTATTCTTTTCCTCAGATAATCCGCCGAGTTTACTGATTCTTACCGAACTCATCCCCTTTTTTTAAAAAGCTGATTCGTCACATCCGATGTTCTTTCGACTATGTGGGATCCTTTGGTTATTTCTCCTCTAACCCTCCTCCCTGCGTTTCTCTTTTTTCTGCCCATTGTCCCTAAGGGCGGTTGATTGATACCTACGATTTTGACTGATCGCCCTTTCCCTTTGACTCGGTGTCGCGGTGTTCTTTCCTCGCCTCGCCCGGCCGTCTTTGCACATCGTCCTTGAGTTTTGGAGCGTCGAATGTCGTGAGGTCCCCTTTTCCCCCTGAACTTTTCCCTTTTTCCTCCCCTGAGACGGTGATCCGGTAATTAGAAATTTAGCGTCCCCCACCGAGACAAATACCGCTTCGTTGCAATCCTAATTGTTTTTTTTTGGACAGGACGCATACGGCCGTTCGGATCTGGCTTCCTCGCATCACTTTGGACCCCACCACATTCTGGCCAAATCCCCACTCTTCTTTTTTTTGGCCGGCGTTCTCAGTGTTTTAAGCTAATAGCGAGTCCCCCCCTTTTCCAAAGCCGCTCCTCATGCCCTTTCTGCTGCGTTTGAGCGTTTTTTAGCGGGAATTTTCAGTTCCCTGACCGCCACGATAGTGAGCGGACCCTTTTTCCCCTTTTCCACATTTCCTTAAAAATATAGCTTTTGACCTCAAGATGTATCCTGCCCCCTGATGGTGATTTCAACGTTCTTTTTTCTGCAGCTAACTTCCTTACCCGTGCCCACTCTCTGTCTTGCCCATGGTAGATTCTCCAGCCTATCGAAAATCGGCCGGCTGTTTTTCGGCCGGAAATGCCGGAACGCTCTGAGGATCCTCCCTTCGCCCTTTTACTGTTCCTTTTTCGTTTTATCCCCGACCCCAAGACTCTTCGCCTTTTGGTCGCCATTTTTTGACTGAAGGTTTCCTCCTCCTGGGATCTGGTTAGTTCCCATGGCGAGGGACATGCTGGAATTTCTTTCCCAAGATTTCCGCCCCTATCTTACCCTATATCCTTTTCCTCCCCTTCCGTGTTTTTTTTTTTTCGAGTCTTCCGCCCAATATCGACATCTTTTGGGTAACCCCTTTTCAAGCCTCCTCGAACATGGTATCACGTAAGCCCCACCGGGTTCGTTCTTCCCCCGCCTTCCCTGCTCCCCAGGGCGATTACGGTTTTACGATCTTGGTTTCAGCAACGAAATCACCATCCCTTTCATTCCTCCTTTTTTGATCTCTGCCGCTCGGCTCCGTCAATTCTCTCACTTCTTTTCTGACCCTCTTTTTCGATGACCAATGTTTATGTCTTCTTTGGTCCGACCGGGGCGCGGTGTTTTTTTTTTCTCCCTTATGTTTTCCATAAAGTTTTGCACCCTTTTACCTGCTCCCCCTTTCTCTTGACTCTGTGCCGAAGCCCATCCAGGGCGGCTTATTCGTTTGCCCCCGTCGTTTTTAAGGTTGAACTGAGTTTCTTACGCTATTTTTCAACTTTTCCGGCTCCGCTCTTTCTCACCCGGTGACCACCTTCGCGAACCCCCTTCCCCGCAGTCCTCTCCACCACAGGCCGACTGGTTGACAATTAGCTGATACTTTCTTCTTTTTTTTTCCTAATACCTTTTTGCTTTCATAAACATGTCAATAAGCCCCCCATCCTCTTTGATGTGGGCCTTGTTCCAAAGGACGTTGACCCCTAAGATTACCTTAGTGTCCCTTTCTTTTCCGGGCCCACCGGATTCTTTTAAGCCCTGCGTTTTCCCCTAATCCTCGTCAGTTTTCCCTTTGATATTCGCCAGTGTTCGCTCCCCGTATCGGTGTGTAGGTTTCCCGTTTTTTTTTTCCCAGTTTCCGTCATGGGAACTCGATCTGATTTTGGGCTGACCCCCGACTCCGCCCGCCTTCCCTTTTGCAGCGTCCTCTGCCCCTGAGCTATTCGACAAGTCGGATTCCCCCTTTCTAAAATCGTCCGAATATCCCTGGCCTCCTGAAGAGGTTCTTCAACTCCTCCTAGTACCTCTTTCTTTCCACCCAGACGACACTCGTCTTCGTTTTTCAGTCCGCAAAAATCGTCTCCCCCCTTTGACCCCTTATACCCCCCCACCCCCTGTCGCGACCCCCATCGATTCGCGTTTTTGTCTGGGGAGGAATGAGTTCGATCAACCCAATAGGCCACTCTGTCGGCTTAAGTCGTTTCTGTGATTTGATTCTCGACACCCGAATTTCCTCCCTTCGTTCGACGCTTGTGACACAACCGCGCCCCCTGCATTCCAGGTCGGAGAGAAAAAGTTTCGTAGTCCCCCTTTTTTTTTCCTTCTCACTTCGATAGGCCAGCTCTTTTTGGTGAATTTTTCGGTCGCAAGAAAATGGTCGGTTTTTGTAGTTTTCTCTTCAAGGTCCCCACCCCCCCAATACGTCCAAAGATCAGCTCATGGTGTAACGCCTTCTTTTTTCCCCCTTTTCCCTAGGCCGAATTTCTTTCGTTCCCTTTTCCCCTCCTAAACCATCAGGCTCGGGCGGTCAGACTTATCTCCATTGGCCTGCAGCAGACCATTTTTTAGCCGCTTCCAACCTACCACCCCTCCGTGCCGCGAGTTTTGTTATTAGCGAGCACGTCCCTTTTCTACTTTTTCTCTAGTTAGGGTCGCTTGACTACAGTCTTTAGTAAGTTTTCGCTTCTTCCCCATTGTAGATTTCCTGCAATCATTCTTATAACTTTTCTTGCCTCTCGAAACACTTGTGATTCGCGAAGTTTAGCCGTGAAAGGTCCTTCCCAATCCCTTTTTATTTCCCCGAATCTGATCGTCCAAACTCTATTTGATGCCGAGATCTTGTGTCTTTGCCCCAGATCGGGTCCTCTTTTTTTCCGCATTTTGCCATTTTTTTCTTGCGGAATTCGGTTGCACCCCCCTTCCTTCCCAACCGTTGATTGACAGTGTCTTCGAAGTCATCTTAGACCCCTTGCCTTTCTAGTTTTGTGTTCTCTCCTATCCACTCCGCGGGTCCCACTTTCGCTCTTTTGGGTTGGATATTTTTTTTCTCTCCCCCTAGCCCCATTTCCCCTCGCTTATCGATTTATGTCCATGAATCCCCTTCAACTGTTTAGGCGTCCCTGCCCCCTCCAACTCCGGGCAATGTCCTGCCCCCTTCTTTCCCTTTCGCGTCCGTCGTGTTTTCTGTAGTTTGCAGGACTTGACCGCCGTACTGACGGAGACGAGTCTTTGCATTGTCCTTTTTCAATCTCTTTTCCCCCCGCCGGTGTGTCAGCTCCGAGGCTCTAGAATGATGGTTTTTGTGCCGGCCCTTCCTTTTTGAACTTCCTGACCTTTACGGACAGAATTTTTTCTGTCCGCCTCGGCGACCCACCCAGGCTCCTCTGCTGAGTCAGCTTTTTCGGCAGTCGCACATCCATTCAATTCAGTCCTTTACCGCACTTGCTTCCCCCCCCCAAGTGTTGTTGTGTTTTGGTTGTTTTTATCTTTTTTTGTTGCAACTCTACGGGTTCCAGAAATCACCCTGTTTGTTTTTCTCTTTTCCCCCCCAAGTGGTGGAACCGGCTGGTTGTAAGCTTAAGGATTGCTGCGACTCCTCCCCTTCCGCCCTGAAAAGTTCTAGCGCCTCAACGCGACCACTCCCCCCTTGACGAGACTTTTTTCCGGTTTCTCGGAGAACTTTCCACCCCCCCGGCCGTTCAGTCGTTCATCTCTAGAACAAAGCGAGTTTGCCTGCGGGCAACCCAGTTTTCCTCAAATAAGTGACAGACACCCTCGTTACATCTCCGGTGCTTCCCTAGGCCAGGTTACCCCCCCTTGACCCTCAGGCTCCCCCCCGGCTTTAGTAATCACTTTTCCCCTTCTGCTCCTTTTTTTTGCCTTCTTGTGTTTCGTTTTTACCCCCCATTAGCGACCCTTGAGTTTTTTTCCCGCCTCCCCCCATCATAAGACATGTTCCAATGGTTTTTGAGTCGGTTGGCCCCCCCCTCCCGTCGCTCTTCCCCCTTTTTTATTAGTCGCGTGATGACCCTAAAGAGCCCCCTTGCACATGTCCAGGATGTGCCCCTTCCGAACCGCAATTTATCCCCCCGGGATTGAATCCTCCGGGTCGCTTTGAATTCCCTTTTCCTTCCTCTTCCCCCCCCCTTGACTGGGAAAACATGGATATTTGCACACCACACACTTCCCATCTTTCAAAGAGACTTCCTTTCCCCCCCCCCCTTTCCAATATTTTGCCCCCGATTGTCAACGTGAATAAACCTAAG
>Ga0179591_1365475_pt1 | contig 10252 bp, 12 predicted proteins | sample CZOMad2_1_08_16f_FD_182891 | JGI IMG/M metagenome (GOLD analysis project Ga0179591, IMG submission 182891) | Vadose zone soil fungal communities from Angelo Coast Range Reserve, California, USA - CZOMad2_1_08_16fungal (PacBio error correction) | ecosystem: Environmental > Terrestrial > Soil >... | reverse complement strand
GTTCCCCCCTTTTTCCGTCCCAACCCCCGCTTGAATTGCATTCTTTATAAGAGCCGCCGGAAAACCCCGTCCGGCTCTGCCCTTTCTCCCGAGCGATCGTGCCCCGTAAGTCCCCTTCAGCAATCATCGACTTTTTCTCCTCTTCCCGCGATCTATCGAGATCGTCTTCCAAGATCTCCTCCCGCTGCGGATCTGAGCGCCCCTTATTAATTTGTGAGGCTAGTTGATTCCCCCGCTCTCCTTTCCTTTTCCCGTCCCACTGTCCCCCCTCCCCAGCCGCTTTGCGGCAGTTTTCCGGCACCAATAACCCGGAAACCGCTACTCTGGCCCCTTCACACTTCCTGAGCAAATCCCCCGGATTTTGTTTTCCGCAGTCGCCGCACCGTTGCCCCCCGCTTCCTTATTTCTTTTTCAGAATCCATTGAGGATCACTCGTCCCCCACGGCTGGACGCTGACCCAAGAAGCGCGAATGGTAACTATTAAAACCTTTTTTTTCGCCCCCACCTTTCTTTTTGGCCCCAGTTTCGCTCTTTACGGAGCATGAGGACCCACCTAATGGAGGGGCGCGAGTATTTTTTTAGGTCTCGAACGTCCCCCCTTTTCCGCCCCCCGTCCCTCAAGAGAAATAGTCCCTAGTTGTGTTTGCACTTCCATGGACTAAAATCCCTTCCCCACCTCGTTGTTTATTATTAAGAAATGTCCGGAGTGGCAAAATATTTCACCCTTTCTTTTCCCCTTTTCTCCTTCGATAGACTGTCCTAGCGTTGCTTTTATTTGTTATTTTTCGGCTTTTTGGTCAGAGTGTGGATTTGTTGACCGACTTTCCAGACCTATTTGCCCTCGGTCCTCTCGGGGGTTATTGTTGGAAGAACCTGGTTATGTTAGGCCCCTCTAATCTTTCCAGAAGGAAGGATCCGGTCCATATTAAAGTTTGATACCCTGGGCGTCCCACCTCCTGCGGCTCCTTAGTCGTTCTCCATCTTCGCGACGAATACCGGCCCATCCCGATCGACGACTCTCCCCCCCTGTCATAGTTTGGCACGTCTTGTAATTTTAGTCCCTCTTTCGATTATTCCCCCGATCTTAGCCGCTCTCTTCCTTTTTGTTTCCCCTTTTTAAGAGAAGGTGAAGAATCAGCCAGTCTACCCATAATCTCATCTAATGGTAATATATCTTTCCCCCTGTTTCCGAACCTACTCCCTTTTCCCCAATCTTCCTTTTTCCTCCCACCCGCTATTTTTTTTTCTTCCACCCCAGTTTTAGAATCGACTGATGCCTGGACGGCGTTCCCGGTATCCAGTTGGTTCCTTTCATCTATTCTCTCATTCCTCCTCCTCCCCCCCTCTCCAGACCTGGTTTCCTTTTTATTCGTCGACCTAAAGATCCCCCAAAATTCCTGTGCGATCTTCACGTACCCTCTCCGGGCGTGGAAATTACCTCCACCGCGACCTCCCGAGGGGCTTGCCCCAGAAGAAGTGAGGGGCCCTCCTCTCCGCATTTTTCTCCAGTGCCTTCCTTTCTTGGCCCCTTCCCCCTTTGAGGGAGCGTCTGACCTGACTCCCGCGGGCGTCGGCTCTTTCCTGCCCTCGTAAGAAAGGAGGGCGGACTCGCAGCATTTACGTCCTTAAAGCTACCGCACCTTCTCGGTCTGTCCCCCCTCTTCTCTCTTTTCCGGAGCGCGTGTCCTCCTTGCCCTTTTTCTATTTCCCTCCCCCCTCAACTGTATGGCGACCTCGCTTTCCGTAGTGCCGTGCGCCTTGGAGAGTTTGGCCTTTATCGTCTTTTCCTCTTTTCCGCTGCGGCTCTTCCCCTTTTCCGACTTTGTTACTTTTTCTCCTTCCCTTGTTGTTGTTGGTCCTTCCCCCCCTTTTTTCCCCTCAATAAGACGGTGCGATGTTCGTACTCCTCCAAAGGGCCAGATAAGTCAAATAGCCCCCCCCTCTCGCGACGGGGCACCGCGCCCAGATCTGTGGGTAGCAATCTGTTTCCCCGGTGCCTCTTTTCCCCTCACGCGGCGGTCACGGTTCCTACCTGCTTCGTTTTAGTCTCTCTTCATCGAGGTCCCGCTCCCCTTTCTTTTTTTGTGTGCTTCCTTTTTGGTCGTCGCGGAGTCGAGTTCACAGCCGCCTTCCTGTCGTCGGGTTCGGCCTCGTTAGAAAGAGGCTTCCGTCGATAGTAAGAAAGGGGTTCCGTATTTCCTCTTTTGCGAGCTCGCTTTAGAGTGCCTCCCCTCCTTCTTCGCAGGACCTTCTGAGATAGGTATTTTAAATCCCAGTTTCCTGCGGGGTGCCCCTTCCGTCCGAACTTTTGAAGGGTGCACGGGCGAGTCGTAAAGAGACCATCCCCGGTCCTTCTCCTTGTTTAGCTGTTTTTTTTTTAATATTCCCGCAACTCTTCTCTCCCTTAACCTCTTTTCCCTTTTGTAGGTTTTACGCTTCCAAGGAGAGGTAGCTATTGGCGTGGCACTGTTTTCATTACCGGGACAAGAGCGGAAGTCGTGCGGCTTACAAAGGGCTTGATTTAGTTTATTCTCCCTGTTGAGTGGAGCTCCGTTCCCTAGGTCTTCCCCCCCATTTTCTGCATGTGTTTTCGCGCGGATTCTGTCCTTCGAAAAGGGAGGAACCCCAGGAATAGTAGAGGATCTTTCCCCGGTTCCTTCTTCCCTTTCTTCCCCCCAATTTGACTAAGACGTAATCCGTGGCCGTTTATCGTCTTCTCTCGGGAAGGCGTATTCGTCTTTGGCCGGTGATGCGAAGAAGCTCTTTCGCCCGCCTGATTTGTGTGTCCGCCCCGTTTTTGCTTGGGCTGTCCGGTAAGGAAGTTGTCCCCTTCTGCAGGGCTTTCCCCCTCCCCCTTTCGTCCAACTTTCACTCACCCCCCGTTTCTCTACCTCACTAAGCGGTCCTGTCTGGTCCCTCTGACCCGCTGGTCACGAACAGCCGCAAACCATTCTATGTTACCCGCTCGGTTTTCCACCTTTCCCGCCCTTTGTGTGAAGTGATTCCCCCCCGCAGTACGTCCTTTACCCGTTTCACCCTTGGGAAGATTGAGGGGAGTCCAGTGGCGGGTGCACCTGCTAAGATGTTGGACGTGGTGTAGGACAGTTTTGGTTGTTCTCCCCTTTTCCTCCGTTTTTCCTCTGCCCAGCCCCCTTGTTTTGGTGTACGCATGCTCCGCATAAGTAGCCCCCCTTCAATTCTTTTTTTTTGTTATATCCCTTTTTAATAGCGTTTGCCATGCGGATGTCTAAGTTTTCTTATCCTTGTTTTTGATTTCTCCCCTCCAAGCCGTTTTCTCATCATTTACCGTGGTGACGGCGGTGCGGTCCTGGAGGCACGTATTTCCCGGCTTTTTTTTTTGCGGCTTTGGGAAGTTCCAGCGGCTCTGTGCTGGTTTCTTGTCTTTGTCGGATTGCAGTTGTGTTCTTTTTTTTTTTGGCGCCTCCTCTTTTTGATATTGTCTGATCCCATAAAAGACCTCGCCCCTGTTGTCTGATAAGCCGTAGATCTTCGCATTTTTTTTTAGCTCGTTTTTTGACGACCTCTCCTCTTTCCTCGTCTCGCTTGGGAGCCTAGCCCCGTTGAAACTCCTGAGCGTGTCTTCAAGGGCTTTGGCCTGCGTAACGAGGCTCGTTTCCCTGCAGAGCGTACTTTTTGCCTCCTTGGCTGTCGTTGCGGCACTTTGTTGATAGGTTTGTTTCTTTGGCTCGGCAAGGCAGTCTTCCTTTTTCAGGACTGGAGAACGGGTATTGGAGGGTGTTTCCCAAGTACAGGAGGTTTGCCGAGTTCAGTGTCGGTCTGCTTCATTTGGATGGTTAGGGTTTTGGCGCGCCCCGTCGGTTTTTTTTTGGTTTGAAGAGTGGCGCGATTTGCTGGGTGCGATTCCTGACCCTCCCGATTGGTTGTGGAAGGCGCATTTGTTCTTTTCGGTACTGCCGGGTCCGTTTTTTCTCGATGAAGAACTCTCTGGTTCCCCACCTTTCCGATTTCCCGCGTGACATTTCCGCCCCCGCCAGCCACTTCTCATCTTAGCTGTTTTTGAGGCGCCTCATTGTATTAGACGGGCTTTGCCGGATTTTTTCAGTCTGATGTTCTGGCCCGGTCTTCTGTTACAACCTCTCGCGGTGGATCGCGCTTGGGGAAGACCTTTAACGAGTAGGCTTATCGTTACGACTGCTTATTTTCAGTTCGGTGACTGTTTTTCTCTCGTTCGCTTCGGTCCCGATTGCCTTTGGTCTTTTTAAATTGGATTTTTCCCGCTAGAGGGTGCCGCAGATGATATATCTCTTTTAATCCGTTGTTCTTGATTATCCATCGCGGTTCCCCCCCAGCCGCGGTGAAAAATCCCCCTGTCCAAATTGACTTACTTTCGTCAATAAGGTGAACCCGCTGCAAAACCTGTCAAAAGGGAACCACCGAAGGGGGAGATCGCTCCTATCTTTTACCTCTTACAAATCCCCTCAGACCCCCTCCCCCCTGCTGATGGTTTTCACGCCCTCTTCCCATAAGCGAATATAAAATCCCAGCCCCCCTTACATTTTTTTTCCCTCAAAGGAGGAATGACGTCCATCCCGCTGCACAGCTACCAACCATCTGTTTTGGAGGGCCGGAAGATGGCTTGTGACACAAGGGACGTTGGCCGTTGAGTTTCCCCTGATTTTTTTGTTTTGCTGGGGAGGGGGGTGGCGGGGGTTTTGTTTTTTTTGGTTTTTTTGGTGTTTTTTTTGTGGGGTTGGTTGTTTGGTTGGGGTTTTTGTGTGGGGGTGGGTTTTTTTTTTGGTGGTGGTGTTTTTTTTGGGTTGGGTTAGGAGGGGGTTGGGTTGGTTTTTTTTTGGTTTTTGTTTTTTTTTTTGTGGTTTTGTGGGGTTTTGTGTTTTTTGTTTGTCGGGGGTGGTGTGGGTGGTTTTTGCCTGGTTGGTTTTTGTTTTTGTGTCTCCTTCCTCCTCCCCTGCAGCCGAACCTTCTTCGTCCCACCAGACCCTTCCCCTCACCCTTCCCCTAACAACCGCGGCTTCGTAAGAGAGCCCCTTAAGACGCCACTTTTCTTTCCCCCCCCCCCTGAGTTCGGTAACTCCCTCCCCACGTACCTACAAATTCCCTTTTACTAAGGAACTTCGGACCCTCGTTACCTGTATTCCCCGTCTTAAAAAAAGTCTCCAGGCTCCTTAATGACATCTCTGACCTTTTCCCTCTCCCCGACACTCTCGCTGCTCTCTCCCCCCTCGTCAGCCTTCAGGAAAAACGTACGCTGGCGTTTTTGAGCAGTTAGAAAAAGACCCCGAAGAATCCCCCCTTTCCCTGCCCCGCAGCGATCTTTGTTGATAGCTCCCCCCCCCCTTTCTCTATGCGGCGCGTTGAAAGAGATTCCAATAATTTCGGATAGAGCTCCACATTGTGATCGGCCCCGGGCGCTGTAGTGGAGCCATCGCAAGTTCTTTTTCATTTGGACGACCACTGCCCCCCTTGCTTTCCGGCAGTCCCCGGGTCAAGCCCCCCCCGCACACTTCCTTTGCGCCCTTTGACCGGCAACCCCCGGCATATTCCTCACCGCCTCCCCCCTTTTTTGTAGACGTGCGCCAATCCAGCGACACACGCCGCCCTTCCTCCTAGTCGAGACTTCTTCTGAGGATCCCTCCCTCCCCCCCCCCACTTGAGCCATGACCCCCTGCCCTCTGCGCAATGGAAACCGAGTAGTTCAAAAGATGGAGAGTCCCCCCCTGTCCGGTCGGGAAGGAGTTCGCACCCCCCCATATTGGGTTCGCGTTCTTTTCGGTCGCTAACCAACTCCATTACCTGCTCACCAGTCCGTCCACAAGGGAATCGGGCTTTCTGGTGAACTGACAATGAGGACATCCCCCCCCTTGTTTTTAGCTTTCATGACATTCGTCCCTCGTGGCACACACTCCCAATTTCCTTCATGGACCGACCGTCGATCGAGGGGTATCTCTTCTATTTTCTTCCTTTTTGTTGTAGGCCCCTTGCGGGTCCCTCTTTTTTTAACACGACCGTTTCCCTTCTTGTAGGCGGAGAGGCCAGGGTGTTTCTTTCAGTTGGGACGCCAACCTTTCCTATGTGACTAACCATGAGCCATCCTGATTCCTACTTTGCGTTCCCTTTTCTTCTTACGCGACCCCTTTCACACCACCCCTCTCTTCGACGCGCGTTTTTCCCTTAACTTCCCCGACGACTCAGAATCCCATCGACGCCGATCTGAACTTCCTCTTCCGTAGTCGTGGAATCGAAAGTTCCTTATTTTTCTCTATCGTTCCTCCCTCCTATTTACTGTATTCCCCTCTTTCAGCTTTACGACGCTCCGCTTTCCAATACGTAGAATTTGACGGACCTGAACGTCTCTCCCCCCTCTTGAGAGTAAAAGATACGATACCCTCCCCCTATTTACGTTTTCATCAGCCAAGCCCCCCTGCTGTCGTCTTGCAACCATGACAATAGTCTTGCGCGGACCCGCGAAGGGTCGTACATCGTTCTATCTCCCTTTTGGGGTTAAGGCAGAGTTAAGAGAGGTCTTGATTACTCCCTTCCGCTTCCGCCTTGGGCAGCCCGGATTCTCAGGCCCTCCCCGCGTACCGCCGCCCGAGCTTTACAGACACACCAGTGAATACAGCGACCCCACCCCCTCCCCACATGGTTAGGATTTTCTCCTGGACTCACCCCCCCCCCCCCCCAAGAGACGGCGTCCCTTTCAGCCGCCGCCCCTGCCCATACATATACGCCGAAAGAATGGAAGAGCGACGAGTAGGACACCTTGAGCCCGTTTAAATGCACGAGAGGTCTCGTGAGGCCCGAGGAACCCCCCCTACTGAAAGCACAAAGTGATTTTAATTTTTTGCTGCCTACCCCGGAAAATTGAATCCCTGTGCTCATGAGGCTTTCTCCCAACCAGAGGTACGGACAGTCCTGATTTTTGACCTGAGAAGAGACTTCCCCTTAAGAACCGCGACGTCCCACAAATCGATTTAGGAAGATCATTCACGATACGCGACGAGCACCCGCCTTATTTTCCGCGCCCGTGAACCAGTAATGATCAACCCCCACCCACCCCCCCCCCATTGCATGACGACTGCCCTATGCCCTAAGCCCGAGCAACCCCCCCCACTTGCTGTACGGGCGAAACCGAGCTCCCTGGCCTCTTCCTTCGCGCCATATGGTTTTTGGGTATTTGAGACCTCCTTCTTTCGGCATTTCTTCCGCATCGCACTCAGTTAGCACCCTATTTTTCCCGTGCGGCCCCCTGTAAGGGTTTTATCGTCCCGCGCTTTTTCCCCTTGTTTGTTTTTTGATTGAGTCCTCTACACCCTCCCTTGGCGACGCCCGGAAGCTCGCGAGCTAGGGTTCCGCCCCTAGCGCACCTCCGCTCAAATCGCCCAAATTTCCAGGCTTTCCGTGCGGACCCCCAGCTCACCGTAGCAACCCCGCTCGTCGTCCTTACAGCATCGCCAAGCCCACAGGGAGAGGTCCACTGAGCGCCCTCCCACCCCCCCACCTCGGGCCCGCCGAGAGACCCCCCACCATAGACTATGTCCCTCCTTCTTCCCCCCCTGGGAAAACTGGAGCAATCCGGTTCCGGACGAGATACATCCCTCGCACCCCCCTAATCCCACGCCGGGCCGCCCCCCTAGCCCCGGCTTTCTGCCCCCGGGCCCCCCACGTAATACCCCCTTTGCCCCTGCCCGCCCGTAGTTCGGGAGACCTGTACCCCCACCCCTAGAAGAAAGGGCCCCCTTGCCCAGTCGGTGGGCGGCCTGAGAACGCCCCCCCCCCTCCCCCTCGATTACGGGATCCAGAAGACTTCGAAACGGTGGCGTTCCCTGCGCGCGTCTTGATAGCGGAGATTTTTTTACTCACGCTTCGTCCTTTTGTTTTTTCACCCTGCCCGGGGCCCCTTCTGGTTTGACTATTCCCCCTGCCCCTGTGGCACAAGGAATGCCCTAGAAAGAAAGTTGTGCCTTTTTGTCCGCGGGGCCGGTCGCGTTTTACGAAGTCATAAAAAGTTTTAGCGGTATTCCTTAATCTTCTGCTCAATCGCGGAACCGATTTTCCCTCCCCTCTAGTCATGTAGGGTAATCCTTACCCAGCGCGTCTCTCCTTTATAGGGCACTTTGGGCTTCCGTTTTGCTCCGTTTCTTTCGGCCCCCCTTCATCTGGCTTGCTTTTTTTCCTTTCTTTTACGCGCCTCCTCCTTTTTTCCTGATTAAGTGAAAGAAGTAATGTCCGGTTATGGGTGTCCCTCCGGATTAGTCCGTCTTAAATGGAGGTAAGCCCTATAGTATCTTCCCTCTATTTTTTTCTAGCACGACACTGTCTATGGAAATGACCGACTCCCTTTTCTGCTCTTCAGTTAGTTTTAGTATCTTAGTTTCTTTGGCGTATTCTTCTCGGTTCTTATGAGGCGAGAGCTTAGCAGAGATTTTGTGTACTCCCATTTGTTTTTCGGGGAAGAGGAACCCCTTTTTCCTCTTCCGGTCCGGTATCGATCTGAAGTTCCCCTTTAAAATAGTCAATTTTTGTCACCAATGCCATGAACACCCTTGGCCGTCGCCAGGCATCTTTGATTGTAACGGTTACCAGCTTTCCCCAAATCTGGGCTCAACTCCCGAATCCCCTCCCCCCCCGCTATTACCATTTTCCCGATCTGGGGCCCAAAGTGAATCCTGTGGTTCCCCCTGCTATGGTGCCACGGGACGAAGGTCGTAAGTTCATTTGGGACCTCTTCCGTTGCTCCCTTGGCGGGCACCTTGTTTTCCGCGCCCTCTTTTCTTTGTCTTACGGGTGCGGCAGCCTTTTTTCTGTTTGTTGACCGACCGCCCTTTTAGTTCCATTATGTTTTTTCCCCGGATTCCGTCCCCGAATAGACCTTTCCCCCTTGTAAACTTTGTTGGTTCTCCATCCTTTTTTACTCTCGATTTTTCTTTGGTTCCTGTGTTTCCTCCTTTTCCCTGTCCTTGCTACTCAAGTCCCCTCTTTTTTTTCCCCCTCTCTTCGGCCGTTGCCGGCGTTCTTCCTCTTGGCACGGCTGCCTGCTGGGAAGGTGGCGGCTCGGCGGGTTGCTGGGTGAGACAGGCGCTTTTATGGTTTCGCGGTAGACTTCCTCCCTTCTAATGTAGATTCGTTGCGTGACGGCTCCGCTGCCGCCCCGCAGCCGATGGCTCACCGCACCCCCTAACCCCTTTTTTTTTTCGCGGCCTTTTCAGTATTATACTCCCATTTTGGCCGATACCGTCTTTTTCGCCTAATCCGTAGAAAGAGGGTTTTGGGTTAGACAGCCTCCCCCCTCCAACATTCCCAAACCGCGCCGACTAGACCCGACAGATTCCCCCTTTTGCCTGGCCTCCCCTTCCAATCCTTCCGGATCCGAGTCGAGGCCGTGAGTGCTTTCGCGTTCCTTTGACGGGAGGTTACAGACGTTCGCTTTTGATTTGAGTGCTCCCGTTTAGCCCGCCACAATACCGCCCTTTTTTTTTTATAAAGGAGGTATTCCTCCGCTGGAAGGAGGCAGAGAGAGCGTACGCTAGTTGAAGATGCAAACGACCTCCATTTATCCGTGCCCCAACCTTTCATCGAGTCGAAATTTCATTCCCCGCCTCCTATTTGTTCCAGGAGATTGTTATGACTCTGGGGTTCTGCTGTGTCCCCTTTCCCCCACCCCCCATACCGCAGCCCCACCCCCACCAACGCCCCCGGCGGTCCCTTCCCCCCGATTTCCCGAGTTCAGTGAACCAGTGTAGGAGAAATAAAAAGTGAGTGGCCAAAGTTTTTTCTTTTTATTCGGTGAGTGGTGACTTTTTAAGCTACCTTGGCGTCTTTCTTTTTCCCTATTCCCCCCTCCTAAGCGGTTATGAGAGGAGCTGTTGGAGTGGTACTGCCGGGTACGAGTCTTTTGGTTCGGCGGCTTCAAGAGAACGGACCCCCCCGCACCTCCTCCCTGAGGTCACCGCCTCCAGACGTCGCCGAGGAGTCTTTTTGGTATCTGTTGAGGCGGGTACTCCCTTGAGGTTTACTGGCGGTTCTTGATGTGGCTGGTTCGCCTCCCCGTGGCATTGAGAGATTGGCGCCCCCCCCATCTAGACGGTTGGCGCTGTCTGTGGCCTCTTGGTATTTTTCTTTCTTTTGTTCGCTGTTCATTACCCCGAGTCCTTTTCGGAAGTCCTTTTTCCCTGGGTTTGTGCTCGGTTCACGATTGCGGACTTTTTCGTTTCCCTTGGGCTTTTCCCGCCGTGAGCTGGTTTGCCCCTCG
>Ga0179591_1235434_pt1 | contig 10252 bp, 15 predicted proteins | sample CZOMad2_1_08_16f_FD_182891 | JGI IMG/M metagenome (GOLD analysis project Ga0179591, IMG submission 182891) | Vadose zone soil fungal communities from Angelo Coast Range Reserve, California, USA - CZOMad2_1_08_16fungal (PacBio error correction) | ecosystem: Environmental > Terrestrial > Soil >... | reverse complement strand
ACTGTTAGTCTTTAAGTGCGATTCTCACTTTGTTTTTTTTTTAGTCCCCACCGTCTTGCTCATTTTGTCCCTGGCTCACCTTTCCGATTCTTTTTCCCCTGTCCTTTTCGATCTTCCCCTTTTTTGATTATCCTTCTCCCCGGGTCGATGTTTAGTGATTTTTCGCTTGAGGATGTGTTACTGGCAGGGTGCCACACTAATCCAGTAAGAGGAACGTAGCCGACCTCCCTTATCCCTCCCCGGCCACACCCCCCCCCCACGACAAGAATCGTTGTGCAGTTCAACCCCCCCCCACCCCACCCCCTACTGTTGCGGGTTAACACACCCCAAACACCCGTCCCCACCCCCACCCCACCCCCCCCCCCAACATGGTGGGGGGGGGTGGCCTGACCCCCCGCTTGGGCGCTTTTCTCATTTTCCGTCGCCGTTTGGAGAGTTATACCGAAACCCTTTCCCTGACTCTCACCTCCGTTTCCCGTAGAATTTAAAGAGTGAGCGCGACCGATGATTTGAGCTCGATTCGCGCTGTACCCGATCTCACTCGCTTTATAACCCTTTTTCTTTCCGTTCTTACCTCTTCTTGGCATAAGCCCCCCAAATCAGCAGATTTGAGAGATAAGTCTACCGGGTTTGTGAGTGTTTGCCGGAAGACTAAACGTTTCTTATTCGTCACCTGGCCGTCCACCAACCCAACACACCAACCCAACTTCGATGCTTAGCCTTTTGTTATCCAGGTTTCACCATTAGCGTTCCCTTTTGACCTGGTATAGGTGTGTCCCCCATAGCCCTTCAAGTGTCTCATATCCTCTCGCGCACCCCCGGTCCCAAAGTATCTTCCCTTCTTTTCCAGTTTTTTTGTCCCTTCTCTCGCCGGCCCGCTTTCAAGAAGTTAGTGTGACCAAGACAGCCTCCACAAAGGCCGTCTTTCCTTTCTGACCTTTTTTTTACGACGTCATCGCGTGCCGCTTATCACGTCATACTTCATTGGCCGTTGACTCCTTGACTCTCCCGCTACTTACCAGGGTGCTCTTCCCCCGTGTTTGTTGCTTGTCAGACACTAGATGGTGAGCCTCGTACTGAAAAAAACCCCAATCCCAACCGAGGGATGGGTTTTGGGCGGTTGTTTGGGCCGGTGATTGTTTTGTTTTTTTTTCTTTTCAACCCGGGAGTTACCCCCCTGACCCCGACACCCCAACGCGGTTTTTCTTTGATTTCCCGACCCCCCTGTTTACTTCTTGTTAGTCCACCGAGTCTTTGCTACCGCGTGGTCTCCCGATCTTCTTTCGTTCTGACCCTTTCATTACTTAACGCTCGCGCTTGCCCGCGTTTGGCACTTTGTTTCTGCCGCCATACGCCCTGTCCTTTTAGTTCGTTCGGTGAGCACTTGGCCATAGATGGGGTACTGAACCCCCCTCGTCCTGGATTATGAGTGTCCCTTTCGACAAGTTCGTCTCCCTTTCCCTCCTCCCACCGGCTCCCTGGTCCCCTTTGCTTCGTTGTCTCAATGCCTATGATGTTTAAACGTCCGGCTTCTCTTTACTTTGGCCGTCTACCGCGCTTCTCCTTTTTCTCTCTGTCCTCTTCCGCCTCCGGTGTTGTCATCATATCCGCGGTGTCCACTATCAACAATGTCTTGAATGTTGTCGCTCGTTATGCGCGGCCCTGTCCTTCCCTTGGCGGTTTTTCGTTGACCAAGAGTCTTGCAACTCAGTTGAACGATCTAAGACTCACTTCCGGGCGTTCTCTCTCTTGGCCTCGTGTCCTCGATTGCGTGCAATAAGCGCGCGCCCCGATTCTGGATTCTGACCATGTTATCCCCTCTCCCTTTTCGCTTTTCCTCCTTCCACGGCCACCCCCTGTCTGCATTTAGTAGTGACTGGATCCGCCTAAAACAGCGGCGCGTACCGATCTTCTCGTATCGATCGTTACACTCCCCTCTTTCTTCGTCTTCTCTTATGCTTCTCGTCAGTTCCCTGCACCGATTTCCAGATTTTTCTATTTTTTTCCCTCGGCCTCCCGGCATACGACCGGATCCTCCTCTTTCTTTACTTTTGCGACCTCTCACCCGGACTGGAGTTTCATGTTTGCTTGGATTCCGTCTGTTCGCTCAAAACCCTTCCCCCCTTCTGTGGATTGCCCCCCCCGGTACCCCTCTTAGTATTCCCTGTGCCCATTCAAACAAAGTGGGGGTTGGCTGGGGGTTTATGCCCCCCCCCCCCACCCCCAGCCCATCTTCCCCTTCTGTTGGGCTGTTCAACGGACCCCCTTCCTGCATCACTTTAAGATGTGAGAGGCCGGCTGTTACTAAAAGGTACCGCCTTTCTTTTTCTTCTTTTCGTGGTACTAAGTGAGGATCGATTTTAGACTTCCTGCGATTGACCTCGCCTTATTTCCACGAGTTTTTCCCTCTACTTGCCTTCCACGCCATGACCAGAGAGCTTAGTCGTTCCTCGAGGTAAACCTTTGGGCGAACCAAAGATCCCTCCCCCTCTGAACTAACCAGCTCAATCAATTTTAGAATTCGACCCGCTATGTGACGAGGAAGTCCCGGCCCGGCTGCCTCCTCTTCTCCCCCGCCCACCCTTCTAGAGTTTGGCTCAACCCCATCCACTTACCCCCCGTCGTTGAAGCTTGTCCTTTTTTTTTGTTTTACCGTTTTCTCCCAATACCGTGGTTACTGGGTTTCCAAACCACCCCAGTCGACTTCCTAGACTTCTCCGTCAGGCCGGTCGGTCCGTTACACTGCCGTGTATTTGCTGAGTAGCGTTAGCATTGGTACAATGGGGACCACCTTCCCCCTAATGTTCACTCCATCCCCGCCGCGTGATCCCACCAACCACACACTCACCAAATAACCCCAACCCACATCGGGTGGATCGGTGGTTACACCCCAAACCCCACCCTCAACACACCCCCAACAACCCAACCAACCCCCCCCACCCCAAACCACCAAACTGCGTTCGACAACCGGTTTAGCTCGCCAGATTTGCGCATCTCTGTACATGATGTCCGGCTACCTGTTCCTCAACGGAAAATACTCTTTTTCTCCCATCGTTGTTTGGAGATCTCCTTTGCACTTTCTTTTGTTTGAGTCTTCCATCCGACCTCTCCTTAGGTTAATCTTTAGTGAAGCATTGAGTATTTTTTTTACCCCACATTCAAAACGGTGCTTATTCCTTTTGCTCCAGTCTTGTCCACATATTACCCTCTCCTCCCCGATGTTACCCTCACCGAACATGATCAATGAGTTGCTGTCATATTTTGTAAAAATGGGACCCTTTCCCCCCTAGTAACTTCCTTATCATTTTATATAACTTTTATCTTTTGGTGAAGCTAAAGATTTCCTCTCGTCCCCCCAAGTTCACACCTGTCAGCAAAATTCCTTCCTTTACACTTCAAATACTTTCTGGGGGGGCTTATTTGTTTCCTGGTGACTGCCCACAGATTTTTGCGGTTGGCGTTTTTGTGTGAAAGGTGCAGCAGCTCTCTCTTCTTCCCACCACATTAACAGACGGATTCTATCGATTTGTGGGACTACTATTCTGTCGTGTGTACAAGTAGGGAATTTTCGCTTGTGATTTTTCGAGTTTTCCCCCCTCCCTTCCCGTTTGTTCCTGTTCCCTCCCCGATATGTGGCATAGAAAACTGGCCCCGTCCTCCCCCCCCCTCTTCTGCTTCACTTTCGTTTGTCCTCCCTTCCTTTCTCTCTGCCCTTTTAAGTCGTTGGTTAGCCCAGGTACGAGGGCGAGTCCCTTGTGTCCCCTGACTTTCTGAATGTATACTTTCGAACTATCGCTCCCTTGCAGACGTTGGCTTGGTCTTGGAGGAGACATGGCCCCCCGTAGCCCCCCCCCCCCCCTTTGTTAATCATTTTTTCCAAGGTTTGATCATCTTTCTGTCAGCCGACTCGACTCCTACGAACGCTTTTACTCGTCTACAATCAAGTCAAACATTTCGAGCAACAAGGTTTCTTCCCGCACACATCAAGTTCCTCTGGTCTCCAGTCGTTTGCGCGTGCTCCCTGGCCACCAGCACCAACTGACCCCGCCACCTGAGTCTTCGGCTCTAGCGCGGCTCTCAGGCCGATCTCTACTCTTTCTCCTCTTTCGCACTTTCCTTCTATTAAGAAGTTTTTTTGTGCGACTCTCGTCGCCTACTATTTGATACGCGCAGTGTGTTGCAAGCCTCTGTCGGTTCACGATGTACTCGATGTTTTTCCGTTCTTTCCTCGTTCCGCCGTCATCTCCTCTTATGGCCGGTGTGAGAATCCACTGAGAGAATTCGTTCTTGGATTTTCCCCGTGCCACGCCCTGCCTCTTCCCTTTGTATGGCCACCTATGACATACACGTCCTCGTCTTTTTTTTAGTATTTTCCCATGTCCCAACGAGTAGAGAGATTCAGGATTAGTTTTCGCTGTCCCAGTTTCCAGGACTTCTCTCCTGTTACTAGGTTTTCGGCGCCAATCATTTGGGACCCCATGTACACCCCTTTGGAACTTTTTTTCCTCCGATTGTCCCACACCGGAGTCGTGGTTTTTTCTTCCGCTTCTCCCCGTGGGATCAGCCGGCTACACCATGGTACCAAGCTCGTTCGGCCCTCCCCCGCCCGTATTCTCTTGCACCTCTCTTCTGATTCGACCCTTGACTGTGAATGCGCGCCTGAATTGACCCTCTGATATCAGCTCTTCCGTCCCCCCCTGTCGGTCTTTGCTGCCGCCCTCTTCGTGGGTTTCCGTACCGCACCCGTACTGGACTCCCTGTGCTCGCCCACCTTCCTACGAAACTGACCTACAGGCTGGCCGTTTCTTTTCCCTTCCTCCAGGGTCCTCTCCGTAGTAGAGATTGCGCTCATTAATGCAATAGCGCTCAATCCCCCAGGGCAGCCCACCGTATTCAGCGCTCAGAATTTCCTGCGCCACTCCCGATCCACCCTCTTCTTTCCACACGCTGGAGGATAACCACAACGATTGTTTCAGCGCGCAAATATTTGTACTAACATGCATCGGACTTTCCGTATACTCTGGTTTTGAGCGTTCTTCTCGCCTTCTTCCACGTATCTCCTGGCCCGCATCGAGGACATAGGTCATTTTTCGGCTCTAAGGGTTTTTTTTCCCCTCCTGTCCAGCCGTGGCCTTTGATTTGTTTGTTTCCAGCAGTCTCGTTTAGTCCCGATTTACAGTTCTTGTCGTGGGGGGTGTGAGGAGCTCTCTCCAGCCCCTGATCGGACGACCTTCCGTCTCCCTGTCAGCCTTTCTGGTTCTGCACACCAAATTGGTTTGTTTTGCGGGGTTTTGTTTACCGTGTTTCCCCCTTTTTCCCCCAACCAGGCCCTATTCCCCTTCCGCCCCGCCTTCTACATCTGCCAATCCTGGTTCATCTGCTCCCCACTCCTCCTACCCTCACTCCTTCTTTCCCCCGCCCCCTTCCCACACCTACTCCCCCCCCCTCCTCCCCCCCCCCCCACCCCCCTTCGCCCCCGCCCTCCACCCACATCCCCATCCCCCCCCTCCCCTCAACTCTCCCATTCCCAACCCCCCTCCCCCCCGATTTCCCCTACCTCTTCCCACCCTTCCCCCGCTCCTCGGTCTCCAATTTTCCTCTCCCCCCCTCCGCGGTTTGCTCATCGGGTGGTGCGTTACGGCCCGCATCAGCCTCCTGTCCTGGCCTCCCCTTCCGTTGTCAGGGCGTTGCGGGCCAAGCCTGTCCTCTCGACATCTATCCCCCTCCCCCCCCCCCCCCCCCCCCCACCCATTCGCCTCCCTTCTTCTTCCTAAACCGCCCATTCCTCCTCCCCCCCCCCCCCTCCTCCCCTGCCACACCCCTGACCCCCCCCCCACCTGCCTGTCCCCTACCTCTTCTCCTCCCTTTACCTCTACTCACCCCCCCCTCTCCCTACCTCCACACATTTTTCACCCCCCCCCCTATGAAGGCGTCCCGCCAACCCCAATCCTTCCCCCCCGCCGCGGTGGTTCCCCCTGCCCCTAACCGCAGACCCAACAAAACCCCATAACCCACAATGCAAACACACCATCACCACCACACCACACAACCCCCCCCAACACAACACCAATGTTTTTCGTCCTCTTTCACCGAAAGATGTGGTCTGAGTTTGCGGTGCGTTGGGTTTTCGGGACAACAACAAAAATCGGGCCCAATTTTTTAGTTTGCACCGCCGTGGGTTGTTGTGGGAACCTGTTTTTTTTTAGATTTGTGCTTTTTACGCTCCCCACCCTTTTACTTATTGAACGGTTCCACTCTTTGTACCGATGCTCTGGAATGTGGAGGGTGCCCAAGTCTGCTCTCCATCGACCATTGATGCGGCCCTCACCTAAAGTGGTGCCTCTACTCTCCCCCTTCTTCCCGGAGTTGCTTTCCCTCTTGTCCGTGATGTCCATTTTTTACGACCGTAGATGTGAATCGAGGTGAGAGTATGGGACGAGCAGGACACCCCTTTTTTTTTTCAGGCCTGTGAACCTTCTCTCATCGCGTCCCCCTGCAAGGCGTTGTGACGTACTGGCCTGTCCAATTTCTTAAACAGAAAAATCGCAACAGACGTCCGCCATACGAAACATTTACGGGGTAAATGTTCCCGTCCAACTCAATCCACTAGATGATTCTTCCCTTTGATCGATTGTGCGGAGGGTTGCTTGGGAGGATACGTTGGTACGGGCCCCCCGCAATTCCTTCGCCCCTGGTGTGTTCCCACACCTGCGCTTTTGATGAGCGCCGAACAAAGCTCTAAGGCCACCCTAGAGGATTTAAAGCAGGCGAAAGTGTCTTTTCTAGCTGTCGGCGGCTGTGCATTTCTCCTTTTACCTCCTCTCGTTCAGGCGCCTTGGGTTTTTTGTTACTTACCAGCCCTGCCGGTCCCCTGCTGGTTAAGAGCCGCCAAACGAGGTACGTCTTTTTGTCTAAGAACTTTCTTCTACTGCATTCTTCTCTCTTTTCCTTTGTGGTTTTTTTATTGTTGTTGATTTTTCCCCGTTTTTCTTTTCCAGTGCAGCATAGACGGATCTCGACCTGAGAGTAGTTGTTGCCGGGCGATTCGAGTAAGGGCCGGTTGTGAGTACCGAACTACAAGTTCCACCCTTCGACTCTCGCGATCTGTCCCCTTTCCTTTTAGGTCTCCGCTCCCTTTATCCGGGTTGCCTGCATTGGCGTTTTAGATCGAACCTTATTTTTATTTTCCGGCGTTTTTTAAGCACCGTTGGTTGCAAAAAAAGTAGACGTTATCGACCGTACACTTCTGGGCAGAAGTCTGACACGCCAACAATCTCATCAGTTTTTTTGCCAGTGTTTACAAAATTTTCAAGAGATAGGATTGTGGACGTTCATCTATGACCCACCCCACGCCTTGGTTGATAGTTTTGGTTGAGGTGGGTCCTACGCCCCCTCTGCAATCGTAAAGGTCCTCGTTTGTCTTACTTTTTTTTGTTGTCTGCATGTTGCGGGGGACGTAGGGCTCAGATTTTTCAACGATCAGGCTGGTATCCGGCAGTTTCTACCGGACATCGCGCCCCCCCCCCCAAACCCCCCCCCCCCCCCCCCCAAGCAGGAAGCCGTGAGCGAGATTTTTCCCTGGCTTTTTTGAGCCCGCCATAAAATTCGTCGTTTTTCGGAGCAATTCTGGTTTTGTGTTGTTTGTGAGGGGGGGGCCCCCTCGGCACCCTCCCCTCACTGTCATAGCCGTATAGGAGTTGAAAAGTTCTGTACTGCTATAATTCTCTGTGATTTTTTTTCTTCTACCTTTTGCTCCTCCCTCCCTTTCTTTGTTGACTCTGCACCCGTCACCCATGTTAAAGGATGGCCCAGTTCTTTCCCGATTTTTGGCGCTCGCGTCCCGCGATCACCCGCCCCCGCTCTTTGCCTACCACCGCTCGCTGCACATGACCGCACCCCTCCCTCGGGTTAATCTAGACTTAGTCCCCTCGTTTCTCTCGAGGATTCCTCGCTGCGGGCCAGGCGCTTGGGACGTAGGCATCTCTCCCTTCATGATGCGACGCGCCCCCACTTTTTGAAGCGCGGAGACTTGGGTCGAAAGCCCGTCGTGCTTTGTTCAGCTTTCGTGGTTTGTTTGACCAATGCCCCCCATTTATTGTGGTGCCCCTCTGACCGACCCAGTCGTTGAGACCGATCTTGTTCGCGTATGCGCAATTTTCGGCGACCCCAGAGATCGGGATCTGGAGTTTCTATCGACCTTTCCGGATGTCATTCCGGACCGCTCTTTCTGTTTTTCAGATGTTCGAGCTCGATACGTTTCTGAAGACCGTTTTATTTTCGAGGTTAGCACGTTATGGCCAGTGTGTGCGTTTTTTACCACCTCCCTTTTTGTAGTCATGAGCCGCTTCGCGGTTTGAATGCTGGGTGGGACTCGCTATTCCGGCCTGCGCGTGCGTGGCCTTCGACCTAAAGACGCTCTTAAACCGTTTTCTCTTCAATGCGTGCGGTTTGTAGGCGTCTTTGCCGGTTGTACAGGGTGATCGGAGATCGATGCCGATGGTCGAAGCAGTGCCCGTCTCACCTTGGTTTGTTTCTAGTCTTTCCAGGTTGGACTTAGCAGCGATGCTGAACTTCAAGACCGATTGATTGCGCTTAGTCTCACGCCTTTATGACGTGTTCCCAACGGCTTCTCTGGTGCTCTCTCCTCGCGCTCCTTCCCTCCGAGATCGCGCGTGTTAGCGGCTTTGTTTTTCCAGCGCCTCTTAGATTTGCATGACTGTTGAGCGATTCTTCGTCCTTTTTCTTCAAAACCGGTGCCCCATCAATTCCATCGTTTTCTGTCAGTCCGGCCACTGCCGCGTTTTCAATTATAGTTGGTACCCCTGAAACCAAACCGAAACAAACACCACATTTTCGGGGGGGGGTGGGCCGGGGTGGGGTTTGTGTGTCTGTGGTGGTGGGAAAAAACAACCATCTAGAGATTTTTTTTTTTCTTGGGGGGGGGTTTGTTGTGGTGGGTATCTCTTCTGACTCACCACATTTTAGTCTTGACGTTTTTCGTGAATGCTTCTTATGATTTTTTTTTTAGTGGACTACTTCCTATATCCGGTGGTTTGCGCGGTTCACTGTCCTCTCCAGATCCCTCTTTCATCGAGTCCCCCTTCGTCTGACTGGAGACATTTTAGCTTGCTTGGCTCTTTGAGATGCATGCGCGCAATTCAGTGTGAGTCTTTTCGTCGAGTTATCGTGAGCGGCCTCGCCCGGAGACCTAAAAACTCTGTTCTTCTCTCTTAAGAACTGTCGATTCCAGTCCCCTTCGGTCCCCAGGTCGACTTGGTGGTGTGGTGGGGGGGTGTGGTAGTTCTTTCTCCGTGATCGGTCTCTGTCTCTTGCGCTATTGATGATTACATGGGCCAAAGCGTGACCTGGGACCCCCTCTTTCCTCTGTCCAACTCTCCCCCTGAACGCCCCCCTATTCGAGGTATTCGTTTCTGTGAGTCCTTGCGTGTCCCCCCCCCCCCCCGGAAGGCAAACCCATGCGACCCTCGTCTCCTCCCACGAGATCCCCTCATCCCTCTGCAACGCCCGCCAGTGGCCTCTAGAGCGTCCCCTGACCCCTGATGCTCACTATGCTCTCCCCAGCGAAGAGAGTGGTCCCCCTTTTAACCTCCGAGTGCCCCGGTTACCTTGCATCCTTTTCACCTTCGTTGTGCTGTTTCTCAAATGACCGTTTTTTGACGGCCTGCCCCCACCCCACCTTCATCGTAGATGCCTCTTCGGTGACCTGGCCTTTCTCGCACCGCTTTTTTCTTTTTGCGTCGGCTATGGGAGATCTAAGCACTGTTGGCGCCGTCGTTTTTCATTGGTTGTCCCCCCCCTGAGGTTTCGTAACTAATCGCCCTGTGGTCTTCCTCTTTCCTTCACCCTACCGGTCCAGAATGCCCCTTTATCCTCCCATCCTTTTTTTTTGTTTTTTTGATGAGATATTCTTCCTTTTGGAAGACGTTTTCTACTCTCCTAATGTTCGATTCCTTCCCCCTTTACACCCCCCCCCCCCCTATGGCATTCTCGGTTTATACCAGTTTTTCACCTTTTCCTTCTATTTTTCCCCATTTTCTGAGACTTCCCCGTGCTGACCTCTCTCCCTTGCCTTTTTGTCATCCTTTCTCCCCTGCTTCTCATCTTCGACTTTTGTTGCCAGGCCCTACCCAGTTTGCATTCGCCAATTTCCCACACTCCCCTTCCAACCGTCTTCGTGACTGTGGCCCCGAACGTGCTGTTCCTTTTTTGACTCCCCCTCCGTGGTCTTTTC
>Ga0179591_1331067_pt1 | contig 10253 bp, 7 predicted proteins | sample CZOMad2_1_08_16f_FD_182891 | JGI IMG/M metagenome (GOLD analysis project Ga0179591, IMG submission 182891) | Vadose zone soil fungal communities from Angelo Coast Range Reserve, California, USA - CZOMad2_1_08_16fungal (PacBio error correction) | ecosystem: Environmental > Terrestrial > Soil >... | reverse complement strand
TCCATTCCCTCTCTGAGTTCTACATTCGCCGGATAGAGCGATCTGCCCTGGGACGTCCCCCCCCCCCCCCCCTCCGCCAGCTAGAATTTTCCCTCTTCCCCCTTCGGGCTCCGCTGTCGTCCGTCCAGTTGCCCCCCGTCATGCAGGCCACTTAGAATCCTGAGTGTCTTGTCGTCTGCCGCCTCTTGGGGTCTTAGCGTGAGTCTCTCTCGCTTCGTTTCGGCGATTGCCGCGATAATGCCGTCCAGTTTTGATAGGGGGGCGACATATTCGACCCCCCTTGCGATTTCTTGTTCAGACACTCGGGCGCCGAAGAACGATGGCCTTCCTTTTTTTTTGTTTCTTGGAGGTGGTTTTTTTTTTTTTCTTTTTTTTGTTTAATTGCACCTACATAATTAGAAATCTTCCCTATTCCGCTTTTTGCAGACGAGCCATCCCGTCCATTCCTGCCCACGCACAGATATACGACCAGGCCTCAATTTTCCCGGGAAGGCGCGATCTCCGTTGCCATTTTCCTGTGAGTTCCCCTTTTTTTGACGGAAGACTTTACTTCCCTCATTTACGAGCTGCCAAAGTAACCGACAGTCATATCCGACTCTAATAATAAATCGGAAAACTAGGACCCCCCCCGAGCAAAAAAACCCGCCTCTCCTCAACCCCTGCTGGTCAGTCCGCAGCCTCTCGACAGAGTCCACAATCGATTCCATAGCCCCCCACACCCCCCCTCCCCCTTAGCTCCTTTTCGTTACCGGGTAGACGCTCTCCCCTCTCCTCTACCCTTTGCCCCCTTGCCTCAAACCCCCCATGACCTTGGGTGTGCCTGCCCTCGCCTTCTGGGTCCCGGCTCGGTCTCTTTGAGTTCCCAAAGGGGCCTCACGAGTCGATAATGAAATCCACCATCCACCTCACCTGCTTCCTTACCCTGGTGATTTCATATGCCCAGCCAGCGGGGATTGGGCAGAAGCACCGCAAATTGTGCTGCTTTTACCACTACCGTCCCACTCCCTCGCGAGGCTCTGGTGAGGACCACTCAAGGAACCCCACCTGGCCTCCTGGCTAGGTGTTTGCGGGAGTATGGGCCGTATCCCTGATTTTAAGGCACCCTCGAGTCAGCGTTTTTTTAAGTTCGGGGACTTTTTTTCTTTTTCCCTTGCGATGGGAAGGATTGGAATATGTTTTGCGTCCCAGAACCTGGAGGTGGCGGATATTTGTTTCTTCTGGCTGATGGGACTTGAGGCCCCCTTCCTCTTGTTACCTCCTCGACAACGTTTTTGATTAGTGTACTGAGAAAGTCCTTTGTTGAAAGTTTCTTAAACGCGCTTTACCATTCTGGGGGACCGAACTTGTTCTAGTAATTTTTGCTGGTAAATCACCAGGCCTGGTATCCCCCGTCTTCTCTTTTACTACGGGTGATGTTGTTACATTCCTTTTTACCGTGGGCCACTCTCTGCGAGTTGGAACCCTTTTTTCCTTCTTTACACTGTTTCAATGCACAGTATGATTTCGTTCAAGACGTGATCTTTGTAGACACCCTTTCTGGGTCCTACTTTTTGCCTTTTGCATTCTCTACTCCGAGGTTGTACGATTTCCCCCGACGTAGCCAAGTAGTTGTAATAGTTTTTTTGGTTCCCTCTCTTTACTGGACATCTTTCACGGCTGTAATGTGGAGAACGCCTGGGTCTTCTCCGCTTTCTGGAGTTTGGAACGATCCCCCTTTCGATGGTTTACGTTCTCTGAACCCCCCCCCCCTGTCTTTGTTGAACCAGTCCCTGCAATTGAGGCCCCCAAGCGTCCCATCACAATAATTATCAGGGCCTGTACGGTTTTGGGCCAAATTCTGTGTTGCTAACCTTGACGCATGTCCCGCCACTCCACTTTCCTTTGACAATTTTTTTCTCGGTCTATTGTTATAGTTCCCCCTTTCCCATGCTTTTTTTCTAAATGTTTTCCCCCGTCCCTTCTTTTTTCTTCGCTTTTTGGTGATTGGTATCAGATAGTATTCATCCCTCTTCCCTTTCTTTTTGGTCGGCAGCATGTTCCTATGCACCCTTATTTCGCCCCCTTCCCCCCCCCAAGCTCCACAAATATCTTAGCCTTGTCACCATCTTTCTGTTAAGTGGTCCAAATCCGCTAGTTGGCCCCCCGTTTTCGCAGAACCTCGATTAATTCCAAAGCTCATTTATGTCCCTCACCTTCCCTGCCTATAATGACCTTCTGCCCCGAAGGGTCACTTTCCTTTACCCCCCCTTTTTCGAAAAATGTCACCCCCTCTTCTTCTCACCTGAGAAACAACCTATTGGGTGTTTGTCTCTGTTGTGCTTCGACCGTTTTACTTTCCCCGTGAGTTCTAGATACGCCCCTCCCACCTCCGAGAGGTCGTGAGTCTAGCTTCCTAATTAGGGGTTTTCCTGACTGACTTTGAGCCGCTGTCCTTCCTTCGAAAAGGTCCTCTTGTTGTTGTGATCCCCCAAGTGTTTCCCCCGTCTTACTTGCTCCTTTTCCTTTTCCGAATCAGGTATAAGACTCCCCCAATGGTTTGGGAATCCCTTTCCATATGGGTTACATCAGTCTTCGGTCGTGCCCGCGTCCGGATAGTCAGGAGTTTTGTTTGCAGTTGGGATTGGTCTGTGTGGTTGCTGTTCGCTGGTTTTCAACCTTTTTGGGACTCTTGAAATTTGGATTTTCCCGGTTTTTTTTTCTGAGATTTTTTTTTGCGCTTTTCACATACGGCTCTGTAGTTTTGATTCGCGGGATGGGTGCCCTTCCCCCTCTGTAGTTCTGCTTTTGTTTCTTACCATTTGAGAGTCTACTTTTATATGGTCAGGGGGCCCCGTTGTACTCGGAGGTCGTGTTCTGGTTCATATCGGCTTAGTAAGCACGGACCCGTGGACCCCGTACCACCTTTGCCCCGAGTCTGCCTTTACCCCTGGCCAATGAGGCGTTTTTGTTCTATGAGAGGCGTGAGTTAACATTGGACCGGTTTTTATATCCCTCCCCTTTTTTCCCCGGCTGCTGCCCCCCTTCACCCAGTCAAGTTGTAGCCTCTTCCCCGTTCCCTGCACGTTTATTTTAATGATGCGCTCCTACAGTTCCCTCCAGCCTCGACGACCCCGGTCATCACAATCTGGGTTCGGTTCACAATAAGCCCCATTTGTAAATTAAAGGCACTATCCCCCCGGAGGGTGTTTCTTTGCGTTTCTGTAGGTCTTTTTGGAATTTACTGGCTTTGGGGTTTTGTCCCCAGCCCAAGTTACCGTTCAGCAAGCTGGGCCATGATCCAGATTTGATCGTTGAAGAGGGCAATTGTTTGTGCCAAAAGGAGTCCAGCTGTATGTTTTTCAGTGGTTTTATGAGCTTCCGGTTTGGGCACCCTGCGGAGCCGTGGATTTTCGTTGATTGGTAGCTTTTGCGTGGTCATCTTGGTGGGCGTTCACCACCTGTTGTTGGTGCTGTCATTGAGTAGTAACCTCCCTCCTGTCTATTTGATTTGTAAGGGCTGTTGCCATAAGGAAGGAAGCAAGGGACTGCGATAGTTGGGACTCGTTCACCCTCCTCTTTCCAATGGAAAGGGTGGGTTGTTTTTTTTTTTGCGCTGATGCCCTTTTTTGACTCCGTTAACCCACTTGTGCCGCAAGGCCATTTTTTTTTTATGTTTGTTTCTGTGGTGTGATGGGCGTTAAGCTCCTTCTGCTCGGTTTTACTCTAATCGACACACTCTTGTTGTTCCTTGGCACAGCGCCTCTGACTTCTTACATGTGGCCCCATCCACCTCCCCATGTCTAGTTTTCCCTATTTGACCGTGACCATGGGCTTGTTTTTTTAACCTCGCTACTCCCCTCAAGAAAGACACCCGTTTTTCCCCTGACGTATTTGGAAGACTTTTCGCAGTACGCCTCTCTTATCCTGCGGATTTTTTTGTATATTTTTGGGCTGCTGGGTTCCTCCAAGGTTGGGTTCCCACCCTGAAACTTAATCCGCCCTCTTTGTTCCTCCCGGACCTTTTTATGTCGGGGCACTTGCCTGGGGTGAACTCATCTCCCTTTGGACGTTTCCGGTCACAAAAAATCTAGTTTCCTTCCCGGTAGATACCCGTAGACCCCTACACGAGATCTTCCCTGTCGTCCGTTCGTAAGGGGCTGACGATTCGTCGACTCCGTTTCTTTGATGTCCTTATTGCCAATGTTCTCTATTTTCCCTATAACGGTACGCCTACCACGTTCAAGCGCCTTTCTCTCTTTCTCTGCTGGATGGCCCCACGCACTTACCTTGTCCCGCCCCCTTGGCCCCCCGTTCTCTTGTTGGCCGCCCCCTATCTGGCTTTTGGCGTCAGTTCACTTCCCGCGATAGATATCTTGCGTTTCGTTTTTGTTGGATCCATGAGTTGCCCTGATTCTCCGAGCGGCCGTGATTTTAATACCTTCCTATCCCGGGATTAACTCTTTCTTCCCGTGGTCCTCCCCTGCCCCCCCGTTGTCCCCCATGACCCCTCCTTCCCAGCTCCCAGCATGTCTTCTTTCCCCTCTTCTCCCCCGTCACGCTCTTTAATTTTATTTCCATTCTGGGTCGACAATTCTCCTGTTCTCTCTGCCGATGGCGGATTTGTTTGGTTACCCGCTTGGGATGGACGTCTCGTAGTGGGTTCCTTCTTCGCTTGGTGAAAGTCCTCCCTTGTATGTAGATTTTCTACTCTCCCTATGGACTAGATAACTTTCGACTATTCCTTCCGCCTGGCCCGCCCAGGATTTCCCGATTTTGTTGCATGGCGTGGTCGATGATCTTTATTGACGAACTACTTGGTTTAGAAGAAATCTACTTTCTTGCACAGTCCCGACTATGACCAATCACGTCTTTTGAACAGAGTCGATACTCAGTTTTCGCCTCATTTTTCAATCCGTTTTTTCTTGTTTCGCGTACCCTAGTATCGACTAGCAGTTTAATGCGTGGAGGGGCCCTATTTCCTGGGACCCCGGTAATCGGGTTGCCTTATTACCCCTTTCCTTCCTACGATTATATCCTCCCGCACCCCTGATCAGACTATTCAGTTGTCGCGCCATCGTGACTTACTTTAATCTTCGCCCCCCTCTTAGACCCCGACTTCCCTGTTTAACAATCTCCTGAGGCCCTCCCCTAATCTCTCCATCGCTTCCCCTTCGGAAAGACCCGTCCTTGCCCTTCCAATATTCGGCGTGCTTACCGCTCCCCGTAGGAAAAGAAGATTCGTATTCTAGTTTGCTGGAGATATTTCCCAATTACAGATTGCGCTTCGACGATCTACGTTTTTATGTTCCCAGAAGTTCTTCTATTCCTCTTAACCTAATGAAGTTCCGTAACAGCCGGGTTGGCGTATCCTGTCCTCACAAGAAAAACGTTTTATTCTCTCTCACCTGCTTCTCCCCTCCCAAACTCTGGATACAGGCTACCAAAGCAGATCAGACGCTTATCGACATTGCAACCTGCTGGTAGGCGATTATATCTCCTTTCAGTTTTGATGCCAACCCCGCCCCTTTTCTCTTTTTCTCCCCCCCTTAAAATTTGGGCCGTCGTTCTCCAGTCGATCGTTTTCATGACAGTTGGAAAGTGCTGTGCCCCAGAATCTATTTTCTACCTTCAGACTTCCCTTCCCTTGAGTTTTTCCCAAATGTTGGTTCTTTCCTTGAACGACGCATCGCCGCCGATACCCTGTTTCCGTCCTCAGTCTCTCTCCCTGATGACCTCCCTAATTCTTTTTTGTGAAGTCCACCCCATGAGTGCAAACTTCTCGTTCGGTTACCTTTCCTTTTTGAAAGGAAGCTGCTTCACGTCAGAAGGCGAACCGGACTTTTTTTGCCCCCGGACGTATTTCAACCTTACAGCGAACCTGGGTTTTTTGTTTTACTACCTTGAAAACCCTCCCAAGAAGGGGTACCCCCCCGTATTTCAATCGCACAATCTCGGATGCTTTTTTCCCTTTCATTCCCACCCCCGGTCGGCACGGTGTGGTTTTGGGAAGCCCTGTCCGATACTTTCGCGGACGTGGCCCTTTTGTGATTTTCGTATCCTCGGGTTATGTCGAGGGCAACGCCTCCCTGACGAAGAAAGGATGCGGGGTAACCTAAGTCCTTGTTCACACCATCCACCTTTTTCCGCCCCAGCCCTCATCTAGCCGGTCACGACCAGGACAGCGGGAAAATGCTTCGTTTTTTTTTTTTCACGTTGCCTGCTGTAATTGTTCCCTTGAGCCCCCTAAGTCCATCTTGTATATGAGGTAGTGTCCCGCATTCAGTCAATTCCTTCGTGTCTGTGAAGACTTCATTCGGCCATGAGTTCCCCCCCTGAAGTAAGGTTAGAGATTAAGTCTCCTTCCCGCGCAGTTGGAGTTTACGTCGCTCTTGTGACCTTCGTTATCTAATCTACGCCATAGGGGCCCCCGCCTGGACTCCATCGTTTTTTCTGGAATTAGTTCTCTTCTCCTTTCCCCTAGTCCTTCGCCGCCCCCCCCCTGGCCCAGAGCGCCACGCCTTCTCGACCTACTCTTTTCAGTCACCCCAAAGTGAACCCCACCGCTCCTTGATCCCCCTTTAATTCGTTCGACGGGCACAGGCCGTCTCGTGTATGTGCCTCGCCCGACCGGAAACCTCTTAGCGTTCCGCGACCAGATTCGTGAGTATATGAGTGACTTTTGGGTCCCTTTCACCCTCAAGTTATCATTTCCGGGCTTCAGTACCGATTGTACCCTCCGGGGGGAAATGGAAAGTTTCCATATCCCCCCTAACTATCCTAAGTTTGTTGTTTGAGCTATATTAGTTCCTTTTTTTTTTTTTTTCACCCTCGTTACTCGTCCCCCATGCCAGACCTGACCCTTTCATTTCAGGTTTCCTAATAAGCCGAAGAAGCTCCTTTTGAGCTTACGACAATTTTGGCTCGCCACAGCTTCCCTGACGGCCCACTTAAAGTCTTTCTGTTCGTCTCCCTATTCCCCACGCTTTTTTTTTTTCTTTCCTGAGGGATGAGCATTCGCCGCTCCTCGGACTGGTTCTTCCCTCTTCGTGAGTTCCCTCCTGGTATTCTAGTGGAATACGCGAGCAGTACGTTCCTTTGTGCTCCGAGTTTGAAAAACCTGTTTAGTAGGGTCCTCCTTGCTTTAGCAGTTCCGGAGCTCATTCCCAGCCTCTCTCATCCCGATCGATCGCTCCCCCTGACGTCTTCGTTCAGCTTTTGCCGCCGTGTCTGACTCGCCCCAGCCTACTCCGACCACCCTGCAACCGCCTACCTATCCTTTTTTGAACCCGTAACACGGCCCTCCCCCCACCTTCCATCAGGTAAAACTCTTCGCCTTTAGGTGGCCCCCCTAGGACTTCGTGACCGGTTTTTCGCTATTGTGAAGGAACAGGTGCACCTCTTGCTTCCGTCGCTAATTACTCTGTGGACATCCATACCCTTAGTTATTTTTAAGCGTCGCGCCCCCGCCCCCTTTTCGCTCCCATGCAGGCCCACACCCTACCCCCTCCCCTAGCCAGGGAGCCCCAAAATTACCCCCCATATAGCAGTTCAAGAGATGCACTTGAGTTCTCCCTTTTTTTATCCTTAACTTAATGTAGTCGCTGATTTGACCTCCGATTCTCTTATTCCCCATTGACATTTCCGGACCGCGTTGGACTCCTTCCCACCAGCCTGTTTGCCACCCTACAGCCTCCACAGGTTGAAATGGGTACTGTCAACGCCTCGTTACTATCGAAGTTTTCTTACCCCGACCACCTATTGGTATTTCTTAGACATCGCTGCGTCGATCTATTTTAGTTTTTTCTTACTGCGGGCCCACCCATATTTATCTTCTTAAGACTTCCATTGTTGGTAGTTCTAAGACATCCAGGCACTGAGATTTCGGGGACCACGGAACTTTTCCCCTCGCAACTTCCCTGTTCTTTGCGCGACTTCATTGTCATCGCGGGACAAGCTGGACAAGGGCGCTGTAGCTCCGGTCCCAGTCTCTTCGTGGCTCTGTAGAATATCGCCTCTCACATCGTTTTCATTTCTCCTGGGGCCTACAATCGTGATTCTCTTTCGCTTCCTCTACAATTTTTACCCCATGACACATGTACTTTTTTTTCCTCCAATCAATCATCTATTAACTCATCTCCGTTTCCCCTTAATCGACGTGTATATTCTTCTTCCATCTTAGAGTTTTTTTTCTTTTAGGCAGTTCTGTTTCTCTGTGGTTATTTCCGTTAGCTGGATGGTTTCGCCTGTAGGGTGCTCCCCCGGTTTTTTCCTTTTACCCTCTTCCCGTCGGTCCTGCTGGGCCCAGCGTCTGTCTATATACCCGAAGATCGATGTTCGTGCTTTCTAAACGATCTGCTGGCGTGTTTACCTTTCCCTAGTATATTATTTGCAGCCCCTTTTTGTCGAATGAAATGTGACCCCTATGCCGTGCCAACGCTACTTGTCCCCTCAGGTTTTTCCCCCCCCTCCCAGATTCGCGATACTTATTCGTATCATCTATCCGTTTTGGTTTTCTATTCACTTGTATCTCATTCTTTCCCCTTTTTCCGCGTGCGGTAACTCAGGTTTTTCCGGGCCAATGTTCAGATTTCTCTCCCCCCCCCCCAAGGATTGACCTGCAAGATATATCGCTCCACCCTCTCATGCGGGTCACTGGGCCGCCGCACTATGACTTCATTAAATATTTTCTTCAGGCCTGCCTTACCGACGGCAAGGCTTTCCAAATCTCTCTCCTGTGCCCCCTGCCACTACGATTCCTCTCTTCCCCTTCTTCCCACATCGTCAATAGGTAGAGAATTTTTCGACCAGATTATGAATGGCCTGGAGAAGAAGCTTGCGTCTCTGGGACTGAGACCTGCTGCGGGTCCTCTTGACGGGTCTCTTTTAAGAAGCCCTTGGCGGCCGTTCGTGTAAATTGAAAGATTTACCTCTAATCAGAGTTTGGTTTTTTGTGGGGATACCCGGGGATTAATGGACATTGACAGTTTTTATAACCGGAAGCTAATAGGCAACGCTTTTTTTAGTTCAGTTGGTTACCACCGACTAGGAGTTTTCCCTTTTATTCCTATAGACTCCCTCACTGAGTCGTCATCAAGGCCCTCTGGATCTGGCTGGACATGTGAAGATTGGCTGCCTTCCACGCTGGTGGGTGAACACGCATGTCCGGAGATTTCTTTTGCCATGGGTGGGTTCTTTCCCGTTTACTGTCTTTTCCCCCAGTCTGGAAAGAATAAGGACCCCTGACAAGCCTCTATCTTCCAGTCGATAGCTTCTCTCCTTTCCATAGCGCCCTAGAAGGCGTGTGGTAGGATGATACCTAGTTTTTCTTTATAGCTTTTCTCCCCGACGGCGTTTGTATTCGGGTCGTTGGCCGTTCAGCCGGTCGTGTACCTTGAAATGCCGTACCTCGAAGCGGATTCCCCCCCTCTCCTCCCCGACTTTTAGAAAAACCCTGCGAACCCGCTATATTTCCAATGTCCCAGTTTTTTTTTTGCCGAAGAAAACTGTCCTGTTTTTCCTTTTCTGTTTGTTTTTCGCATGGGGCCCCCAGATTTTCGGTCCGTGTGAGTCATAGAACTCTGGTTGCGTTCTGTGGTGAACTGTTGTTTCCTTCACCCGGATTTTGCTAACCTCTCCGCTTCCCCCTTCTAGGCTCGAATAGACTGCCTCTTGTTTTTCGGTGTAATGTTTCTTTTGGTTTTCATCCTATAGGGAACCCTTGAAGTAGGCACTTCACTTTTCTTTCTTGCCCCTCCTCCGGAGGATTCCCTTTCCTAGTTTTAAGTAATAAATGCAGCCTCTTCAATCTGAGGTAGTCGTTTCGATAGCGGCAATAGAATAAGTGTCACGCATCTCTGGATGTGTCCGAACTCTCGAAGTCTGGGTACTTTTCATTTCCTAAAGATGTCGGTTCCCCAGTCTGAGAGACGCAAGTTTCTCTCCGTAAACTCATTATCTCGCAACCATGCTTTCTGCCAGATAAGACTACTCCAGTGGTAGTCCTTTGATTTCTCTCCTTGAAAGTGTGTAGAGGCCCCCTTACTGATTAAGAGCAAGTTCAGCCCTCTCCCACTTGATGACATTGACCTTTTTTGTCATATTTACTAACGAGAGAGGTGTGACTTTCCCTGTATATTATCCCCTAAAGTTTTATTTTTATTCGATTAGTCCCCATTTAAAGAGAGAGGTATACCCTCCCAATTAATAGTATCGATTCTCCCAGTAAGGAAAGAAGCTCGATCTTTTCCTTCCGCAGTGGGCAGCGTAGGGCGAAC
>Ga0179591_1268620_pt1 | contig 10253 bp, 9 predicted proteins | sample CZOMad2_1_08_16f_FD_182891 | JGI IMG/M metagenome (GOLD analysis project Ga0179591, IMG submission 182891) | Vadose zone soil fungal communities from Angelo Coast Range Reserve, California, USA - CZOMad2_1_08_16fungal (PacBio error correction) | ecosystem: Environmental > Terrestrial > Soil >... | reverse complement strand
CTACTGTTGCTTTGGTTTTTACATCTCTACCGTGTTTCCGGATGGGCGTCCATTTTTTTTCGGATCGATCGCGGGTCGGTTTTGATCCATGCTAGCCACTCACGGCGCGCGTGACACTTTCGTGCGGTCCACTTTTAGGGATAGGAGGATCCTCCCCTCTTGCCCGTCATATTGACACTGACCTGCGGTCCGGCGCTCCCCCCTTTTTTGAACCTTGTAGCTCTCTTGCTTCTCCCTCCCGCAAAAGTACCGTAGTGAAGTACTTTTCACTCCCCTGCAAAGCGAACCGCCTATTCTAGTACCTTCACTTCCCCCCCCCTCATAAGATTCTTTCTTGTCCGCAACCTGCAGGTTGTTCACTTTCGACGGGGTCCGAAGTGCCGGAAGTAGCCGACGGTCTCCCCACTGTCCTCCCTAATACTCTACCCTGAGTAATATTCATTTCCTTTCTTCCTTCGTTCAAATTGCCCTTTTCCCCCGAGAGCTGCGCCGTTTTTTCAAATCTTCTACTTGGATTTGTCTTCCCGCCGTCAGAGATTCCCTTCCGTCTCCGGACGGAGCGACAGGAACTATTGAGGACGAGTCCCTCATGAGGCCCTCCCCCTTGGTGATCTGATTTCTGTTACTCCCGTCTGATGACGCTGCTTCGCTCCTTCGAACGTTGCTGACCGTTTCAAAGGGCAAGAGTGGGTTGATTTTCCGCCGACCCGACCCTACTCTTATCAAGCCACCGAATGGTTGATTGGTCTCTTCAAGTCCAAGTGAGAACGTCTTCTAGCCCTGACACCAATCCTGCTCGATAAAAACTCTAATCTCTTTCCGAGCAAGTAGAGCACTCTTCGAACCCGCAACCTTGATGTGGTTTGGCGCTTCCTGGTAAAGATGTCATTGCGAGCTTCGTTAACTGTCACCTCCCCTCCCGGAGAAGTAGTTTCAGGATGTGAGTAGACGTGCGCTGATTAGAGGTGCCATTTAATCTCTCCCCCCTCTCCTTGTTGGACACCCTTTCTTTATTCACCCAGAAGTTCTCCGATTTCTACAGTACCCAAGTGTTCCAATTTACTCGGAATTGTCAAGTACTCGCTCTTCCCGCCGGATGCGATGTAAGTAGTGCTTTCTGTCAGGAAGAGTATGTTTCAGCAGATTTCTGCGTTCTAGTTTAGTCCAACTGTGCGAAAAGCCCGAAGCCTGAGCTCCTTCTTTCCCCGAGGTGATTTCCCTCAGATATAGGTTCTGGCTTTTGCATCTCTAAGATGTGGGGTCCGCACTACGGTCTAAGGCCCAGCCTCCCTCCTGGTGATGAGACCGGCGATTTCTCCTTCTCTCAATGGAGGTCCTTGCTCGCGTAAGCCGGTGTCTGACTGTGATTCTTACCCCTTCACTGTGTCGGGGGTTTCTACCCTACCGGTCGAGGACCGAGGACCAGTCAGGTTTCAAACTTCTCGGGCGGATCAGATTTGCCTTCTTCCTCCCTACAAAGCGTTAGAGTTTCCTCTTATGCTCTTTTGCAGCGGTTCATGCGGACGAGATCGTTCTTTCCCTCCCGATCCGATCGGGCAGTGGTGGGCGCACGGATTCTCTAAAGTTTGATCAGTGGGCTTTTTCTTGTTCGCTGTTGCCGCTTTGGTTTGGAATTTTTTTCTTTTTTCCTCCGGGACCCCATCCCCTCTAGATAAATCCTCGATTTCTTTTTTCCCACTCGCCATCTCCGCCCTCCTTCGATGAAGAGAGGTCTAGGGCTCGTGGACCTCCTCTTCCTGATTGTGGAGAATTCCGGAGAGCCCCCTCGAACCGAACCCCGCCCAAAAAAGAGAAAAACATTTTCCCCCTTCCCCCCCCCCCTCTTCTTTTTTTATGGGGTGGGGGAGGTTGCGGTATGCCCTCCGATGAAAGCTGTAGTTCCTCAGAGCAAGGTCGTCCTTTTCTTGGGGAAGGTAGTAAGACTTTTGGGACCTTCGCCCGCGGGCTCAGGATTTTCTGGCCAAGTCTTCGCTGATTGTAACGATCCTTTTTCCTATCGACCGTTTCCAGGGAAGTCTCCTTTCCCTTTTCTTTTTCTCCACCTCTCTTCGCAGAATCAATCTCTCCCTCTTTTGTGGTTGATAGAGATGTCCTCCTTCAGATAACGGCGCCTTGCCACGGTGATCCTGATTTGAACTCACCGGAGTGGCACCGATCGCTGAAATTTCCTTTTTTCTTTTTCACGCTTGGCGCCCAAGACGTCACCCCGTTCCCTTGATCCCGAGAGGAATTCCGCGGATCCTAAAATTCGACAGAATACCCTCTCTATCTTTATCCAAGCTTGCGGTCAGAGTATAATCGACCTCTTTTTCCCCCCGCGGCTGAGGATAAGCGAACCCCTAAGGATACTTCTTTCTTCATTTGCGGTTATTTATCTCCCGGGTGGCCCTGTATCCCTGATCATTCCGTTTTCTCCCCCAAGCATATCCTTCACGCAGAAATAAAAAGTCTGTCATCTCCTAGTGACGTTAGGAGCTGTTGACGTCAACCATTACCTCCCCCTGAGGAGGTCCGCGAGCGTGAACTTTCTGGTCCTTTTAGCAGACCGAACAAATCCTCCCCAAAGCCCATACTAGCATCCATATCCCCTAAGCCCTAGCTGAGACTCGTGCAGAATAGTGCTCCCCCCCCTCCCCCACGAAGATCGAGCGGAAGTCCCACTTTCCCGAACTCCGAACCGAGAGAGCTCTAGCTTGTTCTCCAGCGCGTGTCTAGCCAGCGGCATCTTCTCTCCGCGTGGTCGCCTGCTGGTCCGGTTCCTGGCCTTGGAGGCCCTTTTGCAGCAGTCCCCCCACTTAACTGCATAGCAACTCTGATTCTCCTCCCCGCCAGTGCTCGGCACAGATCCCCGAATAGTCAAGATTTTTAAGAGAGCAACTCCCGACTCTTCGCGACCGCCTCCCCCACTCAGAGAAGGGAATCCAGTTCTTCCCCTGAGACCCACGACTTTGAACTCCCCCATTTCCTAGAATAGGACGCTTACTAGCAGTATTCAATCCGAAATCCACCCTCCCCCGAAGCGACGACCGCAAGCTGCTCTTACCTGCGTCCCCCGCCTGTAGAAGTATTTTGACCAGGCAGTGAGGGAGTCTCCCCATCTTGCGGATGGGAACAGAATGAACTGTTTTTTGCAGAAGACAATTTCTACTTCGGCGACTCGATCGCACGGTCACATCCCCTCCCCCTTCCCGGTCCTGCCGCCGGACAGCCTCAATCCTTTCAGAACGACTGAGCCCTGACCCTAGCTACGTAGTGTCACGTTCCCTTCTGAGACATGACTCCTTATTAAGCGCCTGCAACAAACATCCCCTCTTTGATGTCTTCTCTTCACGAGTACTCTCCGGTGAGAACTTGCCCTTGGGTCGGCGTTGAACGAAACCTGCCTTTTCTCTCCTGGGCGATAAGTCGCTCTGTCTTCCATTGTTTATAGCCCTAGACCATACCATCTCCGTGAGTACTGACTCCTTCTTACTCTGCAAGCCAATACCTCCCTGGTACCCCAAGGTTCTTCCAGAGAGCAGCGGACCTCCTGGGAAGTATTAACCCTAGATCAATTCCAAGGTCCTCGTTTACTCGTACTAGAATCCCTTGCAAAACGTTCTGAGGACCCCTCCCCCTCTCCCCACCTAAATCGATGTTCGCGATTCAAGTCCGATACCTGTCGTTTTCTCCTTTTTTCCAATTCGCAACGCGGAACATTTTCAGAAGGTTTTATGCAGTCCGGCCGGACCTATTCGTTTTTGTAAGGGTGCGGTCAGCTCTCCCTGCACGTAGCTCCCGTTGAAAACATGTCCACCTTCTTTGATGACGCATACCCTTGACGATGACCGACTAAGGAAGCCTCCCCTCGAAACAAAACGTGTCATTTAAGTGGCATTCCAGCGGCCCTTGGATCCTTTGACAGAACCTGAATTTCTTTCCCATCAACTTGGATGATCGGTTGCGAGGACTACCGTTTGAAAACGGATAGCCCCTCGTGACGTCGCTGATTTCCCGTCGCGCCTTGACGAGGAGTTGATCCTAGACCACTTTTTCAGTTTTTTCCAATCGCCACCTTGCGAGCCGTTGCTCACACCGGGCCTCGATCAGCTCCCCTCCCCGCTTTGAAGGTTCGCCGAGTCTCCCAGCCGCCTCCCACCCAGGTCAGCGCCCCTCGCCTCAGAAAGCCCCGGGCCAGTGTCTACCTTTCCACTCCTCTTTTATAATCCTTTTTTCTGTTATGAGATATGTCCTAAAAAAACTTAGTTATCGGCGGTGATGGCCCCTTTTTAGAGAAAGGGTTTTTCGTCCTTCTGTTGAGTAATAGCCATTAAACCCTTCCGCCTCCCAGGTGTCCTGTGATGAGGTAGCGACATGAGATCCCCCACACCACTTTGCTTAGTACTGGAACAAAAAGCCAAGAAGAGTATCTTGACAGGCACCACCTCGGCAAGGGATAGGCGTCAGCTTTCCCTCGGAAAGTTCCTATTCTGACACGTCGAGTACCCTTAAAGTCCAATGAGGGTACGTGATAAACCTTTCCTCCCGGTGAGAAACTCTTCTCTCTTCCTCATAGAGAACCTCAGTATAATTTCCGGACGCACAGCCAGATCCACCATGTGGGTTCGGGTAATAGGCTCCGGAGTCCATATCTCTAGACTCATCAGGATACTTTTCCTTCAAGCACAGAAGCAGGCTTGGCATCCCCTCCCCTTGAACTGGAGCGTGGCTCCACGGGGTGTACCGCGGGTCCGCTTTACCTCCTCCTTGTTTGCACCTTAAGCTGGCTACCTGCCGGGGCCTCGGGGGGGCCGCGCCCCCCGCTTGTAAGATATCAGGGGCCCCCCCAACCCTCTCTGCTCGACGGCCTGGTCTTCCCTGCGCCCTACGCGCCCTTGTCCAGGACTCCTGGTTACCGGCCCTGGGCCTCCAGGCCCCTCGCGGCGTCTAGGGGCCTCTGGACGCGAGCGGCCAGGTGTGAACAGGGCTAGTTCGCGTCGTGTGGGGCCGCGCTATCGGGGTTGGTCAGTGTAGTGGTGGGGCTTTCGCTGCGTGTTGGGGGCGTGTGGACAACTTGAAAGGACATTTCTCCTGGTTCCCGAAACTGACCTGAAGGATTCCCCTGGCATTGATTCATTCTGTCTCCCTCCCCCTCCCCGTTCTCCGGACGAAAAAGCCTTTTACTCTGTTGCTACCATAGACTCTTGGCTTATAGGAGGCTCTCTCCCTTGTACGGTATTGGAACAGATCCCTCCGACAGTGTTGTTCTGCCTCTGCGAGGTACAAGAGGCCCATCCCTTTTTTCTTTAGCCTCATGAATCTCCTCTGTGTCCTGGTTTTCACCCCCCCCCGTTTAGTTTTTACGATTCTGAGTGGAGCTTGACCCTCCTGTACGTTGCTGAAAGAAGGGCATTTCTTGTTGAGTCCGTCCCCCCTCGGAAACGCCACGATTTTTTGTGTCCGGTCCGGAACGAAATGAAACTTCGATGAAGGCTTTTCCGCACTCCTCGTTTTTGTTACGAACCCACACTCTCCTCTTTCTCACAGTACCGCCACGGGCGCTTACTATTCTCCCCCCGCGTGTTGTGCAGGCGGCTCCACCTCTGAGTCTGCATGGTCCTCCCTCCGTTGTCGAAAGAATCCGTGAACCTCGTCCAGGCGACCTTCCTAAAGTAAGGTAGTACTTTTCTTTTCGCGGGTGACTGTATGCTCCCCGTAGCCTATACTTCTTCTGGTCGTATGCAATCGTTTCGGAAAAGTAAGAGAGTTATTTCCCTTTGAGAGGCCTGGTAAAGTACGAAGCCCAGCTTTAGCGTCTTTCCCCACTTTGCGGTAGGTAGCGGCTGTCAATCCTCGGCTTGTGGCTAATCTCTCTTTAAACTGGATGACCCGATTTCCGATACATGGTTGATATTTCCGTGGCATCCGTTTTTGATCAATGCTTATAGAACTTGTCCAGAAGGATTCTGGTGCAGCCCCCGTATCCTCTTGAAGCCCTTAGATGGTGAGCCGTTCGATTCCTCTTGGCTCCCTTCGTGCAGGGGATCTTCATCTTTTGTAGAGGAAGTATTGTGTTTATGATCGTGCAACTCGTTGGTTCTTTTCGCCAGGGTGGCAACAGATCTACCTAAAGCAGGGCCACTTTTTCGACTTTTTTCGGCATGGATTACTTCTTTGGGTCGCGTCGCTCGCCTTTTCTAGAGATCTGAGCGGAGGACTGCTTACTTGCTTTGAGCCTTCTTTCCGATAGGGACTTTTGGCTCCCCTTCGTAAGTGGGTGATAATTTTGGGCCAGTTGTATCTCTTCTTCTAGAGGCAGGTTCGGCATTTGAGGTCGCGCTTGAACGGCTGCTCGGGACTCCTCATGGCTACAACGGCCCGTCGCCTCGCGACGACCCGTCTGCACTGTCTGCGCGCTGGTGAGGATCGGTTCAACTCTTTAGCCGGACGCTCCTTATTTTTTTTTATCGTTAATCCGCCGCAACAACCTTCCCCCATTCGCACCCCCACACAAATGAAAGTTTTCTCCTATGCCCGCCTCCCCCCATCACGAGATTAGCCAGCTTTGTTTCTCTCTCCGCCTTTTTTGCTCTCAGAACGACATTAGGGGCTTTTTCCTGTTCTTCAGTTTCTTTCCCCCCTCCGCGGGTTTTTTGTATCTGGGATCAGAGTTGTTGTTTTCCCGAGGCGTTTGTTTTTTCTCTCTTTTCAACGCCGCTCTGTCTGAACGAAGTTTTAGCTCGCTCAGTGCTTCTACAAACCGTTCTCAGCACTGGTCTGGCGAGGCATCTCCCATTCTCTTCTTTTCTCTTTTTTGTGGTGTTAGGATATATGAGACCGTCCTCTCTCTTCTTCCCCCCACCTTGAGTCAGCACGTTGATCCAGTCAATCTTTCGTCGAGCGGTACGATCTGTGCTCTGATAAATCCTCGCCTTTTTGTTTACCCCCCGCCGGAAACCATGACCTTTTCTTCATTATCTTTCGAGTTGGCGGCTCGGACCTTGCAAGAAGCCCCTCTATGTTCTTTTCAGGGGATAAACAGACGGAAGTTTTGAGTCCAGCCTTTTCCCATTAGATGTCCTTATCGGCAAACTCCACGCCCCTTGCCGGTGGAATTAGTTAACTTGTTTCCTTTTTTTTTGGATCTCCTCTCCCCACGTTGAGTCAGGATCAGCGGACGTGTCCAAACTATCCTCCCCTGTACTCCTCGTCCGTTCGCACGGTGATTCAACCTCCCCCATTAGTCTGTCCCGAGAGATGCCGGGTTTCCTTATCCCAGCAACCACCATTCCTTTTTTTTCCAAACTCATCTAAAATCCATCTTCCCGAAACTATCTTGAGAACGAGTGCTCTCCTCTCCCTCCACCACTGAAGACGAGCGGAACGCCAGAAGTAAGTCAGAAACTCCGACGAGCTGAGTAAGCGTAGTGGTTTACTGACCTTCTCTTTTTTCCTCCTTCGAGACCTCCCGGAAACGGTTGTATTCTTCTTTTTTCTACCTTATGGTTCCGTGACTGCCCCCCCCTGTTCTTTTTCTCACCCCCTCGTTTACCAACCTCATCACTAAAGGCCCTCCCGCGTTGAAGGAGCCCGCCGCCATCTTCCTTTGACACTCTCAGATTCTCCAAGTTTCTCTCCAGAACTTCCGCGTCGCTCGTCCAACCCTCTTCTCCTCCGAGAGAGACAGGCGCCCAGAGGTGACACTCCGCCTAGCGACATTTTCCAGCGTCTTCCTACAAGTCTTGCTCCCTCGCCTCCCCACCCCTCCTTCTCCCCCCTCCCCACTCCCCCCTCCCTCCTACCCTCCTGCCCCCCCCCCTCCCCCCCGTGGCTGTCCCCACTCCCTTCCCCCCCCTACCCCTCTATTACCTGCCCCCCTACCTCTTTACCCCCCACCCCCCCCCATCAACTTCTCCGCCTTCAGCAGCATGGCCCTTACCCCGCGGCGACGCAACGCCGACAGACATCTCCGCCGGCGTACGTAGCCTTTCTTTTTTTTTAACATTTGCTTTTTTTCTCTTTTACTCGCAACGTTTTTTCTCCTGCCAAGGAGTTCCGAAGACCAGGTCTGAAAGCCTGAGAAGGCTTCTGTCCAAATCTACCGCTCCCCTCATCTTCCTTTGCGAATCCTCTCCCCCCGCTAGGCGAATGGGCACCCGTTGACCTAAGTCCCGCGTCTGCTCCTGCTCCCTGTTATTAATCTCATGCAGCCCCTGCCACCACCCCTAAGGAAGTGTCTAGAGTCAGCTTTCCCTTTGAGCTCCCTTGTTTCTACTCTAGTGTGGTTTCGTCGTGGCCGCACTATCCCGGGGTAGGGGAGACAGGTCTAATTTCTTCCAGTGTACGAGAAAATGACAACCTTGCGTGCCGAAGCTACGGATATAAGGGATGCCTCCCCGCTTCAAACCCTCACTTTCACGGTTTAAAGGGCCGTTCGTAGTCCAAGTTACCTAATGCAAGCCTCTACTTACGGGGAGTTCCCCCTGACTCCGGATCGACCACAGTTGACGTTTCTTTTTCACGCTGTCACCCCAGCCTGTCGCCCCGTCATCTCGTCAAAATCTTCTCCACTCCGTCCCCGATTCGACGTCTCCACTCCTGCAACACCGCCAAGGTGTTCCCTCCGAGCCTTTTTCGAAACGCGACCGAACTTTAGAATAGTCTAGCCGTAAATCTCCCCGTGACTTTGTCTCATCCCTAGGGTCGATAGGGTGAGAGACGTATCGACTTAAGTCGCGACCCTTCAGAAACACAAACCCAAACCCCCCACCACCCCCCCCCACCCCCTTCAACAACGGAGCTGTTTTGACGTCCTAAAGCAGCCTTAAGCGTCGATGGATTTTCTCTCACCCTCTTCCCGAAACCCCCCTTTTTCTTTTTCCTTTGAAGGAAGTTACCCTGAGGAGAGGTGACTATTTTAAGAGCATCCCCTTTTTTAATCAAATGTCTGAGAGGGTTTTTTATCCCCTCCCCGAACCCCCCCCCCTTTATGTCGGATCCTCCCCCCCTGTTGGTCCACTCATTCGGTCAGGAGTGCCTTCTGCACCATTGCCTCCCTCTTTGGTTAACAGTTATTGGCTTTGAACACTAGTTCACAGTGTCTAGTTCTTCGAATAAGCCCCACAAAGGGATTTTCCGGCTATTCCTGTTCTCCAGCCCTGCCATAACTGTCTTTTTCAGGGGACCAGAACCTCCTAGAACCTTTCTTTTCCTGATCACCTTCTTTCACTAAGTATTTGTTCTCATTTCGATCCCTCTGTCGCACGCCCGTATGGCTTTTTTTCTGTTTCCAGACGCTGGTGGATAGTTTCATTTTTATACTCATCGAAGTGGATCATATTTGCGGTGTGATCTGGCTCTATTCCCCATGGACGTGGGAACCCCCCCCCTCTCTGCTAGGACAACACCTCGGACGTTGCCGAATCTAAAGTAATATTTGCCCCCCCTGGGCGATTCCCTAGGAAACCCTGCGTGGGGAACCCCCTCACTTTTCTTCCCCTCGAGAGAATATAATGACCTTAGTTAACCCCAGGCACGGCCCTAAAGAGACACAGCGATTAACAGTAGGCGTCATATAATCGTCCCCTCCTCTTAGGACTCCCCCGTTATTCGTCCCCCTTCTTTGTTCAAGAAAAGCGCCTAAGGGTTCCCGGGTTGAGAATTTTGCCACCCTGGTGGGGTTTGTACGCGGTCGCATAGGCGACCGGCGGGTTTCCCGCGGGGGTGATGCCGGCTTCCCCGTTTTTAGTGGGGGTTGGGGGGGCCGGGGCGCAGCAGGGAGTCCCTGGTGGAGGGGGGCCTCGTGGGGTGGGTGGGGGTGGGGGCCCCCGCCGTGCCGAGCATTGTCCGGTCCCTCCCTACCGTGACCTAAGGGCATTTCGAATTTTCTGACGAACCTGCACCAGACCTGATTTCCGACGGCAGTCCGTGTTTTAACACAGTAGACCCCTGTCTCGTCGGCGAAGTCGACGCCTGGTCTGGCCATAGGTATACGTTTCCCTTCTGAGAAAGGAACTAGACTCGTTCTACACCCCTGACCTTTTATCCTTGCGGTGTTTTTTTTGCGCTGAGTCAAAGGCCATCGATTTTGTGATTGGAGTGGATAGACCGGCAAGTGTGAAAGTTTCTTGTTGCTGGAGGAGTACATCCTTATACTTTTCTGGAAGAACAAGTATCTTTCTTTTTAGGAAATGTCAACATTAGAGAAGTATCCAAGAAGCACCTGTAGGACCCCCCATTCTTCCCACTCGACG
>Ga0179591_1243480_pt1 | contig 10253 bp, 16 predicted proteins | sample CZOMad2_1_08_16f_FD_182891 | JGI IMG/M metagenome (GOLD analysis project Ga0179591, IMG submission 182891) | Vadose zone soil fungal communities from Angelo Coast Range Reserve, California, USA - CZOMad2_1_08_16fungal (PacBio error correction) | ecosystem: Environmental > Terrestrial > Soil >... | reverse complement strand
TCGTATGAACATTTTCTAGGAAAGAAGAATCTTTAATTCCGCACGCCACACCTTTCATTCCTGGTCTTTTTCTTATCTACTGTCCACTTCTTTTCCTTCTCTAGACCAACACCCCGCCCCCCCCTTCCTTTTCTCTCAGTGGTGTTGGGGTGCCTGGCGACTTTCTTTGCTGTAGCTTCCCCTTTTTTTTCCATTTTCATTTGTACTTGACCCTTCTCTGTTTTTCATCTACGTATCCTACTTCTATCATCCTTTCCTCTCAATTTCTACTTTCACTTTTTCTACCTTTTAACCTTCTAAATGTGCCAGCCCCAGTTCTGATCTTTTTTCTTTCCTCCCCTGTTCTTAGCATGCAAGCAGTGCTCTTCCCCTCACTTTCGAAGTGATCTTACCTCTCTCAAAGACCGAAGCATTCTTTTCAAACCCCCACCTCCGATCATGAATCTTCTTTTATGATTGTCCACTCCCTCCCACTGGCAATCAAATCGCGAATTGCCTCATTTCCGCTCGTTCACTTCCATTTCAAGTGTGCCTTACCTCCGCTATCGGTTTCCCCACCCCTTGATCAAACCCCCCCTCTCCTTTTATCTATCTTGTAGACCGTCTCTATTTCTCTGTCTACGTAGATAGAGTACGTCTTGTCTTCTTCAATACCATTTTTCCCCAGCGTGAACACTCCCCCTGGCAAGTTTATTTCGTTCTCTCCTTCCCATAACGAAAGTAAGATGACCAACCATCGCAGGGTCGTTTCAACTCCTCCTAATTTGTTCTCCGGACCCCCCTATACTCTTAGATCCCCTATTAAGCCTTGGTCCTTAATCGACGCTGTTTACTTCGACTCTCTCGAGTCTTACAAGATTCTCCCCCCTCCCAATTCCTTAACATTTTTTTCCACCTGATTTCCTATCTTTTGCGCACACCAGGCTTCCCCTCTGCGCGCTTCTTTCTAAGTTTTCTTCCTTTGTCACGGAGACTCCCCCCCCCGACACATCATCACCGTTCCTTCCCCCCTTTCTTGGGTTGTCGGCACGTAGTCTTCCCTTTTTTGGTTCGCTTGAAACTTCGATTTCTTCCAGTCGCACGCGTTTTCCCTCTTTTCTTTTCCCGGCGTCTGCTTACAGCAATGGTTCTTCTTTCCGCCAGAGTCCTTTTCTATCATTTGCCTGCTCCCCGCCAGACCCCGGGTCAATCACGCAATCTCACATTTCCTTTCTTTTTTTTTCTGTTTTCCATATTTCTTTTTTTCTTCGTATTTTTCATAAAAGATTGCCATGCCTACGCCCTTGATTTACAACTTAGCAGCGTTTCCGATGCATTGCTCGAGAATCTCCTCATTCTCTTTTCGAATCCGGACATCCGCACGCTCATTCAATTATGTCGCGGGTGTCCAGTAGTTTTTTTCGTTGGACGCGCTGCCTCCCTTTATGGTGCTTTGTTTATGTCTTTTTTTTTTTTTTCCCTATTGCTTGATGGGCCCGCCTTCCCTTTCTTTTTGTGTGACACGTGTGCCGAGATCATCCCCCCCTTTCGCCCACTCCCGGACAATCCCTGGCAATGCTCCCCTCCTCTCATTGCCGGTAACATCGTCCTTCTTTTCTTTTGTCTTGTCTTCGGCAATCTGTCGTCCGATTTCCGCCCGTCTAACTAATTTCCATTTGCGCGTGCCTCCCGTGTTTCTCCCCCCTTCCAAAGTGGCTCATTCTGACCTCCGCCTTTTTTTCCTCAATAATCATCTTCCCTCTCTCTCTCAAATGTGTTGTCTTTCTGGGCACTGTTTTTCCAACTCTTCGTTCGCAGTTACCTCTTTGTTCCTCGGTCTTCGTTTTCTCCTCACGGCCGACCCTCCCTTCGTTAAATCGTTGGCGTGTCCTTTTTCTTAGGGGTCGTAGATCCTTCTAAATGCTCTTTTTCGTGTTTAAACGCTCACCCCTCTTCTCTGTTTCTGTAGCAGCCTTAGGCCCTTCACCTCCTTGCAAAGCGCGCTGAATAGTTTTTTGCTGCGGTAACCAGTGAGGGTTTTTCTTCCCCGAGAAAGTTCAGGCTTCGCTTTCTATCTTTCTGGTTCAGGTTTTTTTCTTGTTCTACATTCTTGTGTGCTTTTTTTTCCTTTTCTTCCGATCGTGTCTTGGTGCTTATGCTTTTCCACTCAGGCCAATCCTCTTTCTTGCGCTCAATCTGAGGTTGTTTCCTTGAGAATTCCCTCCTGAAACTGAAGTCTCTTCACCTTTCCTGAGCTGATTACGATTTTCACCTCAAATCTTTTGGATTTCTCTATGCTTGCATTCTGTCTTGTTTTTACTCTTTAAGTTTCGCGCCACCATGTCGCTCTAGTTTTCCTTTTTTTTCTACGCGTGTCGTGACTGTGCTCCCCTTTTCTTCGTTGGGTTGCTCTGTCTCTTAATGCCAAAAATTTTGCTTCCTTTCTGGCAACTTCGACCGACTTCTCTTTCTCTAGACTTTCTCCGCTGTGTTTGCTTCTCCCTGTGTATTTGCGAGTCTTCGCGCACCCGCAGATAAAATCTGACTCTTCACCTCCCACAATTGAGTCCCCCTCAAACCACTTTTCTCCCCTCTGCTCCCACGTGACCCCCGTATTCAGCCGAGTTCTCGCCATCCTCTCTCTCTTAAATCGTTCATGCGTGATGGAGTTGAGAAAGTTCCCACTCTTCTTTTACTGTTCCTTTGTTGCGCCTACCCGACCGAGTTTTTCCTTTCTTCCTATAGTTCGGTCGTCCCAATAGAGTGCCGAGATGCAGCATTGATCCTCTCTCTTTGGTTGCCCGACCTACGAGCTTTGCCCCCTCCTTTTCCTCTCCCCCCACAAGAGATCCCCCCTCCTTCGCTTGACCCTCCAAACACCCATTCCTCTTTTCCCCCCGCCGTGCCTTCAGCCCTTCCATTGGGATACCAGCAGCTATTTTCCCCTCCATTGTGTTTCCCCTTCCCTCATGCCGCCCTTGTCACATGCACACCTCTGAGTTCTTTGGACTCCCTCGTCCTCTTCTTTTCTTATTCGATTTTGACTCTTCCTCCCCCATTCTTCGAAAAAATGTCTTCTTTTCCTTTCCAAGCTTTGCCGTCAAGTCCCTGGTACAACCTACCCACGCCAGTCCTCCTCTGTGTTCACCCCCTTCGCCACCCCCCCCTGCACCCCCATGTTGCACTCTTACATCGTGTCGACTTTGTGGTTTTTTCCCCCTCTTTCCTCTTTCTGCTAATTCTTTTTTCTTCGTTTCTCCGGGACGGTCGCCTGCCCCTTCCTGTTACGCATATTCGTGATGTTTTCGTGTCCTAAATTTCCCCCCCTCCCCTCAGCATTCCCTTCGAATCGAATTTTATTCTGATGTGTGTCCGCCCCCCTCTATATCACGCTTTCTCTTGAAGCCGGGCGTTTCTTTGCGGCCAGTCTCAGACTCCGATGTCCCAAAACATCTTCCCCCTCCCCCCCGTAATCCTCTCGCGCCTCCTCTGATATCTGTCGACCTGATCCTGTTTCTCAGCACAGGCAGCGTTCTCTTCAATATTTCCCCTCCTTCCTCTAATCCTCCTTCATTGTTTGTATGAAGTCCCCTATTTTCCTTTTCTCTCGAGCCTTTGGACACTTCTCGGAACGCTTATTCTCTTTTTTTTCTTCTGTAACAATCTGTTGTTGACCCCATCCTCTTCCTTCCTAATCCTTACCCCAGTCCCCCCACACCACGCAGGGAGCCCAATTTCCTTTCGATCCCAAAATCTTTTTGTAAGGTTGATTTCCTCCTTTTCTCCCTTGAGTCGTTGCCTTCAGAATGGTAAGCCCTTGATCTTGGTCCCGCAGTCTCCTCTTCCGCAAGCGACCCTCCAAACGTTCTATACCAACCTCATTACCTTTAGCTCACACAAACCCTTTCTACTCGCGTGCAATCCAAACCCCACCTTTGATTTTTCTTCTGATTGCTCGTTTTAGATCCTTCTCCTCTTCGGAACTTTCCCTCCCTTTTTTTCCCCTATTAATCGAACGTCTTCTTTTCACATATCCGACCTTTCACTATCCCCAAATGTTTCCCCTCTTTTGGTGTAGTCTCTTCTACTGGCGTCCTTTCAATTGCGTCGTCCTATTTCGGCCACGCTCTTCTCGGATAGCACGCCACGCTTTTATCGAGAAGTGTTAGCGTCTCGGGTCGTCTTTGTGTGCTGTATTCCTCCAACTCCAACATGACAGAAAGAGCTGATGGCATCGCTGTCGCGAATGTACGTTCTGTAACCTTTTGAGTTATACTTGTTCTTCATTGTCCCAAGTACTTTTTCCTCCCCCATTGTGTTTCTTTTTCAACGAGCCTCCCGAGCGATCTCAAGATTTCGTTCTCCTCGTGCAGAGTGTACCCCTTTCCCTTGCTGCATCCCTTGTGCTCCCTTGACCCCCCCCTCTAACGACTGACCGCCCCCCCCTGCTAACTCTCGATGCTCCTTTCTTCTCTGGCGCTTTTCTCTTCTGTTTTCAGCCGATTTCCTTCCTCAGGTTCCTGTTTTGGTATGTTGCGCTTCTAATTTTTGTTTTTTTCTACGACTTCCTCTGACCTATTGCTTTCTTCTAACCTTCGCTTTCTTTCGTGGGCGAGAGCTAGTCTGCCAAACGGTCCTCTCTATCTGGCACGAGTTTCCGTGTTTATTAACTGGATTCTTAAGTTTGAAATCGACTTTTCGCGACATCCTTCTTTTCCTTACTAGTATTGACTTTTTTTCTCTTTATGTCAGCATCGATGCATTTTTTCCTCCTCCCACCATAAACAAATTACTTTGACCCTCTCTTCCCATAACACCCCAATTCACACAATCGTTCATACTCCCATTTCCCTTCGATTTACTATCCCGATGCTCACCATCTGTTACACATTGTATTTCTTCCCCTTTCCCATCTTTCCGTAAACAATTTTTATCTCTCCCTCTTCTTTGTTTTTGTCGAGAGCTCGTGCTACTTTTGACCCTGTTCCTCTCTTCTTTTTACCCCTGTCTTCATTTTCGTGGAATTTTGTTCCCCCTTCCCCGTCGGTTAGTTGCCGACGTGCTTCTTGTAGTGTTGTTTTTGTTCCTGTTTTCTTTTGTGCTTTTTCTTGTGTACGTAGTTATTTTTTTCGTAATTGTGGCTAGATTTCATCCCTATGCGTCACCTCTCTTTCCCCTTCCTCTCAGTCAGTGCATTTTTTTTTCCTCTTCTTTTACACGTCTCTGCCGTTTATTCCGGGATGTGGAACTTTCATATTTTTCTCTGCAACGTGACGTGCTCGTCTCTACCCTGTATCTTTCTTTTTCCCCTGTATACCGTCGCTCCTTCTCCGCTTGGATCCATTGTGATTTTTTTAAACTACAGAGCCCACTATCTCGTTGTCGCCTCTTCCGCTCATGCACGTGCCAACGCCCCCCGGCTCCCGCTCCTTTTCCTTGATTTGACGACATTGTGCAGTCCTTGTTTTATAGTGTCAATCAAGTAAAGCGAATTCATTTTCTTTCTTCTTCTTTCTCGCTTCCATCATGTTCTGCTTCCGTTTTTTCCTTTATTCTTCTTGCATGCCCACACTTTTTTTTCCCCCGCGCTGTCGAACCCAGAACATGTCAATTCATCCGTTCGTGTTTTTGGCCCCCTTTTGCATTAAAGCTTGGTATGTTTTCTCGTTCTCTTTTTTTAGACGCCCCATTCTAGCCTTCCTCTTTATGTGTAGACTCTCCTATAAGACGTGAGTGTATTTTCTTTGTTCGTGTACCAAGCTCTTTCCCCGTTCGAAACCTTCCCGTACACCGCCAATCTTTCCATTTGGAACCTCTGCCTGGCATTTAGCTTGCTTTGCAATTCTGTGCGAGTGTGTTCCCTCCTTTACCTTCCTGTTTTTTTCCGAAGCAGATCCCAACCTCTCATCAACAATGCAATCAAATTTGGATGTCTTCTGGCGTCGTGCTCTCTCCTCGGTTTTTTCCTTGATTGCTTTTTTGGCTTCCCCTTTCGTCCCCCGCTTCCCGCCTGTTGTTTTCTTCTGACAGAATCTTAATCAGTTGCGTACCATGTCGTCCTCCCAGTCGTCCAAACATTCTCTCACCCGTTGGTGTCCCCCTTCCCCCCCTTTCTCACATGGCGGTGGTTCGTTTTTTGACCAGTATTTGTTCGTTTTCAAGTAGTATTTTATGAACAGTCTGCCAGAACGTAATCTCCTCCTTCGCCATTACCTCTGTCCTTGCGAGAAGATTCCCCTACGCCGATGACTCTTCTGCTCCCTCATCATACCGACTCTTGATCTTTCTCTCTCTGCTTGTAGATTCTTCTATCGATGAGGCATTTCTTTTCGACATCGATTTTGTTTTAGTTTTGGTTTTGTAAGAGTACGGTTGACTGCCTTTTTTCTTTTTTTGTCGCAGTATAGACATCCCCTCCCAATTCCACCTTAGCCATTTTTCCCTTCGTACATGTGTCTTATATCTTCTTGAGACAACTCAAACTCTAGAATCCTCTAGTTTTTACTCTGATGAATGCTTTTCTTTAAATATTTCTTTTTTCTTTTAAGATTTCTCACGTGCAAGAACTCTCGCTCAATTAAGTTAGTGTCCTCTTTCCATTGCCTAGTCTAACGTCTTCCCCGATGACTATGGTGATCTGAGACCCCGAGACACGAGCCCTCTTGACACATGTTCGTTCTGCCCATTGTGTTAACAAAACGCTTTAGTGTTATCTCTTTTGCTTGCGATTTACTTCTGGTTGAAGCGGCTTCTCAGCCTCCCCGGTTCTCAGTCATGTGCTCTCCACTCCATCTGTGCTTCTGCATTCCTAGGGGTGTAATTTTGTAGTCGTAAGCTCTAATGTTATGGTCTAGCGGGATATGTTCCGCTCCTGGAGGTGGGGAGGGGTATTACATCTTGCGCATAGGCAACTCCAAACTCCTGCCCCCCTCTCGGTTTTTGTAAGCTTATCAGTCTCTGTTCCCCTTTTAGTGTCTCCCCCTTCCCCTTCTTTTTCTTTCGTTTGCTGATTTGCTGATCCCTTTTTCCCGTTGTGGGGGTTTTTACCGATATCTTATTCTGTCTGTCCGCCTTGATTGATTTCCAACTAATTACTTGATTCGGGCTTGGTCTTTCGCGTCCCCCCCTCCGTGCCGCCTCAGAGACTGATGAGCCCAGTATTACAGATGCTCTTCTGCCCATCAGCCTACTGATCTTTTTTTCTGCCACCTCCTGTTTCCTTTTTCCCGACTCGTATCATTGCTTTCCTGAGTGCGTCCCTTTTTCTGATGTCTACGGTCGTTTTTGCTGTTATACCTTCTTCTCGCTTTTTGCGTCAATGTGACTTCGTGCCCCTTCTTTCTTCGTTTTCTCTTTTCCATCTCCAAATGTTGCGTGATGACTTTGACTGTGAGCTCTCTCTCTCCCTCTTTCTTTTCCACTCGTTTTTTCGATTCCCTTCGTGAGCTCCCCTCCATTTCTTTTTTGCCATTTGCATTATCCAGATGACAAATACCACAAGCTCTCACCGCCATTCACTGTGACACTCCTCACATCCCCTCCATCGGTTAGTCCCCCCTCCCAGAGCAGATTTCTAATTTCAGCTTGCGAAGCCTTTGCCACTGACAGTTTATTTCTTTTTTACTACGCTCTCCGTTTGGTTTCTTTTTTCCTCTTCAGTGTAGATGTAGACTCCCCTGTGACTTTTTGTCCAATCTTCCCACGCCGTGCCGATCTTGACTCTCTGATGCTGTCTCTTTTTTTGTTACGGCCATCAACTTCCCTTGTCCACGAATCCCCAAATCCCCTTTCTAGAAAGCCGAGATGCAAACTTCGATGAACACAGTCTTTGCATGTCGCCTCTCCTGGGCTACCAAACCCTCCCTCGTGCTTTCGCGACTGCGATGCTTGCCCTTTCGTCTTGACGTTGCCTATGTCCTGGCCTTTGAAAACCCGCCCCTTTTGTTTTTTCTTACCCCTTTACGTGCTTTCATCCTGTTCCTCTAAACCGCTTCAGCATTCGCATGAACCTTTGGCTCTCATGTCTGTGCTGCACCTTCGTGTGGAACCTCCCCCCGCGTGCCACCCCTTCCCTCCTCGCCAGCCTTTTCCTAATTACATTTTTACCTTGCAACAATTTGCACGCTACTCTTGTCTGCTGGTTCCGTCCGGTGACCCCCCATTTCCCCGTACATCCTTGCTTTCTTTCGAGCTCGTCTTTAACTTTTTTCTTGTCTTCCCCCCCACTGCTTCCCCGCCCCCTCTTTTCTTCGTCCATTCTTCTACTATTCCTCTCGGCTTGCCCTTGCATGATTTATACTTGAGATTCTTGCCCTTGAGCTGATGTTCCAAACTCCACACCCGTCTATAGGACACGTTGTAGTCCGAAACTTTTGGATGAACTCTGCATGTGATCCCCCTCTTGTCCCACTTGTCCTCTGTAACCAAAAATCATATACTGCACTCTTCCTCCCGCTAAGCCCTGTCTCGTGAAATCCTCTGCCGACTAGTCCTGTGCTCTTTCTCCATGATCTTCTCTTCCCGCTTCCTTTTTCATTTGTTGTTCTCCTCCCCTACCCGTCTTTCCTTAGCTTATCGCTTGTCTAACTCTATCGGCAGCAGATCTCTAGTTCTAATTTCTGCGTCTGATCCTCTGTCCCTCTCCTTCTTCATCCAACTTTTGAAAAGACCCCCCCCCCCACTTTCCATTTTTTCTCAGTAACTTCGTGATTTTTTAATTTACCCGTTGTTCTGTGTCTGTCACGACACGGTTCGATCTGCCACAAGTGAGTCTCCCTTTTCCTCATTGCTCAGCCCTCCCCCCCCCTCGCGTCATCGCTCTTTTCGCGACTCAAACCCCCTATCCAGTATAGCGAGTTTCACAGCACTTTCTCCCTCTTTCCTCAACATCTCTTGGTTTTTTTTTTGTTTTGATCTTTAGTAATTCGTTCCCCGCATCCTCAACCTCGTTCCAAATCGCTCTCACTTTCTTCTCTTCTTTACTTCCCCCCTGCGCCAGAGTGGCATGTTCCCCCAACGGTAACAAATTGTCGGTGTTTATGTGTATTTTTACGGCTACCCTTTTGCGCTTTGATTCTTCTTTTTCTCCGCGCTCCTGCCTATCGATTCGCCGACCAGTCCGGTATTCTCCATCGCCTGATTTCGTCTTTCTTCGGTGACCCCCCCTCGACACTTCCCCTCTCTCTGTGATGTTCGTTCATTTTCGAAGGTCCAAAATGCCTCTTAGTCTTTTTTCCATTTGCTTTTCCCCTTTTCGTGTGCCCCCTGTGTCTTCTTTTGAACTTTTTCCCCCCCCTTACTCGATTGGAAAGGATACATCTCTCCCGTTCGGGCGTTTACGAACGGCGGCACTTTTCATAGCCCTCCGAATTCGATCGGCAACTGTTGTTTTCCCCGTACTTAATTGGACTATCTGAGAGAGAAGTGGAGGCGCCTTTTTTTAAGACCTTTGTGCTCATTGGCGTTCCCCCTAATTGCAGTCTCCGCTTTTGCCTGCCGTGCCATTGACCCCCCTCTTTGTTCGTCGTCTCCCAGGCGACCCCTTCTTTCTTTCTGGCATTCGTAAAGATACCTCGCGTTCTTTTCATCTTTCTTTCTGAGATATTTCACGGTTAAAGTCTCTCTTCTTCCTCTAACGCGAATTTGCTATTCTTGCATGATTTGACTTAATGGCTAGAGAGATTGCCGTGACCTTCTTCGCTCCACCGAACCCACCATTTCAGCACACACATCGTCACCCTTACCATCAACAACAACATTCCCACCTTAAGTTTTTTACTGACTTCTCTCTAATGCTCCGATTGCGCACCAAGTTTGTGTTTCGTGCATAACCTTTCAGCGGAACTTTTTTATAATATATCTCCTTCCTCTGTTGTCTTCTCCCCTTCTCGTATAGCAAGGCAACCATTCTTTGGGGTTTCTCCTTCCTTCCATCTTCAACATGTGTTGCTGTCTGGCTTCTCGAAGTGTGGTTGTGAAGTGGAAGTGTTGCCCTTTTGTACCTATTTTTGTTCGTCCTTTCTCGTTTTCTGTCTCCCCTTCTGTCCTCTCGGTAACAGTCCTTTCGCCTAGCCATCTCCTTCATCTCTCCTCTGTGCCATGATCGCCCCACACAGGGATTTGGCATCCTGTATTCCACTGCTTTGCTCCGCATTCTTCTTTGTGTCGCTCAGTTTCAGCCCCTGCTTGCAGCCTCCCTCCCCACCACGAGCATGTTACTTGTCTCCGAATTGTAGCCTCCTTGCCCCAATGCGCGACCGCACCTCTCCTCTTCC
>Ga0179591_1373518_pt1 | contig 10255 bp, 9 predicted proteins | sample CZOMad2_1_08_16f_FD_182891 | JGI IMG/M metagenome (GOLD analysis project Ga0179591, IMG submission 182891) | Vadose zone soil fungal communities from Angelo Coast Range Reserve, California, USA - CZOMad2_1_08_16fungal (PacBio error correction) | ecosystem: Environmental > Terrestrial > Soil >... | reverse complement strand
CATTCTGGTCTAGGGTCTTTGTCGGTTCTTTCCCTCAGACCCCCTTATCCGCATCGGCGGAACTCCGACTTGCTTTCTTTCTTTTTTTTCTCGGGGTTGTACGTTTTGCTTTTTTCTTTGCATGGCTCAGTTGCCCACACGGTAGCCGGTACCTTTTGAGTGGACTCCCCTCCTGCAAACATGTTCTCTGCCTCCGCATTTTCTGGGTGGGCGCTCTAGTAGTAGTTTGGTTGTGAAAGAAGTTGACTCCTGTACCGGGCTCTTCCGGAATCTTGGTCCGGCCCCACGATAGTTAGTACTCTACCCCTTAGGTTCTCCCCCGGCACCCCTAGAAATCAACCTTTCGCGGGATCGGTACCTCACAAACTGCGAGTTTGCAGTTCGCCTTTTCCCGATCGGTGTGTCGTTCTACACATTGGACTCAGGGGTGCGTTGTACTTTCGCACCTACCCCTCTTTTTTCGATTCCTCTCCTCCGGGCCAAATCTGGTTATGTTTCTACGTGCTTTTCCTTTTTTTCTCTTCGTCGGTACCGATCCGCTCGATCTGGAAGGCTTTTCTCCATCTCCGCATTTTTTTATAGCTTATTTTTTTCGGAGAGGTGGGATGTTCTCAGGTCGGATTTTTTTTCTCTGTTCCCCATGATGTATTTCCAGGTGTGTTAATCACTGACTTTTGCTCCAACCAGTTATGCCCTGCTCGGGCCTTCGTAGTGATGTTCCAACTCCCCCTACTGCTACGTTATTGAATTCAGCTTCGGTTGATGCTTTTGTATTATTCTTCTCTTCTTGCCTTGACTTCAAAACCTCTAGCGCACCATTCTCATTGATCAGATGCTTTCGGGGATCTACTTCTGATATCGTGAGCTTAGCTTTATTGTTCCCTTTATCAGGAGCTTTTCCATGGTCATTTTTTTTTTTTTTCCGGTCGAAAGCACCCCGCGAGAAGGCGATGGCCGCTCCTCTAGCTTTCTTTGGCCACTTCCCTACGCAATTCGACGGTGTCCCGGAGCCATCCCTGTACTGTCTATAGAGTCAGAGGTTTATCCCCCTCGTGACCTTTGCGGACCCCCGTGAGCCGTGCATTAGAAGATACTTTCTCGACTCACCCCGACCTGAGATCCTTTTCTGAAGTAAGGGGTAGCATCCAGTTCGCGGGTTGTTTGAAGAGTTCAAGTTGATTCACTTCTTTCTTCATAGCACCCCTTCCTCCCTTTGGCTTTTGGCCCCTCGAGTCTTGATTCCCCCCCCGGCGTGGGGTCCCCTTTTGCTCGCTCGACCAGTCCCCTAATCGATAGTGTTTTCTGTTTTCCCTGAAGAGCTTTTTCTTCTTCCCCGATGACTTCCCTTTCCTGACCTTATCCTTTTGTCCAAGCTTTTATATCGCATCTTGTTTTAGCTGATCCAAGGTACCCTAAGGACTGTCCCCCTTCCTACTACCCTGAGTTTGAGGCTTTTTTTCTCTTGTGGGAGATCTCCGAACGTCTCAGTGTATAAGTTTTTCTCTTGTCCCGCGCAGGTTTCTTTACAAGCGTCCTCTTTGTCCAGTAGTCGTTGGTTGGGTTGATATCGCGTGTCGAGGCAACTTCCTCTTTTTCCCCCGCGTATGCTTGTGACCTCTTTTTTCCCTCCTACCCCCCCCTTCCGTTTTTTTGTTTTTTTCGAGTTTGTTTTTTTTTCTATCATAAAATTACTGCGCAGTCTAGTTTTCTACGTTTCGGTTCCCCCCCTTTTTTTCCCCACCTACCTTGCGGCCATTCCACACTCTTTCTTCTTGGGGACCCCCCGTCCCCTGCTTAACATGCCAGGCCAAAATGTCAGAATGTTCCCCATTTAGGCAGCCCCCCCCCCCCCAGCGCGCCAATTCCTTCCGCCGCCCTTCTCTTTTCAGGGTTTCCCCCCCTGTTTTCCGCTGGTGACCGCTGCCACGTAAGAGGATACCATGCTGGTGGATCTTCCCCCTTTTTTACTGCCTGCTCACAAGCTTTCTCTTTCGCACTGTCCTATCTGTTGGTGCCCAGACCTCACCGTCATCACGATGCGCGAGTAACGCTGGCGTCCTTGAAAAGGTCGCACTTCTCTCATTCCCCACTCAGAGATCCCCCCCCCCCCGTGCCGACCCTTGAACTAGACAGTTCCCGTTGATCCCCGACAGGCAACCATCACGTTTTTGCACCCCCCCCCGATTAACGCTGAAGTGTTGAACTTCCCGAGCGTCGGGCCGTTGCCAGGTAGCGAATGGCTTATGATATATCTCTGTATGGAAGTTCCCCTCCGCGTCGGCCCCCGCTAGCCCCCGCGATCCCCCCTTTCAAGTGTTCTGGTTTTTTGGTTGTCCGTCGTGGGCGTCCGAGTCAGGCGTTTTTCAATAGTCCGCGTTGCTGGCATGGCATCCCACTCGCTCTCTCTTGATTGCAGGCCTTTTGGATTGCCGCACACCAATGCAAGTTCCCATCCCTCAATATTCCCCCTGCGCTTACAGGTTTTTTTTTAACGGTTAAGGACGTGAATCCCGCCGCTGCCCGAAGTGAAATCACTTCCCCTCCATTGCCTTAGGCTCCGTGCATTGAATTACGGCCCCCTTTCTAGGTTATGGCCCCAACGCAGGACGAGTTTTTGTGTGTTCCCCTTAGTGCCCAATTCTCCACCGAGCGGCCTCCTTCGATGCCTGCCAGGTCTTCCCTTCCCCTCCGAATCTGCCCGGGAATTTTCCGGGTTGTTGAACCTGCACTGCGCCCTGAGAGTGCGAAACCACCTCGTTCCCCCATCGCACGGCGGGACGTGCGCTCACTCAGACTGATACCGACCCACCAGAATTTTGTTCTTCGTCTGCGTTCCCCCCCTGCATCCGTTCTCTTTGTCCATGTCTTTCGGCGGAGTGTGAACTTGAGGGACTCCTGGATCAAATCTAATTCCGTCCTCCCCGGACATCGATCGTTCTGCGGTTGGTGATGAGTGGGAATCCACCAGTCCTGTCCCTGAACAAGATTCTTTTTTCAGTTTCGCGACGAGCGGACCCGTGAAACTGTGCACAGAGATTAGACCATAGTGTCTTGCGGGCCATTAGGTTCCTAAATTGTTGCACCTCTCTTGTTCTTCCCTACGCTGTAACCCTATAAGGTTCCTGGTTTTTCCGACAGTGGAGTGTAGAAACACACACCCCCCTTCTGAATGACTTTTCCAATTCTCTTTTCTAGAGCGTACCTCCCCTTTTCCTGCTTCTCAGCCCTTCCATGCCTGTTCCCCTGTTTTAGTCCTCTTTTCCCCTGCCGCAGAAGACCACACACTTTTAGCCTTTCTGTCACTCCAGGAGCGGCAGGTTATCCGACTTCCCCCCACGCGGACCGCCGCTGCCCATATTTTGATGATTCGAACCCCCCCTCTCCTGAACAGCTGGTTTTCCTGTCTGTCTTTGGTGCGGAGTTTGTTTACTTTTTCAACTCCAGCGCGGCTACCCGACGAGCATCTTAGTCATAATAATCTTCTTCCATGATGAGGCCTGGGAGATCTTCCTCTTCCGTAACTCGCTCGTTGACCTTCGACTAAGCAACGAAGGCAAGCCCGTTCGGTGGGGGAGGGTCTTTCGACAGGTTAGGAGGTAGATTAGCTGGGTGGGGTAGCCTAGATTGGGTTTTTGCTGGGAGGACCCTTTGGGGGGGAGGGGTGGGAGTTGGGGGAAGAGGGAAGGACTTCCTATCCCCAGCGTGCCCCCGCGCCTGCCGGTCGTTTACGGCGCGACCCCCGGATCGCGCCACCACTGAGAGATACCGCAGTTGATGAGCGTGATTACGCAGTGAGTGTTTCCTTCAACCCCCAAAGTGGGCATTCCCCTGCAGCTGACCCCCCATCGTTAATGGTTCCCCCTTGCTCCAGGAGCGGATAGAGCTAGGATTTTCGCCAGGCGAACGCAGGCCAGAGAGACGGTGAGCTCTTTTTGCGCCCCCCTCCCCTGCAGCTCTCCACATGTTTTTTTTGCGCAGGCAAGCATGACGTTTGCAAGCTAGTCTCTTTTGGTCAGCGATAAGCCCGTTCCCCCCGGAACTTCTCCCTTGCATTGAACTGCCTCGCCTTTCCCCCTGACCCTCAGCCCCTTCTGCGTTCAGAACTAGTTCCCCATTCCGATTCGAAAAGGTTTCGCGGGTCCGCTTTTCTCCGTGCTGACCACGTCGCGGCTGGTCCCGCATCCCTCCTGCTTTTTTTGCCCTCTGTCCGGATGGCTGGCTAGATTTTTGTTTCCAGGTCGCATCGGTTTTGAAAAGTCACTCATCTCTTGGTTTCTTAGTGCGGTATTGCGGGTCCGCGTATTACTTGCCGGTTGACCGATTCGCGGGGATTTTGCTTGTTTTGGCGGCCGGCGAGAGTCTTCGACTCCACGGCTTTATAGCGCACCGCTTTTCCGTGCCTTGTGTGGTCGACCGTTTTTTTTTTAGGTGATGTCGTTCTTGTGCTGATGTTGCTAAGTTTGATGGTGATGAGATTTTTGAGCTGACGGCGACTCCTTCATTTTGACTCCTTTCTATGGCTACTTCCCCCTCACCCGTTCGAATATAGCTCGACGTCATTTCGATGCGCGTACGGGGGGCAGCAGGCGGAGTTGGCCTTCCCCTGAGCACGATTCTCCCCCCTCTGCGTCCCAAAGTGACGGTCCTCCTGACATCGCGCAGACTTTTTTGCCCTAGTCCTTCCCCCCAATATCTCTTCTCTTCTATTAGGGTGATGAGAGAAGATGATTTTCCGGCTGCATGGTTTGTCCTTAAGGTTTCCTCTTTGGCACGCTTCTCGTTTTTCCTTTATTTTCACCGTGCGCTTTCTGGTGGAACAGCAAAGGCAAGATCTCGCGCCCCCCCCCGCTATTTTTGGGCGGGGCTTTCTCCCCCCCTTCCCTTTCTCTTTCTCGTCACGTTCGAGTTGTTGGCCGAGGTGACAAATCCTTTTTTGTTGACGTGAGATCCCCGTATCGATTCAGTCGTTTTTTTCCCCCTAAAACACGTTATGAGAGGCTCGGAAGCCCAGACCCCAGGCCCTGCACGTTAACTACCCCCACACCATTCCGTATTTCCTTTTGAGATTAGCCTGTACCTGCTTCTTGCCCGTTTTTTCTTGCGAATGCAGGAGTTATAGGGACTTATCGCGAGATGTTAGGTCTTTTATTAGGGTCCAAGTCTTTTTTTCCCCTGTTTGCTTTTGGTCCGCCGTGAGTTTAATGAATTTGATATTTCGACTGACTGCAGTTCCATCTGATGGCCCCGAGTTGTTCACGAAGTGTAGCTGTAGATTCCCTGCGTTTTACGAAGTCTCCCCTTATCCCCCAGATTCTGGTAACGCCTTTTTGCTCACTCCCTTGGACTTGGGAATTATGAGCGTGTGCCTCTCTCTAGCCTTTTTTTCATTCGCGTTTCCTTGCCTAGTGGATTACGATTGTGGTTTCAGCCTTTCTGTCAAACCTGAAGTAGAGGACTGTGAGGCCCGCGCTGAGGGCTTGTGCCGCCATTCACGTCGTGTCGAATTTTGTGCAGGCGTTATCTGGAATCAGGATCGTTTTGGTATATGAGAGTTTTTTCGTTGATTTTTCCCCACGTCTTTTTCCCCGAGGAAAACCCTTGCTGGCGTTTTTCTTCGTTTTCCGGAAGGTTCGGTACGCTAGAGGATCGTGTCCTGACCCGCCTTTGTGTTTTCCTGGACCGTCGAGCAAACTTTTTTACTGTTCGCTTTGACCCCCCACGACCCCCTGCGAGACATCTTTTTTACTCCGTTTTGGTCGAAAGTGCGGACGTTTTTGATCCCAGGTGTTCCGCGTGTCGTGGCTTTTCGTTCGGGAGAGTTCCTGGCTGTAGCCTTCTTCTTGAACTGACTGTTCTCAGAAGGAAGGAGCTTTGACCCGTCTTTGTATTCATTTTTCACCAGGATAGTGACGGGTGAGATCTTGTCCCCTGGATAGTTTTTTCTCGGGAAGGATGGAGAGCGGGGTGTGTGGTTTCGACACGCGCTGCTACCCCCCCCAATTGCACCCCCTCAGTAGTCGTTTATATACATCCTAACGTGCGTCGGGCCTCAATCGTCGCGCAAGGGTGGCTGGTTCGCGCCGGTCGGGAGCGGTGGCTTTTCCGGTGAAGGATGGGGGGGCGGTCCTCAGGGACAGCGGTCGGTGGGTTGGGGGTCGCTAATGAGAGGGATTGAGTTTTTTTCCTCGAGAGGGGTTCGCACTGTTCGTCCGATATTTAGCAGTGCCTGGCAGTGAGATGTTTCGTAAGTTGTTGCGGTAGTACCAAGTCCCCCTATGCTATGCTCCTCTTACGTTTCCGTTTCTTTGTGCGTTTGATGTGAGCTTTTTGTCGCCGGACACGAGAATTTTTTTCCCTTTTTTGGCACTGCGGCTGATCCCTTGACGCAAGCAGAGGACGTCCCCTCGGTTTGTATCCTGATCAAGAGGCTTTAGTGCTCTAGTGCTCGCGGTCAGTATGGAGTTGCCGCCCTTTTTCTGCGAAGGTGCCGAGGGGCCGTTGAAGCGAGACGGCTTTTTTTTCCTACGCATCCGCCCTGTAGGCGCTTTTCAACCTCTGTCCTTTTTACCACCTCTTCCATGGATTCCGCCGTGCTATGTAGCTTTTCAGATGGCTGCATTTTGTTCACGTGGCAGATTTTGTTCCCCGTTGGATCGCACTTTCTCTCGCAGTTGGAACCGCGGGAGACTGTCGTTTTCTTTCGGTCTTGCGCCCCTACCGGACGCCTGTTACTGTCTTTTGCGTGGACTGGTCGTCCGTCAGCGTCCTGATGTATGGCGTCCATTCGTTTCGTGTTCATTCTGTTATCTTAGGACAGGGATACAGTTTTCTGGGAAATGAGTATGAAGTTTGACGCATCGCCCCGCGGCTGTTTTATCTTCTGTTTCCCTTCTGGTCGTTCGAGCCGGGTTGAGGCAATGTGCCCTCTGTCGACCCTCAGTGCCCGCCTGGTGGAAAGGTGAAACTGCTGTTTTTCTCGGACACTCAACCCGGTCTAGCCCCCTGGTTTTGTTAGGTTCCAGTTCGTTTGCCTTCGGTCTGGCGAACCGGACAGTTAGCTTTGTCCCTACTCACTGTTGACCAGGCGATTTCGTGTGGGATCTTTTGCCCTGAGGTCACGGGCGTGCTTCTTTTAATGCACTTCCGTTATCTTCGTCCTCCTCCTCTATCTGATGATCGCCCTGTGGTCAGGGGCATACACATCCGCGATGACAGAGATGTAGAAGGACTTTTGACCCCGCGAAAGTATTCTTGTTGTCTCGTGCTCTCCCCGCTTATCCGGTGACGCTCTTTCTGGTCCTGTTTTGCTGCGTATGTAGTGGAAGGAGAGTTTTTTTCCCCCTGTTTTTCGGGCCTATCAGCCCAAGGCCCGACGAGACGATGGGTGTCCCCTTCTATTTGAGTGGACTCGTTCCCGGGCGTACCTTTTACTCCTTTGGCTAAGGGAAGTGTTTGTTTGTTCATACTCAGCTGGCGATTTTGTGTAGAAACTGCCATTGCATTTTCGTTTCGGTTTATTCCTCCTGTCGTGAAGATGCGTGTTCCCTCGGGATGAAATAGATAGATGAGAGTGTGACCTGGACCCCATTCAGGGGGGGGTTTTTTTTTTTCGTCCATGGCTTTTGAGCCGTTCAGTGTTATTTGTGTGGCTGCATGCCATACAGTTTGATTTTGTTAAGTTTTGGCGCAGTCGTCCGTCGACCGGGGGTGGGGGCTGTGATGGTTGTAGTGGTATTTCCTCATTAGCGACGTCTTTGACGTGTGGTTCGGGTCGTGGGCCGTTGATGAGGGTTTCTAGCGTCCGACAGCTTTGCCGCAGTGTCGAGTGCGTTTGTTTTTTTTTTGCAGCTCTCTTTTTTTTTTCGGTGACTTAGAGGTGGGATTCATAAGGTCTTCTTTCTCAGGGAATCGTTGTGGCTGATGATGGCCGTTCGTGCCCTTTTCGGTATGCCGTGGGGTTGATCTTCCCAAAGTAGTTCGCGATCGTGGAAGTGTGTTTTCAGTTTGGGGCTGCGATTCAGGCATTTATTTCTATTGACTGGAGTTGGGTTTCTTTTTTTGTTGCCCTCTCCTGGGCCCCATCACGTGATTTTGGTTCTGCGTGTCGATGTTTTCTGCCTGTGTCTGGACCCCCCCCGGACGTCCTGTTTTCCCCCCCCCTGGGCCAGTTTGGGGCGCGGGGGCGAGGAGAGAGAGGGCCCTCCCCATTCAGATTTTGGTAGAGTTGGTGTCTCGGTTGTGTAAACTACTCCGTGGGGGTGGTGGAGAGAGAAAGGTCTTTTTTTTGTTGATTTTTAAAGGCGAAGGTGATGACTGCTGATTTGCGCCGGCTTCGTTCGTGGAGCGCCCCCCCCCCGACTTCCAAGTATCGTTTGTTCTGGTCTTCCCAAACCCCATCACTCCCAGCCCGCCGTCTTGGCGAGCGAGACATTTTTTTCTTCCGATGCGCGACATCTGTTTTGCTGGAGCGCCCCCCCATTTTTTTTTTCTCCCCTTCGTAGCTATGCGGCCATTCCGCCGCCCCCGGTAGGAGCCCTCACGATGATGCGCTTGGTATGTTGCTTTTTTTTTCCCCCACCGGGGTGCCGTCCTTGGTCATCCTCCTTTCCACCGCACCCCCGGGGCTGACGTCCTGCCCCCCCCCTTTTCACTGTTCCCCCTGACTAGCTTCTCGTTGCACGGCGTGTTCCCTTTTTTGTCGACTGATTATCTCGTTTTCATAAGCTCTGCTGCGTTCCAGCCGTCTTTTCCAGCGTTCTCCCTTATTTGCTTTCGTCAAGCTTCCTCCCTAAAGTCCCCCCCCTCAGAAATGTAAGCGTGACATGTCCCCCCTCATCTGGCGCAGGTTTTTTTGTCTATGCGTTTTTTGCCTTCTTTCCCTCCCCCCCCACAATGGTTGCCCTGACCCTCAATTCACCCTCTAGCTATCCGGGCTAGAGAATAGTGAGGCCTGTGACCGCCCTCCCGAGGGAGTTTCCTCGAGTGCGGTGTTCAGGTTCTTGGCCTTGCACAGAGCCACGTGATCTTTTTTCTACTGAAGATCAACCCCCGTTTCTTTTCCCCGCGCCAGGTTTCCCCCCCTCTTTCGCGGTCGTTGTTCCAATTACTTGTTTACGACGAATTGATTCACGTGCCCTTGGTATCCCTCCTCCCCAATTTTTTTGCCCCTCGTTCACCATCGGAAGGGGCCCTGCCGGCTTTCCGCCAGAAACAGGCGGCGCGTTGCCCCCCTGAGTTTGTCAGCGGTGTAAGTCAGGCGTTTCCTTTCATTAGATCCCCCTATGCCCCACTTCATTCTTGCCGAAGGAAGTCGCCCTTCTGCTGCGGCATACGTTCCCCCCCAAGTTCTTGCACGAATTTTTTCGTTCGTTCTTTTCCCCCCTGGTTCCCTCTGGAAACCGCCCGCCTTGACGTCCCCTTCCCGCGCAAGGGGGGAATGTCGCTTCCTTGTCTCCGCATTTCGATTAGCGCCCTTGTTGTCGAGATCAAGTTTTGGTTACCCCCCCACCCCGCTTTTTCCTTTTTTTTCTGCATCCCTCTAACCCGTCCAGCTTTTTGCATCTCTCCCTTTTTAGTCCGGCGAGCAGAAAGGGTTCCCCAATCAACCACCTAGCAGTATCGTACGTTCGACCGACTGGCCGCCCTGCTCCCCCCCCCCCCCTTTTTGTTTTCAATATCTCCGCGTCCCACTGTTGTCGATCCAGATGTTTTGGTTTGAGGTGCCCGCTGGCTTGTTTCCCCTACGAGCCAACAACTTTCTTCCCTTCCCTCACCCCGGTGGTCCATTCCACCCCCAAAGCGATCCAAGTGACTAAGACGTCCGGGGGGGGGAGCTGTTTTTTCGCGGACCACCCGATTCCAGGTCGGCTCGCTACGAAGCCCCCCCCTGGTCCCTTTTTCAGTCTATGCGCATTTGTTCCCCCAAGGTTTTTGCCCACCAGAACCTCAGCTGTGGTTTTTTCCGAGAGACCGTCCCCCCGATTTTGCCCCGAGATTGACCCACTTCCTGGGGCGAGCCCCCTTTTTCCTTTATAGGAATTCGTCCTTGGCACCCCGTGCGCGCGTTCCCCCTTTTTTTCTTAACAAGGGGGTGTTTTTGGTGTGGGGGGCCCTCATGCAACGCTTTTTTTTGCCCCAGATATGACTTTTTTTTTTTTTCATTTTTGCATCTCCTCGTTGAATACGCCTTTGTGGTTATCCGTTTTGGGTCACGGCGTCATCCCTTAAAACCGCGCTGCACCCCCCCCCCTGCCGG
>Ga0179591_1307260_pt1 | contig 10255 bp, 13 predicted proteins | sample CZOMad2_1_08_16f_FD_182891 | JGI IMG/M metagenome (GOLD analysis project Ga0179591, IMG submission 182891) | Vadose zone soil fungal communities from Angelo Coast Range Reserve, California, USA - CZOMad2_1_08_16fungal (PacBio error correction) | ecosystem: Environmental > Terrestrial > Soil >... | reverse complement strand
CCCCCCTCTCACCCCCCCCCCCCCCCCAATCGCCTTCGGTGGAACACCCCGATAGCTTCGCCTTGATTCTTTTACATAACGTTCTGCTCGGCGTTCGAATGTCTATCAGTTCTGTGCATCCGCCACCTTTTCTCGATGTCCGCCCATCCTTCGCTTTGATATCACGCTCCAACAATGTCACATCCAAAGGTTGTTTAGAGGATTCCGGCTATGTGCCTACTTTCCCCCCACAACGGCCTGTTCCCTTTGGTGCGCGGAATCGCCATGGTAGGGGTTTTGTTATGAAGGCCTGTCGTCGCGTACGGATGTCATCTCGTCTGACGCCTTCCTCATCCTCTTCACCGTTAAGTTGCTCGTTCGATTACATGAAGCTTGACTTGTCCTCCACGACCCAGATTACCTCCTTCGGTACCTCTCTTTCGTTCTAATGTACACCCGGTGGGATTAGGGCTGATTTGTCTTGTCTCTATGTATGCTTTTTTAGGCGGAACGCGAGCGAAGCTTAGGACAGCCATTCTTCTCATTTTTTCTCCCGTAAACTCTTCTGCGCTTTTGGAATAAAAAGTTCCTTGTGTGTTTTTTTGATTATTCAAAGCAGAGGCGGCGAGCAGACGCTTTGTCCCTGCTAACTGGTCTGTACTAACTATTTTGCCGCCCATCCGCAACCGCTTCTGTAAGCCATTTTCCTCGGATTTCTTAGAGGACAAGATTCACCCTGGATTTTTTTCCTGCCCGCCATTCAACCGTCCCATCTTTTTTAGCGTCTCCTTCATTAACCCATTCCGTGACGTTCAAATGTGCCGTCATGAGGATATGTTTCCAGGACTAATTCTGTTCTCTTTTCCAATATTCTTAGACAAATGTCCTTCTCAACCAAATCCGGACCGCCTTCATTCTTTCCTTTCCCAGGGCCCCTCTTAAGTCTCTTCAATCACACGCGAGGCACTATATCCTCCCAGTTTTTCTTCCCCCCTGGACCTTTCCATTCTTTTCTCGTACCTAAACCGCCACGCCTACTTTCCCCACTCCCTTCGGAAGTGTTAGAGCAGATGCCCACAGGTGCCTTCCCCTGGCTTCTGCTAGGATGACTCGTCCGCCGTTTTCCAGTAAGCCTTTTTCATCACGGCGCTGCCTATTTGAATAGTCTCGCATCAGTCGATAATAGAATGACCTAAGCGAGTTTTCTTTTTCTTTTGTCTTCATGTGAAACTGCTCGGTTCCACTCATGCTTTCCACTAATATTTGCCCCCTGTACACAGCTTTTCCCCTTCCTTTGCCGACCTCATTTCTATACAATAAAGCCTTTTGATTCCGGCACCTCCTAGTGAATTTGTCCCCATCCCCTCCGAGCTGGGCGCGTCCGGTTCCTGAGTTTGAAGTTGCTGCATACTTTTTAATCCCCCTTATTTTTTTTCATTATCCCCCCCTCCTTTTGCTTTTAAAGGAGGCGGTTGTTCCTTTTCTGTTCCCAAGAACGCTAGGCCAGACCTTCCTCTTCACCAAATCGTTACTCACTCCCCTTGCCGCGAAAGTCATAGAAGACTTTGCCCAGGGCTTCTGCGACTTGCGCCCCATTCTTTCTCTTACCCTGGGTCGTTGACATAGTTCCATTACCCCCCCCTTCCGTCCTCAATATAATAGAAGACCTCCTTCAAATAGACCCCCAACAAACGGACCTGGCCGCAGAGACGTGTCATTCTATCTAAAGGACCGCTCCGCCGCCTATCCTTGTAAGGAAAAGTCTCCCGGACGAGTTCATCCTTTTTCATCCTCCAGAGGTTTCCCCCTTTTTTCCAAAGGTTTAAATTAAGGATGTTCATCATTCCTCTTGCCCCACCCGCTTCCTTATCATGCTTTGGCACCTGCCAGCCACGCCGCCAAACCGCCTCCCAGACTGCGCCGACCCAGCCCCCTCCATCAGATCGGACGTTGAGTTCTCCCCCTTCCCCCTTAACGGTATTCTTTTAATCTTTTGTTTCGAAGTTAACTATGGCTTTCTCTCAATGCGGTTCACGGCGCGTCCTCTGTTGGGGGGTCGGCACTTCTTGTCGGTTTCGGAGGGTTTTCCCTTGACGATTGCGCCGGTTCGACAGCAGGATGTTAAAACTAATTGCTTGCCTTCCCCCTTTTCCTCCGGTCTCGGCAAGGTTGGGGGTGCCCACGTACTCTTTGACTTTCTTGACCTTCGGCGGACTTCTTGTCTTTCCCTTGAAGTATTAATTTCGCCTGTTTTTAAGATGGCTGGACGGTCGCTTTATATACCCCTAATGTCACTTTCTTATCGTAGTCTACGGAAAGGATTCGTTTGTTCTCTTTTCCTCCGTCTATGGGAATTGGCTTTTCGCCATAGTCTTAGTGCGGTCTGTCCCGTTTCGTTTGATGTAGCCCAGGATAATTAGACCTTTTTTAACAGTTTCCGGGTTCCGTCAAGATCCGGTGAGACTGTCGTCGGCCTTGGTCTGGGCTCGGGCTTCTCGTGAGTTGAAGGAGGTTTTTCCTTCGGTCTGATGTTTTTTACAGGTCCAGCCGCTTCACATAGGTCCAACAAGGGCCCTTATGTGAGCAAGTGCGTCCTGCTCCTTTTACTTCCCTCACTAATAACGAGACCCGAGGGATAGAGGGAAATGCTTCCTCTTTTCGGCGGACGTATCAGAGTTCAGTAATCGGCGTTTTTAGATCGGGCCCGCATTTCTGGCAATTGACCCCCTGATTTTGAACTCTTTCACAGTTTCTTTTATCTTGGAACGATTCCAGCTTTCAGTTATCTTTCCTGTCCTTACCGCCGAGGAAGGCTGATGATGTCCCCTTATTTGTCTCGCCCCCTCTATCTTTTTTCATTCTATCGTCATTAGCTCCCAAAATAGATGAAGCTAATCTTGCCCCTGTGTACCGCCCCTTTTAGGGACGGCAAATTGCATCTAATACCTTGGTTCTTGCCTTCAAACCCTCACCAGTGTCTTTTTTCTCCTTGTGCTTGTGTATGTACGCTGCTCGTGGAAGAGAATTGGTTTCCCACGCGTTTTTGTACCCCACCTTTATAGCTCGTCGCACTGACGCATAGGTTGTGTTTTCGTGCTCTTCTACAGAGGGATTGGACGTTGAGGACATTCAATTGAGTTTCTTTTTAATGTTTTTACAAAGGTGAGTACTATGGGGAAACCCGCACAGAGCGTATCTCTTTTTCCTGGTACGTAACACAATCCCCTAAGGTACTTTTGACCCCTTGTTAAGGGACCGCCCTCCTGTTGTGAAGAGAGCATTACTGCACTTGTCTCCGAGGAGCTCTTATAGCATCTTCCCCCTTTCTTCATGTGGGTGCAATCGTACATGTAATGTATTCCACCACCTCGCAGCGGTTGGTATCGTGCTCTTGGAACCCTCGTATCGACTTGCCTCACTTAGGAATGGGACTTGTATGAGTTGAAGAAGAATTTCTTGGACCACAGGATATTTTTTTTTCACAGCCTCCAAGAAGGCAGGTTTTTTTTTAGAATAATTTGTGTGGTCTTCTTCCCTGAGATCTTGTCCAAGCAATTCAAGAATATCTGAATACCTATACTAGACCAATCCTTTCCCGATAGATCTCCCAGATCCCGATTCTCTTTTGTTCTCTTTCCTGCCAACGCCGGAATCGTACTAGATAAAGATGCGCATCCCCCCCGGTCCCTTCTTACTTATCGAGCCTGACCCATCCCGTTCTGAAGAAGATCTCTCTGAGTAAAATCCAAGGATCTTTCGAAGCCCCCCCAGGAGAAGACTTTCCTTTGTTTTCCCTCTTATGCTCATTTAGGATTTGAACTTTTTCCCCACCTGCTGTCTTTGTCAATTCTTCTTCGATCAATTGATCCTCTGAGTCTGGATCGAATCCGGTCGTTATTTCTCACAAAGAACCGATACCCGTTTGCGAAAGCGACGATTGTTTTTCCCCAATGATCTCGTCATATCAAAGATAAATTATTACGCTTCTTTCGAAGTTCGGTTTGAAGCCGATTGATTTCCTTTTGAGCCAAGTGTTTCGCCTGTTTCCTGGGCGGCAGAGGAAGGGACTGCGGCGGTCCATACAATCTGCTCTTTATCAGGTCAGGTTTTTTCACCTGGATCGTTCTGACCCAACGCGCCAGGCTAGAGCACCTCTTCTGCCTTCTTCCGGACTTGGCCGTTTCAATTAAGGGTGATCTTCGGACTTTCGTCCTCATGCTAAAATTTTCTGTATCCGTACTCACTGGTGGAACAGGAGGACCCTGTCGCCCTTGGTCGTTAAGATTCCGTCTCTTTTCCAACCCTTCCCGTTAAATTCTCCTTGGAGGAAATTGTGGAGGGGGTTCCAACCGATCAGACCTAGCGTTTTAACTCGTTTCTGAAAGTCCCTCGGTTTAATGGGATTGTTACTTCCAATTGAATCCTGACGAAACTCTGATGTCGCATGGCACGTCCCCTTTTCCCCCCCCCTGAGCACATAAAAGCCCGCAGCCGGTCACGCCTTTGAACAAACGGCGTTTTTCCTCCTAGGAGGTTGAGTGGCCCCTTATGATAATCCCCTTTTTTTTTTCCTCTCTCCAGAAGCTCTTGTCGTTTGAGCATAGCGACGGCTTCCGAACTTTACGTTATGCCTTATTCCGATGTTTGCCGCTCCCCCTTTATCAGGTGTCCTAACAGCGTTCTTGTGCCTTTTAGTAGATCCAGTACCCTTTTCTTTTTCTTTCAAATTTCTTCGTATCTCTTCTCCAGCGGGGTTTCTTCAGTCTCTCTTTTTTTCCCGCTCTGTTTCCCGGGTGGTTTTTGGTTTTTTCGGCCGGTTTTGTAGGGGACCCAGAAGGCCTTTTTCCACTATAGACACACCCAAACTTATTTCCGACAGATATCTCCCCCCATACCATAAGGTGTCCCCGCTTTTCCGATTTCCTTAGACTTGCCCCTACCTTTTTCGCCCTTTAGTTTCGGTGAAGTTTTTTTTTTTACCTTTCGCGCCTGAAGCTGAGCTTCATTGTCAACGAGCTTTCGATCGTTGGAGTCGACCTTCTTTCTAATTCTTCCTGGGGTACAGCATGACGTAATTCGAGGCGTCACATCAAAAGTCTCTAACAAATTTCAAGACGTCCCACTTTGACATCGCCTCCCTCCATCCTCCCCTGGCCTAGAAGACCCTCCCTCCTCCTTGCTTGAACTTGGTCGCACGACCCCCTCGTGCACGACCTGGAAGCTGTTATAAGCCTAATTACCTCTTACTTTGGTCAATGAGAACAGTTTGCCCCCCTTAGCATGAGACCGTCGTGGCGTCAAAGTTCATTGCAGTCGCTGGTTCACCGTCCGGTTTCTGGAGCATGTTCCGGACAAAGCGGTCCCACAGATCTGACGCACCCATTTTTGACTACACTCGTTTTTTTTTCTCAATACTCCATTTTCGTCTGAACAAGATTTCACCCAGGTCCAGTCCCTCCCTTTTTACTTTCCATTTCGGTGTTTGCGGATGTCACGCTCTTTTGTACCCCCCTTCCAGAATATGTTCACCCCCGACTCGGTTTCTTTGCAGGCTCGCCGAGTCAGTCATTGAAGTTCATCCTTATTGATACTGGCGGTTCTGTTGGAAACGATTTCCCTCAGCGCAGACTTTTTCCTTCCCGGTGCCCTTTATGAGGTATTATATTTATGGAAGTCTGCGTATGTTGACACACTTCACTGAATCGGATTTTAGCAGTGAAGACTGATTGACATCCCTTTTCATTCCTCCCTTTTACCTTCTCCTTGCAGTTTCTCCCCCCCCCCCTTCTCAAGGGTCTCATATGTTTTTCGTCGTTTGACGCGAAAGATCTCGTCGGCTCGCCAGAGTTGGTCAAGACACACCAGATGCTTATCGTTCCAGTTTCCGCTGTGCCCCCCCTTCCTGCTTTTCTCCAAGGTAACAGAATGCCTCCGATGGCGACCATACTTTCCTCGCTTCTTTCAGCTATGTGACTTACCTTCTATCGCGTTATTCCTTGCAAAAGCAGTACTTTAGTCTTGCCCGTGCGGAGAGCCCCCTATTCCTCTTTGGAACTCGTCTTCTCAAATGCACACTTTACCGCCACCATTTTGATTGACCCCCAGACGGCCGATCGCCATCTCGTTGATCCTCCGTTAAGCTCTCAACCAACTAGGGTGTCGCCCAAGATCTTTCCCGGTGTATTCTTTCCTATCCAGACCATTGGCATGCAGGTCATTTTATTCACCTCGTTGGTGGTTGCGATAGATCCGGTTTTGGCTCTGTCTTCAGCCGCATCAATACTTGGCTCCCCCCCCCAGTTTTGCGACAACTGATCAACTTCTTTTTTCTTGCTTTAATTCACGTTCGCTTCCCCTCCCTGGTTGTGGGAGGGATGTTAAAGAGGTTTTCAGTGCTTTCAATTCCTTCCTCTTTGAGGCCATGTTCTATTTTGCCGCCTGTCACCTTCTTTTCTTTCTCCGTAATTGCCCTGAGTTTCCCCGGAGTCTTCCCCTCCGACGAAGTTTCTTTTTCCCCAATAGGTAGTTTTCTTCACTGTGTCGGAGTCTTCACAACACTCTAGGCAGGCTCTTTTGGTCCGGCTTTTTAATCCTTTTTTTCTCTTTCTCCGCCCTCTTCTAGTTCCCTGCGATGATTGCACGAGGAACATGAGAGAAGTGTTCGTTGCCAAACTGGTATGAGGTCCCAATTCGAGGAATGTCACCGCCTTCTGCTTCCGGTCTCTTTTTATCTACCGCATTCATTGTCTTTTTTGTTTCCTTTTTCTAACAGGGATTTTTCCCCAAGCTCCCGAGTTAAGGAAAGGAAATCCTTCTCCCTTTGCGTTGCGTTCGCCTAGAGAATGGTTCCAACCTTCCATTCGTTATAATTTCAGGCTTTTGCGTCACTGCTCTGCTCCTTCCTTGCCCCCCCCCCTAGTCTAGGTGGGGTAATTATGTTGATTTTGGTCTTTATCCTCTCTTCCCCCCCCCCCCCAAATAAGGGTCTCAAGGCTCGGGACCGGGTTCCTCTTGTCACTCTTTTTGTCGTGGGCCCTTGATTAGAATCTTTTCTTTCTTCTTTGCCTCAGGTGTCCTTTCCATTAGACCCCGTGGTAACGGCGTGCTCCTTCTCATGGAATTTTCTCCACGACGGAGAAGTTATGCATTTCCTTGCTTTCAAAGCCAAAAATTTACTAGCGTAATCTTCTGTTCCTGATCCACGCTCCGTTTTTGAGCAACGTGGGGTATTCTCTCCGTTCATTCTCCTCGCCATAGATTGTATGGTCTTTCTCGATGATGGAATCCCCTTGTTTTCGCTGAACTTGCGTGACTGTCGTAGATGTTTTTGCGCTCTTTCGTGTTCCTCTCGTCTTTTTTCACCCCCGGATGCGCTCGTGTCTAGAAAAAGCCCCTCTGCCTCGTTGACCTCCGCCTACTTCTGTGTTGAATTGATTCCTCGAGTCACTCACCCTGCCCCGCGCGGCGAGAACCTATCTTTTTTTTTTTTTTTTGCATTAGTGCTGGAACAACGGTCAAAACGAGGGTCAGCCCTTGTCTGAGATCGTTTCTTTTTCAATTGCTAAGTCTTGGAGAGAGCGGTGCCTCCCTTGAAGTTTCCCCTCTACGTGCATAACCCAACTTTTAAATAACTGGAACCGTCGGATGCGGCTAGCACACTTTATCCTTGTCACCCGCGCGGGATCGCGCCGATCTGCTTTTGAACCGGATCTTGAACATATCGAGCCCCCCAGTACACACCGCTGTATCTCTTCCTATTTCCCGTGAGATTGTTTAACAGATGATTAGCAGTACTTCATGCCTTTCTTTAACCGTAATTTCGGAAAACTTCTTATACTCACTCTTTCACTATCCACTGAATAATCTGTTTTTCAATTGTAGAAGCCCCTTCCGTTTTTTTTCGCTGGTACCGACGGTTGGGATTTCAACCCCCCTTCTTAACTTTGTTTTTCGTTTTCCCCTGTATCAATGACTCCTGATTTTTGGCACATGTCAATAAGGGAGTAATTTTCGTAGTACCATGTCCCCCCCTGCACACTTTGACGTTTTTTCTGTCTAAAATTACTGACAGATCTCTCTTTTTAATCATAAATCCCTTGTTCTAAGTTCACAGAAGATTGTTTTTTGGGTTCTCCAAGAATGTTTCTCATGTGAAGATGACCGGTCTTACCCAGAATGTGTGATCGTTAACTTGATCCAGAGTTACACATGGAGTCGCATTCCCTACTTGCCCTACACTCTTTCGTAGTTCCTTATGACGCCATCATTGTGCTAAGGGGTAGCTATATAGCCTTCCGACGTTTCCCCCCCTACTCCTCTCTTATTCGACGGTTGTCATTGACTTCCGTTACAGCCTCAGTCGCCCCCGTAGGCCCCCCAAACCACCCACACAGTGGTCTGGACTATAGGTTCAAGCATAATTTACTTCGGTTCAAGTCCGTAACAATCTCTCTCGACTTGGATCCTGCATTATCTGTATCCTGTTTAGCTCGGGATTAGCCTTGTATTCGAGTCTTTCTATCGTAGCACCTTTTCTTAGGATTAATGACGACACCCCTAATAGAGATTCCCTCTACACCAACCTCACACACCTTCCCATCTTTTTTGGCTTCCTTCAAATCTGAGCTAAGATGCAGGAACACGTAATTTTTCTGAAGTGGGCGTCCTGTATCTCCTTTGGTAGCTGGTGAAGTTCTTTTGCGCGGGGCGAGACGCAGGATATCCGATGTCACTTTCAGTGCTAGTTGGACATGAAAGTTTTTGCGTTTTCTTGTCTCCAAGACAGTAGATTAATGCTTCGGTCTGGCTACTATACAACGGTTAGAAGTGCTGGCCGTATTAAGATGGTCCTTCCGATATTGCATTTTTTCTTCTCCCCTCTTCAGAGAGATATGTTAAAGACCTCCATTAAGTTATAAGTTCTATCTGCACAGCTGGGCGACTTTGGTTATTACCTGTCTCCCCCCATTGTTTTTGCCGAATAACGTCCAGGACGAAGTGTTTTATGCTCGCAGCGTGGCTTAATACTCACATTGAGGAGGGGATTCACTGAAGGATGGGTCAGGTGGCCAGATCTCACGCTTCCAGTTCCACCCAGAAACGCAACGGGGCGTTCATGCTGAGTCTCTTCAATTAAACAATTCCCAAGGGTTGCCTTAAACTTTGTGACTGATTTTGGTTTTTGTCATGTTTTACGGAGTGTACCAACCTCCCCGTCCTTTGGCTATCCCCTATCTTTCTAACACGGTAAGTCCCCCCTGTCAGAGACCCCTTTTACGAGCTTTTTTCCACGGCGTCTGCAGCACCCACGCGGCATCCTATTTTCCCTTGCTCTTCTCTCCCCAATTTTTCCCCCCCTCAACCCCCCTTCTGTCGTGGCCTCCTTGCCACTCGACAAATAGACATCCATATTCACGCACCTTCCTCACTCCCTTGCCAGATGGACAAGTGTGAGCGTATTCTTACTGCATTGCCGAAGTGGCTGACGTCGTTCCCTTCGTTATCATTCATAGATATGTTAGCAAGGCGAGGAGAGAGGACATCTATGCCCATCGCAGACATCCTTATGCCCCCCTTCCCCGAAGTTTTTTGGATTACCCTTTCTGACCCATCTTGCATGACCCGTACCTATGAAGTTCATGACACGTCAAAGTAATTTTTTTTTCCGATTATTACGCTCTGCGCCGGTTATCAAATTGGCGTCATCTGATGAAGTCTCCCAGCCGATTTTATCTTTGTTGCGCGAGATAGAGATTGTTCGGATTCACAGTCGGAGTGTTTCTGTTCTGTAATACCTAGACCCGTCACTTCCACGCAGTTACTTTCATGGTAACAGGCGGTTTGATGACTTGCCCACCTTTCCTCCAGGCCCATTTTAAAAAACGGCTTTTCTCGCTCCCGATTGCGCCTCGCCCGGTCTCTGCCCTTCCTTCGTACCTTGCGGCCCCCCCGTTCGATCCCTTTCTTCTCCCTTGTAAGTGCAGCAGCGGCATCTCGGCAGCTACGCATGCAATCGCATCACCACAACCGCGCGACGTTGTGGACCTCTCGCTCCAGGACGCTCCTTGCAGAGTAAGAACCCCATTTAAGGCATATTTTCATCTTTCCTCCAGCTTTCTTTCCGTCAAGGCTTAAAATATAGAGAATATGGCATGTCCTTCGCTCTGAACCGCTGAGAACATGAGTGGTCCCCTTTTTTACAGCCCCATCCGGCCGCCAAATTTCCGACGCCTACCCCAGTCCCCTCTTCGCCGCGCCGGTTTTGCGAGAGTTCCCC
>Ga0179591_1295554_pt1 | contig 10255 bp, 8 predicted proteins | sample CZOMad2_1_08_16f_FD_182891 | JGI IMG/M metagenome (GOLD analysis project Ga0179591, IMG submission 182891) | Vadose zone soil fungal communities from Angelo Coast Range Reserve, California, USA - CZOMad2_1_08_16fungal (PacBio error correction) | ecosystem: Environmental > Terrestrial > Soil >... | reverse complement strand
ATCCTGCGCAACTTTTTTTTTTTCCCCCCCCCTCCTGTGTCGGGCGATGGAGGGGAGTATCCTCCGGTGGTGTTGCATTTCCCCCTATCCGAGTGCCCCCTCTGACGATTCTTTGAACTTCTTCACTGCATGCACTTTTCAAGATGCCCCCCCTGGGCGACACCCTCTTACGACCCCGATTCCGTTTGAGCCTCTTTTGGTACGATCGAGTTGAGCCGAAAGACGTGTCGTCATGAAAAATGGGATGACATACTTTCCCCATTGGACCTCCCCCTTCCCTCCTCAGGCCGCCGCATTTGAGTCAGAACACTTCACGCTACGATTATTACGGTTTTGTTTCCCGGATCGCGCGGGCATGTCCTGTTCCTTCTTATATGGTAACGCCAGTATTGGAGGATGGAGTTTGTGGCCCCCCTCTTCTAGCATGGTTGCCACACCCGTGCGAGCGTCTACACGATTTTTCCGTAGGTTTTCTCTTTTTCGTTCTCCTGTCGCATGGTAGGCTTTTTCTCTTCCCCCTTCTCAAGGATGAAGAGGTTCCCCCTTCGTCGGCGCGAGAGAACACTTTTTCTCCTTGCCCCTTATCTCCTTCTTCCCCCATCTCCACCGTAGGAGGTCCCCCCCTTTCCCCCTGAGTAGAGTTGAAGCATTGGCACTTGCTGAAACCCCCACCCTTATCTCTTACCACGTTTTTTTTTTTTTTTCCCGGAAATTACTTCGCCGCGCTTGAACTTTTTTTCAGGTCTGCCCAGGCCGCTTTCTCCATGGTCTTCCCCCTTTTTTGTTAGCGCGCGAGGTGGCGTTTTCCACGCTGCCGCAAGAAACTTTCCCCCCGGAGGGGCCCGAGTCTATTTTTCCCAATGAGTTGAAGCTTCAAGCCTCAACTTGGCACCTGCCATTTCTTTCATTTTCCCGCCCCTCCTATCTTGTCGTTGTTTAATTAAATCCCTTGCGTTTGCAACAAATTCCCCCTGAAGGACGGTCTTTTCTTTTCCTTCTCCCGATTGGGACTCCTCTTTTCCCGCATGCAGGCCGAGACTGCAGCCCCTTCGTATAGGAACTTGGACAATCCGCGGCCCCGATTCCTACAATCCCATAAACTCCCGGGACCCCTTAGCTTAGTAAGCCGATACCCCCTGTGAAAACATGTGTTTTCCCGTTGCACCCTTTTCTCTGAACTCCTCGAGTCATGCCCAAAAGCGTGATCCCCTTCTTCCCTCCCCCCCCGCGTGCTATGTTACATCCTTCTGCGAGTGTTGCTGTCGGTGGTGCCGTTTTTTGCTCCGGCCCTTTGTTATCACCTAGAACCCTCCGGTTACAGCCCTCCCCATTTACTCCATTACGTCTCTCTCAAACCAATACTTCCGTTTCTTTTCCCCCCGCCTCCCTTCTTTCATCGAGACTCTCATTTCCCATTTGCCCTCATCAGAGTTACCTGCCGGTGCCTTTCCTAACGTCGCAGGCAAATTTTTGGCCTAACTTCCAATTTTTTTTTTCACCCCCCAACGATTCCGCGGTATCTTCTAAAACGTTTCTGCTTCCCTTTTTCTGTTAAAAAAATTTGTACGTCCATCTTTTGGCCTTTTTGCAAGGCAAAGAGGGACCCGATACCGCTACGCCCTTCCCTTTATAGGTCCAGGGCCTTTCATTTACGCCAACTTGCCCCTGCCCAACCGTCTCCCTCACCCCCTCGGCGTTTTTTTTGAATCGGTCTTTCCAACCTCCCCTTCCGGGTCAGTTTCTTTTTTACTCAATTTAAGGAGGTCCCAACCCGGCATTGCCCTGCAGTGGCCCCTTCCTTAAACCGTCCTTTTTCCCTGGGCTGCGTATTTACGCTCTGTCTCCCCCCCCCTTATATTCTTTCTGGGCCATCCCCTTTTAGAACTCACCACCCAAGACCCTTTCTGAGACCCTTTTTTTCAGATCTTTGGCCCCTTCAAGCTCCTGGCCTCGGGACGACCCCCCATAAACTGTCTTCTCTCTTCCTGGAATTTAACTCCTGAGGTAATTTGGCCTTTTTCAACTGGCTCTCAAGCTCTCCAGCTTTCCAATTTCCCCTTCTCTTTTGATTGTCCCAAATCTTCGTCTTTTTTTGCTTTTTTAGAATCTTCCGCCGCCACTTCTTCCTAAACCAGCTCCCCATATTGCCACCCTCACAGTTTTCCCTGGGACAAAGCCCCCCCTCCCCCTATTTGTCCTTTCCCCAGAGTCTGACTCTCCGGTTTCAGGCCCTCAGCTTATGGCTCGCGAGTCCGTGCCTTTCCAGGTTCCCCTCTTTCCAGTCCGACGAATCGCTCGTCTTCCCACTGGATGCTGACCCGCATAATTCTTAAACTGAGGGTTGCGGACGCTCCCTTGGAAGCCGCATGTTGACTCCCACGGTTCTGCTCTTCAGCCCATTTTTTTTCGCGGTGTCTTTTTTTCTCGTCTTCTCCCCCTCCCGGCATCCTTATAGCCTCCTCCCTTTTTCCCGCCCCCCCGTTCTCCTTCCCCCGTCCGCGCCCCGCCTTGCGGCGATGTCGCCCCGGAGCGCCTTCTCCCCTGAGTAAACCTACTTCGTTGGCGCTGCTCCCTCTTTGCCCTCCCAAAATTTCCTGCGATCCCCGACTGTGCTGGTGTTTTTTTGCTTCTAACCTTGCGCTGCCCAATTCACCACACAAACCCTCGCAGGGTTTTCCCTTGACAACACCGGTGCCTCCCCACACGCCCCTTTTCCCGGCGCTTTTCCACAAGGGGAGCCCTTCCCAAGCCACTCCCTTGACGCTTCCCGTCCCGATTTTTTCCAAGTGCGAATCCGAAGTTCAGAAACCCGGCTTTATTTACCCCTCTCTTTGAAACCTTGCTCCATTCCCGGCAGGGCACCTTTCCCCGTCCGCCGGAAAACGCCGTTTTCCTTCTCCATAACTCTCACCCCCCCCTTCCCCCCCCCAACACACATCATTCTTTCTTTTCCCCCCCAGCTCCCAGCGTCTTCGTACACTGGAGTCGATATGCGAACCGTTGAGGAAGAACAAATCTTCTCCGATAAATACGATGGTACCCCCCCCCCCCAAAAGGCTTTGGGTGGGTCAGCTTTTTGATGATTTCCCTGGAAGTAGCGTCCCAAAGGGTAAGGAGGGCCGGACCCCCGAGGCCTTCAAACGCATGCCCTCCTCTGTCCCCTTACAAGTACGAGGACCCCCCCCCGCCTCCTCAACACGTCCTTCCACTGAAATTCACGTCTCCATATCACTGCCGGCCTGGATGTCCCCCTCTCCAAGTCTCGGAAGTGGAAGTTCTCCCCAAGTCTCCGTTCCAATGTCGCCGCTTACTTTTTTGGTCCTCTTTGGCTCTCGGTCGGACGGTTAGTTGTACTGTTAAAACTTTCACTACCTCCACTCTTCTCTTATTTAAGTATTACCCCTTCTTCACACGGGGGGGGACCCTCGATGGGATTCTGGCCCCGATATCCCTTATAATCCTCCCGTGTTTTTGAGCTGTTTGTCTTCCCCTTCCATAAACATCCGAGCTGTACCCATTTCTTTTTTCTTCCACTTTGTACATTAATAAACTAGCATCTTATTTCCTTCTTCTCCTCCACGGCCCCACTCCCTCTCAAACCCCCCCGTCCCCAAATCTTCGCCCCCTCCCCATCTGTAACCCCGTCCAGCGTCCCCCTTTTGTTTGTGAAAGTTCTTGCGGCTCCCGGCCCTAGGTCTCTTTTTTTGCAACAGTCGCCCCCCTTCGCCGGTCTCTCGTGCTCGAAGGTGATCCTTTTTTTCCGAGGGAGTCTGTCGGGCCTTTCTTTTTCAGCCGGGAGAGGATCCTTTGACTTGAAGGTCCTGTTGACTTATTGCCCGTTCTCCCCCCTTCCCACTTTTTGGTGGACCGACCCAGCCTCTGATATCATACACAGCGCACCCATCGCTGTTTTGCCCCCCCCGCGATTGAGAGGAAGATGTGTTAGTCCTTCTTTCTTTGCTTATCTCGACTCCAGTTGATTCTTCGACCCCGGCCGCGAGATGGAGTACGCAGATCGAGTTGTTTTTTGGCGATGGGTTTTCCTTTCTCCGACCAACGGCGTCCCCCTCTTAGCTTAAAAGGTGGACCGACCTGAATTTTGTCTCTGACGCTCTCGCGGCATATTGCGCAACCTTCTTCTTTTCTTCGTCTGCCTTGGAGACACCAGCGGCTTCCTCGTCCAGATTCTTGCGCCCTCCCCTTTCGATGCGTTGTCGGTTTTTCCTTCGGTTGTTTCTAAACAAGGCGTTTTTTCATTGACCGCGCGCAGGTGTTACCGAGATCTGATAAGCCTAGGGGGTTTGGAGTGAACCTTCTCTGCACGTTCGGGGGATCCTCGCGAGAAGAGTCGCTGAGGTTTGAACGCTGCCAACTTGGAGGATTGGGGACATGCCAGAAGACCGGGCCTTGTGGTCTTTTTCGGAGCCGAGATCGAGCGTTGTTGCTTGAACTCACCTGATGGTCCCGTCTTCCCGTAAGCGATGAGTTGGCGTATACCCCACCGCCGCTCTCCCCTCCGAAAAGGGGTCTCCCTCTCCCGGTCATTGCACTTATCGCATTTGCCATGCGCAGTCCCGTTTCCAGCGTATTTCGGGATCTTTTCTCCCCCCCAGTCACCCCCATAGTTGCTCTTGCTTGTAGCGTTAAGGACGGGCTAGGAGGGGAAAGCTGCGGATTCCATTCCGCGATATCTCGCTTCCCTTACGGGTCGACCTTTTCCCCAGACCCCCAAGAGTTTCGAGTGACCCCTTTCCCTGGGTCTTTTTCTCGTTAGGATCTTTGCGCGTTTTCGCGTTCAGCCAAGACGATCATTCAAAGAAGTCAAAACCGTCCCAGACTGGAGCTGGTCTCGTTGTTATGCCAACACTTGTGCCCCCTTTGAAACCATTCTTTGAACTCCCATCTTTTGCCTGCTGTCCTCTTTCGATCGTTAGCACCAGAATCTTTGGCTTAATGGCCGACTGTTTCCGGCTTTGGACGCCATAGTCTCTGTTTTTGGTTTTCCTTGAGTCCCCGACCCCCCTCCTCTGGCCAAATCTAAGATCTGAGAGAATCTGCCCCCATTACAAACAATGTCTTCTCTTCTTCCGTTCATGCAGGCAATGTCCTCTTAATTTTGTATAATCCCCTCGTGCAAAACCTCTCCCAGCCGGTGCTGGCCCCCCCCTCCCCAGAGGCCCACGCCCTTCTTTTCTTTTTTTCTAGAGTTAAGAATTTGTTGATTTTTCGCACTTTGTTACCCTCCCGCCAGGGACCTAGAGTCCTTTGCCGTTCTCTCTGGAGCTCGGAATGGCGCTTGCCCCCCTTCCCCGTGGATGCACTGTCCCAATCCCTCTTCTCCAGGGTTTACAGAACCCTTTCAACACCATTGTGGATACCTTCCCTGCCCGGTTCTCTTTGAGTGTGTTAGTGCGTCCGACATTTTCCTTTCGCCCGAACATCTTTTGACTTGTCGCTTACCGTGCCTTTCCCTCCGATGCTTTAGTTATTTAAAAGCGATTCCCGACTAGATGAACCCAAGTCGACTCGGCACCATTTCCTGGCGGAACGATTGGTTTTTCCCCCCTTCATCTAACGCTGTTTTTTAACCCCAGGTGGTTTCTTTTGCCAAAGCGCTCCAAATGCGACCCTTCCGCACCTCACCCCCTTCCCCGCTCCAGGGGCGGACGCCTTTCTCGATGCGGGTTGGTGGTCTTCTCGTAGCAGAAGGGGAAGGATTAAAGAAAGTATGGTTCCTCTTCAGTGAAAGCTTCGTTTTCTTTTCGGGTTTTTTTTCTGTTTCCCTGTCACACTTCCCCTTCACGGGTCGTTTCCCCCATTTCGATAAGCCTTTTTCTATCGGCCGCCTCTGTTCGACCCCACTCCCCCCTTTGCGCTATCCGGCCGTGGCTTGCGCTTCAGTTTTTTCAAGTTACAACCCACGTCTTTCCCCCTTTTTTGAAGTGCGGCTCGGGCCCGGGCGCTGCCTTGGAGAATGACGCCTTTTCTCTTGGCCCTTTTCTTGAAGATGAATTTCGTCCCGACTTGCTCCCTCCTTTGGTCTGGTGGCGTGGGCCCGGCATCCCCTCCCCTTTTTTATACAACAACATGTGCAAGACGTCTTTACCCCTTGGCTCCCGGAAATGACCCTCTTCCTCACCCGTGACCGGAGAGTAGTCAACCCCCCTTCCCGTCGCCTTCCAGTACTCATCGCTTCCGGATGATCTTTTCCTTTCCATGGGCTCACCCTCCTTGTGTTTTGATGTGCGCCGGCTTGGACGTCCTGCATACGGTTCTCTTTTTGCTGGTTGAGATTCCTATGAACTCTCGAGGCCCCGTAATGGATTCTCAGCGCTTCACGAACGTCTTTTACCGCTCCCTTTCTTCCTTTTGTGTCGATTGTACATACCGTCGTTTCGTCTCCCTATCGCTAGCTTTTGAATGAGTTTGGCCCCCGAGCGACCTTTCCTTTGAAACCCCCCACATCCCTCCCCCCCTACCGGGAGTTGGAACAACTCCTCTTTTGGTCGGAAAGGTTTCCCCCAGACCAGACCGCTCCCCTTGCCCTTTTCGATAACTCGATTTGAGTGCCTGCTTATAGCGTTCAGTTATCGTCCGTCCGCGATGAAATCCAAGTGGCTCGGTCTCGGCCTCCTAGGGCTATACTGTCTTTTTCAGAGAAGAATAACGAATCTCCCTTTGCTGACGGCTTGTCTGATTTTTTCACAAACCTTTGGCCCGTTCCCTTTTCCACGTCCTTCTGGTCTTTTCTAAAGGCCTTAGACTTTTCTCCCGTCTTCAGTATAAGTTTCTTGCCCTCCAAGCGATTATTGTACATCCGACCACTCTCCCTCCCTTCCCTTCCAATTTACTTCGCGCGGAGATTGCTTTTCATCTCCCCGTTTTGCTCGCGCATCAGAGAGACACAACTTCCTTGCCGCGTATCCCCCGATTTCTTCCCACGAACTTTTTTGAACCCGCCACTTCTTTTAGCCTTTTGAGCCTGGGTGCGGCCGTCCTTCCGGTGCGGTTCAGGACGTTCATTTTGGCATGTACTCCTGCCGGTAACGCACGCCTCTCTTTTCTGAGCATTCCTTTCTTCTGCGAGTTTACCCGACTTGATCCAATGCCTCCTGATTTCTGTTTTCCCACAATTTCTTTGAACGCGGAACCATGTTTTCTCGCCGATTTCCCCCCCTCCCCCCCTTTGAATTTCTGTAATCCTCAGATCTTCGCCTGGACGGTGATCGTCCGTCTTTCTTTTGGCGGACCAGACCCCCCCCTTGACAAGCATCGAGTATGGGTTAGTCCTTGGAAACCCCCGCTGCGCTCATGGGGCAAAATATTAGGGCGAGTCCCCCTCCCTCTCCTTCCGCCCCCGTTCTCGCGTACTTCTCTCTTGCTGTTGGATGTTTACTTCTTGATTTCTTTGTAGAAACGAACCCCCCGAGAGAACCTAGTCTTATTTTCCACCTTCCTCTTCCTGACACCTTTCTTCCCACGTTTTTCTGCCCCGAGACCTCCCTTGTAGAGGGTGACCAACCATCCGGGAGCCAGAAATCATACTTGACGTCCACCTTCCTTAAGAACGCTTTCGAGTGACCTGTACTCTCCACAGTTCAAAGTGTCTTCCTTTCACTTTCAAGGCTCCAGGAAGGATTGGTCGCAATCTTCTTTTCCAGTTGTGGTCATTGAGAGAGATGCCCCCTTCCCCCCCTGACCAACCAGCCCCCGGAGGGATTCCGCGTCACGTCGCTTTAGCCTTGTCAGCCCTGGCCCATCCAAAGGGCACTCTCCGTTTCTCAGACATCCCTTCTGCCACGACCCTTTTTTCTCCCCTCGAGGAGGGTTAAGGCTTTCGGGGTTACTTCCTCTGGAAAAAAGCTCAAGTGAATTGATCGAGTTATTTCCTCCTTTTGATAGGCCGGAGCTTCTTGGAAGAGTCCGTTCCCTGTTATTCCCCTCCTGGCCGCGAGGATGCAAATATCCCATGCCCCGCGATCTGACGGCCCGTCCTTTCTCTAAACTGCTTGGCAACCCTTGGCGCCTTTTCCTAGTTCCCTTTTACGTCTCTTTAGCTCTTCATCCTCCCACCCAAGATTTCTGTTTTTTTTCCGCCCTGTGGTATTTCACTTCTGTCTTTCTGGACGGGCCCGAGGTTGTTGGTTCAGATTTTTTGTTTAACACTATTTTTCCCACCACAAACCCCAGTCAGTTTCAGCTTTCCCCATCGCGGAGATTCAACAAATCCGCTTCCCTCGTAGGCGCACTCCCTTCCCCCCTAGCCTTTTGTCATCGCGTGCCTGAATCCTTCACCTTTCCCCTTGGCGGGCACGTTTGGAGAGTCCTCAATCCCCTCCTATGTTCGTCTCACCTGTGAGCTCCCCTTCCCAGATACCGCCATTCCCTCTCTCATGGGGTTAGGTCAAGGGATGTAAAAAACCCCTGCTTTTTGTCAGCTTTTTGAGCAGCGTCCCCCAAGAATTCCTAACTGCCGATCCCCCTTCTATCATCAAAGGCCTCTAACCTTTTTTACGGGCAGTGTAATTTACGCCCCAATGGAGAACATGAGCCCCACAAGTTGCCTCTCCACCCATCCTTAGTGGACTCTTTTTGGAAGGAAAGGATTTTCCTTGTAGTTTTCCTACTTCTTTTCCCCCCTTTTCCGGTTCCCCTAGCAGAGCTCACTTTCCCGGCCTTTGTTCTTCGTCCCTCCTCCGAATGCCTGGCTTTCTTCAAACCAAAAACCACCACCCAAAAAACCAAACCAACTTGTTCTCTTTTCCTTAAAACAGCCCCTTTTTAGCGAGACCCCCGGCTACTAGATGGAATCCTTCATCCGCTTTTGACCGGTCTTTTTTTAAGAGGATACAATGCACGTTAATGATTCTTTCCTCTTTTCGCAGGGCCACTTTGTTTCCTCGAGAGAAAGCTCCTCAAATAACGGATATTTCTTTTTTTGGAATATTTTTTCCCCGCGTCTTTTTTCTGCGACGCTCTCATCCTGAATAATACATAATGCAAAATTCCTTTAACATCAAAGGGATGGCAACCCCCCCTCTTTTAAGAAACTTTGAGACCAATCTCCCCCCCCTCCCCTGCCTACAGGTGGAAGGACAGGCATTTTTCAGATGCGTGTCTCGGCTCCTTTCAGAGCATTACTCTATTTCTCCTTAAGAAGAGATCCTATGGTTCCGGACTCATCTTTTTGTTCCCCCCCCCGATCTACGAGGGGGAGATGCGCATATCGGATTGACTCCCAGTCACCTTAATGCTCAGCTCTTTCCTCCCCCCTTTTTTTTTTGGCCGAAGAAGTGCTCGGCATCGAGCCTCTTTTGCGACTCCCCGAGTACCTCTCTTAAATAATAAAAGATTCATATATTAGTAAAGCTCCCCCTCCCTCTTGTTGGGAGAGATCGGCTCTTCCTCTCCATTTGCCCGCGTAAAATAATGTGGAAGAGGACTTAAGCACCAACCGGGTTGCACCGACGAATTCTTCAAATCCCCCCCCCCCCCATACGTTATGCGATTACCATGTTTTCGTCGGTTCCCCCCCTTCAACCAACCCCTCGTCCCCCCCTGTCCAAACCCTGCCTTCCCCTCTGGAAAAGCCCCATTATCGTGGTCCGTCCCAGAAAAACTTACGTTTCCGATGCCGCCCGCTTTTTGACCACTTGAGACCTGCTTTCCTAAATCCCCCCCTTTTCGCTCTCTCTTGCACCGAGCGTCCCCTCAGGTCCCCTCGCAAATTTTACCTCCCCGGCGGTCCCTCCCCCCCCCCTGGTTTCTCCAAGGATAAAACCCCCCAAACCTACATCCGTTCCGCTACCTCGGCTACCCTGGATAGACATCAACAAGACTAGGACTCCCCTTTTTCCGCCAAGAGATTGAAACGAGTTCCGGTGGTATGATATCTCCACTGTCACCCAACAACGGTAAAGGAGGCTTCAACACGCAGGTCCGGCACCGGGAGGCTAGTCTAGGATTTTTTCCTACTTCTAGATATTCACCACAAAGCCCGCCTCCCCTCCCCTCCTCCCAACGGAACTCACCGTCAACCCTCCTCTCTTCCCGAGGGATCCCTCTTCCCAAAGGTCTTCCTGGAATCGAGCCAGTTCCAAGGCCCATTTCGCCTTACTGTTAGGCTTGCTTTTTCTTTCACATCGCTCCCTTTTCTTTCCTTACTGGTTAAAACCTGAAAATTCACTCCTATGTAGCTGAAATTATTTTACTGCCATGGTCTCACGGGGTGACCCTAGGCCTGGATCAGGCCGAA
>Ga0179591_1286311_pt1 | contig 10255 bp, 15 predicted proteins | sample CZOMad2_1_08_16f_FD_182891 | JGI IMG/M metagenome (GOLD analysis project Ga0179591, IMG submission 182891) | Vadose zone soil fungal communities from Angelo Coast Range Reserve, California, USA - CZOMad2_1_08_16fungal (PacBio error correction) | ecosystem: Environmental > Terrestrial > Soil >... | reverse complement strand
CAGAAAGAGGCTCTGCCACCTTTCTCTCGGAAGACACGACTGCCAAATGAAGCGGTACGAGACCCAATTCGAGGAGAAGGAGAAGAGAGGCAGAACCTCCCAAGATACGGATATGCAAGAACCTATAAACCTTTTTTTGTCAGTGTCATACCCCAGCAGGGTCAAAGCCCCCCTCCAGCAGAAAAAAAAAGCCGTGGAGACCTTGTGGGCCCCTTTTTTCGGGTTCTTAAGGCATCCAGGCCGAGGCTCCCTCCCTACCGGCACTGAGGCCGTATCGCCATCTTCCATAAACTCGTGGCGAAGGGTATGGACCCCTAGTCCATTTTTTCAGTTCCCCCAAAAGCCCCTCGGCCACGGTGGGTTCCGGCGGCTCGCCGGATTTGTAAGCAGTAGAAGGGCGGTGTTACCCTTTCTCAAGGTTGGGCAGGTGCCCTCACGATCTACCGATTCGCTGAGGCGGTTTCCACAAGATCTTCACATTGCCGGTTCGTAAGAGGAGGTTGTTTTCTTCGGCAGGGATCTGCAGACTCTTCGTGAGCTCGTCCCGACTCTCGTCTCCCGGTTGCGAGGCGAAGGAGGAGCCCCTCAGTTTCAAGGGGGCCCCCCGGAAAGGAGCCAAAATGCGTTCCTGACTTTCCTAACTGCCTCCCACGTCATGCGCTAGCGAGGATGGCGGCCATGGTCTCAGACCGAGGACTTTTTTTGGTGTTTTATCTCCCGAGTTTCCCTCTCAGGGCGAGAGGTTTTTTTTTTTTCTTTGACGATTCGTTTTGTTCCGACAGAGGGGAGGGACACGAAGAGGAGTGGGAGGAGTCGACGAGATCTACCCGGAGGACCGCCTCCGCCCTTCCGCCTGCAATTTCCCCGAGGGCTCGTGGTGGGCGAGTCCCAAGGAAAGAGGTAGCGAGGACAGGCAATACCCTGCTAACTTTTTTTTTTTTTTTTTTTGGAACGTCTGTGCCCAAAGCTCTTTGCGACTGAGCCAGAACCTGTTGGATCACCTGCTGTGATACCCCCGCTTCGCCCGACTTTTTATGTGGCTATCCTAGCCCAGTCGCCGCAAATCGATCGCAGCGAGCATTAGTTTGGCCGGAAACAAGTCGCTCCTCCGTCTTGGTGGGGAACATCAGTACCCGCTTGGGGTAGTACAGTTGCGAAGGAGATATCAACGTGGGATATTTGATAAGCAGGATACTAATCGGGACCCGCTTCCCAGTCCATTTTAAGCTCTTCCCGGGCCGCTCCTTCTCCCCCATTGCGGTCGTAGTCCGTTACCCTCAAGGAGCGCCGGCGTAAGGGTAGTTCCTGAAGAGACGGCCGTGCTGACCCCTCGCCACCGAGCTTTTCGCTGACACCCGCATACTCGTTCCCCGTCCTTTCATCGCTTTCCCAAGCGTTTCATTGAAGCTATCTTCGTGTATCAGGAGGTGGGGCCTTCGAAGATCAAGCCTTTCCCCCCAATCCCAGGTCATATTAAGGCTCCCGATTCTAGGGAAGGTCACGCGGCCTCGAAGGAGCAGCGTTGGTAGAGTTTTTCCCTTGAATCAAGAAGACAACGATCCGAAGAAAAGACAGGTGCCCGTGGCGTGACCCAGGCTCCCCAACCCAGTGAGCACTTTATGTTACTCGGAAAACTGACCCCTGTGGGCTTCCCCCCCAGGAAGAGGACGGGCGCCTTTCACGTTCGCGCGCCCCGGGTCCGGTTAAGGAAATTCCGCCCCCGAGTGCGATGCCGCTCTGCCGCCTACTCGCGCGCTCCCCCACGGAATGAGCTCGTTCGGCTAAGACGTGTCCGGTCCAGGTTCCTTGTAATCTTCTCAACTGGTCGTTTCTCGTCCCCCTGGGACGCGAAGATAGGACGCGGTGAGCTGACAATTAGGACAGACGATAGGTCAGTAGCCCCCTTTCAATCGTTTGCGCCTCCCGGCTGCGCGAGGGCGCCTCGGCGGGCCGGGCTTTAACCCGCGGCGCCCGAGGTAATGGAATTTTATGTCAGATCGCTCCCGTCTACCCTTCCTTTCGACGGATATTGCCCCTTTTCCCCTACCCCTTTCGGTCCAACGAGCAGCGATTCCAAGTCCTCCCTTGGACCGGGGGACCAGCGCTTTATTTGAAATAAACGTCGTAAACACCCGTACCGACGCCCTGGAGTTTTCGCGAGTTTTTTTTTTCCCGACTGTCGGCTTCACCTCCCCTAGATTCCACTCTGGCGGGCGACAGCAGGCTTTTCCTGGTAGTATCAAAACACCTCCCCCTAAGTACGTGTTAAACACTGTTCTGCATACTCTACCCCCCTCCTCATTGTTGTTTTTTTCTCTAGATGTCCGATGTTCAACGGGTGTAGCTGCTCTTCACTTCTTCTTGCGTTTGGCTTGAAAACCCCCTGCTGATTAGCAACTCTTAGTTACGTCTCGTGAGGCGGAAGGGGAACTCTGCGCGGGAATCTATTCTCAATAATAGTAGTAGGCGGATGTGGAGCGACGGTGTTGTCCCCCATACCGCGTTCTCTCCTTCCCCCTTCCCTGTCGATGGTCCTCGTTCTCTTTCCCGAAACGTGTCTCCCGTTGCGGTCGAACTGCGGCGAACAGGTCGTGCAAGTAGGTCCGGGGGCAGCGCTACCCCCGCAGCCTTCAGGACACTCCACATCCTTGTCTCCTCTCCTTTGGGCCTTCGCTCGATCTATGCCTCTCAGCTTGAACTGAGCGGACTAGGACGCGCTTATGGACGGTGACGCGTGTTCCTTTCGAGAACATTTTTACTCCCGTACATCAGGGCTTCCGCCCGGGGCGCCTCGTCCGGATTTTAGAGATTTGACAAGCCCGGACTGCATGAAGTCTGACGAACGCCTTCTAGGACTTCGGCTTATTTTTTAGCGATGCGGCGCTTCATTCGTCTTATTGGGGGGACGTCATTAGATGTCCTTCCATGCAGGAGCGACCGCCTCTGTAAGAGCGCTCCCGTCCCCTTTTGGACCTCCCGTCTTTTCTCGTCAAACATAAAGGTGCTCTCGGCCTCAGGTCACGAGCAAAGGGATTTGATAGATGGGTCGTGATCGGGTGTGCTTCTTGATATTTTTTCTCTGCACCCCCCCTCGACCCATGACGGCTGCTCCCTATCTGAACTGCCTTGGCGACGCCGGTCCGGGGATTTTGAGATGAAACGTGTCGCCCTTTTGATATTCATGGCCCGTTTTCCACAGCACTCCGCAGCGCATGATCTACTGAAACGATTCCTCAGCCCCCGGACGAGAAGCCTGATGAGGGTGAACGGATCGTTCAGGGGAGATCCCAGAACGGTCCCCTCTTCTAGTGGAAATGCGGATGTACCAAGTCTTTCAGCAGGACGACTAATTGTCGGAAGGAAGACCGCCCTTCCTACTTCCTCAATTCCCCCCCTTCACCAGGGCCGGTGCCAAGCCGTAATTGACCCGGTGCCGAAGTTATGTCGAAGCCAGGACGCACCGACGGCCCCCCGTAGAGCCGAGTGACCTCTTAGAGGATCTCCTTCCGTTTTTGTTGTAGAACCCAGCAAGAGGGAATGCTGGCAAGTAACCCGACCCCCCCCTTTATCTCCTGTTCTCCGTCCGCTTGTCGCTCGTCCTCGGATCGGTGCTGCGTCCTTGGCTTCTCCAGGATTACGATCCGCCATTGTTTTTCCCCCTCTGCGGGACCCACGTCTCCATTTCCCAAAGACCGTAGAGGAGGCTTCCCCTTTTGACTAGCGTGCAACTGCGTTTTGCTGCCCCTTGAGCCTGCTTCCATTGAAGCTGGTTTATTTACGGTCCCGACCTGCAACCGCGGTTCTTCCCTTGTTCGAACAAAACTCGCTGCCCTTCGAAGAAATTGCGTTCTACCGAGCTCCGGATTTTCTTCTCCTGCCCGCTTCTTTTTCGTCTGACGCATAAACTACTCTGAAGGTTTCACGACCAGTAAATCGGTAGGAACCTCCGTAGAGAACCCCCCGAACCTGACTATTCTCTCAATCCCACACCCCGCGGGGCTGACCTAATGAAGAGATCGAGATCTGTGATGTGTAGTTTAGCAGCTGTTTGGCAGAAGTCTTTCCCAGCCTACCCCCCCGGGTTTTTTTCCAATCTAATTTGCACCACTTTGAAACGTAGTTCCCCGCTCCTCTTCGGTTCCCGAAACGGGAGAATCTTCTTTTCGTCGGCGAGCTAAGCCCCTCGGCCTTCTTTCTATGAAGATATTTCCCAACCTCGCGCTTTCCGAACCGGTCCTTCATCGGCGCGCGTTTACTCGCACAGATTCGCGTGTCGCGGGGCTATCGGCCCTAAAGACGGAATCTTCCCCCATCCAGGAACGGATTAGGCCCCCACCCACCTCCGCGCTGCTTGCCTTGACCCCCACCTCCGTGTTCTCGTGCGGTTCTTGGTGCATCTGAAGTGTCCAAAAGGTATATGATCAAGAACTGACGAAAAGATTCTTTCAGGTTACGGACTTCTCTGCTGTTTGCTTTCCTCCTTAGACTGGTTTGTCGTACTCGCCGACAAGGACTGTTTTTGCCACCATTGGAAGGCCCAGGAGGTGGGTTTTAGATGAGGTGTTACCCTTTGATGCTCACGCAATCATGCCCTCATTTTCTCACGTGTTCTTGCATGAGTCCTTTTGTCAGCGTAAGCCTGGAGTAAACCGTTCGAGACCGTGAGGACTAGCAGGCTTCATTGACCTCGGTTTCCTTCTGACTCGGTTTTTTTCCTCTTTCTGATGGCCTGTCGTCATTATTCTCATCCGTGGAGATGATACTACCCGAGCGCCTTACCCTCAAAGGCCGGAGGATGTCAGAACAAGAAGCTGACCGACCCTGTAGCGTTGACTGCGCGCCGGACCTTCTTGACACGAGGCCACCTGACCTTGCCAGAACCGTTTCAAAAGGGCTGGTCGTCTCCCCCCCCGAATAGGCACCCGCCAGCACCCCCACTCCAATTCAGTGTTCTTGGCAAGGGTTGTTCCGGGTGTTAGGAGATAGCATAAAGGCCGGCGATTACCTATTACGAGTTTCTGCCCTCCCCCCTCCCCCCCCGGCAATCACTCTTTGGCGGTGCAATCTGGATCAACACTCCGGCGCAGATCCCACCTAAGATCCAGAGAAAAGGAGTTATTTGCAATGATCGGACGTTATTTTGGGTCTTCCCTCAAGCCGGGTAATGGATTGATGTTCGAGATGAGTGTGAAGGTGTGCCTATCCCTACCTTCGCTTCTTGCCCCCCGAGCCACCCCAAGTCCTCAAGATTAATTTTTTTTTTTTTGCCTCGCGAGGTTGGTGGTCTGATGGGATGAAGGCGAATGCGTTAGATAGTCCAGTCTCTCGATAGTCTAGTTTTGCTTGAGGCCGAAGGAGGAGTTGCAATTCCTTTTCCCAGGTGGAATTCCAGTGGAAACACCCCAATCAGGATGCACTTGCCCGCTCCCTCTCAAGCTCCCACCGCCCTCTAGCGCGAGCAGTAGGGTCCCCGCGAGGGGTTGTCTTAAGCGAGCTTGCTTTTTCTGCCGGTCGACTTGTAGCGACTCTTCTTTTCCTGACCGAGGGTTATTGAACCGGCAGCTTGAGTGGTTGCTTTAGCTTAGTCATGACGCGCTCGGCGGACTCCCGAGCTCTTCCGCACCCAGTCCGCGACGGTCCGTGGTGGGAGACTATGGACAAGACCGAGGTCAGGTCGGAGGACTTACACGCCCCGCTCTCAGGAAGGTCATTTATTTTCCCGCAAGCCATATTTGCACCTCCGCAGAAAGACTGCAGGCCTTGACCGAGTTCTGTTCTGTTGTGGAGACCCGCCCGTCTTGCCACCACTCCGTTTTTTTCGGATCGTGGAGCTGGTGCAGGCCAAGTCTACACATCCGAGCGCGCGATTATCTCGTGCGCCGGTGATCAAGTTCTTTCCGCTCTGTTTGGTGTTGAGGTGAAGAAGGACTACGCGGGTGGAAACAAGGGGTTCCGAGATAATCTTTTCCGGGTGGCTCGGCGTGTCCTTGCCGTCCCCTTGGTAAGCCTTTGATTTCCCTCAACATCTTCCTTTCCACCGTAAAAGGGAAGACTGCGTTCGAGACTTTTTCTGAAGAAGTAGTCGTCACGAGCCTTTCGTAGTCTTCCCCCCAAGGAGAGTATCTCCGGACGGGTCGCGCCTCCGTCTTTCGACTTGAAGGCCCGTTGATCCGCAGGAACAGGCCCTCGGGAACACGTATCCCCGCCCGGTAGGACGTTGGACTTCTTCGTTGACCAAGCGTTTACTCAGCCATCTTCCTCTTTCGAAGTTTAGGTGTGTGATGGACAGGTCCCTTCCTAGTACACTCAGGGCGGACACCACACGGTCCTATCCGTCACCGTACCCTCAGGCGGATCCATTCCCCCACTCGTCCAAAAAGACTTCGGAAGAGTCCTTTGTTCTAGGTGGTGTAACCGGATCAAGGCACACCCTTCTTCCCTACTACCCAGCGCGGGCACAGGAAAGTCTGTTTTTTACAGGAGGACAATCTTCTCCACTTTCTGTTCATCCTCATTTCCCCCACAAGCCGACCCGGGGCTTCCGCCACTTTCCCGAGTTAGGGAGACCCATCTTAAGCATCGTTCCGGTCCCATTTTTAAAGGATCATCCCAAAGGAAGACTATCCCTCGTGCTCTGCCCCCCCTCTTCTTACATCGGACGAGATTCTCCTCCCTGCCGACTCCGAGCATTTCTTATTTTCGGTCAAAAATCTTTCTTGAAATGGAGGCCCGTCATTCGTCTGTCCCCCAATGGGACGCTTCTATTCGGCCCGGGAATACGAAGCTTGGACTTTTCTGGTGCGCGACCCTCCGAGATAACCTTTCACAGACGAAGGATAGATGAAGAATCCTGACCTTCCCGAGAAGCTAAAGATGCGCCTGAGGGCCATGATCTCGGTCGAGAAGGCCCCCCCCTTCTCTTCCCTACATGATTTGAGTTCAGGCCGGATGATGTCGATCTCTCTGCCAAAGGACGACGCTTCAATTTTTTTCCTTGTCCTTGTCGCCGTTTCGCTTTCGACCCTTCCCCCGGCACAACTACACGTTTTTTGGTCTCCGCAGAGGTATGCCCCTCTCTTTACATGGAGGTTGTGACCGGCATCTCCTTTTTGGACCCCCCTTGCTTCCCCAACCGCCCAGTAAGAGGAGGGCGTGGCTCCGACCTGGCGGCTTCCCCCCTTAGCAGCACCTCGTCCTCGGACCTCTTCTTGCTAATGAGGTCGGGTCGTACAAGGCAACCGCCAAGCCGACGTCCTCCCCTGTCCTCTCTTCCCCCCGTTTGCCAGCTTTTTCTCTCATCCCCCGTGTGTGTTGACTTCCCATGAAACCAGATGGATGGTGTCTCTCCGGACCGCGTACTTCGGCGGCCCCCCTTTCCTCCCCCCAACCTCATTATTTTCCTCCCCTCTATTTTCCTAGTATATTTTTGGCTGCGGAAGGGGAAGCCTGTCGCCTTCGGATGCAGCTCAGAGAACCTTCCCCCGGTCCCCCCCCAGGATACCGTGGCGTTTTTTTTGGAAGAAGGTTCTGTCCAATAAGTCGGGAAACACTGCGACTGTCGATCTCTTTTAACGATTCTCCCCGTTTGAGACCACGAACTTTTATTTTCCCCTTTGCAGCGACCCACTGCGCCGCCCCCCGGCCGCGGACTTAGCGTCTCCTTTTGAAGCTCTCTCCGACAGAAGAAGGTCAATAAATCCCACAAAAATAGTCCCTTTCAGGGTATTCCGCCTAGGAAGACCTCGTCTCAGAGTGCCCTGGCTCTATTTCCTTTAGGTAATCCCTGCCCAGACGCGGCTTTGCAGGGGATAGACACTTTTATTCCTCTGCACCATCTACTTCCACTTATCGAGCCTTTCCGCAAGAGCATTTAATCCATGTTGAGACGAATTTACCCCCCGAAAGTGGACCTTTCCTCCCTTTGTTAGTATCCCGAATTTCTCGACGCAGGGCCGGCTCCCCCGATCTTTCGAGGTTATCCTATTCCGCCCTCCCTAGGCATCTATAGGGGGAGGTACCCTAGTATTCCCGTAACGGAGAGCACTTAGCAAAGTCCCCACATATTTTCCTTTCTTCCTCCCCCCAACCAGGGCTATTCTGTTTGTCCGAGTCGATCAACCAAGGGGATCAATTTTCTTCTTCCCCCCCCTTGTTCAACTAGGAAAAGTTCGGGCCTCTGGGTAGTAGCTTCTTCCTTGTGTGCTTATTCCTCGTTTTCACACCCTCCCGACCAGGTAAGAGTTCTCTTTAGGGTAGGCTCCGCGACTTGAACTTGGGCGCGATGTTAAGGGCAGGCGATGCCCTGGACGGGTGCCATTATTTCTCTTCATTTACCTGACCGGCCATCACAGGAACCTCCGGAGCCGCCGAGTGACTCTTTCATTGCAAGATTGTAAAGTCATTTCCCCCTGACCCTCCCTGGAAGACCTCGGTAAGGTTAAGGTCGGATCCTGCACGCGTTCTCTTCTGAACGTGATTTCCTCCCCCGCTTTCCCGGTCATCCTTCGCTCCTTGGAGGTACGGCACGGACATTTCCAAGACCCCCCGACGCCCGTAGCCCTCTTCCGCAGGAGACTCGGGTCCCCCTGTTTGTCCTTGACGGTTCCTGAACGATGCATGTCCTGCTATCCCGTCGATAACTCCGCCGTTCGCCGACGCCCTGATGAAAGATTGCTCCCTCCTGAAACAGTTTTTTTCGCCCCCCGCAAGCAGTATTCCCTGATTTCTCAAAGTCCAAAAAGTCCTTGTCGGACGACTTGTTCTAAAGACCGCCGTCCGCTTCCTCTCGGACGGTCGATGCGGTCACTGATATCCAGTATATACCTGTCCCTACACAAGATTTTGTTCTCACTGGCGGGTCTCTAACCGATTCCCACCTTTCACCATTCCGACCGTTCCGTTCTGATAGTAGTTACAATTTCTCCTTTCTGGTTTCGCCGGATACCTTGACCGTCCTCTGATCTTTTGATTGACCCGTCTGACCTGGACCACCGCCGGTTACTTGTAACCTGTGGCCCACCACGAGGCCATTCGAGCAATGAGGGAGGCCGAATTCCTTTAAGTCGGTATAAGCCTTTCTCTCGGCTTGCTCGCCATTCCACCAAGAATGTCCCGTTCGACCTAGTTCCTTAGGACCCCTTCACTCCTGTCTATACCGCTCTGCCATGCGTTCCTCGGGCGAGAATACGACCCCCCCTCGCTAGGGCCCTTCCGCATTCTGAAGCTCGCGCGCGCAGACCTTGTCTCCCTATCGGCGGCGAACGGTCTGACCCCTCCTTTTGTTGCTCCAGCTTTCCTGGGCCGGAAACGGAGGTTGACAGCTCCTTTCTAACACCCCCTCCCGTTGCCCACCCGGAGACCTCGTCGTACGGCCTGCCTTTATGCTCTCAGGCACGATCCCTTCTAATACCGAAGTAAAAACTCTGATTTACGAACCTTTTTCCCATCCGGGAGCTTGTGTCCCCTGAACTCCTCTAGACCCTCGAGGCGATCGGCTAAGGCGAGGCATCGTACAATAAACAGTTGCCTTCTTTGCCTCTCCACCCCCCCCCACTACGGGAGCCAGGAAAAAATACTGGTCTACGTCTTCTTCTTTTTTTTTATGCACGGTACGGGCTCTGCACCCAGACCTTGCCTCCCCAACGTTTTTGGCTTTCTTCTCCTTTAATTTCTCAACGGGCCGACTCCCCTGTTATTCCTTTCCTCCGGAGGGATGTGATCTATCACTTTTTGCTTTCAACCTTTGTCCCGTCAGCCCCTTCCGGTTTGTTGTGTTATGCTGTCTTGAAATGCTTGGGTCTCTCAAGTCTAAGCCACTTGGGCTGTGCACGGAGTGCGGTGTCGTCAGCGCAGGCGCTTTCCCCCTTCTCAGCTCCTTGTGACTCTGCAGCGCGGCATTTAACTCTTCTTCCTTCCTCCCCTAGTGAAGACTGAGGCTTAATGCTTTCGGTCGTACATATCTCTCTTGCTCATCCCTTTTTTTTTTTGGTTCGGATCGCTCCGACCTTTCCTTCTGCCATTCGAAAAGGCTCGAGAAATCCCGAGGTCCCCTGTCCCTCTTTCCTCGCCCCAGGTAGTGCGAAGACGACGTTTCTTCTCTGCCAACAGGTCCCTAATGAAAGCAGCGGGCGTCGTCTCCTCCGAGTGGGCCCCATCCCCCCCTTCCCACTTCCCAGAAAAACCGCCGCCGTGGAGGGGTTTTGCCACCCGTGAAAGTTCTTTTAGCCGTCATCAGGCACAGGTTTCTCCACCACCC
>Ga0179591_1278219_pt1 | contig 10255 bp, 12 predicted proteins | sample CZOMad2_1_08_16f_FD_182891 | JGI IMG/M metagenome (GOLD analysis project Ga0179591, IMG submission 182891) | Vadose zone soil fungal communities from Angelo Coast Range Reserve, California, USA - CZOMad2_1_08_16fungal (PacBio error correction) | ecosystem: Environmental > Terrestrial > Soil >... | reverse complement strand
CACCCCCCCCCCCCCCCCCCTTAATCTATGATTTTGATCTCCCGGAGTTCGTAGCTGGCCCACGATTGCCGACGAGCCCCTTTTTTGAGCAATACATTTGTGATTCCCCGCCTCGCGACTTACCCCCCCCTCCCCGCAGCCGTTTTTCGTGTGCGAGCACTCGCCATGCGATTATCCCCTCCCTAGTGTAGTTTACCTTTCTAAATTCAGGCCCCCCCCCGCAACTCGTGACTATGACCTCCTTCCTTCCTTACGAGGTGGTGCACCCAGTTTTTTTTTATTCGCTAAATCATCGCTACACTCCGACTTCCCGTCTTCCCCTCCGCGGACACCGACTGTCAAATCAGTCTTCCCTTCTAAGTCTCCCCAGCGGCGGGTTGACTGGTTTTTCCCAAACACCTCAAAGTAAATATTGCTCAACTCCTTATTTTCCTTTTCTCCATCTATTGGAATCCTCCTCGGGTTGCGAGAGATACTCCCCTTTATTCCCCCTTTCGAAAGTTTTGTACCTGGCTTTGTTTTTTCTCCCCCCAACACTCCTCTGCTCCCTGATTGATTCTGGGCACTGTCACTATAGATTCTTACTTTTCGCGGTGTCCTTTTATGGAAGGTCTAAAATTCTTTCATGGCCATCTTCTCCTTTTTTTACCCCACCGACCGCTTACCTTCTTACTCCTGCGAGTTCATCTAATCCCGAGTTATGTCCTCCTTGTATCTTATTCTCCCTTATACTGTTCATCTCCAAGTGCCGCCCCTCTTTCATGACACTAAACCCTAGTCGGGGTTTGGTGCTTTTTTTCTTCTCCCCTTCCGTTAGTCAGGCCAATCTTGCTTTCTTCAACCCCTTATAGTAGCCATCTTTTGAGCATTTAGGGACCTCGGCGGTCTTTCCCCCCGTCAAGTTTCCCGGTTTCCATCTTGGCGATTCGTTTTCCGGTGTCCAGGCTTTAGATAGGGGTCCATGTCCCTGCGATCATCTTCAGTGATGCCGCCTCTTTTCCCCCACATTCGTACGAAACCACTCTACACTGGCGGCGCGATTTGCCTCATCCTTTTGTAAGTTCACTTCCGTCCTCTTTACTTTAGTGCGCTTCCCTTGTCGACCCCCCCACAGCATGTGTAACAGTTTTCAGATAGAAACGTCAGTTTTCTGTCCCCCCCCCGGCCCGCACTTGGAGTCGTAAACTCCCCTGGGAGCTTCCCCTGTGAATGGGCTTTCCAACGTTCCCGCAACCCCTTTTTTAAGGAAGACTCCCACTTCCTCCCTCCGTGTACTGGACGTCGTGAAGTTCTGCCAAGTGATGACCCTCTTTTTTTCTCTCCCCCCTGATCGCCTACCGTCCTTGTCCGTTGCGAGTTTTTTTTGCATCTTGAAAAAATGGGATCCCTAAATTGACTCCCACCGGCGGCCCCCTCCCCCAAGCTCTTCCCTTCAGACCATAACCCTCCACTCTCCTGTGTCTGTCCCAAAATAATTCTGTAGATGTCGTCCAAGAGTTATTTTTCTAGTCCTCGGGTTTGACGTGTTGCTCAGCGTATCCTTCCCCTCGGCTTTCCTTTTTTTTTCTACTTGGGATCCACCTCCCATCTTGTTTCGATGCAACATTCGGCCCCAATTTCCCCTCATCAGGTGATCAGTTTATTGCAAGCCTTAGTCCCCGGCGTTGTGAGGCCAAAGCCTGGTCAGTTCAGCACATTCAGTCTCCTCCTCGTCTGTCTCTACTTCTTGCCAGACACTCCCTACTCCACTTCTACGTTCTGACCTTTGCGAACTGTCCAAGGTCCCTGAGATCGCGAATGATGTCGCCCCCATTCCTTCAACTAATTCACGGTCCCCAATCTTTCTCTTCCAAATTTCTCATCCATTGCTTTTTTACCCAATCCCCTCACTAGAAGACACGACCTTCGACCTCACCGAAAAGATGGATATCTTATGATCTCTTACCCCGTCAGCCAATGAAGACCCTATATTTAAATTTACTTTTGCACAAGATTTCTTTTCCTCGATCGCGGAGGCTGAGGGACACACCGCTGGCCGCGAAGAACCGGCCCAGACCAAATTGGATTCCACCTCTACCGTGAGGACTCTTACCTTCTTGAAGTCCCATAATCCCCTTTCCAATTTTTTTTTATCAGAGCTTGCCTTAACAAATGAAAAACTCTACCACCAGTCCATCCCCCCTTTTGACTATCTAAGTAAACAGCGGGGTCAGACAATCTGTGAAAAACAAACGTTACCATTCTTTTTAGGTCCTTATTTTTCCTTTCAGACGTCTATCTCTCTTTTTCTTCATGACTAGATGAGTCGTCATAAGAGAGAAGTCGCCCCCACTTCTCATTTCCTATTTCCCCGGTGATGCCTCATTTTTCTACTCAGGGTAGGTGGTTGGACGCCGCCCCGCTCTATTAACAGTGAATCCTTTTCTCGTGAGCTCCATTATGCTCAATCGGATTCGGACTTTTTTATGTGGCTCCAGTGGTGTCTTGCAAAATCCTTTATTGCCGGTTTCAAAATTTATCCTACAAAAGGGACTTTCGGATGCATTTATTCAATCACCCCTTAGTTTTGCTTATAACTTCAAGATTGCAGAAGCCTGCCTTTCCATTCCAATTCCCCTTCCCGTTTTTCTTCCCAGCGTTTTTTTCCCCCCACCCCTTCTCTAGTTTGTTAGTCGTGCACTGTTCTGTTAGCTCCTTATCCGAGCAGTGATGCTTCCCCCGGTTCTTTTGGGGTTTTCTGATGCCGCCAAAGCAGCTGGTGGTCGTTTTGAGATCCACCATCTTCCCCCTCTTGCCCTGGTCCCGTATTTTTGATCATTTTGTTCCCAGATCTTGGTCATCTAACAACCGTCTGTCAACCTCCAGTTAGATTTGCACCTTTAACATCTAGTTAGTTAGTTAATGTTCTCGTGACGCTCGGTAGATTTGCCTCTCTTGTCAATTTTTATTAATTATTCGGCCGGCAGCCTGATGTTGCTGATGTCGCGCTTTTCTTAACATTTTTTCCTTTACGATGTTATTCTTCTGTGCGACTGGTGGTATGTAAGTTCTTTTTTCAGTCACCCCAGACTAGACGGTCCCCCGGCGTCTTCTTCTTTTCCTCCCTCCAATCCGTGTGAGTGTCCCTCCTCTCGGGTCGGTCGTTACCAACAAAGCCCTCCTCGTCCTGCCTGAAGCTTTTTTCCCCTTTCCCCATCCTAAAGACACCCAAGTTGTAGACGCGAGACCCCTTCCCCTACCATCTCTTTTATGAAGTTCTCGTGAAAAGAGGTCTGACCCCTTCATCTGACACTCTTCTTAGTCATTTAGACTAAATGAAACTCCCTGTCCGATTTAAAATCTTCCAACGTTGTTCACCCTTTTTAGCTTCTGTAACTACACTGCTCATGTCTCCCCCCCGCCCAATGGATATATTTGAGCTCACCCCAAATAAAGCCCTTTCTCCTCGTCCGGGGCATCAGCGCCCGCAATCCCGTTTTTCCCTCCCTCCTCTGCTACCCTTCCAGTGAGCTTAATTTAAGAACAGCACCGATTTTAGCCCATAGAGATTCTTGCTACGACTGTCTTGTCAAACCTTCGGTTTTTTTTGGTTAAGTCCTTTTTATTACGTTGCCATGACCCTTTCTTTTCAAGCCACCTTTATGTAGTACTCCCCGACTACTCCTTCCTCTTGCTCGAAAAGTCTCAATCTTCCAATGTCGCCTCGGTGGCACGCACCTTTATCAAAAAGCCTTACAACTAACCCCCCCCCCCTCGCGTCGAACGGCTCCATGATTCACGTAAGAGCTCCTAGAGGACTTAAACCCCCAACATCCGGATTCACTCTGCCTTTAAAAGTCCCCTCGCCCTTTTTCCTTTCTCTGCGTCTTCGGTTTAATGAGCCTCTCCGGCGACTTTTACAACAAACTTCTCCCCAGTCCGTTCCGTTCAGGTATCACAGGAAGACACCTCTTTACCTTTGACCCCTCGCCTCTTTACCAGCAGTTGCCCGACCTAATAAACATGGTGTGTTGTAATATATTTTAACTTTACGCGCTTCAGTATTCTGTGAATATTTTGACCAGAGACACTCAGTCCCATCTCTTAGCATGCATTTTGTTCGGCCTCTGTGATTGCTGATCTTCCAGATGAGTTCACCTCGTTTCATTCCCAGACCTGATTATTTTCTGTATAGCCTTCCTCTGACCAAAGGTTTCTTGGAAGTCTTCCGTTCTACCCCCGCGGTGAAGACTTTACTCTTTTTTCTCATCCCCTCCACAGATTTTGTCGCGTCTGTTTCATGATGTAGTTAGCAATCTTCAGTGTGAGTGCATTTAGATCATTAAGGGTTTGATCATCTACTCAGTGCCGATTTAACCTTTTCTCCAGTCTGACCGGGCCCCCAGCGTCAACGCGTCCGAGAACTTAGCGTTCTGTTGAGTTTCCACTTAGCTCCCCAGTGCGTCCGATTCTTCCTTTTTCATTTTTCCCCATGTTACAACCCGACTTCTATCTAATGCCATCACTTTCCTTATTAGTGCCAGTTTCCCTCCCTTGTTGTAATAGTAAATCACCTTCGATTTTTCTTCCCCCTTCAGATTGGGCTCCCCCCGGCTTCTCTTCGTGCTTCGCCACACCTGTAAGTTTCAGGTAACGTTGCAATTGCGCCCGATTGAGTTCTCCTCGATCTGGTTGTTTGTCCCCTTCATTAATGAACGCCCCTTTATCTTCTGTGTGTGAATTTCCCTCGAGCAGGTCCCTAAGAGGTTCCCCTGGTGGACTAGGTTTCCCCCCATCCCCAAAAGACCCTACATATGTATTCGTCTAAGTGGGCGCTTTAAGAGACCTTGCTCCCTGTCGCGAGTTTTCCCCCAGGTTTTTCTTTTTAAAGTGATTTTTCCGGGCTGTCTTTGTCATTTGCTTCCCTCACTCGGTCGCTTCGAGAACTGATCCTTCACACCCCCCTCAGGCCTTTGGACATCAATCCCCTGTCCTTGTATATAACTCTCTACTTAATTTTCTTGATGGGGTCGGTCCCCGGGTCTCGCCAGAGACTTCGTCTCCTTGATCGGCCCCCCCCTACCGCAGTTCACGGTTCCCTGGTTATTATTCGGACATGTTTTATTCCTTCTATTCCCCATTTAATGACCCACTCCTCTTCACAATCCTGGACCGTCCCCCCCCCAATACATCTCACGATCTTTCGCTCCCGTGCGACCTTTCTCCTTGTACGTTCCTATGAATGTTTTCCCTATTGTAGACGAGAAGGTGTTTTTACTATTCCCTCCGGTACCAGACTGAGAACTTCTTCTCCGAAACGTCCTCCCCCCATGCGGCTGCTCTATTCTTTCTTATACCCTCCATCGTCGTGCTTTCCCAATTCATCACTGGCGTTCCAGAAATTTCGCACTGACCTCGCCGGTTGACAGTTTTCCTCGATTGTGTCCAGTTTTCTTTTCTTCCACTCACGATCCCACTTAAGAGTTAGATACCCATTAACCCGACTAATGTTCCCCTTTCCGTCCGAAAAGCCCGTGACATTCCCGGTGGGCTTTGGTTTAAAACAAAAACATCCCCCAAAGAACATTAGAAACCCTTTGTTTTCTCTCTTTTTCCTCATAACTCCCCCCCCCCCTTTTTTGTGTTCTTATGATCTTGAAGCATTTTCTGATTTTCTTCCCCCTCTTTAGTTTTTTTTTTTTGTAGCCCCCACCCTCCCGACCTTCTTGTGTTTAACCATTTAAGACCATGCTTTATGGTTTAGAGTCTGGGGGAGCTTCTTTCATTCGGTGAGTTCGCTCCAACTTGGGTGCACCCACTCCTCGAGGAAATTTCCTTCCACCTTCAGGCCCTGAGTTCTTTCCAGTCTTTGATTTCACTACCCGACGGTATTCACTCCCTCTTTCATGCGTTCCATCCTTTTCTTTCAGTCAGATCGCCCCGAGAAGAAAACTTCCGCTGTGTAGATTTACTCCTCGCTGATCATGTCCCCCCAGAGGGATATTAAAACCAAGTTTATAGTAGCCCTTCGAACTGACTAAGGTCTCGGCGTTCAAGTAATCAGTAGTCATCTCATATTTGCAGTCTTTGCCTTTTGTCCCCGTTCGTTAATTCCTTGGACATGACGTGCGATCAGAGGCCTTTAAGCTTACCATTGTAAGTAACACTCAATCAACCCTTCCCCCGGCGTTGAGTCCTTTTTCAGATAATAGTATTCTTCCCTCTCGCGCTTTCCTTAGTGCCTCCCCTTACCCTACCAACCTGAGAGGATGAATCCTGATAGACCTTGTAAGGTACTTTTATGTTTCCTTTTTTTCCACTTGAAGTACTGGATTTAGTAAAAGAACGCACCCGATTTGTGTGATGTCGTACTCCCCCACTCAAGTACTCGACGGAATCCCCCACCTAAATCTCTCGTATACCTCTGTCCTGCCCTTCTCTTTTTTCGCGAACTGCTCCTCCTCCTTAATTTAAGCTTTTCGTAGAGTCGTTTTGTTGCCGACCCAACACCCCACCCCACCCCCCCCCCCACCCCCCCCCCCCCCTCCACCCCCCCCCCCCCCCCCCCCTGTCCCATCTTTTCCTCCGTCGAGCGTCCATTCCCACGTTTTTTCTCTGCGCACAGTAAGCTCACCAACCCCCCCCCTCTTCCCACTCCAGCGTCACACTGCCCCAGGTCCTTTTCGACTCGGTTCCTGTTCTTTAGAACAGCAGATCTTCGGGAAGACCTTTCCGCCCCGTACCATGGGCTTGTAGTTTATGACACCGTCGTGCCTGTTTACCACTAAGCCTTTTCCAATGATCTGACCTGGTAATTGAGCCGCTGTGCCCTTTGGCGCCGCATGTCCGTAATCTCCTTTTTCCTTCCTAAGTCTTTGTAGCCTCGGCCGTGGCGAACCCGAACTATAAGTTTTCCTCCCTGGGTGTCCGAACTTGGACCAAGGTCCTCGTCTCATTGAGACCTCTGTCGCCACCGGCCTTACCTTTTTCTTCTATCATAACAAAACCCCAACATTTCTTTGGATCGAAGCACCAGCTGCACAGAAGACAAGCCCTGCTCCTCCCCCCTTATCCCACCTTCTTTTTGGTATGATTTTTTCTCTCTATCATAACTGCCCCTTGTCTTTTTTTCCAAGGTCCTCTCCCCTCTTCTCCAGGCATAAATGGACTCTATTTCTCGGATGCTGCTAGGCAATAATCTGGCCCTTTTTGCCCCCAGAGCGAACCCCAAAGCCTTTTCAACTCTTTCCCTGTGTAATCATCTTCCCCTTTCCCCCCCTCACTTCTCCGCCTAATATCTCAGTAAAACCTTCACCATCGATTTACCGCCCATTTTTGAGACCTCCTGGCCCCCTTCGGGGTACTATAGTCCCTCAGGACAAGGCTTCCACCCTCGTAGGCAGATCCTTTACTTTCCCGATTTCCGCGCCTACGTTGTTCCTTCGCCCCCTAAAGTGCGCTTATTCATGCTTCCGCCCCCCTCGCTGAGAGAAGCCTTCCATGGGCCTTTCGGTGATCTTCCCTTGTTCTTATCTGAACCTTCCTGGTTTTAGATTTCAAGCAAGCAGTATTCTGATTCACTCTTCATCATTTTTCCTTCTGACGACTCAAGAGCAGTGTACTGGTCTATCTGGCTTTCTCCCCCCGTGAGGGCTTGCCTGTATTGTCTGCTGTTCGATTTGACAAGTTTTCCGAACCACTGAACTTCTTGATTAAAGTCACTTCCCCTTCGTTTCGCGTACCATCAGGTAATGCACTAAGCAACCACTCATACACCCCCTGCGGTTTCTTGAATGATTCGAAAGTAGTCGGCCGCACCTGCGAGTTGTGATCTCCCCCAGCTGGCCTTTCTATCTAGCCCCCTGTTTCTCGACTATTGAGAGGCCCCCTTGGTCTTTCGGTTCGTGTTTATTTCTCCACCCCTACGTCCTGCTGTCCGGTTGTTTCTCTAAACCAGATCCCCCAGGTTCTTGTGAATGAAATATTCTAACCGGGCGTTCCCTCCACCCTCGACAGAGCTCACTTTGGCCTCCCGTGGTCATTTGAAGCTTTCCCCTCGAGCTGCTCTGGACTTTTCCAGTTTTTCCACTGATAAGTTGAATTCGGTATACCCCGAATTCATTAAGATCGACCCTCCCTTCAGAGCCTGTTATTCCCCTTTTCCCCTCCGTCCTATAACTTTTCGTCCCAAGCCCCTTTTCTTCCTTCTCGAATCTGTATGCTGGTTACTTCCGACTCGACGTATCCTTCCTTCTTCTATCTCCTCAATAAGTTTGTTTTGCTACTCTTCCACCCGCCGTCAGAAGCCGTCGAGGCGGTCGTCCTCCCGTGAGCTCCCTCGACTAAACCTCTCCCCCCCCTACCCCGTTTTTTTTTTTTGTGGTTTTTTTGTTTTTTTTTTTTTGAGAACCAGTTGTTTTCGACTCTTCCCCCCCCATGCACTCACAGCGCTTTCTTCTTTGCTCAGTTTCTGAATGACAATAAGGTGGCTGAGTGAAGAAATCCGACTTGCTTTTTTCCTTGTCCCTGCAACTCCTACTCATTTCCGCTTTCCCAACAGCGAAAAACTTTCCCCCGGCGTCTGGCTCTCTTAAATACCATTGCTCCTATTTTTCCAAGAAAAATTTGAATTTTTTCGCTCCCCCCACCTTTTTTCCCGTCCAATAGTTAGTTCCGGGGACTACTACCATAAAAGAAAGCAACCCCGGCAGTTCCTCCATTTGCTCTTTTTCCAGTCTATTAAAGCCCCCTTTTCCCGACCTCCCTTTGCATCCCCTGAATAGAGACTATCTACTCACGCCTTTTTTGCCACCACGGCCCTGGTGGCTGGTTGAAGGATTCATTTTTCAGGACCGCTTTTTCTCCTCCCCACCGGCGCCCAGTTAGAATGACTTTCCCATCAATTCCCTTTTTTCAGCAAAGTCTCACCCAACCAAGCCGGCCCCCTACTGATTTTAACCTATCAATGAGACCAACTCTCAGAACCTCCGACGTTTCTTCTGGCCTCACTCCTCTGACTGAAGTTTTGAATCTCCTTCAGCGCCTTCTTGACAACCCCCCCCTACCAGTGATTCCATCCAAGAAACTCCAATCCGCAATTTCGATGGTCTTTTCTCTTCTGTTTGAATTTTATCGGACTTCTTTTCAAGGCTCAGAAACCCTGCCGACGTCTGTGAAGTCTTCCTTTTTCCACCTGCTCACTTCCGCACCCTATTGTTCCGCGTTTCTTTCCCCCCTCTTATCTTACCCACCGACGTTGCCCGATCTATCAAATTTGCTGTCTGGACATATAGTTTTTTTCTGCGCAGGGGGTATGCGTTGATTGTAGGAAGAGCCAAGTACCTCAATTCTAAGTCGAATGCATCCTTTTTGTTACATGTTGCTCTAGCGGAAATCTTAGGGTACCGCACCTCCCCTTAATACGAATGACTATGGAATCGTTTGAACCTTTAGAATGTCCAGTCAGGGATAGTACTGGCAGCAGCCCGGATATTTTTAGCCCCTACACGCCACAGATGAGTTGGATGGCTCCACTTTTTTTTCAGGTCGAGTTGTTTTGAGTCTTTCTCATCATTCATTTTGCAGTCATCTTAGGCCCTTCAATTAGACTCATCGGCCATTCAATTGCTCCCGGACCGGTTTTTCCAGTTACAGGTCCCTCGACTTTTGTGAGTTACGCCAAGTTTTGATTCCAAGCTAAACCTCCGTGCCCTTCCGAGTGCTGCCATTCATGAAATGTGCTTCTAAAAGCCTTTACTCCCATCCACCTTCATACCTACGGTGGACACCTGGTCATCACTGTTTCCCCAAATTCCCTCCCAATGTTGATCGAGGTTCCAACGCTTGGCTGACGCGATTGCTCTTTACTGTAAGCCCCACCCTTTCAAGATGTCAGAAAAGCTTCCACTGATCAATGATAGATCTCATACCATGGGTGTTTTTTACTGATTCCCTTTTTCACCCCCCCTGATTATCTGCGGCTGAATTCCAGCAGATTGAGGATTCAAGAAGAGTGCCCTGTAATAGTACCCCACTCGTCTAAAAAAAGCACATGCTTTATTCTTCTGAGGCAAGTTTGTCTGCTCCATTCACCTAGAAAGGTCAGGCGACCTTTCTCAGAGGGACGAAAGCTCTCGAAAGTGAGCAGGACCCGTCCCTTCCAGGTCTGGGTCCCACTGTGCTCGCCCATTCTCATCACTATGTCCCCTGAGGCGCGTGGGGGGTTCCACCCTCCCCTAAGTTTTTTGCGGTCATCCCTCCTGTCCCCCTCCTGGCC
>Ga0179591_1285701_pt1 | contig 10256 bp, 9 predicted proteins | sample CZOMad2_1_08_16f_FD_182891 | JGI IMG/M metagenome (GOLD analysis project Ga0179591, IMG submission 182891) | Vadose zone soil fungal communities from Angelo Coast Range Reserve, California, USA - CZOMad2_1_08_16fungal (PacBio error correction) | ecosystem: Environmental > Terrestrial > Soil >... | reverse complement strand
CTCTTCGAGGGTCCGCGCCATGTGCTCTTCTTCTTAGACTCTCCAGCTTGTCTTTTTTTAAAGCATACACCCAATCCCGCGGCAAAAAGACTCTCTTGCAACTATTTTCCGTTCCCCCGTTCCCAGCTTTTTTCTTGTGCGTCGAGCGTTTTGTGACCTATCTTTCTCGCCCCCAGCGCTGGACCGGGCCCCGAGACACAGGAATCCCCCCCTTTCTCCCTTAAACGTGCTCTCAACCTTAGGATCAACCATGCTCTCCCCCCCTGTTACCCTCCATCCCTCAGTCTAGGTGAGACGCTTCACTGATGGCATCCCTGCTCGCGTTAAACTGAGAAACCCTACATTTATCACTAGTCCCCTATCCTTTCGAGGAATTTGCAACAGCGGTCACTCTTTTCACGAGGACCTGTGCGTTGTTCGAATCCGTAGTCGTCAAAGCGGTTCTGACCCGTTACCTTGAGCGCGCCTAGCTTTGTCTAGTCAAGTGGAGTTTCCATTCCCTCAACTTTTGCCCCCCCCCTTTTAGTTTTCCCGCTGGTCTCCCGCTCCAAGGGCGTACCTTCGTGAAGCAGGCGGCATAACCCATCCTCTAGGCGTAGACTCAGTTTTTTTCCTTAGCGAAAGCTTGCCCTCCCGAAGATAACCTTTAATCCCAGACATCCCATTCCCGCCTTTTCACCATGAGCCCCGCAGTTTAACCCCCCAAGCAAAACGCTCCGTCGGTTGTTTACCGCTATATGACTGGTTTTTCTTGAAGAAGCCATCTCCCTCCGGTCATCCCACTCCCCCGTCAGAAATCCACCCGTTTTCCCTTTTCCGATTCTTGACTCAACCTCCCGTTCCCCACCGACCGAGCCCCAACAATGGAGCGTGCCGACATCTCTTCCTTATTTGAAGTTCACTGGACTTCTCCTTCGTCCTTCGGGGGTCTGACCCCCACTACACCACATATTATACTTTTCTCTTCTCGATTCCGTAAATATCCCTTAAGGTGACAAATCTTTCCTTCTCCGTTTTGTACCGCCCTGTAGAGTCAGAAGCTCTACTCCCTTGTTTCCTGAGTGTCCGGCCCATTTTTACCCAGATCCAGAGCGCTCCCCTAAGCATTTCCCCCGGCAAGCGAGATGGTACTTTCCTCACTCCTCTTGATATACCCCCCTCCACTCCGTTTCCTTCCCCCTATTGCACCGTCCCGTCTTATCTGTGCTCGGGCCGCACGGACTTTCTTCCCCCCACGTCTAGCCCGAAGTCCTCCTAATTGCCCCCCCAAGAGCTAGCCTTTCCCGCACGAAGAGCGAGGTCCATCCCCCAGATCTTCAGTATCCTCCTTCAATTTCTGGTGCGGAGTCAGCAGATGATGTCCAGATGTTACCTCAGTCGGGCCCCAGCGGTCCCTTTTCCTTTCCTTTCGACGTGTGGCTTTCGAGACCCTTCTCGGCTTCGCTCGAAGCTTCTTGAACCCTTCAATAGAATGGCCCTGCCGATGAAGTCCAGTCCCTTCTTGACCCGCATGCCCTTTTACCGTTCTCCGATGTCTTATGTTTTTTCTGACTCGCAGCGAGTCACCGTTTTCCCCCCCTTTCCCTAGCATGAGGCCCGCCGGTAGCCAAGCTCCAACGGCATCTTCTCCCTCCTCTCCCCCATCCTCCTTAACGTGGATAGAAAGTGAATTGCTTTTTTTCTTGACCTTCTTTTGACTCCCGTTCGGTTATTTTTGTGATTTCTACCTACTGTTTATCATTTTCCCCCCACTCGCGATACTGGAAATCAAAACCTTCCCGCTCTAGGCCGGTTGCGTTGTGGTTTTGAGTTCAAGCCTTTTTCACCTAGTGGACTCCCAATTGTCCGTTTTTGACATTCCAAACTAGTCGTGCATTTCCAGGCCCCCTCTTTTAGACCCCTTACTGAGCTCCCCCACTTGACTGATCAGTCCTTCCTTCCGTGTCCTTTGTTTCGAGAATATGCGGTTTTCCCTCCCACCCTCAGCTCGAAGGTTAGTGTATCACCCTCCCTTCCATGCGGAATTCTCTTACGCATGCCTTTTCTAGAGTTCTTCGCTTAGGGGGGCATCAATCTCTCCCTTGTTCTTCCCGGACGGGATCCCCTCCCCCCCCACCTTTTTTCCCTTCGCAACAAGGGTTGTGAATGACCAGGGTTGAACTCCCTCTCTGACACATGCTGGTCCCCAGTTGCTAGCTAAACTGCGTTGATGTCCGAATGCCCTTTCCCCCCCTTCGAAGGTTTCCGATTTGCTTTCTCCCCGTCCTCTTTTCCAACGACTTTTTTCCCTTCTGTACTTCCGAAGGTCGCATGTGGACTGTTCATTTTTCTCACCCATTTTTTTTTTGATGTCTTCTTTGCCTACCCCGACTCTGATGCGGCTTCTTTCACACCGATGTCTGTTTTTTAGACTTTTTGCCTGTTAAACCCCTTTGTCCTTCCTCGATTATCGATCTTCAGGAGAATCTGCATGGCCTCTTTTAACACCTCTGAACTCCAATGCGGGATGTACCCCCCTCTAGGCATCATGATTGCAACCCCTGAAATATCTTGAATAGACATTCCCGAGAAATTTTTTTTACACCTACGCTGCCTTCCCCTCTTTTTCTTTTCCTGGACCAATCCGCGTGTGATTTTATCTCCAGCCAACCCCTCCCCCCACAGCCCTCCTTACAAACTGTGTTCCAGGCTTTTCTTTTCCCCTTACTCTCTTGTTACTCAGGCTTTGCCGTGTTAAGACGGTTTTTTCCCCGAGTCCTTCCCGGAAATGCCCTGAACTCTCGCTCTCCACGGCGGTGTGCTTTGCAAAATCAAGTTTTTATGCGCACGAAAGCCTATTTCCCCTTTTTGAGAGTGGCTTCTTCTCCCCTCTATCCCTAAGGACCAGTTGGCCTTCTCTCTCTGATTCACTCGGAACGAGGCTGGTCCGCTTATTCCTTCTCAACCCCCTCTGAATAGTTGAGTTCGCGCCTATCTTCTACCGCTTGGGAGGCGTAAGCCTCTGTCGTGATTCGCTGTTCTTTGCAAGTTACCCCTGGCGACTTTCCCCCTTTACTCTAGAACAAATTCCCTCTCCCCTTTCCAGGTCCGGTCTTTTTCCTAAGACTTCCCGCCCCTTGAAACAGTGCGGGGCTGGCCACTCTCTTTTCCCCCTTAAGTCCTTGCTGTTTCGGCCATATCTGCTTTTTTCGTTTCTCTGGTTTTCCGTTATTTGACCCCCTCAAAAATCCCTCTTTTTTCGTTGACCCCTTTATGTAATGCTCGTTAATTTTCTTTTTTAGCGCAGTGCGCGCTTGAATCTCCCCGCTGAGACGACAGAACCAAGTTCCGTCAAGTTTTTTTTATGAGGCCCCCCTTTCACAGTTTTGCAGTTCATTTTGCGGCTTCCTTAGAGAACACAATCTTAGAGCAGTCTCTGATTTCTTCTTCCTAATCTGGAGCTGATGAATTCCTTTTCCTCTCCCCCAGTCTTGGACTGACGTTTCTGCGCTCCGTTCCTATCAATTTTTCTTAGCGTGTTGTTTTTGACTTCTGTAGTTCTCCCTTCTATGTCCAGTAAAGAACAGCTTCTTGTTCTGCTTCCACTTGAAATCATCACTCCGAACCGACAGTACATTCTCTCCCTCCTAATATTGGGCGTTTCCAGCGAGGCAACAAACCTTTTTTGCCCGTTCTCCGCCAGCAAGGGAACGTGGACGGGGTTTTTTCTTTCACAGAGAGGCTCCCCGGGCTGTCTTTCGAAATATTCCTCCGAGGCTCTACAAGCCTCCACCTTTTCCCTCCAAGTTCCTTCTTGAAACGGCCGACAGCGTATTTCTAGCTCCTCTCCTTTCCAACCTTCTCACTCATTCCTCCCTTTGAAAGATTCTTTCCTTGCATTCGGGCTTCGAAAATACCACCCTTCTTTACTCTTTGTCTAAGGCCTTGGCCCTTCTCTAACGTTTCTTTTTGCCCAGTTTACTTTCTCCACCGCGCTCTCTTTAGTCTCGACTCTTCACCTTGATCGCCGCCCTTCTTCCTACTCTCGGGTTGTTTCTTTTCCCCCCCTTCCCCCCTCCGGGAAGATCGGCACCCGCCTGCCTATCGCTCCGTCCTTCCATTTCCCTGGATCCACCCCTGGCCTTCCCCGTGAGTGGTTATATATCAACCCAGTGGTTACCTCCGGAGAGATGTTCATTTACTCAACATTCTGGTTTTGTTAAGCTCCGAGTCACTTAGGCAGAGGAGGGCGATACTCCGCATACATTTTCCTCCTCGGAGCAGCTTTTTTGTCAAGCCCCCCCCCCCGCGCTCACCACGGCGTAAGACTTTTGAAGTCTAATCTTCTGCAGTTCCCCTATAAATTCATTGATCTCTTTTCGGTTTTTTTGATTGTGGGACCTTTCCTCAAGCGATTTGGCCTTTTTTCTAATCTCTAGAGTTTGAGGAGCTTTCCAATCTTTACTTATTCTTGTATTTCTGGAAGACTTCTTTGTTTGAAATCATCCATTTTTAGTTCCTATCTTGGTGAACTATATGAACCCTAATTCCCCTTCTCCCTATTTCTTCGAACTTTAGTCTACCTCGATCGGTTTCCTCTTTGGCAGCGGCTTAGCGAACTTTTTAAGGTAATAGCCGACGAAGTACTCCTTTCATACACTCTTGTAGATCAATGCCAGAAACTTTCACGATTTCGTTCTTTTGTAGATGCCGAACAAAAATGTGTCCCCCAGTTTTGAGCGCATTTCCTCCAAGTCGTTTTTTTCAATATACCCGTGATTCCCCTTTTGTGTTGAAAGTGAAGAGCCCCTTCCCTCTGCAAATGATCTTGAGAGACTCCTCTGTGACTGCCCGCCTTCTATGAAGCACGATTCTGCCCGCCTTTTCTTATTCTGATGATGTCTTTTTTTTCACCCTTTCAAACTCCAATCCCCTAGTTCCTCCCATTTAAAATGAGGTTTTCCAATATTCTTTTCACCCACCTTGTATGAATTAATTCTGCCCCCCGCGTCATGCTCACGTCCAGATTACGTTTTTTTTCTCTTTCGAAGATTTTAACAGGTCTCTCTGGATGTTGTACCCCTCTCAAACATAGCCCCTCCCGTTGGAGTCTGTCCAGTTCTTAGCTTGTCATCAATTCGGACCGGCCCCTAATTTCAATTAATATTGTGCAGCTATTTCATGTGTCGAGCTTCCTTCCCTTCCAGAGACGTTATCAGACGTTGCAATCTTCCGCGCAAATGTTTCCTTTCTTTACGAGGCCTTAACCCTCTTCCCCCCCTCACTTGGACAATTTTTTTCCCGCTCTCTGATCTTAACCTCACCCTTTGATTTCCCGGTGAGTAATTCTTATAGAGCCTTGTTTTCCTTTCTTTGATCTTACTGTAATTTTCCCCCGAACGGTAGTAGATGCTTTTATTATTGCCTATAACTGTAGCTGGGTCTGATTCTGGCATTTGTCTAGGCATTCTGAAGGCGAGAGTTTCTTGACAAACTCTCTCCTCTGTACCTCCTGTCTCTGATATCCCCCTAAGACTGGCAGCTATGGGCTTTTTTTCCCTTGAGTTCCCGGTGAGTCTTTTACTTATGAGACTCATAAATGGTATTTCTGCGCGAGCCGTCTTGTTTTTCCTCCGGGAATTCCTTTGGAAATCTCTCTTTTTTAGGCTGCGAACTCTTTTCCTCCTCTCTGAGCACTCTTAGTTATCTACATTTTTATTCCCGCTCGTCTTTTTGGTTTGTCCTTCCCGTCCTCTCGTGATGGCGGGTCCCCGTGAGTTTCGGATTATCTCAAGCCGGTACGTTTTCCCTCCGGCTTCGCCTTTGAAGTATAAAACCCCGATCCCGTGAAGACATGTACCGGTCTTTCCCCCCTGTCCCCTGTCGGAGTATTTAGTGGCGGACATAAATTCCCTTTTCCCCCCTTCAAAGAACGAGTGGATCCCTTATTTATTTTACCCTATTCCACGCAAGCGTAGCAGACCGGCCTAGGCAGAACCTCTCTTCTCTGATCTCCACGTATTAGTGCCTCATCTCTGGGTGTGTTATATGAGATGACAAGGGAATTTTCCGCGCATGTGATCACTAAGTAGCTTATATTGGTCTTTTTCTTTCAGTTATAAGAGACAGTCCCCTTACCTAGATTCGTTACCTTCTTGCCTTCTTTCTTTTTATTTTTTCGTTCTGTTTTCTCCCGAGATGAGAGAAGGGTTTTTAGCTCTTTTTTTTCTCTACACGTCTGACCTTGCCCAGCCCTTATTTCGGTGCTTTTCGCATTCGTTCTCGTTTGTTTTTTCTCCTTTATCGGGCGTGAAACCCCCCCCTACCCCTTCCCTTCCGTAGGGTGAACCTATCTATTTTATGAGTTTTGAGTTATCCTGTCTGTCCTGGAGGCGCGCTGAAAGGTGAATCCTCTCTTCTTGTCTTCGAAGACTAAAATACTAGCTTTGCCTTTTAGCTCCCTTTCCGTGACCCACCCTTTTTTTATGTTCTACGGCTTCTAAGATTTTTGTGACGTAGGGTTTTTTTTTCATGTGTTCCTTCTCGTATTGAGTTGATGTTTTTTCCCGTTAAAGACGCTTCTAAGAGTGCTTTACCGAGAAAAACTCTCCTCCGTCAACCGTCCAACCTTTCCTTTTCCCCCACGACTATCCATCTCCTTGATCCCAGTCGTTTCCAAGTTCCCCGATGCCGTTTTTGTTACCGGTAGCATGTTCTCTGCTACCATCGCTGGCTAATACTCCTTCCTTTTGCTTAAATCCTCGAGCTGTCGGGCCCCCTTATTTTTTTTCGAGCTCCGGATGTTCTATGCTTTATGTCCCCTTTGCGTATCGATTACCTTTTGGGTCGTGGGAAATGGTGCATACCTTTTTGTTGACGGTAGGGTTCTGCGGCGGAACGATTTCCTTACCTCATTTTTCTATTGCAGTGCGCTCTTTTCCCTCTAAGGTTTTTTGCTTTTCGGGCCGGGATTGTGTTAGGGAATTTTTTCAGCCCCTTTTCGCATGCTCAGGAATTTCCCCTTGCTCTCGGAAAACTCGACCCATCTCTCATCTTAATCACCTTGCGTTGTCTGTACGATACTTTAGGAATTGTTGAGTATCAGGTTCCTAAGCTTGTCTTAAGTGGTCTTCTCCTCGACAACGCCTGAAAGCCCAACATCTCTTACTCCTGCCGCGTCTTCCCCCGCGTTCATCGCTGAACTTGAGTATTCATTTTCTGTTCCGCCGCCGACCCCCCTGATTATGGCCCTTTACCCGTTTTAAAACCTTTGAGAACAAGAACCCGCTTCCCAATTCCGCACGTTCTCCCCCCCCGCAGAGGATCCCAACCGCCCCCACTCCCTGTCCGTTTAACGCGCTGTCTGGCGTTGACCATCTATGTATCAAGCACGGGTCTATCTCCCAAGCAAACCAGGTACTCGTGAGTGAGATTTTCACAACCACCGCGACCTATCCCTGATTCCATTCTAACTAGTCTAAAGCCGTGTTTTGTGTTCCGTCTATTGCCCGAGGTTTCATTTCTAATGTCTTTCCTCTAGCACAGGCTTTACTCCCCAAGTGAGCGACGCCTGCCTCCCGTCCCGTCAAAGTGATGGGAATCCCTGACTCCCCCCTATTGGCCGACTGCCACCCTCCATTTTTTCGGCGAAGCGTTTTCTGCACAGATATTCCTTCGACGTGGCTTTGCAGTGTTTTGACTCTTCATGACAGCCTTTCCCTCCAAGCCCTTCCCCGCCATTCCCCCTCTAGCGAATGCTGACGCACTTTGGCCAAGTTCCCGACTTTTCTTGCTGTGGTGACTCTGTTAGTGGCCGCCGACAGACTCTCTCCACCCGCAAATGGCGGCAAATTCACCTTCTGTACCTTTCCATATTTCTTCTTCCACGACCCCACAAGCCCCTCGATTGATTGCTCTGTTCCTCATATCTCTTATTGCCGTCCCTCTTGCGATTCCCCTCTCCCGGAATTTTTTTTAATTCGTCAGCCGTCTGAGTTTTCCTCCGCATTCCCCCCAAGCCATCTGATAGACGCCTTTCCAATTCTCAGTTTTCTATTGCCTTATTCCCATTCTAACTGTCTGTCTTTGACGACACACCAAGTGCTTCAACATGAAAAACGCTTTCTTGCCCTGTTATTAATTTAGATCCTACTACGGAAGTCCGGCCCATCTTTTTGCAGCAGCCCTACATTTTCGATACACCCCCGTTAAGGGTGTCCTGATCGGTTCACGAACCCTATGTTGTTGGTTTAGCCTACCGGTCTTTTTTGCCTGCTGAGCTGCTAGTCAAATTTCCGCTGGCATACTTGGACCCGCGATACATCTGTGATTCCACTCCTCCTGCGATTTGGGCGGATTCACCCTCGCCCCGCCGTCCCGCAACTGGCTGTAACCGGGGCCTTCTTTCTTTCGACTCACCGCCTTTTCCAACCCGCGGTCCGTCAGACTTGCGCTCCGGAGCGATACAGACCTCTAGCATGCGCATCTTTGGCTATACGGTCCCTCGAGGATAGCTCGAGTTGTAAGCTCCCCCCACCCCCCTTTTTTTTCGATTATTGTTTATTCTCCAGTCCCCGACAGTGGAAATTTCCCTCGTCTCAACACTCGTCCCCCTTTTCTTCCCGCAATCACGAACGCCGCAGAATTCCATGCCCCCCCCCTCTGAATCATTTTTACTACAGTGGCAATACTCGTAAATCGGATGTCTTGCGTTTTTTCGTTTCTTTCAGACGACGAACATAGGTTCCTACCGTCGTTCGACCATAGCTGCTCCGAATTCCCTTTTTACCCCACCCCGGTAATCCCGATCGTCCTCACCCCTCTTCGCGACGTGCGCCCTTCCCTCCTGCCCGAGCGTGCTGTTTCGCTGCCACACCTTGCAGTCCCTCTCGTGCCCGCCTTAAGACCATCTTACCCCGGTTTACCTTTCTTGACAAGGCTTGGTTGTTTCCCCTCTTTCCCCCCACGTGTGCGTGGTAACGCAGCGTTGCCACATGTCCAGATTTTTTTAGCTGATCAGCCCTGCGTCTCGCTCATCATCTTCCCATGTGACCCAAGTCTGATGAACTCTTTTATCGTGGCCTGGAAGGTCCTTTCCTCTTTAACTTTTCCCGAGTGATCACTATGGTTTACCCTCGCGCCAAAAGAAGTGTCTAGGTACGCTCTTCTTTCTGTCACTGTTTGAGAAGTTCCAACTTAATCCGCGCCTGGTCATCCTATGAGTATCTCCATGCATTTCGCCCGCTTTAGGATGGGCGCATTCTCTCCTCTTTCTTCTTTCAATTTGTTTTTCCATTTGCCGCGACTTGTGATCACCCCCTCCCCAGTGTCGCATTGTTTCCCTTCTAGGTTTTTCGTCTGGACTGCTTTTTGTCCCTTCTTCCCCAGTTAATCCTCCTCCAACATGGGTATGATTGCATGAGGTATCTCTGCGCCCCAACTTTGCCGAAGACTTTCCCAGTTTTCCTTTTCTGGAGACCTGTTCCCCCTTTTCCCCCAGCCCTCAAATGTTGTTCACATTATATTGCCGGAAGTTACGCATTGTTGACACAACTTTCCTCGTCCTTGCATTCCTCTCCCCTGACTCCGTTGTACCTCCTTTCGATGATGCACTTTTTGGATTCAAACCTCTCTTCCCTTACGCGGATTACCCCCGGCAACCGACTTGACTCGGCTTTCCCTTCCCTTAATTTTTTTTATCCCCTTTCCACTTGACCTTGCTGATAGCGCATTTTCGTACAGAAGTAGCAACTTTCTCGAGTGTCGACAAGCCCTGCTTGTTATTGTCCCCTTCCCTGCCCGCATTCCTTTTGATTTCGGGACCCCCCTCCGAGTCTTTGCTTGATCTGTAGAGGCATAGTTCCGTGTCATTCCAACCCCGCTTCCTGGTCCACTATTCCCTTCTGGACAAAACTATCTTTCGATTCGTGTTCTTCTTTCCGCGCCCGAACCCAAATCCCCCCCTCAAGAAACCCCTTCCCTCCCCCCCAGGCTTGTCTGTGTGCTATTGACCCCCTCTTGGTCCTCGAGTTTAATGCGTGCGTAGAGTCTGTTAGGGTTTTAATTGGAAGCGGTCTTCATCTTAAAGTTCCAAGGCACCCCCGGCTGCCCGCGCCTCCGTCTTTTCTACCCATGGCCTGCCCACTTTATACTCCTAAGATTTACAACTCCCGTTCCGTTCGTGCTTGATGCATCACTGCTAACGTCTTCCCACAGTACTTTTTCTCCTTAGAAGACCTCGACCTTAGAACGCATTGCCACCGTTTGTGATCACAGTT
>Ga0179591_1220494_pt1 | contig 10256 bp, 15 predicted proteins | sample CZOMad2_1_08_16f_FD_182891 | JGI IMG/M metagenome (GOLD analysis project Ga0179591, IMG submission 182891) | Vadose zone soil fungal communities from Angelo Coast Range Reserve, California, USA - CZOMad2_1_08_16fungal (PacBio error correction) | ecosystem: Environmental > Terrestrial > Soil >... | reverse complement strand
CCCCACCGTGTCCCCCCTTTATTCCCTTGGGACTTTTTTTCCCCCCCCCTATCCCCCCTGCGCTCAAAGACTGCTTTTCAGCTAAGTCCCCCTTGTCGTAAAAATTGCTTGTGGATCGTGGTTTTGCAGGGGCTTTTTTTTGTTTTTTCCCGGGCTGTTTAGGTTTTTCCTTTGCTCCACCGTCCATTTTGCTGATGCTTTCTTTCTTTACCAGGTCTGTCCAATTTTTTTGATCCTTTTTTTCCCTCAAAAATTTTTGTGTCATTCTGATAAATTATACACCTCTGATCTCGAACACTTACAACTTTACGGTTTTTCCCTGTGTATGTTTATTCTATTCTTCCACGGTTGCCGGTCTCTCGCCCTCTCCCTGTTCCTTTTTAATTTTTGATGGAAGGCTTTCCTGTTTGTGGTTTTGTTTTTGCTTCCGGCACCCGATACCCCCTCCGTTTCCCGCGAAACCTTCCGGAACCTTTGTTTGGGGTGCTCGGATGCGGTCGGTTTGTCATATGGTGGACCCCCCGGCCGAGACCCCTCTTGCCACATCAAATTTAGTCATTTCGTTTTACCTCGTTGAACCACTGTTCTGTTCCATATCTTCAAGTTTCACCCCCACAACCCCAGGTCTACGCCCTTTCATTTTCCTAAGTTGCAAAACTGGCCTCTCAGTTCCCTTTCCTTTTTGTCCCTTTCCCCGCTCTTTTTCTGGCCCTTTGTTGTGAAAGGGACCCACCCCCCCCCAACATGTGACCGATTGGAGGTTTGATGTACCATTTTCCATCCTCTTCCCCGGACCCCCCCAACCGAACTTTACCTCCCGCTACCCCCCCCCCCCCCACCCCTCCCGCCGGTCCAATTTCCTTTTGGTGTTCGTGCCTTTCTACACTGGTTTTTCTCTCAGGAGTTGATTCCAACATCGCCCCCCGTGTGATATCAATTTTCTTCATTTTTTCGATGTGTCAGTCCAGTCAAAACCTTTCCAAATGCCCCCTCCCCGGGAAAAAACGATTTTCCTGCGTGCAGGTATTTTCCGTTTTTAGCAAAATCTTTTTGCTTGTTCGTTGCTATTAGGATTTTCTTTCACCCTGTATCTCCCCTTTATGATTTGACCAATTCAAGATTTCTCTCCCTTACAAGCTTTGATCGGAGGTCCCTAAGCGAATCCTACGGTGCGTTCCCTGTTTCCTTAGAACTTTTTTTCAAGATCGACTCTTCTGGATTCCCCCTTTCCTTACACTCTTGTTTTTCGGATTTTTTTCTCCCCCCCCTCCCCGGTCTATTTGATTCTCCCCAGATCCAACTCCCGGATGTAGTAAGGCATACCACAAACCACACTCTCCAAATTCCCCTCTGTCCCCCTCCCCAACCTTCCCCAAGACCCTTCTGAAATCTTTTTTTTTTCTTGGAAGGGACTTGTGGCACAAATACATGTCCACCAAAACCTGTGAACCACAATGACTTGGTTTAATAACCCCCCTCCAATTCGAACATTCGTACACCGGGCGGTGGGCGCCTTCTTTGTGCTTAACCAGTTTTGTGTCCGCCGGGCTTGTTTTTGCGCACCCCCCTTTTTCCGTCATCTTGTGATATGTCTGACAGGAGATGCGTGGTTGGTCTTTCGCGATTTATGTCACTTTTTCAACTTCATCTCTACCGCAGACACATCCCCCCCCTCTTTGGGTCCTTTCCCCCCCCCTTTTTCCCTCTTTATTTCCAGAAAACCAACAATTCCTGGTGATATTCTTAAATAGACCCACCGACATTCCTTGAAATTCCCAGGAACTCCTTTGTTCCGGTGTTCCTTTGTTAATTCCTTTTTTTTTGGTTTTTCTTTTCCCTTTGCACCCCCTTGTTTCCCCACCATCCTGAAAGAGCCTCTCGGGTTGTATTTTTCCCTCCCGTGTGCGATACACCTGAGGCCCAATATTGGCCCCCCCTCCCAACATTTATTTTCACTCCCGGGGAGGCTGCCCCAATTTCATGAATGTTTTCAAATTCTTCGAGCTTGTGGTGTTCCCCCCCCAGTCATCGCCACCCCTGCTTTTTACCCCAACCCCCCCTTAAATGTTTGAGCTACCCCCCCGATTCTGTTCTCACACAGTTCTTTTTCCCCCCTTCAGGCTTTCCGTTTTTGTCTTCTTCCGTTGGAACACGATATGTTTTTCTTTTCTTCTGCGATGAGTGCGTGTTTTCTCCCCTGTTTCTTTTTTCCCCATTTCTTTTGCAACTCTGTCGTTTTTGTGCCGCTATTGTTGAGATTTCGCTTCACCCGGGGCCCTGTCCTTCCCTATTCTTTGCTATCGGCTTGAATCCTCTTTTTTTTCCCACTTACTTCCTTTTTTTTTTGATTGTCCAACAATCATTTTTTGATTGTCTTGGGCTTCCCCGCCCGGCCGTGGTAAAACATCTCGTTTTTCCGCTAACTTTTTTCCTCTCCTTTCTCCTCGCAATCCCGCTTTTTCCCCCCCCCCCCTTTTGTCTTTTTTTAATTTTTTTGGAACCCTCGTTTTTTTTTTTTTGAACACTTCCCCCAATTTCCGCTTCAGGTGCTTGTCCCCCAACGATTACCATGCCCATGCCGGCTCCCCCCCCTTGTTTCAAGTTTTTAGTGTCACTGCCCGATTTGTTTTCTGGCGTGAGTCCCCCTGAAAATGGGTACTTACTGATTGGTCTGTTCTCAAGGGCCCACTATTCCCATGCCCTTGAGCCCATCACCGAATTTTCCCCATCCACACGACCCTTTGCAGGTGTGGTCCCAAACCACGTGGTTCCCGGCGTGCCTTCACCCCTTCTTCGATTTTTCCCTTCAGCGGGGGGTCCTAGTTTTTTGTTTTTCTTGTTCTTCTCAAGTCACGGCCTCTTCCCATCTTGCCTACCGCGCCCCTTTATTCCATTTTTTTTCGATTTAGCAGTGATCACGAACTTCGTTTTTCCCCCCTAGATCTTGGTCATCCGCTCCATCTGTTTTGTTTTTTTTTTTTTTTCCCGTTGGTTTTCTCAATTCCTATTTTGAGACTTGCCCTGGAGCTGGCCATCTGCTTTTTTACACTTCCATAGGTTTTTTTCACCACTTCTTTTTTGAACCCACCACATAACTTCTCTCCTTTCAGATGGGATGTTTTCCCCCGTCTTTTTGGTTTCAATTGTGTCAGTTTTTTTTCAGTATCCTCCGGCGGAAGATTCGCGTCTTTTGACCCACGTTATCGCTGTTTTTGTCTTTCTTAAACCCCCCCATAATTCCCCTCAATCTCCCCCCCCCCCCACTGGTTTTCAATGTTTTTTTTCTCTTAATGGTTTCTTGTCTTCACAAATTTTCCACGTTTTTTTTAGCTCTATCTTCACTTTCCCTTCCCCTTGTTGTTTTTTTTTTCCCTCTCTGGAAATTCTCGTCCGCCATAAATTGGTAGCTTTTGGAAGCAAGCCATTCAGTCTTTTGAACCGCGATTGGTCTCCCCGTAACCGGTTTGTTTTTTGGGGTGTTTGGGTGACTTCCGACATTTCGAGTTTCATTCTCCCCCCCCCCCGAGAAAACCCAAACCCCCTTCCCGATTGGCAAACCTTGGTCCAACGCTTTTCGATGTCTTTGTGGTTTGGCTACTTTTTTCCGTAAAAAACTCAGGCAGTTTTTTGGCTTCTTTCCCTTTTTGCTTACCCAAGTTGCCAATCCTACCGGGGGAGACCTGGTTATGTGAGTTTCCCCCATTCCCTCTGTTCTTTTTCCACTGTGATGGCCGTTGGACCATCCTGTGACGAGCTGGACTTTTTGCAAGTCAAAGGCCAGTCTCTTTAATTCCGAAAGGTCCCTTCCCCTACCCAATATTTTTTTTTCTTTTCTTTTCCTGGTCAATCGCAGTTGTACGCCGACGTCTTTTTCCTTCCCCTTCTGGTTCCCCCCAACCGATTACCCCCTTTTCCCCCTTACAGGTCGGCTTTTTTTTTTTGATTGACGCTTCTCCCCGGGCGTTGGTCTTTTCCGTATTTTCTCCCAACAATCAGAGTCTTTTTGAAACATCGAACTCCCACGAATACTTTTTGAACCCCGTAGACTTTTCTTTTTTTTTTTCCAAACACTCTTTTGAAGTGTGATCTTACTTTTCAGTGTACCCCCATATGTTTTTTTTCGGGTTTTTTTCTTTATGCAGGTTTGTGGGTGAGGCTGGTTCGGTGCAAAATGAACTTCATATTCTTTTTCGTGTTTTCGCCCCCCCCAATTTCCTTCCCCCCCCTTCTTTGTTGACTCCTCCCGCCGTTTTTTTCCCCCCCAAAGTTTGCTTTGACCACCCCACCCATCCTCTTCAAGGGCGGAGCCGTCCCATTTTCCTTTTAGCTTGTGGTACCACTTTCCACATTGCCTGAATGTGTCAAAAGGACCCCCATGTGAACCCTTTGTCCCTTACTCCCTTCCCCCTTACCAACCGTTTGTGCTGGAACCTTTTGTCTTTGTTTTTTCCCGTCAACATTTGATTTAGTCTTGTTTTTTTCAAACCTCCCTCTTTTTTTGTCCCGGAAGCGTCTGATCCCTGGTACTGGGTGGGACTCTTTCCCCCCCCACAAAAACGGTTGGACCCCACTCTCCACCCAACTCTCCAGTACTTGTTGACAATCATCCTTCCGGTCCGCTAGCTCCTTTTTTTAGTTTTTTTTCATTTCCCTTTTTTGTAAAGCGTAACCTGAGTTTTGTCACCGGGGTACCCCGATTAGATTATCTCCGCTCCCACATCACTTTCCGTCCCGGCAAAAGGAACAGCTCCCCCCTTGATCACATTTCAAGCCTCATCCCCCCTGCAGCCCCCTGTGAAACCCCAAACCAGACGTACGAACTTCTATGTGTACCCCCCTTCCCCATGTTTCCGACCTGCCCCTTGAAATGTTCGCCCTCTTTTTTTTTTTTACACCCTTCGTTGGATTAGAGTCCCAAGTATGCGCATTGGTTTTTCCTTTACCCCAGCCCGTTGTTGCGTTTTGTCATTGCCCCGTGCCAGTTCCTTTTTTTTTTGAAAAATTCCCCAAGCTAGATCTCCCATACGTTTCCACCTTTTTTCCTCTGCTTTTACCCCGTCCTTCGCTTCCCACTCCTTTTTTTCTTTTCCCTTTTCCCCCTGCCGTTACGCCCCTTTGGCTTCTTCCCCTGGGAAAACTACCCGTCTATGTTTCTTTTTTTCTTCTCCTGTTAACTGCTTGTTTCACTTGTTTTCCTTTTTCCCGCCTTTTTTTCCCCACCCGCTTTTCAAATGTCACCCCCAGTCTTTGGGAAAGGTCCCTCAGTTTTTTCCTGGTTGTTTGTTATCCCTGAGTATGCTCCTCCCTTTTCTCGATCGTTCTTTTTTTTTTTCTTCAACTTCCCTGGTTCGGCTTACTCAAGCGGCTGGTAGGATTGTCTTTTGTTCTTTTTCGCCTCTCCTTTCCCAACCTTTTTTTTTTTTGATTTTTCTTTCCCCAGCCTTTCTTAATTATTGTGACGGCTTCCCGGCATCCTTTTCTTGTCGAGATCTCCCCCTATTGACCTCTTTGTGCTACCTCTTGTCCCCCAACACCCTCCCTTTCCCGTTTTTCCAGTTCTATCCCCGTCTTCCCTCCCCTCCCCCCCCCCCTTAGCTTTGCTTCATTTTTTTCGTTCCTGTTAGTTTTTTGAAGGGGGCTTACTGCTTCTTTCCCCCGCCGTTACCCTCCCTCCCCCCCCCCCAGGCTCCCCCCCCACCCCACCCCCTTTTTACTGTTTCAGCATCAGGGTTTTTTTGGTCTATGTCATCGTGCATTTTTGATAATGGTGTTTTCCGTCCTTTTTTTTTTTTTTTTTTTTTTCCCGTCCCGGCTTTTTCCGATTCCCTTTTCCTTCTTTAGCCTTCACATACAAGGATTTGCGAAACTATTTTTTTTGGCACCCCAACGCGGTTTTTGCCTAGGTCTTCTCCCTCCCCTCTCGTCTCTTTTTTTTTTTCCATCCTTTTGAAACAGCCAGAATTGTTTTTGAGTGAGGTATTCCAACTTTTCTTTTTTCTTCTCTTGCTATTTCCCATCGCTTTTCTGCTAATGTCTCCCCTTAGTAAAGGACCGACGTTTGCACTAGTGTTTTTGTCACTTCCTCCTTTTACCTGGTGCCCCGTTGTTACTCGGTCACCCCTTTAGTTCAATAACCCAGTTGTGTTTTTTTTGACCCCTATCTTCACCCCCTGACTTTGCTTGCACCACCTACACCAGGCTCTAACCAAATTACCCTAATCCCTTTTTTTTTGTCGGTTTTTTTTGATTTTGGGTCTCCAAATCTTGCCATCCCTTGTTTTATTCGTGCTTTTCCGTTTTCCGACCCAATGACCCCCCCTCTGTGATTACTCCTGTCGACAGAATATCCCCCGCGTTCCCCCCCACATGACTTTTGACAGTTTATTTTTTTTTTTTTTTTTTTTGTTGTTCCCTTCTGTTGTGGTACCTTTCGGTTCGTTTTTTAGGTGAGAGCATTTCTTGTGCTTTTGGCACACTTCCCTAAGATCGTCAAGGTTTCCACAACATTACCACAATGAATTTTGGCGTTTTACCCTGCTCATGATCTCTAATTCGTCTGCCCTTTTTCTTATTTTCATCTCGTGACATTTGTTTCTTGATGGACCTTCTAGTAAGGAACTCTGATGACTCTTTTACAACTAGTGTCTCCCCAACCTGACGTCCCTTCTAACCTACCTTGGATTCATCTTTTTTGGGGGGGGTGGACCACCGATTTTTTCCCCGACTTTCCCTCCCTACGTTCTCCTCTCCCACTTTTTTCATCAAAGCGGATTTTTCTTTTTGAAAACTGTTTTCGCGGAAGCCACAACCCCCCCCCCCCATTTAAAACGGCACTTTTCCCTTTTTTCCCCTTTCGAACTTTCCTTTCTTCCTGCAGATTGACTGGTGACCGTACCCCCCCTGTCATTAGATGGTACATCCACCAAAAGGACAACCAGTTGCTCCCCTTTTTGATTGTCTTTTTCCTCACGCTCCTCCTTTTCCATTCTTTCCTTTTCCTTCTGATTTTCATGAACTTTTTCTGTTCCCTTCGAAAGCTGCCAGCCTGAAGCCCTGCCCCCGCACTTTCCCCTGTTGGCCCCTTCACCCTTTCCCGATTCTTCTCTTTCAAGGCTCACCCCCCCCCCCAACGACAAGCTTGTCCGGAGCCCCCCCAGTCCTTTTTTTCCTTGGTCTTCTCCTTTTCGCCTCTTTTCTTTCCTGGCGCGTTTCCTAGGCCAGGTCCCCTAAAGGGGTCCTTGCGTTGCCTTTCCACCAGTTCTTCTTTTTTTTCCTTCACCTTTCCTCCTTCCGTTTTTTTTAGTTTTTTTGAGTCAGTTAACTGTTTTTGTCATCCCGGCTTATCACTGTTGTTCCCCCTCTTTTGCCTCTTCCGGTCTTTCTCCTTTTTTTTGAACTCTTTCCTCTCAGTGTCCTTCGAAACTTGTATTTTTTCCGTTGTAGTAGTTTGGCGTTGTTGAGCTTTGGAACGTTATGGTTTTCCCCACCTTTTTCTTTGCGGCTGATTTATTTTGCTGTCCCCTTCTTCTCCCTCGATCCCTACACCCATTTGCTTATTTCCCCAATTATTCCACATCGGTCTCCCCCTTTCCCCACCTGCATCAAGAGATCAACTTTGTTTCAGGGTGTGCTATCTCATTGGGGCGGTCTCGCCGAATCCCCCTGCCCTTCGGTTATTGCATGGGTCCCTTCCTTTTCCTTTTGTGGTTTTTTTCCCCTTACCTCTTTCCCCCCCGGAAACTTTCCGTTTTCTCCTTCAAAAGTTAGGATGTATATCTTGGAAAATCGCCGAAGCCTTCTCCATTTGCGGCTCGGGTTCTTTTTTTTTCCCCTGTTTTGCTTGTCACCTCCCCCTGGCACGTCCCACCCAACCTTTTCCTCCAATTCATGGGGGGGAATTTGTTTACGGCGCTCAGAGGGGACTAATGTCCGCCGGCCCCGGGGCAAGGCATTGGAACTTTTTTTTCACACCCTTGTGACCCTTTTTTTGCCCACACGTTTCCCCCGAACTTTTCCTTTTTTCTCCCCTTTCCCCCCCGGACCCCAACCGGAACATAAGACGGACCACCAATGACGCCGGTCAATTCCCCCCCTTTGTGGTAGCTGACTGTTCCCTTTTTTCGCCCATCCCCCTCCTGTCCCCCATGCCCCCTTTTTTTTCTCCGGGGAACCCCCCTCCCCCCCACTGGGTATATAATTGGTTATACAGTTCGATTGTGGGGGTGTCCCCCCTCCCCCCCACTTTTTTGGGATCCGAGGTCCAACAACCGATTACTTCCTTCCTTTTATTCCACTTTTTTTTCTTGGCCTCAAAATTTCTTTTTTTTGATATCGTTGCGAACGGGGAGCGAATCACTCAATATGAGAACCAAGGTTGCACTTTTTCCTTTTTGAAATCTTTCCCAGGCCTTCTTCATGGCTGTCCACCAGGCAAGTTGAAAGTCCATTGGGTGGAAGGACAAGGTAAGTTTCTTTCAAACCGTTTTTTTTTCCTTTCCTCACCTGTGTCCAGTTTTTCTCTCTCTTTGACTGGTTCTCCAGTTTCTTTTTTGCGCCCCTTGGTGCGGGGAGTTGGCCTTTTGGTCTTTGTATCATCGTTTCATTTCTTCCCAGGGCCCTTTCTTTTCCCGACCCTTAACTTACAAAAAAAACCAGGACTACACTTCCATAAGTACATCCCCCCCCCCCCCTTGGCCCCCAACTCCCCCTCTTTGACACCTCTCTTTTTTTGTTTTCTTGAGCCTTTTTGCGTCTTTCCGTGCCGCACCTTTCAGAAACCACTATATCCCAAAAAGTTGCCAAAAAATAAAATCTCATTAGTTTTCCAGCTTTTTTGTACATTGCTTGTATGGTGCTGACACCCGTGTGGGCCACAGCTTGTGTCTGCGAGGGGGCTCACCCCGTTGTCAATATGGTTCCCTTTTTGAAATTGGATCTTTCCGGCCTTCTTTTTTTTGGCGGGCTGTTTCATTCCAAGTCCCTTTTGGACGTACCTACCACGTCTGAACGGCCGGGTTTTTCCCCAAAAGTTGGCGTTTTGGCGCCTTTCCTCCCACCTCAACAACCCCCCGTCCTTCCGCCGGATCGCTACCTTAATAACTCCTTTTGTTGCTTGATACCAAAAGTTCCCGCCCATTGCACCAAACTGTCACAGTATGGAATTGGTGGCGTGTTGTTGGATTTTTTTGTGCAATCTACGGAGTCGCAATGCCCACACAGCGTTGCCACCGTCTTCATTGAGCAAGTCGCAGGCTATCTGGGCGTAGATTTTTCTCCGAATACCCCAAACGCCGTTTTTGCTGAGTCACTACGCGGGCGGAGGAAAACCCCCCCCGTACCCCGACGGACAATCTTGGACCATTGTACCAACATTTATTTTTTTTTGCTGAGAACGGCGGCAACTCATCTGGCACAACTTTCTGTTGTGTTCCCCCGAGTTTGCCTGTTGGCATGCACTCAGCCCCCCCCAACTGCCATCGGTCCACCTGGCTTTTTTTCTTTTTTTTCAAAACGGCGCTTGGACTTTTTTTCAGAGCTTCCAGCCGATTACAAGTTTCTACGTTGCCAGGTCGCATTGGGTTTTTGAGTACTGTCTGGATTTGCGACCTTCTTTCCTATGTTTTATTTTTCTTATTATTTTCTTATCATGGTGATTTGCTTACCACATTGATTTTTTATCCCTCTTCTTTGTTTTTTCGCTTATAGCTGCTTTAGGGCTTTTTCCTTCTTGCCTTGATTTCCCCCTTTTCCTCTTCACTGGGTGTCCTTCACTGTGCTTTACTCGATACAGCGTATCGGGATGAATTTCTTCTTTTTTCCCCCTTATTAATCTTTTTTTTCCCGATTGGTCTTTTTTAAACCCCCCCCCCCCCATGCCTTTTGTATTGTCTTTCGCCCCGCGTGCCAAGCTGTTTCCGGGTAAGGTCGACTTTCTTGCCCCAAATTCGTTTGTGTTCCCCAGCCTTTCCGTTTAAATCCCCCTGTATCCAAAACCTAAACTCCTTGCGATTTTCTTTTTTTCATCTGTGCCCTTTTTATTCTTCCAACCCCCTTTTGTTTCTTACCTGGCTTAAGTGACATGTTCATTTTTCTTTTTTTCCCTTTTTTTTCTCGACCTGGCAAGTTGACACCTTCTTTTCTTTTTGCGTCCCCCTCTAACCCATTCCTCACCTGCAGGCCCTGACCTACCAGCCTTAGGTTTCCTTCTGTTACTCCCTGACAACTTATTTTGGTTTTTACCCCTTGCCCCAGCCGTT
>Ga0179591_1536548_pt1 | contig 10257 bp, 11 predicted proteins | sample CZOMad2_1_08_16f_FD_182891 | JGI IMG/M metagenome (GOLD analysis project Ga0179591, IMG submission 182891) | Vadose zone soil fungal communities from Angelo Coast Range Reserve, California, USA - CZOMad2_1_08_16fungal (PacBio error correction) | ecosystem: Environmental > Terrestrial > Soil >... | reverse complement strand
GAGAGGATATGCCGCAGGCGCGTGAAAAGTTCGATGGCGCGGAACGCGTGAGGGCAGGGCCCCGAAGCGGGCGGCCAGCCGAGATGCGGGGCGTCACCGATTCTATGGCGCAGGGGCCAGTCTCTACGGACGGATCTGCCGTGGAGTTGGCTCGACGTGTGGGGCTTCGTGGCAGCCGCCGCGGTGGGTTGTTCCCACCTTTGGCCCGACCGTGCCACGGTCGACCGACGGTATCCGGCAGGAGCTGAACGACTGGTCTCCTCGGGACGGCCGGGCCGGGGTGGACGGTATATGCTGGTCTTCGGAGACGGATGGACAGGGAAAGGGGAAGCCGACTGGGCGCTGCGTTATCTAGCTCGGCAGATCCAAACCGCAATTGCCGAAAGGCGACCAAAGAGGGGAACCTTGACCACGGTGTCGGTCGGCTGGCCGGGGTCGGCCCGGCTACCCGGCGACCTTGCAGGAAACCCTGGTGCCCGGCGACATCGTTGCTGGGTCGGGCGACTGGCTGGCTGATTTTTCTTGATCGTCGCGATGATGTTTGCGAAGGCAACTCTGCGTGACCTTTGGTGGCGGACGGTCGGCAAGTGGTCGGCACGTCATTCGTGGTCGTTCGCCTCGGCCCTGGGCGTCAGCGTGGCTGATTCAGTCGGCAGCTGTGCGGGGCCCAGCCGCTGCACTGGGCGGTGGGCACAGATGGCGTAATGCATTGGTGGCGGTTTGGGCGCCGTGACTTACAACTGCTGTTGGACATGAGGATCATCCGTGAGGAGTGCGAGGGCCGAAATACAAGACAGGGCGTCATAGGGCGATGCGGTTTTAGAGGCGGCAAAACGGCGGGGCCCCTTTCCCCCCCCCCTCCTCTCTTCCCACCAACTTCCCACCCCCTTTCCCTCCACTTTTCTACGCCGGTAGGCCAAATTTTTTCTGGGGGACACCTTCCCTTCGTCCGTCTCGCATCCAGTCTCTCCTTTTCCTTTTACGTGGGGGATTTTGTATTTCCCCCTCCCTTCACCCCCTTTCCCTTCCGGGCCTTCCTTTCTTCTTCTTCCTTCCTTCCGCTCATTCCTTTCCATCTCTTTTCCTTCGTGTCATTCCATTACCTTCCAGGCCACATTATACCCTCACTTTTACCTGGCAGGTGCTCTCTTTCTGAGACTGTGGGGAGCCACGGCGGGGCAGGCCGGACTGGCGGAAAAGCAAGATTTCTTTTGTTGGTCGTTTCGCTGCTTGTTCGCCAGGCAGGGTACTCAAGGCCTCGAGGGGCAGGTTGGGGTTCTGACCGTTCGGGATCGGGCCTTGTTGCTGGAACACCCTGCTGGTTCGGACTTTCGTGGATGCAGTCGTTGGTTGGCCATGGCTCGGTCGCTGGTTTCTGGTGGCCCGCTCCTGCCCGGTAGACGGTTGGAACGTCGGGCGGGGCCCCAACGATTTTGCCCGCTGGATCGCCGTCTTCAGCTAAATGGGCGACGCCGAAGCTTGGGTCGACCCACGGTCGACAGTGACTGGGGATTACGTTGTGAATGTGGCCGGATTCTGGAAAAAAACGCGAGGCCCACTGCCGGCGGGAAGACGGAGATTTAACTGGCGCCGCCGGGGATTGGCGATGATTGGCATGCGGTCGTCGTCGTCGCCATTCGTGGCCGTCGAGATCAGCGTCGCGGGTCGTGAAGCGGAAAGTGGCAGGGCGCAACACCTCCACACGGCGCCAGCAAAAAGGAAGTCAACCCAGGCCGGGGCTCAGGGGCCAACACACCAGGGAAGCAACCCCCTAGGGTCAAAGACTCCGGTGGAAGCCGCCGGCCGGTTTGTTGTGAGAACACCGGCCAGCGGCCGACGAGACCGCCGAGGCCGCTGGTGCCGGCCGCCGACGGTACTCAACGGACGGCGACGGACTGCCACGACTCCACGGCTGGCCGTCAAAGGGTCTGAACGAACGCGGCCGCAATATGCAGCTCGGGCGATCAGCCGAAGGTCGGTGCTGGGTAGTCACAAATATTCGGGGCTGGTGGCCTGGCAAGCGCGAAGTGGCGCCGGCATTGCTGGCCGCTACGTCTACTTCGCTGGGACAACAAGCGGTTGTGGTCGAACATGGACGGCGCCGGGCCGTCCAACGAACCCTGGTCAAAAACCTTTGCACCTGGCGAAACAAGGGTGACCACTGCCGTTACTGGAACCGGCATGGGGTTCCGGGCCCGCACTGCCCGGCTGCAGCGGCCGGCGATTCGGGCCCGGGTTACTACAACCTCAGTCGTGCAGCTGGGCAATCTTCGATCGCTGGGCGGTTAATTCAGCATGATTCCCGCCGCTACCTCCCCGGTTGCAGTTTGGCCGGCCTCCTTCCACGCCCGGGGATTGCCCGGGCCCGCCGGGACGGGGGACGGCTTGCCCGGTCCGCCACCGGCCCGGGTGAGCTAGCTGAGCGGATCGCCGATGGTAGATTCGGCAACTGCGGACAGTCCTTCTCGCACGTGGCGGGCCCAGATCTCGCCGACGGATGGCCTTCCACGGCTTCAGGTTCGCCCCGCCAATCGCCGGCAGGCAGGCCCTGTAGCGAAGCCAAACTCGCGGGACCAGGCCGGTCGGCCTGGGCGAAAAATGGAGCCGTGGGATACTCCGGACATCGCGCGGGAGCGGGCGGCGAAACTCACAGCCCGATGTTCTTGAGATCCGCAGGCGACGGTAACGAAACCCTTGCCATGCGTGGTGAAGTCGGAGCAAACTCCGGGCGAGGAACATGGGAATCCAGCTCATCGAGGTCGTGAAACGCGAACCTTCGGCCTGGCAACGGCTCGGAGGTTGGCGTGGTAGTCGCGCCGACCAATTTCGCGGGAGGACTCGTTACCCGCGCGCAGTTCTTCGGGCTGCAGCCGGAGTTGCGTCCGTCGGTGACCCCCCCAATTCAACGACCTCGTAGTCCAGTGTTTCACGCCGATTCGGGGGACCACTTCGAAGGGCTGTAACAACTGGCATCACGTCGGCGGAGAGTAACCGAAGTCTTCGATTCGCCTCGACAGATGCCTGGCTGACCTAGTCGGAGGACGTGTATTGTATCGGCTAGAGGTTGGGCGAGGGGGCCTGGTTTTGGCCCGCGACAAGATGGTGGACGAGCGGCCAGCACATGGGCGCTCCCTCCGTAGTAGGACGGTTCACAGATGCTCATCGAGTGGGCTGACCGAGATCACCGGTAACCAACCCTGGCTGGCGTGGCCCGGCTCGGGCCGAGCGATGGGGCGGGTCCGGATTTGTCGGTGGGTATCGAACGGGTCCGGCACCAGTTGCAGTGGGCCCGCGGGATTCGGCTGCCGTCGGTGGGAAGCACGACCGAGCAATCCATTCTTGCCACAGCTTCACGCAAGCCTGGTACGGCGGGTAACGCACATCGAGGAAAGGGAAGGCCACGTCGCAGATCGTTTCGGACGCAGTCGTCGTAGCCAGGACGATTCAGTTGCGCCGGTCAGGCACGAGATGCGTTCCCGGCCGTCGCGCAGGGGCGGCGGTGGCTGGGAAGCCGCGCCACGGCCTCACGGCAAGGAGGGCCGTTGTTGCGCCGCGCGATTTAGCCGATTCGTCGGGTGGTTTTTGCCGACTGTCCATCACCACTCATATGCTTCCGTGCGTTCGAGTCCGGACGATGGTGGTGGGTGTGGAGGGCCTTGTCGCGGTTGCGGGCGATGTCGAGCACGTGTTCGAGCGCCGCGGCGATGGTGGGTGCTGCCAGCGTATCAGCCCGCCGGCACAAGCGTAACGCCCAGATGGTCAGGCGCCGTAGTGAACCCCTGCCGTGCCGCTTCGGCAAGCAGCCGTTCCATTGCCGCTGATCGCCGCCAGGTATCACCAGCCAACCGACCCTCACGATTCATGACCCGGTGGGCCGGCCAACGGCAGGTTCACGTCGTCCGACGCCACCGCGACAGCCAACCGTAATCCGAACGAACGGGTCGGTCAAGCCGCTGCCGCCGACGTGGACAGGTACCACGTCGTTGAACGGCGATTCCTGAGCGGGCGTGCTTTTCCAGGCACCGCGGGCGATCAATCGCCAGATCGCGCGTGGTCGATCCCGCTGACGGCGCGGCGCGGTGAATTGCTGACAGGGGAGTTGGCCAGCAACCGCCTGGCTTTCCCAGGACCAAGGGGGCTTCCCGTCGGGAGCGTTCACGGTTGATTCGCCGCTCCCGCAACGGGGGCTGCGGCGCTGTTCATCCGGGAAAACCAGCCGGGTCGGCTACCCACCTCAATCCCCCTTCTTGTCCTGCAGGCAGAAAACAAACCAAACCTAGTCCGCGCGGCCGAAAACGGTTTCTTCACGCCGCGGACCATGCGCAAGCAGCGGTTCGGTCGCCTTCCAAATGCAGCACCCACGCTCGGGCAACAGAATGTTCAGCGAAGCGGGGGGCCGGGCGATAGCCCGTCCTGGTGACCGGTGGCCGACCGAGAATCAGTTGGCCACACATTGGTTAGCAGCGGCGGTCAAGTGCGCTGGTCACCGCGCGCCACCTGAGTGACCCACACCCGCGCCGCCGTCCGGCTCGGCGCTGACCATGGTCTGCGCCGAGTCGACGACGGACCAACGTCGGCTGCACCGCCTCGACATGACCAAGTTAAACCGCGTGCAGATCCGACTCGGCGGCAGATACAGCTCGTCGTGGCTGCAGCCGGTTCAGGATCGGCGCGATTGCGGTCTGGCCGCGGAGACTTCCTCGCCGGGAACACGTACAGCGCACGCCGCCCCGGGGGACGCCGCCCTTGGTGCGCGACCTTGAGTCATGGCGTCGGATTGCCTACTCGGGATCGCCCCGAAGCAGGCGTGACGGCGCCAGGCACGACGGCTCCACCGAGCACGCGGTCGGAGTTCGTCGATCCCCGGTGGGCAGGTGGCCGAGTGCCGCCAGGGTTCGACGGAGCTGCTTCGTGAAAATGGCGGCCGAGGACGGGGCCGGAGTGCCGGCGGCCCGATGCCGCCTGCGTACGGCACTGAGACGGGCCACCCTCGTCGACCGAGGGCCCCAGGTGGCCGATTCCAGGCAACGGTCTACCATTTGGCGGTGGGCATTGGCGGGCATTCTGAACAGCGGTACTGCGAAAACGTGCCTTGGAAACGAGGAACGGAATTACGTGATTCGATAGATGGGCAATAATACACAGGGTGGTGTTGTTGTTAGCGAGAGAGAGATCAGCCGGGATGATACCGTCATTCGGTGGGCCAAGGCACGTTCGGCAGTAGTTTACCGCTGTTGTTCCAGGAGAACTGCGCCATGCCACCGCCAACAACATGGGTAGGGGCGTTTTGCCTGGGAATGCGGCACCTGGGGCTCGGTCGACGAGGTGGCCGGCTCTAAGTGCCCCGTTACAGCGCATTCGGGGTCCCGCCGGCCCAACGCCCGTCCTCGGCGCCATTCTTCGACTCATCTCCGTCGAAAAACCTGGCGGCATCGGCAAGGGCCCCCCACCGGGAGATCGACGAAACTCGACCGCCGTGCTCGTGGGAGGCCAGTCGTGCTGGCTTCGGTACGCTGCTTGCGGGTGCCGATCCCGGAGAACGGAGTAGGCAAAGTCGACGCTGTTACTCAAAGGTGTTTTTAGCCGCACCAATGGGCCGGGCGCCTCCGGGCGGGCTTGTGCGCTGTTACGTGTACGGCGCGAGGAAGTCGGGCGGGCCAAGGAAATTCCGCCGCAATGCGCGCCGATTGATTCGGACCGGCTGACAGGCCACCGACGAGGGCTTTATCTGGCCGCCGAAGTCGGATCTGCCACGCCGGGTGGTACTTGGTCATGTCGATGCGGTTTGTGCAGCCGACGTTTGGTCGTCGTGACTCGGTTGAGACACAATGGGCAGCGCCGGAGACCGACGGTCCCCCGTCGGGGTTGGGTGGTTGGTGTTCACTCAGGTTGGCGCGAGGTGACCAGCGCCAACTGAACCGCCGCGGCGAAAAACACTGGTGTGCCATGATTTCTCGTCGGGGCCACGTCCCAAGGACGGGGCTTATCGCCGGCCCGCTGCTTGGAACACTGGTTCGGGACGTGGTGCCTGGCATTTTTGCAGGCGCGGACTCGCTGTGCGGATTGGTCCGCGCGTGAAGAAAACCGTTTCGCGCGGCAAGACGAGGTTGGTTGTTTTCTGTGCAGGACCAAAACGGGAGATTGAGGGTGTAGCCGAACCCGTCTGGGCTTTTCCTGGATCAGCGACGCAGCCCGTGAGGGGGACACGGGATGATCCACCGTTGACGATAGACGGGAAAGGCGCCCATTGGTGCGGTTGAAATCCAGGCGTTGCTGGCCAGCCTTCAGGCAATTCCAAACCGCGCCCAGGCGAGCGTTCAGCGGGATTTCGACCACGCGACAGAGCTGCTGAGCTGCGGATGATCGCGCGGTCTGGAAAGGAAAAGCACGGCCCCGGCTAGGATCGGCCGTCCACCGGCGGTACCTGTCCACTGTCGGCGGGCATTGGCGGCTGACCGACCCAGTAGTCTGGGAATTTAGCGGTGGCGGGTTTTTCGCGCTGCTTTGCGTCGTTCGGGCCTTACGGAACCTGCCGTTGCGGCACCGCGGTCATGATCGGTGAGGTTTCCGGGGTGTGGCTTGGTGGCTCTGCGGCGGAGTTTTGTCAGCGGCCATGGAACGGCGGCTGGCCGACAGCGGCACGGAGGGGTCCTACGCGCTGATTCCCCATGCGGGCTTGTGAAGCTTGTTGCCGCCGGGCTTTGAAGGACGCTTCAGGCAACCACCATCGACCGCTGCGCTCGACAACCACGTGGCGCGACCATCGCGGGCCGGGAACCGCGACAAGGGCCTTCCACACCACCACATCGTCCGGACCTCAGGATACGCACGGCCGGAGCAGGAAATGGAGTGGTGTTTGACAGTCGGGCCCCACCCAAACCCCAACGACGAAAGGGCTCAGCGGCGCAACAGCGGCCCTCCTTGGTTTCTTTCTTTTTGAGGGCCGTGGAGCGGCTGCGCCAGCACCGCGCTTGGCGCGACGGCCTGGAACGATCCAGCGTGGGCCGGACCCGGCCGCACTGAATCGTCCTCGGTACGAACGACAAGCGTCCGAAACACGATCTGGCGACGGTGGATTTTGGTGGCTCTCCATCGAATTTTGCGGCCAGCGCCGACCAGGGCTGAGTGAGGCTGTGCAAGATGGATGGGCGCGGTCGGTGCTGTCCACGACGGCAGGGCCCGAATTCCTGCGGGCCCAACCTGCAACTGGTGCCGGACCGTCGATAAACCCCACGAACGGAATCCGGGACCGGCATCGGCTGCCGGGAGGGCGGTGCCCGCCACGCCAAGGTTGGTTAGCGGGTTGATTCTCGTCAGCCAATCTCGATGGAGCCATCGTGACCGGTCTACTTACTTGCGGTGAGGCGCCATGTGCTGGCCGAAACTCGTCCACATCTTGTCGCGGGGCCAACCAGGGGCCCTTTCGCCACCCTCGGAGGGCGATACAAACACGGCTTCGACACGCGGTCAAGGCAGGCAGTTGTCGAGGCCGAGATCGGAAGACTTTCCGTGACTCTCAGCGGAACCCGTGATGGACAGTTGACAGTGGGTAACAGACGGCTCGCATTGGTCCGCCGAATCGGTCGTGGAACGGCCTACGAGGGGTCGTTGAATGGGGGGCACCGACGGACGCACCTCGGCTGCCGGCTCGAAAAGGCAACTGGTCGGGCGGTACGAGGTCCTCCGGGCGGAATTGGTCTGTCGGTGCGCGGACACCACGCCAAACCCCGAGGCCGTGTCCCCGGCGAGGGGGAGGTCGTGTCGCGTTCACGCTCGATGAGCTGGATCCTGTCTGACCGGCGAGGTTGGGCTCGGACTTCACAACCGATGGCAAGGGTTTTTAGGTTAACCCGTCGACTGCGGAAAGATCAAGACTCGGCGGGTGAGTTCGCGGGCTACCCGAGCGATGTCGGGGATCCCACGGCTACGTTTTCGCCCACGGCCGACCCGGTGGTCCGCGAAGTTTGGCTCGCTACAGGGCCCTGGGCGGCGGCGAGTGCGGGCGGGACCTGGGAAGGCCGTGGAAGGGCATTTCGGCGAGGATCGGGGGCCCGCCACGTGCGAGAAAGGACTGTACGAAGTTGGCCGAATAGCACTCGGCGATCGCTCAGGATGTTAGCTCAGCGCCGGGGGGGGCGGTTGGGGTAAAACGGGCAGAGGCCCCGGGCCCAGGCGGGCCACCTGAGGGCCATCCCCCAACCGGGCGGTGGAGCGAGGCGGAACGGCAACGGGAGGGTAGCGGGAGCGGAGCCCATTATGCTGATGGTGGAACCGCCAAGCGAAGCGAAGATTGCCCAGCTGCACGACGAAGGGTTTGTAGGTTACCGGGCACGGAATCGCCGGCCGCGGCGCAGCGGGCAGTGCGGGCAACGAACCCATGCCGGTCCAGGTAACGGGCACTGAAGTGTGTTCACCTGTAGCAGGTGCCAAGGTCTGGACAGGGTTTCGTTTGGACGGGCGCGCAGTCCAGGTTCGACACAAACCAAAACCGCTTGTTGTCAGGGAGGTAGGAAGTTCGGCGGCCAGCACTTTGCCCGCGCCACAACGTCGCGCTTGGGCAGGCCCACCAGCCCGATAGTGGTTGAACGGACCATTCACGAACTTCGGCTGATCGCCGCCGGATCGCATATTGCCGGGGGGGGGCGCGTTCGTCAGGAACCTTGGGACGGCCAAAGCCGTGGGAGTGGGGGCCGTTCGTTCGCCTTCCTTGAGTACACGGCGCGGCTGCAACAGGCAGGGCCGTCGGCGTCTCGGGCCGGGCTGGCGGTGTTTCTCAACCGGCCGGCGGCACCTCTCCCCCGGAGTCTTGACCTGGGGTTGCTTTGGGCTGTGCCCTGACCCGGCTGGAGTTGACTTCTGGCTGCGCCGTTGGATTTGTGGTTGGCGGCCTGCAATGCCGCTCACGTGGGGAAAGCGACGATGATCGCGCGACGGATGGGCGACACGGACCCTACCGCAATGCAATCGGCCAATCCCCGCGGCACGCCAGTAATCTCCGGCGGAGTTGGGGCCCGCCTCGCGGTTCCAGATCCAGGAACATTTCAACGGTAAGCCCAGGTCACTGTCGACTGGTCGACCAAGGCTCTGGGGTGTCGCCCAGTTAGCTGAAAGACCGGCGATTCGTACAGCGGCAAATAGGTTATCGTTGGGGCCCGGCCCGACGTCCGGAACCGTCGACCGGGCAGGAGAGGCCACCAGAACAGGAAAAAAAAACACCCCCGCGACCGAGCCAGGGCACACCAACGCCGCATCAGGGAAAGTCCGGAACAGCAGGGTGTCCAGCAACAGGGGGCCGAGCCCGACCGGTAGACCACCAACCCTCTGCTTCCGACTGCTGAGTACGTGTGCCGAACCAGGCGCGAACATCGTGAATTCCGGAATACGAATTGCCAGCAGTAGTGAGTGTCACCCACCGCCGGTTGCCGCGAACGCCCGGATTGCCGGGCGGTCTTTTTTGATTGCCCGGCCGGCAACTCCTAACGGAATCCCGGGCCCCATGGGCAAACAGCCGGGTTGTTTTTGTAGTCGGGCAGCCAACCCGCCAACCAATGCGATTGCCCGCCATCGTTTGCCACCGCCAGTGCAGCGGGCTGGCGCAAAGCTGCGAGGAGTACAGCAACGCGGACGCCCTTAAGAGGGCACGAGGGATGCGGCGAACGGACACCGACGTGTCAACAGGCCGTGTCTGTGCGAACACTGGAGACCGCCCCGCACCGCGGGCCTGACGCAACCTATCGCGACGATCAGAAAAAAATCAGGGGCCAGAGTTCGCGCGGACCGCAGACGATTTGCCGCCGTGCACCCAGGTCCTGAAGGTCGCGGGGTAGGCCTGGGGGCCGACCCGCCAGGCCGAACGGACACCCGGGGTCAGGTTCCTCTTTGGTCGCTTCGGCAAATGGGCGGTTTGGATCTTGCCGAGCACGCCAGGCCGCGCCGTCGGCTTTTTTTGTTTTCCCCCCCCATTCTGTCCCATCTCCGAAGAACAGCAGTACGTCACCCCGCCGTCCGAGGGAGAAGGTCGTTCAAGCGGCCCTGCCGATACCGTCGGGTCGGGACAGGGGCCCCGGGTCGCGCAGTTAGCACCACTCGCGGCGTGCCCCGGCAGGGCCCCCGTTCGAGCTCACGCAGGAATCGTCCGAGACCTGGCGCACCCCTGGGCAGATAGGAATCGGTGCCGCCACGCAGCTCGGGGGCTGGCCGCCCGTCGGCCGGCCCAGCGGGGTCGGCGCCATCTCGATTCCAGGCGGCCTGGTGCAT
>Ga0179591_1461986_pt1 | contig 10257 bp, 11 predicted proteins | sample CZOMad2_1_08_16f_FD_182891 | JGI IMG/M metagenome (GOLD analysis project Ga0179591, IMG submission 182891) | Vadose zone soil fungal communities from Angelo Coast Range Reserve, California, USA - CZOMad2_1_08_16fungal (PacBio error correction) | ecosystem: Environmental > Terrestrial > Soil >... | reverse complement strand
ACAGCAAATGTCTGATGTCAGTTCGGAATGGTAATTGAGAAGAAAGGAATGCAGTACTTAAGCGGCCCATTGTAGCGGGCTTTTCCCGGATCAAATTGCATCCTGGCCGCCTTGCCAACAAATGTATGAGGTGCTTGCCGTGCAACGTCCACAGTGGCCGGAGCTTAATAGCGGAAACCTGGCCCCGCCAGTTCGCCAGCAATCTTTAAAGTTCTCACCCTCGATTATATCTTTTCATCCGCATTTTCGCGACCAGAAGTTGCCCTCTTGCTTCGGTTGACCGTTTTGAAAAGAGCAGGGACGTTCCATGATAGTGATGAACCGAGTAATAATAATTAATAAGCGGAAGGAGGACGCCGGCCGCAGAAAAGGAGAGACTATTGGTAAATAAATAAACACCGTTGTCTTGCAGCCTTTGTCGAGAAAATTCCTGAATCCTCTTGGCCCAACCCGCTGCCAGCATAAGAGATCGATGGCAGTTCTTCCGTCTGATCGCTTTGACCTAGTCTGGTTTAAATCAGCCAATGCTTTTTGTAAAATAGTTAAACCTGGGGTTTATGCGCAAATCACGATTTGATATCAATCTGTTTGCATGGGTTTTTTTGATTGCGTTTCGTTGTTTCAAGAAACACCGTGTTATCGAGTAGGAAGTCGTTTCCCCCTGTTATTCCACCAACTCTTTTAGCTGAACGTGCTGATTCCTTTGCCAAAGTCGCCTGGGCTTCCACAAAAACGAGATTAAGCGCTCGCCTTTGGGAATACTCCGCATTCACCAGCCGAACTATCTACACCGGGTCTCAACCGAAGGCGGTTGTGGTTGTAGGACGTTCGTTGTAACCGCTTCTTTCAACGCTTTACGGCGGAGCGGAGATTGCGATGTTTGACTCTTTTTAACCATATCATCCAAAATAAGCGCCGCAAAAAATAAGGCGTCGCTTATTTTTATTTGAGATGGTGAAAAAAAGTTCTTCTGATAGTCGGGCGCTCCGCCAGTAGTTCAGGCCTGCCCGAGGGATACATCAACTGCAGCCTTGTATTTCCCTTTTTGTCCGAAGTGAATAGTTTCCAGTTACCAATCCTGTCGGCCACAAAAAACGTAAACAAAACTTTCCAATTTACTGGGCCATCCTGCGTTACCCGACTTCACTTTGATTCCTCCCGACGTTGGAAATGCGTACCCTCATTGGGAGAAACGTTCCGCGAACCTGACTGATTGGAAGCTAAGTAGAGTTAGTAGTAGCATCCGTAACCTGCCCTGCCACACAATGAAAAATTGGGGAATGAGAGGTTAATATTCTTGCATCGACCCCACTCCTCGTAATTCGTAAGTATGACAGCTTCTTTTCCCGCTTGCCTTTTTCGATTTGATGGTAGGGAGTTAATTGTTTGGCAGGATCAAGGGATGTATTCAGATCAACGATACCCTCCTCCCGATGGGATTGCCCATGGCAAGCAAAGGGGATCATCAGACCTAACCCAAAAACGCAAAGATATAGTGTGCCTTTTTTGCCATGAATGCGAAATTATATTAAACTCATGCAAGAAAAGCCGCGGAGGATTATTAACGAGATGCAAGCCAGAATTAAAATGAGAATTGAGAACTAACAATCTCACGATACGCGGGCAGAAGAGTTACGGTGAGTGCCCCTGCCGGAATTCTTTTTGATTACGAACTTTCCCCTTGTGAAGGGCGATTATCTGTTAGCGTGGGAGGCGCCCAGAGCCCCCAGGCCAAGCTTCCATTCCACTCGTATTGCGCCCACCGAAACAAAGGGGCATGGATGAATATGTCTTTCATATCGTCCGACTTCATACCGATACCGAAATCGACGACCGGATCAGCGATTCCGGCCATCACGGAACGAATGGGTCCCCCATCGCGATCTGATTTTTCGAATTGATGAAGAAAGGAATTTAGCATGCGTTATCAATAAATATAAAGAGGCCGTTCCCGTAACAAGTGATCATTCCAAGCAATTCGATGTAGACTATTTTTTGGGGAATAGAATTGTAATGGGCCCAATTACAATTCAGAGCAGGGTCCGTCCCATTTTTTTATCTTCGGGATGGAAACGCTCGCGTGCAAGAGGGGCCCGTAGTGGAGGGGGGACGGAGGGGGGAGGGAAAAGGGGACGAGGGGGGGTTGGGTGAACGGGAAAAATATATTGATGGTGGTGGATTTTTGACGTTTTTTTAAAGAAGGCCAACAGAAAATTTTTTTTGTTTTTTTGTTTTTTTTTTTGAATGAGAAGAAGGAAAGAAACTTTGTATCGTTATCGCAGTCAGGCGTCAGACTGATAACAGCGTCACTGTTCGCAAGCGGATTAAGTGCCAACGACTGGTCCGCGTTGTCCAGTAGCGATCACTGCTTCTGAGGAACCAATTGACCACTGTGTTGCTTTGGTTCCGATGCCTCATCGGTCCAATTGCGCACTTCAGCTTCGAGGTCGAGTCGAGCGAGTGTTGCGCACCCATCGCGACCGGCTGTCGACCCAGATTGTGCGTCGACAGACAACACAAATCAAATCGACATCACAAGATTGAGGATATTTAAACCAACCACGTCGCGCAGGCTGCACGTTGCGATTCTTTGTGCTTTTGTTCTGGCCGATTTCAATTGCTTGTGTGACAATCTCGGTATCATCTCGGAGCATCAACGATACAGCGCTATGGCTGTGCGCCATGGATGAGCTCGTCATGTCCGAAGCGCTGTTGGTAACGCATCGGAAGCCACCGCGCAAGGAAATGTGAAGCCCGGTCACGTCGTGACCGAGGAACCAGCAAGCAAAAACTGGAAGACGCACCGCGACCCAGCCGACCAAATGGGCACCGACCAGACAAGGCGCGCTCGAGCCGCTTGGGAGACTCCGCAAATTGGCTGCACCGATTTGCAATAGGCACATACATGTGCAACTGGGCGAGATACCATAAGAAGACTTGGCCAGCTCGAAATGTCCTTGATCGTATCGCGTAGCAACCGTCTACCAGAGGGTATGAATAATGGTACGCTCGCGCGTCCGCTTTCCACATGCTCGGCTCTCACGATTAATTCTGGATACTGTCGCTACTGTTATCATCCGACACGCGCCAGATGCGCTGGACCAATGCCGGTGGCAGTGGGGGCTGACGCCGATCGCTCTTTCGAGGGTTCTTATCGAGTTGCTCTTTATATTTTTCTCATGTCATGCCGCGCGATGCGGACCTTACGTAACCGCGTATCGTCGAGTCCGTTCGAAGACGCAGGCATCACGTCCTTGCACGAGCTGTCCACATCTGAATTTCTCCTCTGTACTGTTCCTGCATCGCTCTGCGTTAAGAATTTCGGTGCTGTCGCTTGCCCCCCCCTAGCATCCCCCCGCACGCAACTTCCATAGGCCGATTTGGATGCGCGTTGCCCAATTCTCCTGAGACATGCGCGATCGTAATCATTGCAAGCAGATCTCGGCCAGAGGAACTGTGTCGCGACGAGATTAAGCGACGATCGAATCTTGCGAATTACTCGGACGGCGTGTTAACGGTTTCCGCTCCTAGCGCGAAAGGCTTCCATACGCAAGTCGACCGGCTAGAGACGCAGTGCGACCCTCGCCGAAACGCGCCGTCTGCCGTCGATATCAGAGCACAGAGCATCTGCGCATGCTTGTTGATCCCAACTCTCTTGTAATGTGATTACAAATTTTACCAATTTTAAGCCCACCTGCCGGACGACGCTGCCACGGCGTGCAAGAGGTACTGGAAGACGCCCGAGCAAGTAGAGCTACGAGAATAATGCGCGTAGGACCAGATTCAAAAGCAAGGGCTTCATATGCTATGACATCGCCAAACAGAACGACTTGCAGGACCCCAGACTGCGGCCGCCCGCGATAGTTCCTGTGGCGTGGTCGGCCCAAGACAGCGAGGCCGGAGATAGCAGACATTTTTCATTTGTTTGGTTGGAAATGTTCAGAGCATCTGTAGCCCATGACACTAGCCCCCGATTCAGACTGCCCACAAAATGTTGAGCTATGATTTCATAATCAACCGAAACAAAGCCAGACGATAAACGCGATTGTTTGTTATAGATATTTTCGCCCACTTTTCGCCTGCCAGCGCTTCTGAATATCGCGCGGAACGCGAGCACGAGCAAGAATCAAGCACGCCAGACTATCATTGCAACCTTCTTTCTTCTTGTTTTTTTTGCTCCGCACCGCCAGGCGAGCTGCCGTAATGGCCAGGTCTATTGTATTCTTTTTTTTCGTTTTTGTAAAGCAGCCAATCCCCCCCACCCCTTGCAGTGCGAACGTGCGAAGCATAAGTCCTGCACGAGACCTCGTCACGACGGCCGAGTGAAAAGCGAAACTAGTGAACCACACGTCGCAACGACAGCGAGGGAGCATCAGACGCTTTGACATGACCCCAGTGAACGCGATCCGAGGTTCGAGACATAGCGCGTGGCCAGCGCTGCTGAAGTCGAGTACGTGATTAAATGGGTTTCCTTTTACGACCACTGACTGAACAACCCAACAACGAACGGCAGCGCGATCCTCAGGCAGCAGCCAGCGAATGGCACATTGTTCTACCGCAAGCACTGAAGTACGGTCTTGCCACACATGACGCAAGTCGAGCTTCCCAACCACACAAACTACAGTCGTACAGTGCCGAGTCATCGGACAAGTATACTGCGAGCCGTTTCGCGAGAAATCGCATAGATGTCAACGTCGCTTCTACGCAGTTGCGAACAGGCCTCTTACCAGTCCAGCTTATGATTTCTGCTGATTCTAATGTTGTATCGATGTTCTCTGCATTGATTTAGGTCGACACCCGACGCTCGCGCCGGGCGAGCTAGAACATATTAACGTTCACGTATCGAAAAGAAAAGATTGATCATAGTATCGCGGATGACCGACCCGCTCCCCGGCCCCCCCCCACCCACTCCACCTGCGGCGTGAGACGCATCCTCTGCAGTTCGCTCGGACTCTCTCAGACGACGCGAAGAATCGACTTCGAATTCGCAGCGGTCGCGCGAGTCGACTACGATCGATTCTGGACGGCACGCTAAGCGCCGGCCTCTGATCGGTTTGTATCGAGAGCGGAAAACGCACGACATGCTACGACGAGTCGAAATTCCGGACATGCAGTGCAGCTATCTGCAGCCTGTAGTCACTGTTCGTGGGTCGGAATAGATCGAGCTGTCTGGACATAGCCGAAGGATTCGAGACGGGCTGCGCAGACTTGGGGCAGCCACCTGGCCCGCCGCTCGCCGCCCGTCACCATCGTATCACGCTACAGGATAGGGGCCGATTCGATAATAGCTCGCCGCTTCAGGACGCGAGCGGCGTCCGAGACAGAACCAGTGTCAGTCCCCCCCCCCCCCCCCATCTGTACTGACCGCCGACGTCTGAAGACCGTTGCGCTAGATGTCAGTAGAAAGCCGACAGAAACATTCACCGGCAGGCTGGGACCACACACCACCGGTTCGAGCAGACTACGTGTGATCATGCCGCCATCAAGAGGTTGCGCCACGGTAGTCATGCCATGAGCAAGTCCCCTGCTTCCTTTTTTGTATGTACCGTACTTACCATCAAGTCACCTTCTTTTTCTTTCTCATGTTAAGTCCGCTGAGCTGTCTATCTCGGCGGGTTTATGTATGAAGTCCTCACTGTGGGGCTTTCTTGCGAGTGAGGGTTGTAAGGTGTCGCGACTTCTTGTGAATAGATAGTGCGACACCTATAACTTTTTGGAGTGGATTGGTTTAACGGCGAACTTCAAGCTGGTTGTTAGCACGAAATATACTTTGTTCTGGCGATGGATCCGCGCCTTTCTTGCCATGGGGGGCGAAAAGAACTGCCCAGGTCGGCATGACGTGAGTGCGTATTGTAATATGAGTCTAGTTCGATCATCGAATACGCCCTGGTGAAGTGCCGCGCTCGCCACCACCACCCATCATTGTCGAACCCCGGCCCCGCGTCCAAGAGCCAGAACAGTCAGAACGCTGTCGGGGCCATGCTGCTCGGGAGCGCAGGCGAACAGGACAAAGTGACCGCGACTAGGACGCTGACAACTTTTACGAGCGCGTGTTCCACCAAACCGTAACGAACCTACAGAGCATACTAGACGTGACGAGACAGAAGATCGAACGCGCCACGCTACGAACGCCACAATGTGAAAATTAAGAAAACCATGACGTAATTAAAAATAGAAACGTTGCCAACACATGCCTGCACGAGATGACAAGAGCACTACGACAGAGAAAAACCGAATTATCATGATACATACACGAAGCAACAACCAAGAATACACAGAATGAGCCGCAAAAAGATCTTTTCGAAAAAAAAAGGAAAGGAAAAATGCAAACAACAAGAGCATGTATAACGGCGTACATGAAAACAGAACGCTCCGCGCGCTACTCGCTTAGCGGGATTATCGGTCTTGGAGACATAGATGATAGATGATCGAGTGTATAGAAAATCTATTCTGGATATACAAGTTAATGGCGTGTCATCCGATCTCGTATTTTCTGTCCTCCGATGTAGCAGAAGAGGAAAGTATATCTACTCCGCCAACTATTTCGATTAGTGCAGGAGCTTCAGCCCGGAGTTTCATTACACAAAGGTGTTGCAGGTTAGGTTTTATTACGTGAATATGTAGATGACTATGCTAAACTGTCAGGTTCTGCAGAGAATGCTGGACATGACAAAAAGAAGGTGTATTTGCGCCTTTTATTTCCGCCAATTTGATGGGCGGACCGTAGTGATCCAGCTCAGATCCAGACTCACTCGATCGAGAGGCGAGGCGAGTAGATCGTTGGGACGGAAATTCAAACAGTCACCATACAGTAGGGCTTGTCGCGGCCATAGATCGACAGGGACCCATGTGGAGGTAGCGGGTGTCAGTAGGCGGTATAGTATACGCTCGCGAATCTGGGTACTGGTGTTGCCCGAGTACCGGCAGCGTGGACAATGTGCTTCGCTGACCGGCTCGGAGCATTCTGTTGCGGCGAGACAGGATAATTAGACGGTTAAACTATGCGCGACGAGCGCAATACGAGTACTGGTGTCTTCACAGCTTCGGTTTTTTTGTTTTTTTTTTTTGTGTTTTATAATACCGAGAGGACTTGCAGTTCGGATATGTCAGGCCCGGCTGGGCCTAGGCCTGACGAGCGAGACTCGCCGGAGCTATGGCCTGAACGTCGATACCACCGACGCCCGACTGTGTTGCAGATTTCGTCAAGCTGTGAAGACTTTTTCAGTCGATAAATACCAAGAGTTTATTTTTAACAAGCTAGATTGCCAGCGACGCATCTTATTGCCTTCCCGACTTCGCTTCCATGTTGCCGAATGCTAAGATCAGCCCCGATCGTGGCCCTGATCCAGCCGGGCCGCCTATGGAGTTTTCGTTCTTATAGAATATACGGTCAGAGCGGATACGACCTTCCAATCACGCGATCGGATGTTCAGCGCCGCGTCAGAGACTGCGACCATAAAACTCGTCACACACATAAAACAAAATACATAAAAAACCCCAAATACAACAAAAAACAAACGAGTATACAAATAAACAAATAAAAAGCGTTGTTCACCCATGACCCCCCCCCCCGGTTAATAATCCGCCCCCATGACCCACGGCCCCACACTACCACCGAACTCGGGGTGTGACGAGCCGCTGACCGTGGGTCTGCGGCGCCGCGCGTATGCATAGAAGTGATCAGTCATGGTCCTTGAAGGTACAGCCATGGCCGATGGCATGACGCGATACCTTCTGGACACGGACGCTCTGCGCCACGACAGACAGGTTTTACCAAACAGCGCCATGTGAGCATCTCTCTTTTCAACCTCCGTTTTCTCTTTGTCAGATATTGTATGTGTGCGAGAGCGGTGAGGCGACTGCAGCTCAGCAAGGAGATTTCAGTCTTAGGCGAGCGCTAGGTTCAGGCGGACGCCTAGGATAGTCATAAAGCGTCGTGTCCAGGTGCGCGCACATGCATAGGTAGCCGTTGGACCCTTGGAATACTTTGAGCCGCGCGCGCCCGAAGAACCAAAACGACGAGCGGCGCTACATCCGTGATTCGTCGTTTTGGTCCAGGTCTGTCGCACTGACACCACCGGGTTCCATTTGGAAGGTCAGACATCAACGCCCTACACACGCATGCGATGTGTCCATTGGCGCGATCCGGCAACGTCGCTGGGAACTTTGCCACATACCAGGGCCCCGCAGGATCTTGTACTTTTCTATGTTTACAAAAGTCAGTTGCTGATTTTTCAGGTTTCATTCAATTCAAGACCGTACTTTGTATTTCGATGAGGTTGCAGCATAATTGCTTGGATTCAGACGGATTAAGAAGAGAAACTCCCCACACCCAGTCGGATGTGTACATCTCGTATCGTTATCAGGCGCACGACAGCGTCGGCCGAGTAGTTCGGGCCAACCAAGACGACCGACGGCAATGCGTGAGTGAATATCCGCCTTCCGGCCAAAACGTCAAGCTGGAAAACACATGGTGATTTTAGATTGCACTCAGCCATATCGCCTTTTATTGGTGCTGGATTATCCTGTTCAATTACCAAGCGGCTTAGGATATGCTCTGTCGCGGCGCCTGGGCGTCCCCTTCCGGTCTGGTCTCTGTAGGACATCGATACCATGCTATCGCCGGTCTCGCGTTCGGAAAGTTCGCCGTATCCTCAGTTCGACTTTGTCTGGAAAACGTGCTACCTGCATCTGTTTCATACACCACAAACGTGGGCGCAGCCTTAGACTAGCACGCCGAGCAGACCGCACAAGCCACTTTTGACCGCCCTTACTACCCGTATCGAAGGGCATACATTCGTGATGTTACGTCTCGTCCAATACTTGCTGGTCCTCTTCACGCCTCAGCAGGAACAAAATGGCGCGATCGTTGAGGGAGCTCAGAACACTCACTGATTTGGAATCCACAGATAACGATTCTACGGCCTATTATCCATACTAAACAGACTCGTAGTTCTGAGAAAGCTATCATGGAAAGGGTCGAGTGCTCATCGCCACAGCTTGAGTCAGAAATCTAACCAGACAATCAATCCCAGCTGCCGCACCGAGACGGGCCAGGGGGCTCTCACGCTATCATAGCCGCGACTGGACGCGTCGCTGGGTCATCGGCCGTGCACCGATACAGGGATCTGCATCAAAGCGGCGTTAGACGCGCCAGACACACGAGCCATGTGCTATTAATCGCTGCATTCGTGATCGGGTTGATTGTGTTGATCAGTGCTGATGACTAGAATGAGACGCGCTAGCCGCTATCGATGCCTGTTTCCGATACGCGTATTGGCTTACGATTCACTATAGGAGACTAGCCAAGGATTGTTCATCGAACCTGACTCACGACACTTAGTTTGACTGTATAGCTCTCTCTTTCTTGCCCCCCCTGCCGTGCGCGTTCTGACTCTGTTCCGATGTCAGCTTAGGCAGTCGGTCGACGCTGTTGTTGTTTGCTGATGGTGAGGAACACCGCGGCGAAACACTAAGCGCTTTCTATTGTTTTTTTTGCTGTGTTTTAGTTGTCAGCGCCGGAGGATTCATCAGCTATAAAGCCTGCTCTGAGAGAGTCACGTCGAGACATGCGTATATTAAGCGCGCTCATCTGGTAGCGCGGCGGTTTCGCTTCGTGACATCTCAATGCATCCTGTGCCGCCTTGACAATTGTCATATGCGGTTGCTTGCCGTGGCCACTGTCCAGTGGCGGTTTCTGAACATGATTCGTAGGGCGCGCGAGAGCTTCCACTGGCCACTCGACTGTCCGCTCGTCGATGTGTCCGAGCCACTGTCTAAGCTCGTCTCCTCGCTTAGTACGTCATTTTCCTCCGCCAATTCGCGTGACACGAAGTTGCACGCACTCGATTGCATTCGATTGCTCGTTTTTGAACACAGAAGAGGTGACCCCGCCTCCAGATATGTATCTGAACTGGAGACGTCTCAAGCAGTCAGTCAAGTAAACGCTCGCGGAGCGTTACACGGTATGAGGGAGCGCCTGGAAGGCTGCCGAAAGACCCATGAAATTCGCTAACAGTCAATTAGATAAGTCTTACCGCAATGTATATGCGGCTCGTCGTCGTGCGATCGAATTCCGTGATCTCTTGCGCAAACGACTGCCACGTGATGCTCGAGGAGTTATTGATGGGCAGTTCTCTGTACCGTCCTCGCATGCAGGCTACTTGCTTCAATCCGCTCGCCTGCTCGCCCAGTTTAAGATCTAGCCACGATGCTTTTGCTAAACCAGTAGCCTAGAATCGACATGCGTGTGAGGTT
>Ga0179591_1381851_pt1 | contig 10257 bp, 11 predicted proteins | sample CZOMad2_1_08_16f_FD_182891 | JGI IMG/M metagenome (GOLD analysis project Ga0179591, IMG submission 182891) | Vadose zone soil fungal communities from Angelo Coast Range Reserve, California, USA - CZOMad2_1_08_16fungal (PacBio error correction) | ecosystem: Environmental > Terrestrial > Soil >... | reverse complement strand
AAATTTCTAATTCACCCTTTCTTCTCTTTCTGGCTTCCCCCCCTTTTTTGTGCTGAAGGGCTGCTTCATTCGAGGGATGCGGCTCTACCCACCCCCTTGCCTCCCCCCGCCTGCTCCCCTCCGACTTGTCCCCTCGGCAATGGACAAGTTTTTACGCTTTTTTTTGCAGAACCTGTCTTCCTTCGACAGAATTTATGTCGACCTTTTCTGGTTTTACAAATCTATGCTTCCTCTCGGCCTTGCCTGCCATAAATGAGATCCTACTCCCCCCGCCTCTTGTCCCATTTTTTTTTTTTTTCTCGCCACTTCAGGCACTGGCGTGTTCCAAGGCCCCCCCCTCCCTATGTGGGTCTTTGTCGGTGATCCGCGCCACCTATCTTGACCTCTCGGTTCTAATAAGGGCACTACCCTTTTTGTTTTCCTGTCCAGGGCTGCTTTTTGATCGTCCCACACCTCTCCTTCATCTCCACTGGAATAATGGAGCGACTGTCCACCCTCTACAACCTTTCTTGGTCTTGTTCTCCGTGACATATTCGGTCCTTTGCGCCTATCTCTGAATTTCCCAATGATCGCGTGAGTGAGGTGAATTATGCTCTTTATTGCCCCCTCTTCCCCTGGCAGAAGCGACTCCCTTCTCCTCAGTTCGACGGCCGCCTAATGAAATTAGCCCGGATCACCTGGCACTCGTTGCCACATCTTTAGGCCCGTTCGCGGTCCCCCCCAACGTGATCTCTTCAACCGCCCGCCACATCCGGCCCACTTACCTCACCGTGCTCGGAGGAGGGTATCTCGTAACGACTGGTCCCCACAACGTCGGTAGGTCTTCACCCCGGCGACTTTGCGGAACTAGACACTAGGTCTCTCCCTTTCTGGATTGACTTTCTCCCCGAGCCCGCCTGATAGATCAAACCGGCGGTCCGTGTAATGCAGGCTTTTTCGAGTATTGGTTTCCAGCGAATGTGTCACTCTCGTTTGTGCGCGGGCCCTGTTCTGGTCCTTGAAATGGTCGTCGACACTTCCTGCCCCTTTTCCTCGAAAACCCTGGCCGTCTCGATTCCCTCGTTCGGCGTTTCGAAGGCGTCGGCCCTGTTTTTTTCGCTTTCCCCAGCGGCCGCTTCATACGTCGGTAATTCTTCTACCGTTTTCCCAGCTCCTGTTTTATTTTGTTTTCTGCATTCCCTCCAGTATAGGTTAGGACCCCCATCCCTCCGGCGTCCTTAGAGGCTAGCTTTCGTGTGCGAGGCTCACCGGCCTGGCAGGTATCTCTCCAGCCTTTCCGATCTCGTTATGCCCCCGTTGCACTCGCCGCTTTTCGATCCCATGGTGCCACTGCCCTTTCGCCCGTTTGCCCAGTAGAAAACTATTTCGCTTCTCGGCTTGGGTTTTCCGGCGGTGACCCGCGCAAAGAACGCCTTGCCATGAAAAGGGGCCGAGCCATTGCATCTGCTGTTTTTCTAGTTCCCATTCCTAGTTATCAGCTTGTACCCCCCTTCCAGAGACGTACAACTCCAATTCTCCGGCCCTGATGATTCTCCTGCAGGCAGACTCAGGATGGCGCCTATATGTTCCCCCTTTGGTCTGTCGTGTGCTCTGTTTTCTGCGTAAGGTGGTCGGGCCTCCCTTTACAGGATCTATCTATGTGCCATCCTCCTTTCAGTAGATAACTTCTTTCGTATGAACCTTGCTTCCCCGAGGCTTACCTCTGATCTTTCCTGGTGACGGAGGGCCATTTTGCTTTCATATTCCCGGCAGAGAGAGCTCTCGCTTTTGATCTCCTGCCCTCGGTGAGTGAGTTCTCCGCGACGCTTTGGTCTTGATTTTATGCCATGCAATCTCTTGTCTAGAGTTCTCTTTATGCCCCAGGTTCAGTCTTCAGGTGTGGTGAGAGATTCCCCACACTTCCATTGCCGCGAACTCCCAGGCCCGCGGGGGAGGCTGATGTGTTCATCCTCTTCTAGTTCAAGAAAGGTATGAAGAATCTTTACTTCTCTTTAATCTTGTAAGTTCTCTCTTTTATCTTTCCCAAATAGATGATTTGGTCTGCGGTGTAATTGGTACTCAAAGACCTTCTCGAGCATCCTTATGAGTCCCCACGTACGAATTGCTGGAAGCCCATTAATTAGCGGTATAGAGACGGATGTTTATTCACGATCTACAATGGAGGTCGTGTGAGCAGCTTCCAGACCTCCGACCTTCCTCCAGCGTCTGGTCCAGGCAGGTCTAAGAAGTGTGCAAGGGCTACTCGTCTCTCAGCTCGCGCTGCTTGGCTGCCCTTGTAGTCATTCACTTCCTAATGCCTCGAAAACAGGTGCCTAACTATTTCCCCCTCCTAGTATAACATGCACCTGAGTCGTACATTCGACACGCGTATAGTCCAAGATGCCCTTGTTTACTCTTGGCTTCATGAGTCCTACAGTAAGCGAATTCGCCGGTTCAGTTCGCGGCAAGAACCAGTACAGAAGATGCGGCGGTTGAATGATTTCCGATAGGTGCTCCGTTCTTTGATTCCTCCGCCTGCCTTTCATCCTCTAAGTCCTACTCCTTCCTCTATTGCCCCTTTCGCTTCATTAGACCGGTTCCCATGATCTTCAGGAGGTCCTTTCCTTTCGTTGTCGGAACAGCATAACCTTTTTCTCGCCCCTGCCTTTCTTTCGATAACGGCCTGTCAAATCCCGGCGGAGCCCGGCAAAATGTTCCGTTCGAGGCCTCGTCGCGCATTCCCTTTTTCTGGCGGCATCTCCCCTTGCTCCCCCTCCCTTGCAAGCTGTCTCAGCGGCTTTGCGTTCAGACTCGCTTGCCCCTAAGGGCGCCGCGGATCCTTGGCTGCTATTCTGTGCGGGGGTGAACCGTCTTTCCCATATTTCTTTCCACGTAAGTTGTTTCCTGTATCAGACACAATGTTCCGCAAAGTCGTTGTCATTCTCTTTGTCGGCACTCTGTCATCCACAGACTCTTAGAAAACTTTGGTCCTTTCTGTGCAACCCCTCCGTTCCCTGGTGTGTTTAATGGGAATCGTAATTCTCTTGTAGGCCTCTTTTTTTTTTTCCCCCCTCAATGTGTACTCCCTTCTTTTTTTATCCCCTCGCCCGGGGCGTTTGCCTTCATTTGAGGATCCTTTAGGCCTTGATTCGTCTGTCAACACTGTAGACGGTTTTCTACTTCCTTACCGACCCAGGGTAATTTCTTAGATGCGGTTTCAGACTGACTTAGTAACTCCTACGGGATTATTACCGTGCAGACGTTCCCTGGGTTTCTATACTCGGGAAGCGGGGTGATGCAGCCTCTCACCACTTTGGTAAACCTCATGTTGTCTTCCGGTCTACTGTCTCACCCCTCCAGTACAAGAGGTTTGTGCTGCTCTCGGTCAAGGAGACGGCTCTCCTCCCTTCAACTTCCACAGGGTGTTTCCCTCACAAGCAATCTTGCCTATGGTATTGAGAAGCGGTTTTCCAGCTTGTGTCCCTCTATGACGAGATTTAAATGAGTAATTTCTCCCTCCGATCACCTTATTTGACACGTCCCGGTACTAACCTCAGTTGATTTGTTAACATCAGCTCCCCAAGTTGTTACTACCTCGGGGGCTTAAGGTCAAAAGGCAGCTTTCTTCTTTAAGACTATCAGCGATTGTCCACGAGCGTGACGGTCTTTCTAAGTCCTTGCTGTGGATACTCCTCCCCAGTGCCATCTCTCTAAGTGTATTTGTTGGGCCCTCCTTGCAAATCGAGCAATCCCCAGTTAAGGCGTTCCCCACACTGTTTGAATTGGAAGGTTTGGTCTTTTCTTCATGCTGGATAAGTTGCACTCCCACCGTTTCTCTTCTCTCTTTCAACCAAATTTCCCCTCTTTTATTTATTTGTGTGCCGCTCGGCAAAACCCTTTCCCCCCCCCCTGAAACCCATTTTAACCGGGTGGCAAGGTTTTGCTTACGCAGTCACAATCATCCCCCCCCCTCTCTTTCCCAATTTGCGTTGAATAGTTCTACCAGTTTTCTTTGTTCCTCTGAATTTGACAGCAAACCTCCCCTCCCCCCCCGGGATTGTGACCGACCCCGACCATTGTTCCCTTCCTATTTTCACCCCTTGGACCACCTTGGGACTTTACTCCCCCCACAGACGCACGCGATGAGATTGATCCAGGCTGAGGCCGCACATGCGGCCCCGGGTCCCAAATAGGTCGGTTTTATCGGTTTTTCCTCTCGGCGTCCAGGGAGTGGATAATGGGTTCTGATCCCCTTCCCAGACGGGTGATGCCTGGGCCCTCCTCCCGTCTTTTAACGTGCCCAGACAACCTAGTTTTCGTGGGCCTCAGGGGAGGGTATTCGCCCCGTCCCCTGTGAAAGTAGTCCTTCTGGCTCGTTACCAGAGTCAGTCCTGAGCACCCCCTCCCCCGATGCTGTGCCAGCAAGAGGAGTTTGGAGCTTTCCGCCTCCCCCATACCAAAATGATGAATCTCGTGCCACAGCCCTGTGTTTTGAATTGAGTGGTGTCCCCCCTTGCCCCGCTACAGGGAGTTGTTCCCCCTTCCGCTAGTGGCGTGAAATTTTCAACTAAGAAAATTGCATTTCCTGGTATTTCCTACAGACACTATAATTTGGCATTTTCTACCTTCAAGCTGTTTCCAGAGGAAAGAAGATTCTTACCTTCCCATACCTTCGTTTGGAGTCACTCCCTCGGTTTCGAGAAGAACCTACGAGGGTACCCCTCAGATGCTATAGGAGTGACCCCATATCATGTCTACTGGCCAGTCTCCCCCTCAAGTGTGCGATCTGAAGCCCCCAGCCCGCTTCTTGCAACAGACGTGCTATAACATGTTAATCTTCAGTCTTTCTAACAAAGAGGGTTTTTTAATGACTTTTTCCAATTGGCTGGGAGGAATGAAGTGCCCCTCTCAACTGATCTCCAGTCCTTTTTTGATCGCCCCCCCCGCACTGTCACTCCACGTCCTTCCCCAAGCTGCTACCCCTCCCCCACCACCTTCTCTTCCAGTCATCCTCACCCCCACAGCCTTCACTCGTGCCGAACACTTATTCCGTCGTCCTGAAGCCCCTCTCCTCACTCGGCCAGTCATTTGTGTCTTTCGGACTTTTAGGTATTCTGGAGTTCCGGTGGTCGGGTCGTGTTGTGACTTCCTGTTTTAAAATGTTAGGTTGGGTGGGGCGGGTAGACTCTCAGTTTTCTGAGTGAGGAGGGATAGCATTCTTCCCCATTTTGGTTTTTTTTTTTACACATTGGAAAAATTCTCCCTTTTCCTCCCCACACCTATTTCGTTTTGTCTCCGCGTGCTATCACAGGTCAGATTCAAGTCTTGTTTCCCCCCTTTCTTTTCTTCCCCTTCGAACCCTTTTCTTGTTGTCGGACTTTGCCTTAGCCGATGATTCCCTAGATTCCGCACATAGAGTAAAGTTCTCAAAGACCCCGAGTTCTCCACCATTTCTGTTGCCTTATCCCCTCCTCAACTTGTTTTCATTAGATCTTTCACCCCACACTTCTAGTCCCACTTTGATTCCGTGGCTTTATTTCCTTCACGCCATTATCGGAGGTACCAAGCCCCTTTCCCCATGTTTTCCCCCATCCCAACTCCCACCCCCTTATTTTACAAGTTTTTTTTCTTCTTTTTTCTTTTTGAATTGCAACCAGGATTCCTCCCCCTCTTGGCTGAACCACTCCCTTTTCTCAATCCTCTAGAACGACCAAAGACTCCACCATCTTTTCTGACCAGTGTGTCCGCCCCCCTTACAGTTAAGTCACCCCCCGCTGCTTCCCGTCTCGTCCATCTGAACGTTGATACAACCTTGTACCCCCCCTGTCTCGTCCTACGCACCCCCTTAGCACCCACCGTCTGGGTCCTGAAAGAGAGTCACCTTTATTAAGCTCCCCCCCTCTTCCCTTGATGCCTTGGGTAATTCTTCGCAGATTCTCCGCAGCCCGAGTTATATATCTATCCGCCCACTTTTCTTATCGATCCCCTTCTCGATGTTTCCCTTTTCCATCTTGCTTTTGTTGGTTCCCATTTCCCCCTGGCGGAGTGTGTATGTGAAATTAGGCCCCCACTCCCCCTTGTGTCCACCCGTTCTTCTACTCATCCAACTTTTTCTCTTTCTGATTTTCTCTAAGTCCCACCCACCGTCCAAAAAATTTCCCCCCCATTGTTGTTTTTCCGGTTTTTGGCAAGGTTTTTTTGCTTAAGATTACCCCCCCCCCCCATCCCTCCCCCACGAAACCTTTTTTTTTTGATATATTCCCCCAAATCTGACTAACAGTTATTGTTCCCCCCTAATTTCCCTCATCCACCACCCACGCGGAAAGGGGCCACCCCTTCCAACCAACGCACTGTTCCCCAGCCTTAACTGGGCCCTGAGCCTTTTTTCCTTCCCTTCCCAACCAACTTGACCCCTGCTGGTTTCTTAGTCATCTACGCTACCCCCCTTCCTTCCTCACGTCTACTTCCCATTCCCACTTGTTTCCTCTTCCCGCTTACCTTAGCCTTTCTTACAGGCCCCCTTTATGAAAACTTTTCGTAGAGCGGTCCTCTTAACTAGTTGCTTTCTCTTTTTACCCGGTTCTTGTCAATATTCTAAGGGTTCGATCCTTGCATTTCCCTTCTCGTCTCTCATCGTGGGGAGCCCCAAAAAATCGAGCCCCCCTGCTCCCCATCGAGACTTTTGTTCCTCTAACCATAAACCTGTCGACCCTTGATTTATTGATTCCATTTACTTCCCACTCTCTGCAATCCTTTGCGACTGTTCGTTTTAGAGAGGAAAAAGCTTGTTCGTCCCCCCCCTTCTGTCCCCCCCCTAGTGACCAAAAATTGGTCTCCTTCCCTCTCCCCCCCCCCTTCGTCTCCCTTTATCCCTCTCTCAACACCTTTTTCCAACGTCTGGCATTACTCCGCCGTATGAGTGTTACCTTCAAGTTCTTTTCCCAACACCCAGCCCCCCAAAAGCTGTCCCTCACCTCTTTCGACTATAGATACTTACCCCACCTGTCTCTCTCGAGTACATCCCTGACGTTAAATGGATACATTGTCTTCTACCAACAACTCCCAACGTCTTCTTTTTCTCCCCCCAGCACCCTTCCCCCATTTCGGTTGAAAAGCCTCCCCGCCCCCTTTCACCCCCCCTACCAATAAGTCACTTTCCCCCTCACACCCATTGCAACTCTTTGTTCCAACCCATACAGAAGGTCGAAATATGCTGTTGACGCTCCCCTTTACCCCAAGTATCGACATGACACCTATTGGCTAGGTCAATGTTTCTTGCTGAATCCCGTACCCATTGACGCGCGCACTATTACGAGAAGGAAACCACCCCCCCCAATAAGCCTAGGCTAACCCCCCCACTCTTCCGAGCGGCTATTTCCCCCGAGCAGCGATTAACGCGCTGGCGATGCAAGGAGGGATTTCAATTGTGTACTGAGTCACTTATACCGAGGAAGGACTCTTGAATGTCTCGGCTCGCGAAGTCTCTCAGGCTAACCGGTATAGGTGGCTTTCGAAGACGTTGATGTGCCCGTGTTCCTCCTCCCTATTCCTTTCAAGTTCGTCTGGGCGTGTTTCCAACTTGGCACGCCCTTTCTTTTTTGATTTCAATGGTTCGGGCTATGCTCCGCTGCCGCTGCTGCTTCGACTGGCGGATTGATAGGACCTGTTGCTCGGCGGATGATCCCTTTGAGCAGGTGGAATCAACGTCTTATTTCCTATTCATTCTCGGAGGGAGTTTTTCCGTAGCGTTGCGCTTAGCCGGAGGAATTCGACCTTTCTTTTTATCTTTGAAAATGAGGCAAAGATGAATTAGCTGAAGATTTTCATGATGAGCTGGTCTGCGTAGAAGTCTTATCGGGCTTTCGAGGTCCGTCGTTTTCGTGCATGATTCGGCGATAATCAATTGCTCCTCCCTTCGCCCTAGAGGGGAGAAAGCGTATCGATTTTTTTCCCGTCCGCCTGGCGCGAGACCCCTTTTTTCTTTCCCCCTACACCTCTGAATGTTCCCTCGGCGAGTCTGATGATGGGACCAGGCTTTTCCCACTTTCCCTTTCCAGTTAGATCGATTAGACTCTTTTATTTACCTACTTCCCTTAATTTATGTGGATACGTTTTGACCCCAGCAACTTTTCTGAGATTTTGGTGGCTCCACTCACTGAAGAAACAGAATCGATTGCACCCTTTCCCCACGCCCCGAGAATCTCCCCAGTGTTCCGACCGTTTCGTTCTGCAGAACCGCTTGCTTGGGAATTTCCGCTCTATTGCCTTCCAAGAGCCTCACCAGAAGGAGTGTTCATTTTTCGGGTGCCCCTTTGTCCGCGCATCTTCCGCACAAAAGGACTGACTTGTGGCCTTTTTTTCCCTCTCCCGCCCAGGAGATCCTACCCCTTCACCCTTCTCCCCCCGGCTTTTGAGAGCCCCTCGCGACGCCAAGAGAGGAAAACCGTTCTTCCCTGCGTCTCTCTTTCCGGCGGCCATGTACAAGTGAGAATTGCTTCTCCGCCCTCAAACCCGTTGTGAAGTTCTTTTCCTCCTCGGAGCTAGTAACATGTTACCCGCTTCGGAAGTCTCTTCTCAGACCATAGATGTGATCTCCCACTTTCCTCCCCGTTCCCCCCCGGCCCGGCCCCGTGACACCACTCATCTCCCTTGGTACCCTCTCTCTACCCCAAAGGCGATTCCCCCTTCAGGCTCCTCTCCGTTGCTTCCCAGAGTTCCTTTCGTCCTGTGGACATAGGCTTTGAGTCCTTCTTTCAAAATCAACCGCCTTTCATTGGATCGGGGCGTTGTTGTTTATCTCCTGGGCCTGAGTCTTTTTTCCCTCCCCTTCCCCCCCATCCTAGTTCCTGATTCTCCCTTAGTGTCGATGCTGCCCGTCCCCTGCGGCGTTGCTTTCCCTTTTTTCTCGCACGACTGGTTAGACATGAGTTTCATCCCTCTATTCTCCTGCTGGAAGAGTTCGCTTTTCCCCCGTCCAGTTTTCGCGAGGATCCCCCTCGCACACTACCTTGTCTCAATTGCCCGCCGATGCTGGTTGTCCCCCCCTCAGTGGCGGAATAGGGCGATCCCCCTTCTCTTTGTCAGGATCCCCCTCCTTTGTTGATTTTTGTCATCCCTTGCCGCGGATTTGAACATCGCGGCTTAGGCCGTCGTTTCACAGGAGCACCGATCTTTTTGTTTATCCGCCGTCGCTTGCAGAGCTCTCCCTCTTTCTGGATTCCCCCTTCCTGGCGTTCGACCGAAGAGGCATGCTTTCGTCCTCGCCCCCACCGCTCGTAACTCCATTCTCTTTTGACCCTCCTATCCCCAACTTCCAAAAATTCTCGGTTCTCGATCATGCTGCGCTGTACGAAGATGATCTCTGAGGTCTCCGGTCACCACCAGTTTTGGGATTGCCCCCTGTCATTCCCCCTTTCACTCTGTGGTTTTTGCGATTTAGTGTTCCCCCATGGTAGCCATCCTTCATGTGCCACGGTTTTTTCGGGCATGCGTTGCTTCTTTTTCACAGTCTCGAAAGTGTGACCTCCTCTTGCGATTTTTGCTTTTGGAAATTTTTTGCGAGATGTTGTAGCTCTTGCCTGGTTATTCCCCCTGGACGAGTGTTTTCTTCAGGCCCGCCTCGACGTCGGCGAAGGGGACGGTATCTTCCCTTGGACGCGTTTGGCAAAGATTTGTTCCTTCTCCCAGCCGCTTTTGGACCTTCCCCGACACGAGTTCCCTCTCGCGCGCTTGTTGCGGTTCTCCTCCACGCAGACTGAATTCTTGGTGGCCAGAGTTTTTAGAAAGGACCCCCCTTCCGTAAGTTGAGTTTGTGTGACGTGTGTATTCCCCCCCTACCCCCCCCCCCTTTTTCCCAACTTCTGCGTATCGTCTGAGTACAAGGATTGTTTCGGCCGAGTCTCCTCTGACCCCAAGGAAATTCCGCCCACCAGATCGCTTTCATTCTTCAATTTGGCGCCTCGTCCCTCTGACGGGCCTTGACTAAGGCAGGGTGCTGGCGGGGGCTTCTGAGCAGCGGGGAAAGGTGGCTCACTTTCCTCGGCTTAGATTTGGTTCTTTCCCCCAGTTTTTGCGGATCGCCCAGTAAATTATGTAAGACGACGATTTGCCTTCTCACCCTTCTCGTTGTCATTCAGTTGATCCGCCGTTTCCCGTCTGTTTTATTTTTGTCGCGAGCATGGTCCTCGGTCTCAGCCCGGAGGACTTGTGGGAATGGGCGTTTTTTTGAATTACGCCAAGGCGTTGTCGGACTCGCTTTGGTACTTTGAAGAAAGGGAT
>Ga0179591_1372285_pt1 | contig 10257 bp, 12 predicted proteins | sample CZOMad2_1_08_16f_FD_182891 | JGI IMG/M metagenome (GOLD analysis project Ga0179591, IMG submission 182891) | Vadose zone soil fungal communities from Angelo Coast Range Reserve, California, USA - CZOMad2_1_08_16fungal (PacBio error correction) | ecosystem: Environmental > Terrestrial > Soil >... | reverse complement strand
TTCCCTCGTCCCCATGACACCCTTTTTTTAGTTAATTGTGACACATCTTTCCCCTCTGGGTAAGCTTCTTTTTTTTCTTTGCTTGTTTCTCTCCAGTTTGACCCCCACTTTCTACATTGCCTCCCTTTCTTCTGAATCCCCTCGATCAAATACTGACATCTCAGTTATGGATTAGGATCGAATCATCTTAAGGACCCCTTTTTTCCCCCCCACTTTTTTTTTCGGATGGGAGGCCCCACCTTCTTTTTTTCCGTCTGATCCGTCCCAGTATACTATATTCTTTTTCCTTCTGGGGTTTTTCACTTGCATCGTTTATTTCAGACGTTTCTCTCTTTTCCCCCAGAGGATGCTCCTCCGATTGATAGCTTGCTTTTCTCACGCTTTCCGACCTCTCCATCCTCCTAATACTGGTAGCTAGTCGGCGTTGGACGTTTCTTGGTTTGGATAGACCCTTCCTCCCATTTGATCCTTTTCCGAACCCCTTTCGCCTCCCCGACTTTGTCATTGAGTGTATGTGTGCCTTTTTAAATAAGATTCCTCCCCATCAGTACGACTTCCGTTCGAAGTCTTTTCCCCCTTCCAAAACAGATCAGGCTTTTCCCTCGTTCTGTCCTCTGTCAACTGCCCCCCCATCCCCTTGAAGTATTCTCTTCCAAAGAAGAATAACCTCCCCCCTCTAAAGGACAAACTTCGCTTCCCAGCATTTTCAATCATTCCTGTACTCGAACTCCCCTCTTACCCTCTTCTGGTGTTGTGGAATTATGAATTCTACCTCTTCTAATATTCCCCCCTTTTCTTGTCTGCCGGGAGTCCCTCTTCCTTCTTTACACTTCGTCTCACATTGTCTCCCTCCTTCCAATCTCCTTCTAGTTAGGATGTAGTCCCCCGACACGCCGTTTTCCCCTTTTTGTAGGGCCTTTCCATGGGCATCTACTGGACTTCGCACTCTGTAGTAATTTTCCTGATGAGTCATTGGTGGTCGATGACATCCCAGTCTCTCGTAGAAACCGCCCCTTTTCTTTTCCAAAACCTCGAGGCACGAGGTCTTTCTTTTGCTCCATTTGGTATATCTCAATTTCATTGCTTCTGACGTTAGAGAAACAGTTTTTTTTTTTTCAGAAGCCTTTCCTTTGAGATTATAATGCTCTTTCCATTCAGTCACCTTGTATCTTCTGCTGTTCCGGCTCCCCCTCAGCGACGACTTCGATTCCCTCACAACGAGAACCCTCTACCCCTTTCAGGTTCTTTTCTTTTAGAGGGATTTGGCCCCACCCAAGAATCCCCTCTTTCCTCCTTTCTTCACTATCTTCTGCGCTTGTTCCTGGAAGCAGATAGGGGTTTTTTCCTCTATTCCCCTTTTCTCTGTCGACAAGTGACCCTTTTTTGACCCTGAATTTTTTTTTGCACCGACTTTTTTTTCCCGTCCTGCGACAGACCCCCTCCCTCGCTTTATAATTGGCGGACTACTTTCATCTCCCTTTCGGACGGGATTTTGCGTGTTTCATCCCACCTCCTTCAGTTATATTCCACCCCCGCTTTTCCAGTATTTTTTTTTTTTTTTTTCCCAGTGAAGAGGAAGCCAAATCCACGGACCTTCGGGGAAAACCTCCCCCCTTCTTCTCGGAGTCTTCTTTTCGAGTCCGTACCCCGGTCCTTTCTTTGATTAATTTTTTTTTCCTTCCCCAAGACCATTTCCGTCCGCCCCAAAGGACGATACTGAAACTTCCTTCCGCGTTGTCGGGTCCCCTTCTTAAAATCCTCCCCCCCAAAGTCCCCTCCCCGACACGTTCTTTCCTTTTTCGGAGTTTCTGACCTGGCTCGACCTTTCGAACTTCCTTCTCCTTCCCCCCCTTGGCAAAATTACTGACCCCCTTAATTCTTGGTATCTTTCCCTCCTTTGCAAAAACCTCTCCGTCCGATGATTTCCTTTGAGTACTACGATGTTCTTTCCAAAAGTTACGTAGGGTAGCCTAGTGCAGAGCACATGATGTGTGTTCCTCTGAGTATCCTACACCCCTCCCTTCCCTCCTCGGACACCCCATTGCCCCCTCCCCCTCTCCTCATTTTTTTTTTTTCTCTTTTCAGTGTGAATCGACTAGATTAACGTAGCCTGATGTTGCGTAGATTTCTCCTTTTTTTCTAGCCCCCTCCTTTTTCGTAGCGAAGTACTTTGTTCCAGCTTCTTACTAGTCCATGATTCCCCTTTGGTCTCTCGTAGTTGTACTAGCGACCCACCTCATTCACTGTGCGGTAAGTTAAGCCCCTTTTTCCTTTTAGTAGATTCTTTCCAGTCTGCATCCGACCCTTTTTATCTTTCGCTGTAAAGTCCTGAGTTTACTCCTTCCGTCCACCCCCGGAAGGGTAGAGGACATGTTTTCTTTTTTTCTCTCCAGAGGGGAAAACCCCCCACCCCTCCCCCCCCAACCCCCTACCCCCCCCCCCCCAAAACAACCAACACCCCCCCAACCATAACACCCATCAAAACCAACCCCCCAAAAAACCCCCCCCCCCCCCCACCAAACAACACTCCACCCCCCCCCAACCCCCCCCCCACCCCCCCCCCCCCCCCCCCCCCAACCAACACACCCCCAATACCAAACCCACCCACATAACAAACCCCCGCCAAAAAAAAACACCACCCCCCACCAAAAAAAAAAAAACCCCCCCCCCCCCCCCCCCCCCCCCCCCCAGAAACACCCCCCCCCCCCCCCAAAAAAAAAAACCCCCAACCCACCCCCAACCCACCAAGACCCCCCCCCCCCCCAAACCCCCCCAAACTCCAAAAAAAAAAAACCCCGCCCACCCCAAATCAACACCCCCCCCCCACCAAACCCCCCCCCCCCCCCCCCCCCCCAAAAAAGAACACTACCCCCCAAACCAACCACTCCCCCCCCCACCACCCCCCACCCCAAAAAAAACCCCCCCACCAACCCAAAACATAACCACCCCCCCCCCCCCCCCCCCCCCCCCCAAAACACCCCCCCCCCCCCCCCCGAAAAAAAAACACCCCCCCCAACACAAAAACCCCCCCAACCCTCCCCCCCCCCCCACACGACCCCAAAAAACAACCCCCCCACCACACAAAACCCCCCCCCCACACTAACCCTCCCCCCCCCCCCAAAAAACAAAAAACCCCAATACCAACCAAAAACCCAAAACAAAACCCTCCCCCCCCAAAAAAAAAACCACACCCCCCCCCAACAAAAAAAACCCCCCCCCCCCCCCCCCCCCACAAAACCCCCCCCAAAAAATACCCAACCCCCCCCCACCCACACAACCACCCAAAACCCCCCCCCCCCCAAAAAAAAACACCACCCCCCCCCCCCCAAAACCCCCCCCCAAAACCCCCCCAAAAAAAAAAAACCAACACCCCACTAACCCCAAAACCACAACCCCCCCCCCCCCCCCCAAAAAAACCAACCCCCACAAGAACACCCACAAAACCCTCCCCCCCCCCCAACCCCCCCCCCCCCCCCCCCCCAACACCAAATACCCCCCCCCAACACAAAAACCCCCTAACACAACCCCCCCCCCAAAACAAAAAAACCCACCGCCCCCCCCCCCCCAAAAAACACCCCCCCAAACCCCCCCTCCCCCCCCCCCCCCCCAAAACCCCCACCAACCCCTCCAATATCTCAAACCAAAAATCCCCACCCCCCTGCCCTACCCCTACAAAAAAACCCCCCCCAAAAAAAAAAACCCCCCCCCAATGAACCCCAAACCCCCACCCCCACAAAAAACCACCAACAACCAATAAAAAAAGAACCCCACCCCCACAAACCCCCCCCCAACCCCCCCCCGCCCGAAACCACCGGACCCCACAAAAAACCCCAATAACCGCCAACCCCCCCAGACCCACAAAAAAAATGCCCCCCCAACGAGACCCCCCCAAAACCCCCTCTCCAGAAACCCAACCCCCCCTCAAATACAAGCCCCCCCCCCCCCCCCCCCCAAAAAAAAACAAGCCCCCCCCCACAAAAAAACCCCCTCCAACCCCCAAACCCCCCCCCACCCCCCACCCACCAACACAACCCCCAAACCCCCCCCAAACACACCAACGACACCCACCCGAAAAAAAACCAACCCCCCCGCCCTCAACACCACCCACCCCCCCACACACCCCCCACCCCCCCCCCCCCCAAAAAACCCCCCCCCCCACCCCAAACACCCCCCCCCCCCCCCTCAAAACCCCCCCCACACCCCCCCGCCCCCCCCCACACCCCCCCACCAACCCCCCCCCAAACACCACCCCCCCCACGCCCACCCCCCCCCCCCACAACCTCCCCCCCCCCACACCCCCCCCTTAACACATCTCCGAGGAGTTTTTTAATCCTGAAGGGCTTGAATTCCATTGTCCTCTGAAATCCTCTCTGAGTATCTTTTTTCCTCTTCCAGGGATTTTGACTTCCTCCTTCTTCTTAGTACCTTGCTTCCCTCCTTTCTCTTTTGCATTTTCTTTAGAAGGAAGTGTGAGTATACGGCCCAGCAGCAAACAGACTGTCAGAAAAGGTTCCTGAGCCTCTTCTTTCCCTTCCTGGAGCCGGAGGTTCCGGCACTCCCCCTTTTGAGTATTGTACTTGGCGACATGACACGTCCCTTCTGAGAAAGCAAGCGCAAAATCCCTTGCTCTGGCTTCACGGTGAAAACTTCCCTTTGAAGAGTTCCTTTTTTTTTCTTCTTCTTGTGGCTCGCTTGGCCCTCCTTCCCTTCAAAGTCTGAACAGCTGCTTTGGAGTTTCTTTTTTTTTTTCCTGTTCTTGGAGTAGTAGATCGTTAGTCCTCATCCCTCCTCAATATTATCCCCCCCTCTCTGGAGTTCTTTCTTTTTTTTTCTTGAAGAGCGCGAAAGGTCCGGATGCCCTCTTCTCTTTTGACAGGTTTTCTCCTTATTAGACACCCCCCCCTCCCTTTGACTAGACGGATGAACTTTCTCCCTGGTTTTTGTTCCGAGACATCACTTTTTGTTTTTGCGGGGGTCCTCTTTCTTCATCGCCCACGTCCTCACATTCCTGCTCTCTTAAAATTGCTCTTCCATACATGTTTTGAAACAGCGGTCCTCCCACCTGTCTGTCCGTCCGTTTTCCGTCAGACCCCCTCTCCTTTGAATCTTTTCTCCCCGGGTCTTTTCTATGTGACTATTTCCAGGCGACACCCCTTTCCAGAGGATGTCAATGTAAGCTCTTCATTCTCAGTCCACAAACTTTTTAGATTTCTTTTTCCCCCCCCCCCCCCCCCCCTGCCTTCTGTTTCCCTGCCCCATCCCATCCTCTAGTGCGTTTTTTATTTTTTCTCCTCTCAAGGACGTCAGGTAGACTTTTTCAGTTGACAGATTCTTTTCCTTACGTTTTTTTTGAACCGAGGGGTTTTTCCCCCCCTCGTTTTGATTTTAATTAGTCTTTTTTGAGTTTTTCCCTTTTGGTTCCACAAGGCACAACTCCCTCCCCTCTCCGGACAGGTCTTTTTCCCTATAACCTCCTGTAGACAGCGCCCAAATGCCAGCTCTGTATAAAACCCACCTAGCTCCCCTCCCCCCAAGATACTCTTCTGACAATGTGCATTTCCCTTCTCTCCTTTAGGAATCCCCCTTTCTCCAATCGAACCCTCCCCCCTCATGCGTAGAGGTCTACAACTAATACAACCCCATGCTTCCCTCATGGAAATCAGTTTTTAATTGAAGTATGCCTTAATACCGACGTGACCTTCCCCCCCCCTTTGGATCCCCCCCTCCCCCCCCCCTTCTGCTTGGTAGATACACCCGGCTCTGCTGCGCTTCCTGGGAATCTTACTTATTCGGGAGAGAAGGATGACCCACCCTCATTCAAGAGAATCGTATCTTTCCCCTTCCCCCTGTAGGCCCTCCTTTTCTTTGCTTTTTCCACCCTTTTTTAGTCAATCCTCCCATGAGACCCCCCCTCCTTCTTCCAAGATTTTAACACTTGACCTCTTTGTTGAGCCCTCCTCCGCGCCTTTCCCCTACTCTCTGTTCCTCCCCTCCCTTCTTTTTCGAGATGCCCTTTTTCTCCTTGAACAATGTCTCAATCTCTCTAGGTCATTGTGTCCTTTTTCCTGTGGAACTTTTTTCCTTTTTCTTTAGTGCTTTTTTCCTTTGACCCCACCTTTATCCCGACATTTTGCTTTCCTGCTCTGATGAGATGATGGTGTTGTCCTTCATATCCCCTTTTCCTTCTTCAGTATGTTCCTTTCTTTGACACGCCATTGTTCTTCCCCCCTTTGTGAGCTGGCCCCCCCAAATTGATAGCTGTCCTTAGTAGGATCAGTCTTACCCCCTCTCTCACTTATAAGATTTTTCCCTTTTTTTTGGCTCTGTTTTTTTAGAGCCTGCTAACTCTTGCGCTTGTTCTTTTCCGTAACTCTATCTCCCATGGAACAATTTGTCAGAATTGCATCCCTTAAATAGTCTAATTTTTTCTAGTTTTTTCTCTTTTTCTTCGGGGTTGGATAGGACCCTTTCCTTTCAGTGATTTCCGTTCTTTTCTCCTCAACTGGACATGTCATTGTTGATTTTTAGGGTGTGCCTTTTCCATCAAGCTTCCCCACTACAGTACCCGCCTTGAAGATTCCCCCCAATTTTTTTTTTAAAACCCCTAGGGGTCCCAACAAGCTAAGGACGCTTCTCGGCCTTTAACCAAACTTTTTCCCCCACTTTCCCCCCCTCAGTTTACTTGATTCTTTTATACACTTCTGAACAGTCTTGATCGCCCTTCTCTTTTTGCCTGCCCCCAAAGTCATGGTGGATTTACTTGCGAATCTCGAGGCAGAGGAGTTTTCCCCTTCCTTCTATATATTAAATCCCCCCCTAGGAACGGGTTTGTTCTTTTCAGAACGTCTGTCCTCATTTTGCTCAAGCTCTTCCTCCGTATTTCTTAGGAATGAGCGAAACCGTTTTTCCTCCCGGCCACAGGAATCCCTTTTTTTCCTCGTGTTTTTCCCCCCCTACTGAGACCCTATGTCCCTGCGTTTCACAAGGGCGTCCTTTATGAGGAATTGCGTGTTCTCCAATAGCCGCTCTGACACCCTTTCCAAGTGATTCCCGCGGCCAAACCAAAATTCGTTCCCCCCTTTCGGAGTATCTTTTTGTTGGCTATCTCAATTTCTGTTTATGGACGTATGCTCACACTTCTTTTCTTTTCAGCGCATCCTTCCCCCCTTTCCCCTGATATTTTTCCCGGACAAGCCATATCCCCCTCTCCTTCGAGGGATTTGGCTTTGCACAGACTCTTTCCACGCCCTAAATAGAGACCAGTTGACGTTTTTTTTCAGTTCGTCGATCATCCCCCCACTTGCTATCCTTTTTCCGAATTCATCCTCTTCAACTTCTCTTTTCTTTATCGATTTGTTTCCACTTTTACTTCAAGATCGGGGATTCTTTCCACTAATGTCTTTTCTTGTGACCAGGAGCCCGATCCTGCCAAAATGTCCTTTATTTTCCTACACAATCGCCGATGCCTCCCCGGCTATCATTGTCTTTCCTGTCTTCTACTTTTCTGACGTCTTTTTTTTTTTTTATCCCTTCCCCGAAGTCTATGAACCGCTCCCCGTGCAATCCTGAGGTCTCCGTAGGTGAATCTTCCTCCCCTTAATCGGAAAATCCTACGCTTTGAGTAGAGGAATTACGCCCTTTCCAGTCTTTCCTCCCTTTCCTCGAGTTTCTTCCACTCCCTCCACCTCCCTACTTCTTCCCCCGCGTTTTCTTTTTCCTTTCGTCGTAAACTCAATACTGACCGCCATCCACAAAATGTTCCTCGAAACTTTTCTTTTTCTTGCAGAAGGCCCCCTTCCTCTTTACATCGAAATAATTTATCCCTGACCCTTTTTTTTTTCCCACCCTTAGTACTACTTTTGTTACGAGGACAACCGCCTCAACCTAGAAACAGGAAGCATGCGACTTGGGCTCTAGTGCAACGAGTCCTTTGAATCCCCCCCTCTCTGCGACGCATTCTTTCTTGCGTTCTTCAGCGTTAGTTTCCCACTTTACTCTTTTCTCCTTTGAAGAAGCAATCTCTCTCTTTTCTTTGTGTGGTTTTTTTTCCTTTTACGGTAGTCCAGTGTGACTCCTTTTTTTTTTCGATAAAGTAGCCTGATTGTTTTTTCTTGATGTTCCGTCCAACTTCCGTCGCCGACTTCACTTTTTTTTTTAGAACAGAGTCTTACTCTTTTTCTCTTCCCTCAGCATGCGTGACATGAGTTTTTTTCCTTTTTTCACGTAGTCTTTTTTCCCTCGAGGAGGCGTAACGTTCTTCCCTTCCCTGATCCCCATTCCTCTCCTTCCCTTTTCGTCTGACCTTTCCCTCCCCTCCCTTTCCGGATAGAGAACTTTTCGATTTCCCTCCCTTTCGTTCAAGTATGGAGTTTACGTTCCTCCAAAAGCGTTCATGATCGACTTTTTGACTTTCCTCTTATCACACGTCTACAGACGGACTTTTCATTCCGTTCATAATATACTACGAGTCCCTTTTCCTATGCTTCCAGAATGTCTCTTTCTTTTCCCTCTTCCCCATAGGGGTTTCCCCCCCCGCCAAAAAAAAAACCCCCCCCTTTGAACACTCCTGTTTTTCTTGGTGGCAAGACTTCGCGTTTCGCCTTCTTACGGCCACAAGCCCACCCCCTCCCGTCAGAAAAGTCCTCCATACTTTTTTTTTTTTCCTTTTTTCCCTGAGATCTCTTCCTTCTTATTGTCGAAGGCGGTACGGAATAGGGTTGCCAGAGGACGTCCCTTCTCCCTTTTTGGGAATTTCTTTTTCCCAACGTCAATGAGTCTAGGTCCAGAAATTCCCTTTTTCCCACACTTCTCCCTCCTATCGTTGGAGGAATTAGTATTCATGTTCTTCGCGTTGCCCTCAGTTGTTGCACTTTTTTTACCAGAACCTTCCCTTTTTTCTTTTCTCTTTTTCCCGGTTCATTTCGCTTTTAGTATCTGGTTCCCCCACAGAGTCCCCCCGTATTTTGATGGTCGTGAAAAAATCCTATCTCGCGTCCGGTCCGGAGCGGCTGAAACCTCTCTGACAAATTTTTCTTCCTTATTTTTCCTGAGCTGAGACCAACCCCCTCTCGTTTCCTGTTCACGGTTGACCCCTTTTGGCCGCGCACATCCCCTTTCTTCAGGTGGTCGAGCTGGATGTAATCCGACCACTCCCTGCAGGAACGTCTTTCCCCTCGGACCAGACCCTTCTTTCCTCCCCGAGCGTATCCACTCCCCCCTGTAAGGGACGGCGTTGTTTTTTCAGTCACGATCCCTATGACTTTTCTGAAGATATGTTGCTTATCCCTTCTAGTTTTTCCAGGCAGACCCCCCCCTTTCCCTATCGATGTAAATGTAAGCAGCTCATTCGAATGCCACACCCCTTCTTTAGATTCCCCTCCTCCTCCCTGACTTGAGGTTGCATTGCACCCCCTTATGCCCCCGTCGGAGTTCCAGGGTATTATGTTTTCTCCTTTCTCCTCAAGGTAGAATGATGTTTTGGTTAAAGAGTCCCACGAGTTGTTTTCTCCTCCCCCTCGTCTGGTTTTTTTGGTTTCCAGTTCCGCTCCCCTTCCCCGAGTCCTGTAACTGCCTTGTTTTGAAGCTTATGCCACACCCCCCCACCACTCCACACCCTTCAGGGCCTTTTTTTTTTAACCTCCCGTTTTTTCCATGCCCCTGTGATACCGGTTTATCTTCCCCACCAGAACGTCCACTAACCCTAGCGAAAAGTTCTACTAGGCGCTTCTTTTTCCCCTGTGCCCTGCCCCCGTGATTTGTGAATTCCGACACCGCATCGTTTCCTGCTTCAAGTAGAAAAGCAACGATTTCCACAAAGTGACCATAATGCACCCCCCTTATTCCAGCTGATAAGAAGTCCTTTCTACCCTTTCTTAAAGAGAAGATGGGTTTGCTTTGTAAACAAGAGTGTCTTCCTCCTTCTCTGGGACTACCCTGGAAGATAATCTGTCCCCCCCCCACCCCCACCCACCCCCCCTTCCCCCCCCCCCCCCACCCAACCCCCCCCCCCCCCCCCCCCCCCCCCCCCCCCCCCCCCCCCCCCCCCCCCCCCCCCCCCCCCCCCCCCCCCCCCCCCCCCCCCCCCCCCCCCCCACCCCTGCGGAATTCTCCTCCTCTCCCCGCCTAGTAGAAATGTCCCTTCCCCCCTTCAGGGTATAAAGGTTTTTTTCTCCTGGAGATGGCCCCTCCCCTTTAGAGGACCACAGTACATCCACCCTTACTTTCGCTTTTTTCACCATTGCCTACGCCGCCCCGGCC
>Ga0179591_1318916_pt1 | contig 10257 bp, 14 predicted proteins | sample CZOMad2_1_08_16f_FD_182891 | JGI IMG/M metagenome (GOLD analysis project Ga0179591, IMG submission 182891) | Vadose zone soil fungal communities from Angelo Coast Range Reserve, California, USA - CZOMad2_1_08_16fungal (PacBio error correction) | ecosystem: Environmental > Terrestrial > Soil >... | reverse complement strand
AGGGGTAGCAGATCTCGCCCGCTTCGCTCCCATTTCTGTCGGCCCTTTTTTTTCTTCCTTTCCCGTGTTTCTTTTTTCTTGCCCCTCTTGACGCCAAGCTCAAACAACAACAGAGACTCGCACTCTCCTCCGCTCAGCGATCGTCCCGTCCTCCCTTTTTCAACAACCACCCCTTTACTAACAGCGCCCCCGGGCAGGAACACACATATACTGAGCCCATATCTTCCAGGGCGTCCCTCTTACCTTTTAGACTCCCCCTCCCAGATTCCCAAGCGTAACCAAGACCCAAACCCTAGCTCCACTCTTTATCTCCCTTTCCGTCGGTCCACGCAATCTTTTTAGCCCCAGGCATCTGCAACTCCATTCCCTTTAAGTTTTTCATAGGAGTTTCCCCCCCCCTCTCCTCTGACACATTCCTTTCTCCCGGCCTTACCCCCTCTTAGTCGGGCCGCAACCCCCCCTCCACAACAGATTGGTTGAAAAATCTTACCTCATGCCCCTCCAGACCAAACCCTTGACGCTCCCCTTTTTTCTTAAGACGGATTGGTTTTTTCCAACAGTTGTTCCCCCCCCATTCTGTTTTTTCCCCGCATGCGCGAGACCCCTCCTCCCTGGTCGTGCAGTTTTTTCCTTTAATCCCAGCGAAAATTTGTAGACAACACAATCCCCAGACAGCCCTCCAGGCTTTTCTCTTCCCCGGTCCCCACTTCCACCCCCCGGGTTTGCCTCATCTCAGCGGTCTCGTGCCCGGGTAAGCTGCTCTCTTTCGCTTTTCCCTGCTCTGCCTTCTTTTTCGCCTCTTCCCGCCACCTCCCCCTTTGTCACCTGGTGCACCACTTCCCCCCTCCTTAGAGGCGGACCTGGTTCTGCTCCATCCTGCCAACATTTTGCGCCCCCTTTCCTTCGCATGGGTTCCCCCCCCTCTTTTCGAGGATGCTCCCCCCCCCTCTTAGGAAATGCAAGCTTTTTGTCCTTATGATTTCTTATTAAGTCAAGCTGATGAGGTTTTTTCGACCCGCCCAGCGACCCGCCGGTCTGTAGTCCCCCTCGAGCCATCTTTTTCCTAAAGCTTTCGCCATTTCAAATCTCCCGACCTTCCTTTTTCGTTACACCCCCCGCGTCATCGGGATTCCCAAACCCACGACTCTCTGTCCTTTCCACGCTTCCCCCTTCTCCCCTTTCTTTTCGAGAGGTCTTCCCGTTCCGAAAGGGCAGGATTCGAGGAACCCAAGGATCCCACGCCCCACAAGCTGAGTTTTGACTCCTTCCTATTCTGCCCCGACCCACCTTTTTTGCTTCCAGAAAGTCGCACGTTCTCTTCTCATATGGTGGAGTATAAGACGCGGGCCGGTTACGTATTCCCAGACATGACGATTCATTGTCTTTTTCTCCATTTCCCTCTCACCATGTCTCCCTTGGTTTTTCCCCCCCACCCCCATCTTTTTTGCACGGGTGAGAGCCTCAGAATTTCTTATTTGACATTATCTATTTCCGCGAATTTAGCTTAACTTTCCCTTTGACTCCTCTTGTTTTTGTTTTTGAGGCTTTTTTCTTTTATGGCTCTCCTTGCAGTGAATGTCTTCCCCCTTTTTTTCCACTCTCTCATCCGGTCAAACTGTCATCTCCTCGCTTGGCGTATCGCATCCCCCCCCCCCCGGTTTTTCCAATTCACACGCGGATCATTCGGGGGCCAACAGACGTCCAAATCCCTCCCCTTTCAACTTCTGCCTTCCTTCCCACGTCCCCCCTTTCCCCCCAATCTGTTCCCCCCCCCCTTTTCCGTTGTGGCGGGCCATTTTTCGCCCTCCCTCACTCCTGTGACATTCTCCCCCGCCCGCTCTCTCCTTGTGTAAAAGTTTCCTTTCTTAAATTACTTCCCGTCCTCTATTCTGAAATAAATTCTCGCGTAATATCGACTTCCCCTGTATAGTAGTTTCCCCCATCTACCCTCTTTGAGATTTTTCTCTCAGACGCCTCTCCGTCTAGAATAGGCTCCTTCCATTCTGACTACCCTCTAGCCCCGTAAGACCAAGGTGGCTCACCGAATATGGTTTGCATCCACTGTGCCCTCTCTTGATTTTTAATACCCCATTTCCCCACCTCCTACTTCCTACGAAGTGACTCTCCTCTCCCCAACCCTTTCCAGGCACTTGGTCTTCGGTCCCTTTGAATTCGGATGTCTGGCAAACCTCTCCCTGCTACTCACCCTTATATTCTCCCCCGTTTCTTTTTTTGGTGACATATCTTCTTGCTGACATTTAGAGCACTCGAGCGCTCCCACCTTCTTTTTCGGTTTCCTTTTCCTGTCCGCGGACGTCTTTACCCGGGCTTCCTCTCGACTACCCAACCCCTTTTTACCTCTTTCAACAGCTTCACTTTCCTCCCCACCAGAGGGTCCACTCCCCAGGCACGCGACGCGATTCCCGAAAGGGCCCAGATATTATTGGAGATCTCTTTTCCCTTCGATCAACCTTTTGTTCATGAGTTTCTACCCTACTCCTCCTCGCACCCAATTTTTTAGCATTCTTGCGGATGTTTTCTTCTGTCCCCCCCCGATAGGCCGTCTTCTTCTTTTTCGGTTACGGCCCCCCGAACTTCGCGCGAGCAGTCTAACGTCTTTCTTCCGCCCACCCTTTTTTTTTAGCCCCGGTCTCCCTCTCAAGAGGACCCGTCCTTGTCGTGATGTGTGACGGAGAGGTTTTAACTTCTCCCCGACTTTTGTCTGCCGTCCCCCCCCCTCAAGAGATTCTCCACTCGTCCCCCAATCACTTGTAACTCAAGATAAGTCGACACTCTTACACGTCTTCCTCACTTTTCCCCCCCTTTTTTTTCTCCTTTCGGTCTGTCCGCTGATCGCCGAAAGTGTATCTGTGAACTCTTCCCCCACTGAGTCTCCTCCATCGTCCCTTTTCACAGTCCACCCCTACGCGTAGACAGCCCCCTTCGGGTTACTCGGATTAAGTTCTCGACCCCCCCTCCTCTATCTTTCTTGGTCCAAGCAACCGACGACTCCCCTCTCGACCCTCCCAGGATTGCTCCTGGTGTACCGTCGGGTCAAGCACTTCTGGAGCCTCGTCCTTTACGCGGACAGAACCACAAGTTGGCTTCCCCTTTCCTCTTCACTCGGCCGGCTCCTCTCTAAGAAAGGCCCTCCTCTTTAGGCCTTGGTAACTGCCACTGAAGTAAGTACATTCTCCCCCCCCACCTTCTCCCTTTTTTCCCCCAAACCCTCTACCTTTCCCCTAAAGAAAAAGTTTTTTTTGCTGTAGAAAAGATGCCCTTCTGGCTCTATTACCCAGGCCACCCTCCGTTACCTCTCTTTGATTTACCCTTAACGTTCCAGAAATAACGTCCACCTCGGGAAAGAGATCGTCCAGGATGATTATGTCTTCAATCAGTTCCAGTCCTACTGATAGGACCACTATAGTCCCGGACTCGCCACAAGACGAGTAGCTCGATTGCTCTGATATACAGGCCCCTCCTCTCCTCCCCCCGGAGTCCCCCACAGGCGAAGACCGCCCCTCCCCTTTTCTCTCAGACATTTGGTCCCCCCTCCTCCCCCGAACCCAGCTGTTTTTACTTAAGCATCGTATTTCTTTTGATGACGGCCTCCCTTCCCCCGCTTTCTCAATCTTTGCGGGCTTCTGGGCCGGGTTTTGTGAGCGTCCTCCCTTTTTCCTACACCCGAGAATGCCGACTCGGAGCTTCTGAGTGTTAACGAGGTCTGAGCCTCTATTGTTCCCCTTTTCTCCCTTGCGAGGCCTATCCCCCCTCAATTAGCCCCGGTCCTTCCCCTCCTCTTTACAAGCACGACGATCTCCCCACGAGCCAATGATGCAGGCGGTTGCCCGGCATCAACTTATCCCCTTTAGGAGACAGTCGTCCCCCCTTCGTCTCTTTAAGTATTCTTCCTCCCTTCAAGATCCCGAGAAAACTTTTTTCCCTAGAAGCCCCCGGAAGAAAGGGACGTTCCCGTTTGCTTTTGCTCACAGGTCCCCTTACTGGTCTGATAACTCCCCCCTCCTCAAGAACGCGACTCTCTTGTTCCGACTGCCTTTTTTTCGTTAGTTCTTTTCTTTTTTGCTAGAGCCTTCCCTTCTCGCTCCACCTTTCCTGAAACCGCGTGATTACCCCAACTACCTCTAGTTTTTTCCGTTCTTTCCCTTCCTTCTTCGACCAGTTGTGCCTTCCTCCTCCCTTGGGACAACTTCAGATTTCGAATGGCCCCTCAAGGCCGTGACAAGGACGCTCTTGTGCCAAGCAAGGAAACCCCCCCTTCTGTTCTCGAGGACTTCCCAGGGTGATCTTCCCTCCGCGGTTCCTTGTTCTTCTACCAGCCTCAGGATCCTTCTATCCCTCCTTGAATAGTGCTTACGTACGAGTTTCAAGTACCGCAGTCCCGGAACAGCAGTGCCTTCACCCCCTGTCCCTCGAACTCACCTCTCCTGGAGGGTGTTTGTCCCTACTGGTGTTAGGAGTTCTATTTCCTTTTAGAACCTGTCTTTCTTCTCGGCTCCTCTCTATAGCATAGTCTAGTATTTATTTTCTCTATTTTACCCCTCCCCTTATGGTTCGATTCCCCTTCACCACTTGGCCCTCCGCCTTTCCCTTTTCAGTTCGAAAGAAACTCTACCCTATGACTCTACTCCCTCCAGGTCGAGAGTTTCCCCCTCCTTCCCCAACTAGATCCTATTTTTTTACAGTTCCTCTTTCCAAGACTTTTTCCTATACTGTGGTTGAGAGACGTCACCCTCGCCCGACTAAGGATTTTCCCTTCGGCGGAGCTATCCCCCGTGGTTTTTGGCACCCTTGAGACTTTCTTTTCACCTTTTCCAGACACGTTAGTTTTTCCTAATTTCACGACGAAAGATCATCTCGCGCTGTCAACTCCCCCTGGCGTGTTTCCTTCACCATAGGACTTCCTGTTTCAGTTAACCTCCTCTCGAGAAGACCCACCTTTTCCTCTATATCTCTTTAATCCTCCCGTTTTTTTGAGTATCTTGCATCCCCTTTTCTTTTTGTTGGTATTCTCGAGCTATTAAGGTTTGCTTGCTATTCCCTTCCTCTTCGGCATTTTTGCAGTCACCCCTGGATTTTCAGATTTCTCCCCCTTGAGCATCGATCGTCTTTTTGTGACCCCCCCAATAAAGTGATCGGCGTGCGGTGCCTACTAAGTATCTTTTCCCACCCACAGACCCCCTTCTTTCGTTCTCCCCTTCCCCACCGATGTCCATAAATGTTTTCCCTCCTTTACGGTTCTCCCCCAAAGGTCTTAAGGTAGACGACCCTCCGTTGACATCTTCTTCGAATCATAGAGCTTTCTCCGCTCCCCTTAGCAGGGCGTCCTTTCTAGACTAATTTTTCTTTAGCCCAGTGACCGGCCGCTCATTCCTTTTTCATGGCCCGGTGAGGTCATCCCCCCCTCCCTTTCTCTCATAGATCTCCCAGAAGAGTGTGGTCTCCAGGCGATGAAGCCCAGCGCCCTGGACTTTTTTCTCCCTCTTCGTAAGAGATGTTACGTCTCCCCTTCCTCCCCGTCAATACTTTTAGGTATTTTTCCTGTTGTGGGGGATATGGTGACGGCTCCAAAAAACCCACCCAAACCCCCCCCCCCCCACACAACCCAACCACGCTACCCTCGCCCCCCCCCCCCCCCCTCACCACCCCCCAACACACCCGCTTTCTCCGTCCGGCTCGTTTACTTGGCGCTGCTTTTAACCGTCCCTCTGGCCGCTTTATTTCGCTGGAACTTCCCCCCTCCCTCGCCGTCGAGGCCCCCCTTTAAAGTCCTCTCTCTCCCTTTTGTTTTTTTTCCTTTTCCTTTCTCACCCCCCCCCGATTTCTTTATTGCTCGCCTTGGATCACCGCTGAGTTAGGTGACACTCTTTCTTCTCCCCTTTGCACCTTTTTTTCTTCTCGCTGCTAGCCTCGCTCCAAGATCTGTTTTTTCCTCCCCGAGTTGTAAAGCAATCCGCCCGCCTACTTATCTAGACCATCCAATCCCCTTCTCGTCAACTCAGCCAAAAATGAATTATTTATTCTCCCCAGTCTCTCTCTGTAGTGAGCAATTTCCGAGTAAGTGCCACCCCCTCCCCCCCCGCGGCCTCGAATTTCCTTTGATGTTCCCTCCTCTTTTTTCCCCCGTTGGGACATGTAGGCTTTTTTCCTCCCTGACGAGACTCTCCTCCGGTTTAGGGTCGACGTTCTCAGTCGTATTCGAGGATCCGCCATGTTAACGCCTCATTTTGGTTTCTTGGCTACCGGTTCGCTTCCCTTTGGTTTCCGGGTTTCTGACCGAATCCTGTTAATCGTGTTCCTTCCCTCTCGGTCAAAGGTAAGACTTCCTTCCCCCTTTACACACTGCTCTCGGCTTTTACTTCGCTTTGTAATTTTCCCTATTGAGAGAAGAAGAACTTCTCCCTGTGTCCCGCCGTCCGTCTTCCCCGCCCTTTTCCCTCTGCTGGGGTTTTTTTTAGTTTTTTTGGGTTGACACCAGCTCTGTTTCTCGGTAGACCCCCCGAGTTCGGATCACTTCTACGTCGGCCCCTTTTTCGTCCTTCTTTTTTAGGCGTCTCTACGAAGCCTTCTTCATCGCGACGCTATTGTCAGCTAGATGGCCGCAACTTCTGCTTCCCCCCCTCTACGTGATTCCCGTCCGAGCACGAAGAGAAACCCCCACAGCTCTTTTCTCTTTCCACCCTTGCTAGGGCCTTGTCCCTGTCACCCGAGAAGATTGGATCTGATTCTCTTTCCGACACTTGAGACCGTGTTTCTTAGACAGATTGATACCAGAGACGAGATCACTCTCCATTCTTCGGTATGTCCCGGTTTTGGAGGGGCCCCCCCCCTTGCGAGGTACATGAGCCCCACTTACCATCGACGCGACGTAGATGTGCTAGAGACGCACCAGCATGCCTCGCAGAGCGGCCTCTATCCGTTGCCAGCAACCTGCGTGTTGTGTGTTTTTTTTTATTTTTATTCTCTTTTTTGTGTGTTTTTTTTTTTTTTTTTTTTCCTCGTTCTCTTTTTTTGTTTAGGTCTTCCGAATCATGTTTGTTTCTCTTCCCTGACATAAAGCAAGAGATGCCGTGCGGCGACCCTCTCACTCGCGCCCACCTCCTCCGCCGCCCCCCCACCCCCCTTGGATTAAGTTCCACCGTTTGTTTTTGAACGTCACGTTTCTACTTCAGGCGCAATTTTTTTCTGTTCATGGAACAGGACTTTTCTTCCATACCCCTTTACTTCCCGAAGAGCTCTGGAGTTTTGCCTCTATTGCCCGTCGCGGCCCCCCCGTCATCCACCCTGCCCACAGCCTCATCTTTCAGCTTCGTCTTCGCAACACTTCCCGTAGGCATCCCCCCTCGTGCGCTCTCCGCCTTCATCCGACTCTCTCCACCAGTGTAGTCTTCCGCCCTTGACCCTCACCTGGAAACAAGTTACGGCGCGTGTTCTATGACTTTTTTTCCCCCCCCCTTGAAACCCCTTTCTTCCTCCGCCTTGTTAATCCTCCCTAAGTTTCTTTTTTGTTTGTCGCTTTTTTCCTAGTCTTTCACGTGCACGGAGTGTTACTTGATGGTGAAGTCGTCGCGCATCACACCCCCTGAGTTTAGACGACAGACTGTCCCCCTTCTTTCCCTGTCCTTAACCCGATCTCCCACCCAGCACTCCCCTCTCAAGCCGGCGTTTCTGTGTACCAGTTGCGCCCGCCAGCCCACACCCATTCTGTTTTTGAGGTCGTCAGACTTTTCGCCCTATTTCCTCAGATGCTTTCCTTAAACGAATTAGCTGCCGATAGGTCGGCTTCTAGAACTCACCTACACCCGAGTCACGCCTGTTTTTCTTTTGCGTCCCATCTTACACGTAGAACACCCCCCTGATCCTGACCCTCTAGCTTTCATAACGTTCTCCTTCCTTCGGGCTCCGTTCTCCTGTGTACGTTTGCCCTCTTCGTGTTCCTCCGCATATACAATTGACACGCGGTAGAGGGGATCTTTTTTTAGGCGTCCCCCCCTTTTCCCACACCCCGTCTCTGTCACCACCCAGGAGCCATAGAACCGGTGGCGAGAGGAACGATTTCCACCCTCTCTTTCCAGAAATACCGCCGGCTGCCAAGTCCGTTATCCTTTCTGCGAGGGTTTCCAACTCTACCCCCTCCAACCCCTTCAACTTTCTCCCGAAGACACGGCCTCTTTGTTTTTTCCAGTAGCATTCTTTTTTATCCTTCCCTGATGGCCTCTTTGACTTTCGGTAAGATCATTCGGTCACCTGGGTCCTTCCCGCATTCGCGTCTGCAACCCTTGACCGGTCCGGCGCGATCTGTTCTCCTTTTCCGGGGAAGATCTTCTCCCGACGCCCTTTCGAGCGTTCTCCCTTACCCTGGCCCCCCGATCGACATTTAAAGTTCCCTTTCCCCTCCCGAGTTATTTCCTTAACCCCTTTCTTTCTGGACCTCTTTCATACGTCTGTCTTTTCCCCCCCAGCGATGCGTCCCTCATTCCTTTTAGTGAGACCACAATATTTTTTACCTCCCCCCCTTCTTTTGACCCAGGATGTTGGTGTGATGTGCTTTCGTGGGTGGTCCGGTGCCCGCACGTTCCTTGTCGGTGTTTTTTATTTGTCGTCTGCCTTTTTCCCCCGAGCGCCATTGCCCTTCTCCCTCCTTGGTGTTTACCAAAAAATTTTCTCCCGCTTCTTTACATATCCACCTATTAATCGCTTTGACTTCCTCATACGTCTTTCCCCCCCATTTTACGCCTACGGTCGTTTCCTGCTCATCCATACTCGAGGCCCTTCCACCAAACAGCTTCCCCCCCCTTCTTCAGACTGCAGATTGCCTGTCTCCATACTGAGCGCGCCCCGTTCCCAAATTTTGTTTTTTTTTCTTTCCTAAAATGCGTCCCTGGATGTCAGCCCCCTCCCCCCCATGAATCGTCATGTCTGTTAACACCTTTCTCGGTAGATTGACCGCTTCCCGGAAACAAGTCCCCTCTGATCCTCTAAAGTGAGACGTGACCTTTTCCGCCCCATTTGCGCCGCTCGTCGTCGGCTCCCCTTTGGAGTTTGTATCGATTCTTGAACCTGGTCCCGGAGTTTACCTGACACTTCCTCAACATATTTGTCTCGCTTTTTTTCATTTTTTTCGAACTCTTCTTTGGGGGGCTTTTTTCTTTTGAGGTTCTTTGGATCCGACCCTGCTGGTCGGATTCCCTTTGATGGTCGTACATATTATATTTTTTCTACTTTTTTTTTTTTCCGCCGACGTTGGGTCTCTGACCTTTTCCCCCCATAAGCTTGTTAGCTACGCCCACCCCAAGACTTGAATTGACTTCCGGTTCCCCCCCCAGTTAGGTTCCCCCCCCCTCCAGGAGCATATAATATTCTATCGTTTTTTTCTTTTTATTAGTCCGTGCATCCTGCCCACTTAATTGCGCGTCCCTGTGTGCACCTTGAAGTTTTGCGGATTGGAGAATTGCGTCCCGCATTAAGATTTCCTCCCCCCTAGCCCAGTCGCTTCCCTCGGTCAACCTAGAAACGCTGCGTCCTTTTTTAACGAGGGAAACGAATATTCTCCCAGGGACGTTCTGTTTCTTGTCTCCCCCCTTGGGACTTAGGGGCTTCGTAACCCCCACCCTACCCTAGGAGGTTCTCGCCTCTTTTTGAAACCCCCGCCGCATTGATTCCCCCCTTTCGCCCAGCCGGCTACAACTGGTCGCTGCGCCTTTCTTCTGTCTCAGTTTTTTTTAAAAATCGGTTTGCCCTTTTTTTTAGCGATCCAGTCCCTCCCATGATTGTTCTATCTTGTACCGCCGTCTCTTTCTTTTGCAGGGGATCATGCCCTTATCCCCCGTGGACTTCCCTGTCTTCTTTCTCTTTTGGGGGCGTGGTGGAAGCTTTCCCTTCGCCCCTTTCTTCTTTTATACTAATGCCTTTTCCTTCCTTTCTCTTCTTTCCTGAATTTCCTCCCCTTTTGGGTAGGTCAACTAGTTTGTTTCCCCTGATGAGTCACTATCGGAGTCTAGTGATGGCTATTTTTTTTTGGATACCGGAGTTCCCCCCATTTGAACAGGTATCAAGGGCCTCATTCTTCTGTTCTTTTCGCCCCTCCATTAAACAAGACCCTCATCCCTTCATTGGCGGCCAGAACCTTGCTTCTCCCTGCAAATCCTAGCCCCCCCAGGAGTGGTTTGGGTTCCTTTCCCCTTTCTGTGTCCGCTTTTCTATGCTAGAGTAGAGTTGCTACTATAGCCCCCAATTTAG
>Ga0179591_1352747_pt1 | contig 10258 bp, 18 predicted proteins | sample CZOMad2_1_08_16f_FD_182891 | JGI IMG/M metagenome (GOLD analysis project Ga0179591, IMG submission 182891) | Vadose zone soil fungal communities from Angelo Coast Range Reserve, California, USA - CZOMad2_1_08_16fungal (PacBio error correction) | ecosystem: Environmental > Terrestrial > Soil >... | reverse complement strand
CAGCAGAGGACTAGCAAAGAGTCTTTTCCCCCCCCCTTTTTTTCCCCCCCCCCTTTCTTTTTCCCCCCCCCCACGGCTTCCTTTTTTCCTTTCTTCTCTTTTTGTCCCTCCCCCGCCGTCACATTTCCGCTCCCTACAACAGAGCACGGGAGGTGGACCCCCCCTCTTTTTTTTTCCCCTCCTTTTTTTGCAACCTCTTCTTTTCCCCCCTCATTCCATTAACGCGAAATGGTAAGGCTTTATGGAGCTCTAATAGGTCAGGGAAAAAAGGATCACTTTCCTTTTCCCCCTTTCCCCCCTCTTAACCCCTTTCCCCCCTCCCCCTTATCACCGGCGGGGCGTAAGAGCGGGCATAGGGGCGGCCCGTCGCTGACTTTTTTCTTTTTTCCGAAGGTTGGGTTTTTCCCCCCCCCCTTTTCATGAGTCCCCCCTTTTCTTTCCTTGAGGGCGTTTGGCCAATCTTTTTTCCCCTCCCCCCTTCTTTCCCCGATTTTCTTTTCTCTAGCGGCTCTTCAAAGAAGTCGATTTGGAAGCTTTTTTTCCCCCCCCCTTCTTTTTTTTTCCCATTGTGCTCCCCCTCTCCTTCTTCCCTTTTCTTTTCCTTCGGACAAATGTGATCGCGCCCGAAAACTTGGCGCGGAAAACCTTTTCCTTTTCCTTTCGGAGTCCGTGGTTCAGGATTTCCTTTCTCTTTTCTTTCTCTTTTTTTTTTTTTATGGAAAAGTCATTCCCGACCCCCTTTAAGTTTTCCTTCCCCTTTCTCCCCCCCTTCTGGGATTTCCCCCCTTCCTTTTCTTTCATGAAACATCCACGGTCAATTGGCGGGTGGCGCAAGGGCAAGGTGCAAACGGACCTTTTTTCCCCCCTCCCTTTCTACTTCTTTCCTCCTCTTTTTCCTTCCGGCTTCGAACGGGCTCGGCCTGCAAAGAAGGAAAATGGCACTTTTCTTTCTTCCCCTTTCCTTTTTTTTTTTTCTTTTCGGATTTTTTTTTTTTTTTTTTTTTCCCCCCCGGCGGCTTTGGCGTATTGATAGAGAACCTTACTAAGAAGTGGGGACGGAAGGTCTCCCTCCCTTTTCCCCCTTTTCCCTACGTAATCCCTTTTTTCCCCTTCCCTTCCTTTCTTCTAGCTTGAGGCGGGGGGACACAACGTTTATGCAGACAGGCGTGATCCTTTCTTCCTTTCCTCAGAAATTGCGAAAACAAGGGTCGCACTCCCTCCCCTTCCCTTTTTTCCCCCCAGCTTTCCTCCCCCTACAACTGGAAGGTAAGTTCTAAGAGTATGGCTGATAGAAGGCGAGTACAAAACCCCTTTTTTCTTTTCCCTCCTCTTTTTTTTCTCTCTCACATTTTTTTTTTTTTTTTTTTTTTTCCCCAGCAGAAGGCCGAAGCGTTCACCCCCCCCCCCCCTTCCCCTTTTTCTCTCTACGACGCCTTTTTTTTTTTCCCCCTCTTCCCCAGCGCTCCCGAATCCTTCGCAACCAAGGGAAAAAGCGGTCTATCAAGTCCTTTTCTTTTTTTTTAGTAGTCCCCCCCCCCCCCCCCCCCCTCTCCCCCCCTCTTTTTTTCCGCTCAAAAAAGATGGGAAATGGACGATAATGGCTTGTGAGTTCTTCTTGCCTCCCCCTTTTTTTTCCAATGCGTTTTTTTTTCCCCCCCCTTTCTTTTTCCCCCCAATCACTTCGCGAAACGCTGGAAGCCCAAGAAATCTACTCTCTTTTCCTCCTCATTCCTTTTTTTTTTTTTTCTCTTCCCTTTTTTTTTCCCAGCGTTCTTCCCTCCTTCTTTTTTTTTTTCCCTATTTTCCACCGAGCTAATTCGCCAGCAGAACTCAAAAGCAATAGCGTACCCATTGCCAGCTTTTTGCAGCTCACCTTTCCTCCTCCCCCTCTTTCTTTCTTTTTCCCCCCCACTTCCTTTTTTTTTTCTCTCCTTGATCGGGAGCGCTTGCGCGGGTTTAAACTCGCTGGGTGCTGAGGACGTTGTCCCCCCCCCACCCCCCCCTTTTTTTTTTTTTTTTTTTTTTGGGGGGGGGTGGGGGGGGGGGTGGTGTTTGTTTTTTTGCGTAGATAGCAGGCAAAAGCTGTTCCGGTTTCCCTTCTTTCTTTTTTTTTCCGAAAATCCTTCTTTTTTCCCCTTGCGGCAACAGAGGAACTTGTGTTACCGCTCGATCAGAAGACTATTGAGAAACTGACGCCCCCCTTTTTTTTTTTCTTCTTTCCTCTCCCCCATTGTTCCTACCTTTTTTTTTTTCCCTCCTTTCCCGCCCGCCAGTATCCAAAGAATCGTCGCATAAAACGTGTGTTTTCCCTCCTTCCTTTTTTTTTCCTCCTTCCCCCCCCTTTTTTTAAGGGCCCCGTGACACGATTACGTATTTCACCCTGCTTCTACATTACGTCTCTCATATTCCTTCTCTCTTTTTTTCCTTCCTCCTTCTCCTTTTTTCACGCACCCTTTTTTCCTTTTTCCCTTCCTTTTCCCCCTATTTGCCATGTCTTCTGCAGGCGAGACGTTTTCGAGCGGATTAATATTCTTAATTCGTCGAATCCGTTTCTTTTCTCTCTCTTCCCCCCTTTCTTCCCCCCCTCCCCCTTCCCCCCCCTTTTGTCCCTTTCTCTTTCCCCTCCCCCCCCCTCAATTCGGTGGGCAAGAAGTGGAAAACAGACCACTTCGACTCCCCTTCCTTTTTTCCTCTTCTTTTCTTTTTTTTTCCCCTTAAAGTCGTTTTTTTTTTTTTTTTTCCTTTTTTTTTTCTCAAGCCATGATGAGGACAGAAATCATGAACATGGGTTTTGAGGCAGCATTTCTCCCTGTCATTCCCCTTTTTTTTTTCCCTTTCCGGTTCTTTCTCCTTTCTCCACGTCCTCCGGCGGAAATCGGAAAAAACAAGCGGCCTTTCTTTCCCCCCTTTCCCCCCAATGACCCCCTCCTTTCTTTTTTTCCCCCCCCCCCCTTTCCGGGGGAATATTTGGAGAAGCAGCTACACGTTCAGGCGGCAATCGCAACATCTTTTCACCTCTCTTTCCCCCTCCTTCCCCCTTCATGGCCTTTTTCCTCCTCCCTTCCCGTGTTCACCAAAACAGAAAAAACCCGTCTTTTTCGGCGATTTCCTTTTCCCCCTCCTCCCTCTTTTTTTTTTTTTTTTCCCCTTCTGCCCGCGTTTCCTTTTGTTGTTGCTTGACATAGATTTTGTTTTAATATTCATATTTAAGGATATCACGATATCTTTTTTTTTTCTTTTACCTTTCTTTTTCTTTTCCCCTTTTTTTCTCCCTGCTAACATTTTTTTTTCCCCCCTCCCCCTCCCCCTCTTTTTTTTCTAATTGTTGCGTCCCACCTACGTGATATGTTGGAGGAAGAGAAAATGTGGACGGGGCGGCGTTCCCCCCTCTCCACCTTCCCTCCCCCTCCCGATTTTTTCCCCCTTTTTTTTTCCCAAATACTCTTTGCTAGTGCGGCGGCGGGAGGATCTAAGAGCGAACGGCTCTATTTCCCTCCCTTTTTTTTCCCCTCCCCTTCTTTTTTTCTGGGGCCATGGTCCGAGGAAGAAGGAATTTGATCCGGGGGCTCTCACCTCTTCCTCTTTTTTTTCTGTTCTTTTTCCCCCCCCCCCTCCCCTCTTGTGAGAGGCGATAAAGGAGAAAGCGGCGCCTCGGCATCCAAGCTCGTCCCTTTATTCCCTTCCCCTCTTTCTTCGCAGCAGCCAGAATCGATGACGCTTCTCAGTGCAGAAGACCTTTCCCCCCTCCCCTCTCCCCCTCTCCCTTTTTTTTTTTTTCTTCTTTCTCCGGCTCTGCGGATGGCGCACTCAGAGGTTCACGGCTGAAGCAATATCTCCACCCTTCCTCCTTTTTTTTTCCCCCCCTCTCGGTTCCTCCCCCTCTTCCCCTCTTTTTTGAAGGCGCGGCCGTTCGTGCTGAAAATTCATTTTTTTGTGTGCAGGCCAATTACGCAATCCTCCCCCCCCCCTTTTTTTCCCCCCCTTTTGTGATTCTTCCCCTCTTTCTCCCCCAAGGCGTTAAAGTAGTACGAGAAACCCTCGAGAGCTGGAAAGTTCTTTTCCCCTTTTTCCTTTCCCCCTTTGCATGGCCCCCCCCTTTTTTTTTTCTCTCACAGATTTTCGTAAGGAGGTTGAGTAAATTTCTAAGCCGAGGATTCCTTCCTCACTTTCCTTTTTTTTTTTTTCCTTGAAATTTCCTTTTCTTCCCCCTTCTTTGGGCGGGGGAGGGAGGAATTGGGGAAGGGAGGATTTTTCCTTTTTCTTTTTTTTCCAGCGATTGGGGGCTTTTCTTCCCCCTCCCCAAATCACATTAAAGCAGAGGGAAGGATTGATTGTTGAGGGACCATCCTCTCTCTTTTTCCCCCTCCTTTTTTCGTGGATTTCTTTTCCTTTCTTCTTCCAGTAGTGGCGTGAGGGAGGAAAAAAGGGGGGTGGAAAGTCGATATTTTTCTCCCTACTTTTTTTTTTTTCTTTTTTTTTTTCCCTTTTTTTTTTGGCGGGCAGGCGCGAGGAACGGTGGTGACTAACTTCTCTCCGAAGATTTTCCCCCCTCTTTCTTTTTAGGCATCTCTTCTCTTTAATAACACTAAGTTTGTTGTTTGTTTATCTCTTCTGACTCCCCCTTTCTCCTCCCTTTTTTCCCCTTCCTCTCCCTTTCGTTCACAAAATGATAGGAGAGAAGGAAAGAAATTCTTCCCCCCCCCTTTTTTCTCCAATGGAACTTTTTTTTTCTTTTCCTCCTCCCCCCCCTGGACTCCTCACGCAAAATAATTACAATTAGAGCAGGTTAAACAGTTGCCCTCCTCCCCTTCCCCCCCCTCCCCACCCTCCCCCCCCCCCCCTCTCTTCCCTCGGGGCTTTTAGGGGGGATTGTTTTATGGATTATCAGTGCGATTGCCTGCATTCCTTTCCCTCCCCCCCCCCCCCCCTTTCTCAAACTCCTTTTTTTCCCTCCCCCTTCAACTCAGTTGCTCAGAAGGGAATGAGCTTCGAGGTTCCCTTTTTTTTTTTTTTCCCCTCCCCTCCCCCCCCCCCCTTTTTCTTTTTTTTCTCCGGATTCCCCCTTCCCCCCTTCCCTCATCTTTGTTTCCGAGAAAAAAACCAAAGTGGGGGGCCGTCTTCCCTTTCCCTTTTTCCTGCACATTTTCCCCCTCTTTGGGCTCGACGACTTTAAGAATGTACTTTTTTCTCCCTTTTCTTTTTTTCCCTTTTTTTCCATTTTTCTTTTGGCGATTTTGCAGTAAAATTGCCGGCACCAACGACAAAAACCCTTTCCCCCTTTCCTCCACGACCCCCCCCCCACCTCTTCTCTAGAGGGGCGATTTATTACCAGTGTTTTTTGGCTGGGGGCCCTTCCCCTCTCTTTTTTCCCCCCCAAACTTTCCTCCCTTTCCCCCCTCTTTTCGTTGCGCAATCCGGCAGAGCGGAGGAATAAGGACACACACAAAGTCTAAATTGAATATTTTCTTTTTTTCTCTTTTCTTTCCTCTTTTTTTTTTTTTTCATCTTCGGGCGGCCCATGACAGATTCGGGCTGGATGGCGGGACATTTCCTCCTTTTCTCCTTTCCCCAACCTTTTCTTTTTCCTCTTTCTTCTTATTCGCTCTCCACAAGAGGTTCCCCCCCCCCCTCCTTTCTTTTTTTTCCTTCTGTCACATTGCCAAAAGGAAATTCGGTCCCATCGCGTCGGCTCCCCTTCTTTCCCCCCCCCCCTTTTCCCCTTTCCTTCGACTTTTTTTTTAAGGACCCGTCTCCAATTTCTCGCAGCACGGTTCTTTTTTTTTTTTCCCCTTTTTCCCCCTTTCGATCCGGCCCGCCGAGGAATAGCCAAAGAGTCCCTTTTCCCCCTTCCCTCCCCTCCCCCCCTCCTCCCTTTTTTTTTCCCCCCCCTTTCGTGTTTCGCTTTGCCGGACGCCCGTCACCATTCGGCTTCCCTCCCCCCTTCCCCTTTCTTTTCCCAACATTCCCCCTTCCCCCCCCAGTGCGCATATTAAAGGGATTCCAAAGACTCCTTTCCTCTTCCCCGCTTTTTCCCCTCCCCTTCCCCCTCCTGGGATATCCGGAAAGAGAAAGAAGAGGAACAAAAAATCTATGGCCCCAAGAAACCCTTTTTTTTTTCCCCTTTTCCGGGCCGCCGTCGCTTGAACGGAATTAGCGAAAAGACGGCGTTTTGCGGGTTTTGGTGAACCTTTTTCTTTCTTTTTCCTTCCTTCTTCCCCCCGGCTTGCGGGGGGAAGGGACCAGTGCATCCGGCTTTTTTCCCCCTCAGATGTGGGGCGATTGCCGAGGGAAGTTTGGAGCGGGCTCTTCAAGAGGTCTCTGGCCCCCCACCCCCTCTTTTTTTTTGCAAAGCCTCTTCTTCCCTTTTTTTTTCCCCCCGATTGTCAGGCGGGACTTTCCTTTTTCCCCCCCTTTTCCCCCCTCCAAATTTCCCCCTGTGACGAACTTGAGGCGGAACGGTCCTGGTTATTCGCTCATGGAGGCGCCACCCCCCCTTTTTTCCTGCTTTTTTTTTTCTTCCTCTCCCTCCCTTTTCTGGCAAAAGTCCTTCCCGAATTACGTTGGACTACATGGCTTCCCTGCTTTATTTTCTCCCTTTTTTGTCCACGTTTTTTCCCCCCCCCCTTCCCCCCCCTTCAGAAGAAAAATCCACGTCAATGGCGGTTGGCGGCCGGGCCATTTTCCCCTTCTCTTCCCTTCCCAGGGCACCCCTCCTTCCCCCCCCTCCTTCCTTCCTTCGGCTAGAACGGCTCGGACACCTGCAGGAAGGAAGACATTGGCAAATCTATTTGCCTTCCTTTCCCTTTTTTTTCCTTAGGGGAGGCTTTTCTCCCCCCCTTTTTTGCTTTGGGGCGTATTGATAGCGACATTACTGAAGAGGAAAGGAAGGGAGTAAGGCAAGCCGGTTTCCCCTCCGTCCCTTCCTTTTTTTTCCCCTTTCGCTTCTTCCTTTTTTTTTTCCCCTTCCCCTCTTTTCGTCTTAAGCTGAGGACGGGGACACACCGTTTTATTTTTATGCGGGAACTGAGCGTTTCTGTCCGTTTCTTTTTAATGAGAAAACCAATTCTACTCCTCCCCCCTCCTTTTTTTTTTCCGCCACATTTTCTCCCTTCCCCCTTTTCAGTTCTCAAGAGGCTGCTGATTAGGCGGTACAACAAGTTCTTGCCGTCCCCCTCTTTTCCCCCGTTTCCTTTTTTCCCCCCCGCCCCAGCCGGAAAAGGCGTTCACCCCCCAGGAACAAAGCTTGGCTGAGATTCTCCGCCCTCCCCCTTTTCCCCCCCCCCTTCCCCCCCTCCAACCTTTTTTTTTTTTTTTTTCCCTTTCCCCCACGGGAAGGCGGGTTCTAGTATTTTGGGGTTCGGGCCTTCCTTCTCCGTAGCATTTTGGTGGAAAAAATAATAAATCCGGCGCCGTTATTTCGCTGCCACCTTTCTTTCCACTTTTTTTTTCCTTCCCTTTTTCTTCAAACGAATTCAGCTTCGGTGGAAAATCGAAAAGAACAAATCCATCGTTTACCCCCGTGCTCCTTTCCCCCCCTCCTTTCCCCCCCCACACTTTTTTTTCCCCTTTTTTTTGTTTTGTTGGAGAGAGTGATGGAGGCGTCCCAAAGCGTTCGCGGAAGTGATTGGTGCCAGGGACGTGAATGCTCCTGTTTTACTGTGTCTTTTTTTTTTTCTTTTTTTTCTGATTTTTAAACCCCCTTTTTCCCCTTTTCTCCCCTTTTTTTTGCAGTCGAAAATACGGCGCGAAGGTAGGGAAGGTGTGACAAAAAAGTGTACTTGCTACTTCCCGTACCCATTCTCCCTCCCCCTCTTAATTGTTCCCTTCTTTTTTCTTTTTTTTTCTCTTAAACGTTTGCGTCGTAGATAGCAAGCAGCTGTTCCGGGGTGAACGCTTCTTCTGTGTCCGGACCCCCCCCCCCTTTTCCCTGCCCTTTTTTTTTTTTTTTCCTCCTTCCCGAAACTTGTTGTACCGCGAGATAAGCAGCTCTTTGAGAAAACTGACTTTATTTTCTTTGCTGTAAGAAGTTTTCCCCTCCCCCCCCTTTTTTTTTTTCCTTCTTGTTTCGCATCCGCCCGCCAGTATTCAAGCATTTAGTAGAATAAAAAAGGTGTGTCCCGCCTCATCTTCCTCCCCTTCCCGATGAAGCCCCCCTTTCCCCCCCCCCCCCCCCCCCCCCTTTCCTTTTCCCGTGGACCACGATACGTATTTCAAAGATGATTAGTCACTTCCGTATTCTTCAGTAAGGTTAGATATTCACTAACGCAATCCTCCTTTTTCCTCCCCCCCTGGCGGGTTGTCCTCTTCCCCCCCTCCCTCCCCTTTTTTTGGGCAGGCCGAGCCGTTCGAAGCGATTCACTTCTTGAATAGTCGATCCGTGCTTCGCTCTTGCCCTTTTTTTTTTTTTTCCCCCCGAACCGCCTTTTTTCTTTTTTTTTTTTTTTTTTTTTTTTTTTTTCCTGCCACGCAATTTCAGGTTGGCAAAAGAAAAGTGGGACCAGCCCTTCGACTCCCCGCCTTAAGCGATGTAGGGCCCCCTTCCTTCCGGAAGGACGTCCTCCCCCCCTCTTTTTTTTTTTTTTTTTTTTTTTTCTTTCCCCTTGTTGCCGCGCATTGAGCGAAGAACAAGGAAAAAAAGTCCGACGCAAGTTTCGTCGCGATCCCCTTTTCCCCTCCTTTAGCCACTTTTCCCCCTCTCTTTTTCTTATTCCCGCACATGAACCACCACAATTTAAGGCTTGCAAAAGCTTCCATCGAACTCTTTTTTTTCCTATCCGCTACAAACTCTTTTTTCTTTCTTCCCCAGTCCTTTGATATCCGCTACTAAAGTCTGTGGGAAGAAGATGATATTAAGGCGTAGTTCACCACCACCTCACCACCGTCTTCCTTCTTTTTTTTTTTTTCCCCTCCTCGCCGGTTGATAAATGATGTTATTGGCAATAGATTTGGTTCTATCTCTTTCCCCTCTTTTTTTCTTTTTTTTCCCCCTCCTTTTTTTCGAAGTCTAAAATTCGAGGTAATGGCATTCTTGGCCCCCCTTATGCGAAATTTTTCTTTTTTTTTTCCCCCCCTCTTGCTCTGTTGGAGGGAGCGAAATGTGGACGGAGGAGGCCAAAGCGAAACTTCTTGGTCTCCAGGCCCTTTCTTTTCTTTCTTTTCCCCCTCTCCCTTTTCTCTTCCCTTTTTCCTTGGGCGGATATACGAAGCGCACGGCGCGAGAGACCGTTTTCTTTCCCGAGGAATTTCTTTCTTTTTTTTTTTCTTTTTTCCCGAATTTATCCGGCTCGAAGAGAGGAACGATTGCGGGGTGGGCATTTCACAGGACCATGATTCCCCCCTTCTCTCCTCCTTTTTTCCCCTCTAACGCGGCGCCTAGAAATACAAAGCTCGAATTTTTCCCGTTTTGGAGTCCCCCCTTTTTTTTTTTCTTCCTACTCGCTGCCCGCTCTCAGGTGAAGAAGAAGTACCTCCAGCTCTCCAGAGTCTGAAAATAAATATCCCTCTTCTTTTTTTTCCCGCTCTGGGCTGTCTGCGGCCCACCTTCATCGGTTCACGCTGAAGCAATATATAAAAACTTCCGCATGTGCTTGTTAACACTCTTCTCAGGCCAGCCCCCCCCCCCCTTTCCTTTTTTTCCTTTTCTTTTCCCCCTTTCCCCTTTTTTTGTTGCCGGCCAATTTACGCAATAGAAAAACAGCGACCTGGTGCTGACCCCTCCCCCCCCTCTTTTTCCCCCCTCAAGGATAACAGGCGTTGAAAGTAAGTAGAGGCCCCCCTCGCCTCAGATGTCCTTTTTTTCTTTCCTGCCTGCCCACTCGTGGTTTCGCGAAAAAAGAATTAGTTCAGGGCGGTGCGTCACTTTTTCTCCTGAGATCTTCTCCCTTCTTTTTCTCCCCCTCTTCCGGTCAGTTGGGGCGGGGAGAGCCTTGGGCAGTGAAGGATTTTAACGGGTGATTTCCCAGCGATTGTTCCCCTCCCTGAAAGAACAGAAAACAATCCATAACGTCCCCCTCTTCAAGGATGCTTTTCCTTTTTTCCCCCTTTTTTTCCTTCTTCGGGCACGGGCGTTGTAAACCCCCTTCCCCTTTCCTTTTTTTTTTTTCGTCCCCCCCTGGTTGGCGCGAATATTTGGGGGGATCGAACGGCTTTTTCCTCTAGGAAAAAAAAAGGATGAATGGTGATTTTACTGGCGTGCGGGTCCTCTTCTAGGAGACAAAGGTGGTGGACCGAAGGCGATGCCTAACGCTGCCCCTCTTTT
>Ga0179591_1344299_pt1 | contig 10258 bp, 9 predicted proteins | sample CZOMad2_1_08_16f_FD_182891 | JGI IMG/M metagenome (GOLD analysis project Ga0179591, IMG submission 182891) | Vadose zone soil fungal communities from Angelo Coast Range Reserve, California, USA - CZOMad2_1_08_16fungal (PacBio error correction) | ecosystem: Environmental > Terrestrial > Soil >... | reverse complement strand
CTTCCTCTCTTCTCAAGCGTACTGTCCCCTCCCCCCCGTCGTAGAAGACGTGCACGCCCAGCCCCATCCGACATGTGAGATGCGCGCACCTCCCTATTCCCCCCTTTCCCCAAATCCAACTCCACAGCCCTCCAGATTCAGGCTCCTCTTAAATGCGTTTTTCCCTTGGCGTCTTCTGGGAATTTTCCAACGAGCCCTCGCGTAACTTTGAGATTTGATCGTGTGTCCAGAGACTCTTCGTCAATTCCGTAATTGTTCCATTTCCTTGAGTAAAGTGCCATTTCGCGACGCCCATGAGGAGTGTGCCAAACAGTTTTTCCCGCTCGCTGAGCGACCACGCAGCCTTTGCTACTCGATCGTTTACCGTCTTTTTCCATGCCCAAGCGTGCAGAGACGCCAGTATCTTACCGTTCAACGACCTCTTTGGCCCTCTTTGACCGATGACGACGCTAAAACTCCCCGGACCATTTCAAGTGGTTCCACAGATGTCCCTCGCGACTTTCCATGGTACCTTCTTCCTCCAGGACCGTCGGACCACGTCCCTCAGATCAATTTCTTCATGTCTCTTTTTTTTAAAGATTCATTCCCGTATTCCCGGAGCAGAAGTCACGTGCCTTCATGTGGTACCCGCGCTGAACAGATGGACTTTTCCACACGACGTTTTCGGGTCCCCCTTCCGAAGTTTCCTGCCTTCTGATAAGATCGAGGGGGGGTTGTTTTTTTTTCAGTTTTCAGAGATCGATAGGGGTGGGACCCTTCCAATCTACTCGGTCGGCCCACTGGCGTTTATGTAGGAGAACCCTGTTACGAGACTACCATTGCCACAACTTTCTCCCCCTGCCTATAAACTTCTAGAAGAGCATTTGAAGCCTGAATACAAGCAGGCCCTTCCGTCCCTCCACGGCCTCCTTCCACGACTAACGCCTCTGAAAAGTTACTGCGGGTTTTTGCCTTTGAGCGGGAAGGACGGACGCTGGCTTTTCCCCCCCCCCCCCCTGCTAGGCAATCACTAAATCTCTTAGGATGGCGATCCTTGTTCTTGACTTCTGACTTTTACTTGCTTTGATAGATTTTCAAACCATCGCGAAGGCAGATCGAGGGTCGTTTGCGTTTCCCCCCCCCCCTCGATTCCGTGAAAGGCTTCGCTGGACTTTTCCAGAGGGGTTTTTCGTGTTCCCGGGCTCAAGGCGGCGCCCCAAACTTCTCCAAGAGAGGACGGCTTTCCTTTTGCAGCTTTTTTTATTGGGTCTTGCTGGTTCCACAACCCATGGCCCCCTTGATCCCTCCCCTTCCCTTCACTAACTCATAGAAGATGACCAGGACCTCATGGGTTTCAGTTCTTATCCGGAATCCGTCTTTTGAGTTGAACGGCGGACGTGTCCTTCCACGGGACAACTAGTCCCTCTGGGAACCAACAGTTTTTCGCTGAAGTCATGCTACACAGAGAGCTGTCCCCCCCTACTGCGGAACACGTTCGCGGATTCTCAACCCGTTTAGCAACTTTGAGGGTGGGAACCCTCGCGTAAAGGCTCGTACGCTTGGCGCGTTTCTCTCTTTGGCCAGCTTCAAGCGCCGCTCCTAATTCCATTTGAGGTTTTCCCGAGCTTTCCTTTCATTTCAGCCTTTCCGCCGCCTTTCCCCTGGAGTTCTCTAGGGAGCCAGCAGCTCGAACTTTCACCATCTAGAATTGCCGGCGCCACTTCGTACCCCCCGAAGCGTCTCGAGACGGAAGGTTCTGTCATATGTGCGGACGTATTTTCTCACCCCCCTGGATGCGCGACAAGGGAGCCCTCCTTGCTGGCTTCCTCCCTTGATCGAAACGGCACTGGGCACCTGTTTTTCTTCTACTCCCCTCAGAGTTTTTTTGCAGAAGCATGACTCGTGTCCGCTTTTTTTTTTCCTTTTCTCGAGACCAGATCGTTTTACCTGTGCGCTCGGTTTCCCTGAAGAATCCCAGCCAACCTCACTGAAGCCCCCTTTGGTCGCCACGGCAACGACGGAGTACAAGAACCATCTAGCCTCTCGCCAATGACAACTTCCTCACTTCGTCCTATTGATCCCCCCTAACAAGGGACCACCATTGCGTTTGAACCGCAATTCGGCTGTCCGCGCCTGATCATGCCCCCCCCCTCCCCCCCCCTCCCGAGGCAATCAGGATTCATAATAAAGGGGTCAGATCCGGGCTACGGCGTTCCCTATAAAGCCGAGACTTGCAGCAGAGGAGTGCCTCTTTCGGCAACATTCACTCTTCCTTCTCCTGCCTCGATCAGTAATTACATATCCTCCTCTCTCCCCGATGGCCAGGAAAAAAGCGTCTAGACCTCCCTTTTCCCCACCCCCCTAGGAGGCTCTTTCCCTTTTTTTCTCTCATTGGTATGTTGTCAGTACTGCCGGCGACCGCTATACTTTAGCCCCAACGCCGCCATCTTCCGTTCGTGAACCGAAATCAATCCTGCAGCGATGCCGCGTACCTTATCCAAATTCAGACACGAAGTTGACAGCCAGCAGGCTGTTTGCGGTTCGGCTGGCACCACCATTTTATCCTTTTTTTTAGAGCTCTATCAGGTGGCCTTTTACTTCGTCCAATCAGTTCGGAGACCTTTGACCCTTGGATCGTCCCCCTTAAGCCACCCAAATAATGGAGTACAAGCTTCGCTCCGCTCGCGGGACGTTTGAAGGACCTCTTCCCTTTTTCTTCATATGGTCCCTGCTGGTTGAGGCCTCCCAACCCACGATTGCCGTTCTTTCCCTTGGTCCAGCACGGAATTCAGACTTTGATTGGTTTTCCGGCGAATGCGAGTCGTCCCCGTTGGCAAGTCTTGTCCCTTAATGGATCATCGGTTCCCCTCCCCTTTTCTTTTTTTCGATACCGATGATGCTTAACCACAATTTTTAAACCAGCGGACTAGCTCGTGCCTTTCGACTGTAAGCACGTGACCGTAGTCTTAGTGTCGCCAGTCTAGCTTTTTCTTTTTCCCTTCCCTCTTAAATACCCAGCGTTCAAGTCTTCTTGCGGAACTTCGATTGATTCCATCCCTAGACGTCGCCGGAGCCAGCCCCGCGCGAACTCTTTTGGTCCTGAGGCGCCGAATACCTCTATTCCCTCCTTCGTCCGGCGATGACACGCGAGAGCCCCTAACCGACCACCGGGGCTTTCTTTTCTTTTCATACGAGTACAATGCCGAGTTGAAGGAGGTCTGCCCATCGCATGATCCATTTCCCATATTTTCCTCACCCAGCTTTCCCAGTTTTGCTGCGCCGTCAAGGCACGCCTTCCCCTTCCCTGAACGATTCCTGGATGTTGGTCATCCCTTATCATACTGTTCTTTGTTTGCTAACCAGGAGTTTAAGGGCGTCAAGTATTCGTCATTGCCGCCGGCCCCCTTCCGCTTCCCTCATGGTTTTTTCGGTGGCGCATGCTCACTCTTCTTCTACATTGACTGAGCTGGGTGAACTTGTCATTCCCTCCCTCGTAGAACTTTTGGCGGTGTAATTTATCTGGGGACATAGACTTCTCCTCCCTTCCCCTTTCAGGTTTTTCGCCAGTATAGCATCCTCGTTGCGTCTTTTTCTTGGGTTCTGCGACTCTTCCGAAGGTTTTTCTTCCTTGCTGCCCGCGGTCCGCGGGTCAACAAATGGGGTATTTAGGCTTCCAGATCAATCGGTTCTCCCCCCTCCTCCTGAGCAATCGAGATCCTTTTTTCCGCCGGCGTGCGAACTGGTTTAGCTAGTGTTGTCTTGGGCTGCATAATATCATCTCACAGTTCCGCAGTTTTTTTATCAACGGCATGACCACTTTCCCCGGCATCTCGCGCGCCTTGCCGATCCACCCCCCTTTCCCCCATTTTGATTTTTCCATTTCCGTGCAAACGTTCTCCGGCATTTTGATTTCTCAAGCGCATACCATAGTCGACGATCAATCGAGTTCTGCACCCCTTCCCCTTGGTCGCGATTTTCTCCCGTTTCTCTCTCCTGGTGCGTACGTGGCGAATGCTGTCCTCCCCCAAAATTTTCGCCCGGTTGATCCCCCCTTTTTTAACTCCTTCCCTCTCCCCAATGAGCTGTGCTACAGGTTGCCAGCCGACTCCGTCTTCGTTTTTCCTCGACGTGCCGCCGTTTGACCAAGTTTTTTCCTCTTAAAGAGATGTTCCATTTGCTGTGTTTACCTTTCTTTCTTCTGGGGGATTCATTTCCCCCCCCTCTCTTGTATGACTTCGAGATCGTCCAGATCGACAAAACGGCCTTCTCGATCCTCCTTTTCTCTCTTTAGAATTTGTGAGGCCGTCCGGTATCGCCGCTTTTTTTCTCCCCCTTTAACGAAGGGAGGAGATCTTGGACTGCGCTCTTTTCTTCCCCTTCCCCCCTAGTTATGCAACTGATATAGAACGTCTGCTTGCGAGACGTTTGCGTGATCTTCCTTCCTCCCGTCGATAGTGAACTATTCCCTTTTTTTACAGGCGAATATCTATTCCTCTCCCGGGAGTCATGCCCATTCCAGAATTGCGCTTGTTAGATATCGACCTCATTTCCTTGGCGGTATAGAGCGCTAGTACTTTCCCCTCAGTGCCGGTTCATATCTCTTCCTCTTTTTCTGGACCCGAACTTGAGTGGCCAGGCAATTGTGGCTGTTATTCTGTTCTCTGGCTCGCCGCCCGATGCCTCAGATCTTTTCCTCTCCAGGGAGCTCTCATCTCGAGTGCCTCCGTCTGTTTGGCACTTACATGTATGGATCGCAGCAGTCCCCTCATCTGAGCGAGGTGTCAGTGCCTGATCAGTTCGACGCTAGCTTCAAGCAATCAACGCCTGCTCCTTTCAGACGACCATTTTAAAGACATCAGACGCCGTTCCCGCACATGTCTTCCCCGTCCCATCCCAGTCTAAATATTAGGCTGGGAAATTTTTTCCGGGAAGGTTCAAACGGTGTGGTCCCGTAGTTTAGGCATAAATTGTAGTCGGGCCGTGACCTGCCCCCCCCTAGATATTCCATGTTAGATTGACTCGTTGCTGCTCCGCCAAATGACGTGATTTGCTTCCCGCCCGCCGATTGCTGAGTTGCGTCGTGGTCTTTGAGCTGGACCCCTCTCCTCTTACAAGCCATCTCTTAGCCATTTCGTTCGCGTTTTCCCCACACTACTTCTCCGCATGGCCGCGGACTTGTTAGCGACGCTCTTTCAGCTTCTGTGCTTCGGTTATATAGAGATTTTTTACACTCTCTTTTGTTTTTTTATCGGCTTTTTCCTTTTTCGGCACCGTCCTGGCCCGGTCCCCTTTAACTTTGCGCGCCGTAGTCCGGTCCCCTCCAGCTCCCCCTTCTCTCTTTGTGAGCATATGAGTTAGGAAAGTACGGGTAGCGTCCTTATTTTTTTTGGGTTTAAAGTCCGCCACGCCCACCAGTGCATAACAGCAAATTTTCAGCCAGCTATGAGGTTATCTGTTGAAGCCAGTTTCTAGTCTCAATACGCGCCATGTCCTCCCCCGGTTTCGTTAGGGCACGATTGGGAATGAGAACATTAAAGAAGGCCCTCTCTGTTCGGCACGGATGTTAGTTTTCGATTCTTTTTTCCTGCCTCGTAACCTTCGCCGCTAACTCGGGTAGGTACCCTCCCCTTGCTGTTAGAGATGCCCTTATCTGGCGACGCAGGACTAGACATTGACTTTCCTTCCCTCCTCAATAACCTCACGTTTTCAGATCCGTTAGGGGTTGCTCGATTCTGCTCGCCACGTCGATTAGAACATTTGGAGGCTCTGCGACATTCGCAGCCTTCGTTACGGTTTCAACGATTAGCTTTTCTTTCCCTTTCTTTTTAGAAAGTCCATAACGGCACGTCTTGTGGTTGCTCCGACTTACTGGTAAGCCCGGGCCCCCGAATCTCTTAAATGCCCTCGCCCTAGAATCAGTACTGATCCTCCCGGCGAAAAATTTTAAACTCTTGATAGTGTCTTTGTGTCCCCCCCTCTACATGTCGGTTCCAGGACTTCCCTCCCGATGACCACACATCATCATCTGCCGGATAGACATTGGTCTTTTTTTTGATCCCCCCCCGGCACAATCCCCTTCTCAGAGGTCCATTACTCCCTCCGACCTGTAAATGGTCCTGACGTTTCAAGCTGACTACGTGACGAGTCTTCCTACTGGCCAACATATGGTAACTCTTCTGTTATGTGTGAGTTCTTCCCTTCCCCGACAGCTTCCAGAAAATAAGTTCGGTCGTCAGGTCGCAAGAGGCGTGCTTTTTGCTTCACCTCTGAAGGCTTGAACTTATCCTTCCTGGAACAATGACTTAACGCGACGTGTCCGTGGTATTTGCTTCATATCTTTCCACTTTTTTTCGGCCTAGGGAAAGACCTTGTTTCCCGACGAGTTCCGATCATTTTCCCCCCCTTTAAGATTTGGGTACTGAACGGGTAAGGTGAACGATAAGGGACGAATGGGGATATCATTCTAGAAGTTATCATCTTTATTTGATACTTGATCCCCTGAGTGTTTTTTTTTTTTTTTTTGCCCTCGTGTTTGTTTGGTTTGTTTTTGTGTTTTGGTCCAGTTGGTTTTTGCTCCCTGGGGACTCCCTTGACCCCTCCCTTCTTTTGTTCAGGATGGTATTCTTGAAAAGGAGGCGTTTTCATTGGTGATGTGAGAGAATCCTTCACCCCTATTCTTGGGAAAATTGGGTAGCGGTCTTGACTTCTCTCCTTCCTGTAAGCTGGGTGAGGGGTCTTCCTTTTTTATTTTACTCATACTTTGTTTGTTGTAAGACGACTTCCGTCAGGTCCCCGAGCATACCCTTCCCCGATTCCCGCCTCTATGACCGCCACTTTTCCATCCCCCTGTTTCCGATTCCCATCTCCCCTTCCCCCACGCAAGGCCAACAAAGCTAAGATGAAAACCCCCAGACAGCCGTACCCTGCTTCTAGTAGTCCGGAAGTTCTTCCCGTGGGACGACGCCCCTAGATCATCATTGATCGTAGCTTCTGATGATATCCCGCAGCGATTTCCTTTCTCTCCGTACCCGTTTTTAACCCTCCCCCCCGAGAGTCCACCGATGAGCTCTTGTTGGAACCCCAGTCTTTGTACTCAGAGCGTCACGTCCCCCTTCGGGGTACTTTTCCCTTTTCCCCCCCCCTACACTTCAAGACGTCAAGGTAGAGCCTCCCCCCCTTCATGAACTCCTCCTGGTTGGAAAGATTGCCTCCCGTGACGCTCACTCCCCTACGATCCCGACAATCCTTTTTCCCTTCCCCCCCCCCCTCTGTGTTGCCCTCGCGACTCCTTCTCCTTCTTTCCACGTAGTAGATGAAGGCTAAACTCCCACAAGTCGGTTCCATCCTTTTTTTCAGCCTCGAAAGCCGGTCCTGACCTCTCGAAGTCGCGACACCTTCTCCTTGGGAATTTCCTTCATGCTTTTCCCCGCGATTGAAACGCGTTCTTAGGCCTGGACCACTCGCGATTTGGTAACACCCGCCCGCACTCTTCAAACCTGAGGCTTGTTTAGAGGCTTGATTTTTCATGCCCAGTGAGATAGTGGGAAGCGTCCATCGCAGTTGTCGGGCCCAACCCAAAGTTTTTTGTCAGCCCTATGCTTTTTCAGGTGAAGAGCTGACATCTTTCGTTGCTGTAAAGTAAGTTCGAGAGAATTTCGTAAGTCCTCCCGTGGGCATCCAACCGGCCAAGTTCGTTCTCCTCCCCCGGGACTGGAAGAACAACTCCCGCGAGGACTTCAAGATAGGTATTCTTTCTCGTTGCCGTTCAGTACCCCTTGTCTCTGCTCTCGGTAAAACTCCAGCTCCTGCCCAGTAAACGTACCGTCTTTTAGAACGTTAAGCGCAGATACCGACGCTTTGTCTTCCCTCCCTGGTCGGCTGCCCACTCTTCTGACTATCTAAACCTAACCCCCGTTTCGGCAGAGTGTCCCCTTCTTCTTGAGGAGTTGCACGAGAAACCAATCGTGCCCACGCGCCGTCTCGGACCCCCAACTGTCTTTGTTCGTATTGGTTTCGTCGAGACGTGCTTTTCCCCTTGGAGCACTGGCCAAAACGTCGAACTCTCCGCTTGTCATCTTTTGTTACTCTTAGCTGGGAATTCTTTTCAGTGCTTGACTCTCCCACAACCCTAAAATGACGCGCCGTAGTCCTTTCATATCAGGAAGAATGCTCCCCCTAATATTCCTTTTTTTAGGAGCCGGGAAGACAGTCTTTCCATTTGAGCGTCCGTTAAGCTCTTTGCTCACGTTTTTTTTTTTTGTGCCTTTTTGTTTGTCCCCCCTATAGTACGCTCCCTTGTTTTCTATCTCTCGACCGTTCCAAAAGCCATTCTATCCTTTCCTCATCTCCATAATCGGCTGAAACCCACCCTTTCTTCCCTTGTTAAACTTGAATATTCTGTCTAAAACAGAGAATCAATCTTCGAGAACCTTTTTAACTTGCTCTCAGAGTGCAAGCTCAAATCCAGAATTTTTTATCTTTGTCAGTCTGTTAGTTAGAATCCCCGGGTTAAGCCGCGGTCTTGTCTCTGTAGAAACCCCAGATTCCTACCCTTCTAGCCTCGGAGAAAGCAAGTGCCCTGATCTAATGTGACATTACCTTCTTTGCCTCCCCTTTCGTCACGAGGTCATCTTCATTCCTTCTTTCTCGATATATGTTATCATGGGCGTTGAAAGTCTTGTATTTTTCTCTCATGGATGGATGAGGCGCCGGGAGGTTTTTTGTTTGCTTCTAATCCTGAGAGCACAACTGCCCCTCTTGCCAGTAGTGCCGACGCTTCCCATAGTTTGTAGTTAACGCCTTGTGCGAACTTCGAGATGCTTCTAATTCCGCCTCCTTTGCCTTATTACCCTCTCCCCTTTCGATAGGGCGCGTTCCCAACTCTTACTCTAAATAAAAAGCACCCCCACGCCTAGAAGCCTTTCTTTAAAAGATTTGTAAGAGGCCCAGGTCCCACTTCTATCCGATATCACAGAACGGCCACGCGGAGTTTTTTTCGTAGCTTTTCGCTGGATTACCCTCCAATCTCTGAAGAAGATTTTTGACTAAAGAGCCTGCTCAAGTGAAGATGAGACTCCCCTCTCCTCCGATGGCATCAGGACCTGCGAATAAAGTGGGACGGATCGGTAATCGAGAACTGCGGATCTCTGACTCAACGCCCCCCTGAGAGAGCCTTTTCCGTCCCCCACGGCAAAACATCAGACGATTTTCTCACCGAGGGACTGATGAATCCTTCCCTCATTCGGATCCACATCGATGACCTCTTTTCCCGTTAATCGGAAACGCCCCCCAACGGGTCCGTTCTTGACCTTCCCTTCGCTCGGCTAATACCGCGAGCCCTTAAGGTTTTTTTTTTTGTCTTCGTCGAAGGAGTTCTCTATGTCCTCCCCAAAATGGGGAATTCCCCCCGCCATCAGAGCTCCCCCTTTCAACGAAAGAAACCCCAAGACTTGCAAGAGCTTTACGCGGACCCACCCCTTCCTGCGGTGACCTGTCCCAGTCCCCCCGGCTCCTTCTTAGTGCATTCCCCATCCACAATTGACTTTTTGATCTCTATAATATGGGTTAAGACCTTCCACCGCAACCGGCCCCTTTTCTTTTCACCACGTACACAGATGTCCCCCATTTTTTCTCCTAGGATCATCCCTTTTGAGCATGACTAGGGTGAAGAACCGGCCCCCCCCTCGAGCTGCGTCGACGATGGAGATGGGCCTTCTCACATAAAAGATTACTCCGAAAGGGTCGGAATTTCATCCCCCTGAGTGCCAGTCAACGCTTTGGTGAGTCTCCCCAAGATTGGCAGTGCTGTATTGGCCCCCAGTTCCCCCTTATAATCGTTCCTTTAAGCCCATCTTCTTTACCGCGACTCAGATGATGCTCCCAATTATCCCTGCCCTTTCCCTCGATCCCAGTTCGCACTTCGCATGTTGATCTCGAAGTAGTTCGCCCGTCCTGATGTACGTGAAACACTCTATTACTAGTAAATACCCCAGGTATTGCCAAGGCCTTGTCTTCGGTAAACGTGGTCTCCCTCCTGATGTCGTAGACCCTTCCAAGATATCCCCTGCCGCCTAAACCTCGTGCACCTTTATGACTTTCTTCTTAGACCCAGAACGCGTTCCTGACGCCGTTCCCTGATGCACAACTCCCCAGTGAGGATCTCTATGTCCGCAAGATCCAGGGAAGCGGTCTTGCACCTCTTCCCGTCTCTTTAGGGCAGCGCATATGGCCAGAGTAAACCTTCGTCATTTTTGTCCCCCCTTCCCCGAAGTATGCCGTC